>Ga0315295_10002286_pt1 | contig 16274 bp, 15 predicted proteins | sample YL17G14_0_MG_FD_204453 | JGI IMG/M metagenome (GOLD analysis project Ga0315295, IMG submission 204453) | Sediment microbial communities from Yellowstone Lake, YNP, Wyoming, USA - YL17G14_0 | ecosystem: Environmental > Aquatic > Freshwater > Lake > Sediment | place: USA: Wyoming | collected... | reverse complement strand
ATCGACATGGAGTGTTTTCAGATCTGGTGCTACCATCCGTATTCCATGAAATAATCGCTCAAGTGCTTCAGGGTTTGGTCGTGGAAACTCGACTTCTCCAGCGCCTTTTGCTAGGTAGGAGAAGATGCAGGGTTGATTTCCAATGCGGAAATGACGTATCCCCGCGTTGTATAATGCCGCGATTTCCTGATGGATTTCATCGGTGGTTCGGAAACTTGGTACCCCTTTACTTGGTTCACTACAAAAGGAACACCCGCCAGTAATACTTCGAAAACATCCTCGGTATGTCTCAATTTCTGTGATGAGCGACATGGGAAAATAAGGATGTTGTTTGACAATATCTGCACCTTTTATTGAAAAATTTTTTATGGCATGTGGATTCTTTCTACATAGTGCAGGGTCTATCTTTTCAGAGTTCAGATGATTTTTTAATAATTCGAGAACAACAATTTCTCCATCTCCGTTTGCTATGATATCAAAAACATTTTTTACAACATCGGTTTCTATCACCTGTTTTCCACCAGACATCCCAAATCCGTACTTAGCTGCAGGACCGCATAGTAGTTTTACTGGTCTTGAGACATCGCTAAGAAAAGTAATAAGTTCTTTGGGACTCACAGGGAATCCAGAGAGATATCGTCCTGGGACCGACATCCCAGCGATAACGACCAGAACATCGGATTTTGAAATATGATTAAGCAATAAGCTGTCGTTTCGAATCTGATCTATTGTAACATATGAGATATTCGCATGGGAATCGTAATCCCATATCGCCCCTGCGATGTACCGTGGATAGGGACTTATATAAGGTGGAACACCAAGGCAGGTCGGCTCGTCAACATACCCATCGAGAATTGAGATATGCAACATCTTGTCTTTGAACCTTGTCGTTGTTTAAAAAACTTCCTTCTTTCTAGGAAGAGTCACTACAATACGTATATTTTTTTATTAAATAAAGATTTTGAGAGATTAGAATATTGTGGGTGAAAAAGGTTATTGGTGTTTGGTTTTTTTATGCCGCAGCGTATTATCTTCATGTAGGAATGGAAAATTATCCATAAACGTGGGATCTGGTGATTCAGGGTTAAATGAATTCCAGAGAACAAATCTTCCCCAACGTTCGACACTTTCCTCTACTTTTTCAAAACATTCTTTGCATACTAAGCTATAAGCGCCCAATGTTGGATGTCGATATCCTTCAAAGAAACTGAGATTCTTTCCGCATTCTGTACATTTTCTTTTTTTTGAATCATCATTTAAGACGTTTAATTTTGTAGTCATATTGTCCTTTTTTTTTTTAAAGAAGGATGGAGTAATGATTTTATATCAATGAAAAATCCATTTTTTCATAAAGTAAATTTTTTCCTTCTTTATTGTACCTCCTTTCCTTATTCAACAATTTATCTTATGATTTTTTCATTTAAAATCTTTTCTGTTACATATGAAGCGATTATATATGAAATAAAAGATATAAAATTACATTTTATAGATATTAAATGTTACATATTCTGGCTTTGGAAGTTTGTAAATGAAACCTCTCTATTATAAAAAAATTTTTTCATTTATTTACCGCCATAATATCTTTTTATACACTCGTAGATGTCAGATTATCAATACTAATTCAATATATCCCAAAAATTTTGTTCTAAAAAAAAATTAGATATAATTATTATTAAATTTTGATACTTGATTTTCCTCTATGGAGTACACAATATTAATACAGATAACTTTATACCAAGAATCAATATTTCGCGTGAAAGATGGGTGAAGAACTATGATTAGCGCATACATCTTGATAACGATGCATCCCGGGAAAAGTGATAAAGCAATCAAAGAAATGAGACAAATTGATAATGTCGCAAAGATTTCGATTATTGCTGGTGAGTATGATATTGTCGTCAGAGCACAGGTGAAAAACCTTGAAGAGCTCTTAGATGTCACAGATAAACTCCAAATGATCGAGGGAGTGAATAAAACAACCACCCAAATCATCGAAAAAGAAATCAGTCTTCAATAATGAGACGAAAGTATGATCATTAGGAAAAAATACCTCTTTTATGTCCTGGCGATTACTTCTTCTTTTATAGCTGCGGGGGTTACTGGTATTGATAGTTTTGTCGGTAGTCAATCAGCTTTTAAATATGATCCTTGGGCGTTTGCGTTTTCACTTTTTTTCATCGGAGCAGTGATTACCCTCCTTATATCACTGGTTCTGTCTATAAAATTCAAGGGAAAAAACCTTGGGGCGAAGATCCTCGATCCTTCCTTCAAACAACTCCGCATGATAAAAAAAAGCGAGATAAAATACCATCTCATTGCTGGCCTGATGAACGCAATCAATACTGTCGGGTATTGCGCGATTGTTTCAATGGTCCAAGATCCCTCAGTGATACTTTCGTTTTCACAGATCGTCATCTTGTATCTTTTACTCATGGAATCTATAACAGAAAAAGATGTTCCAACACTTGTAGAAGTCCAATCCTCCGTCATCGTTGCCTTCGGAGCAATTCTAGCCTCCATCAGCTTAACGGGAGAATTTCAGCTGCTACCGGTACTTATCGTATTCCTCGTGGTAAATCCCACCTGGGCGGTCTTCTCAATCTATCAAAGAAAATTAAAAATCATGAAAATTAACAATAGACCAAATGACTCGATTAATATTCGATTCTGGAACGTGGTATTTTCTTTGCTCTTTACCGCTGTTCTCATCTTAATCTTTGATTTATTCACTAGTGGAAGTCATCTCATAGCTGGCTTTGTGACATCGATCGACCCGTATTATTTCCTCTTGCTTGCACTTACTATGGGGACGACATTCTTCTCCTATGTGTTATATATCCGTTCTCTTGGTATGGGAAAAGCAAGTGTGAATAACGCGATTCGTGCCTCGACTATTATCTTTGCAATCCCATTTTCGATACTCCTCCTGCAATTGGGGATCATTACGGAGTTTTCCACAGACCCAGTGATGTTAATCATTAAAATTATCGGAATGGTTTTAATTATTATGGGTATAATATCATTCGCACTCGCTGTCGTGAAAGCATATATCTTCATAGATGTAGAGACTGGTACTCCCTTACGAGAAACAATGAATAAGTTATGGGATATCCGTGGAGTCTCTCATGTAAGTATCACATCAGGAAAATATGATTTTATCGTCAAGGTATCAACACGTACACTCATGAAAGGATACGAGCGTATTATTAAAAAACTCAATGAAATCGATGAAATCAAAAAATATCACTGGGAATCTGTGTTAAAAGACTGGGAGAAAATCTAAAATCGAGAGGAAACTCTTTTATCATTTCACTTGTTCTCATACAGGGGATCGTATATGATTGATAAACGATTGGAGAAATTTGCTAATATTTTAGTTCAGCACTCTTTAAGGTTAAAGAAGAACGATTTATTTGTAATATCTGGTAGTTATCTTGCTGCTCCCTTGATTAAAGAGGTATATCAACAAGCTGTTGAAATTGGTGCGTATCCGTTCACCCATATTGGTATCGATGGTCTTTCAGAGATTTATTACCGATATTCCTCAGAACATCAACTGAAATATGTATCTCCAATCAATAAATTTGAGATTGAGCATATCGATGCTAGCCTTTCCATTATCAGCCCTGAGAATACGCGAAATATGACGAACATTGATCCCCAAAAACAAGCAATAAGTAGCGTGGCGAATCAGCAGATTTTTAAGATATTTCTTGACCGAGCTGCGAAGAAAGAACTCCGATGGTGTGTGACCCAGTATCCGACACAAGCGTCTGCGCAGGATGCAGAGATGTCTCTTGCGGAGTATGAGAATTTTATCTTTAACGCCGCACATGTCGATGCAAAGAATCCGATCAAATACTGGAGAACCATCCACAAAGAACAGGAGAAGATACGGAAGATTTTGAGTACAAAAAAGAATCTACATGTTCTTGCCAAGGACACAGATCTTCGTGTATCTGTTGCAGGTAGAACATGGATTAATTGTTCTGGAACGGAAAATTTCCCAGACGGTGAAGTATTCACCGGACCGATTGAAAACTCAGCGGAAGGGTACATCAGTTATTCATTTCCTGGGTCACATGGAGGTAGGGAAGTTAATGATATTCAACTGTCGTTTAAGAAAGGTGTCGTGGTGAAGGCAACCGCGTCGAAAGGAGAAAAATTTCTTCATTCGATGCTTGCTATGGATCCTGGCGCAAAACGGCTAGGTGAATTTGCGTTTGGGACGAATTATGGGGTGAAAATGTTCACAAAGAACACGTTATTTGATGAGAAAATTGGTGGCACGATTCATCTTGCGGTGGGGAGTGGGTATCCGGAGACCGGTAGTAAAAACAAATCTAGTTTGCATTGGGATATGGTGTGTGATTTGCGGAAAAACGGAGAAGTATATGCTGACAACGAGTTGATTTACAAGAACGGACGATTTTTAAGTTAGGATACCTCTGATTCAAGGAAAACATATTCTCCGACACAAAAGACAAAACCCCCTTGATTGTTATCGTATATTACGATGAAACTAATTTGCGATCACATGCTCGGCTCGCTTGCGAAATGGCTTCGAATTTTTGGTTATGATACCCTATATCCCGATATGATCACCAATGATAATGAGGTACTTAATATTGCGAAAGCTGAGAAGCGCCTTCTTGTCACTCGTGATAAAGAATTACTTATTCGAGGGAAAAAAATACAACTGGATGTTCTCGAAATACAAACGATGGATCTTGATAAACAGTTAGCACAGGTTCTAACCCACATACCGATTGATCGCATAGAAGTATTAACTCGATGTACGCTTTGTAATACTCCACTTATATCTGTGGAAAAAAAAGCAACGAAAACTCATGTACCACCAAAAGTGTTTGAGTCTCGGGATCAATTCTGGTACTGCTCTATCTGTAACAAATATTATTGGATGGGAACGCACTACGAAAATATGATTGAAAAAATCAACAAGTTTACGAATAAAAACAATCAATAGAAATCAGAACATGTGAACAATCTGCGCGTGTGGGATTCCTTTGATTTTGAGAATACAATCAGGGTTGACCAGCCCAAGTTCTATTGCACATTTCACGGTTTCTTTTCCGACGAGGTTTGCTATTGTTGCATCAAGGAGAAATTTTTTTAATGTTTTTTTATCAATTCGTTCTCCATCGTAGAAATGTTTTGCGACATCAATCTGTAGTTTTCCATCTCGGAATTTCTTGCCAAGAAGATGTTCATCGCAGGCACCGATGACAAGGTCATCGCCTTGCTGATAGACTTTGACGCTGATCATATCTGTTCGTTCCTTTTTTTGCTGTCTTTATGTTCTTATTACGTTTTACTATTTTATATATATTTCGAAAAAAGGGAAAAAAACTAGCTATAAATTTAAAAATAATTAATAATCTTGTTTATAGTGTCATAAGCATGATAAAAAGTCCAACTACAAGCAGGGTGCATGCAGCGGTTAATCCGATGACTTTCGTTTTTACAGTAAAAGTAGCATGATGCTCGTTTATCGATGGACAACAAATACTTGTGTTATCTTTTCTTCGAAGGATTGTTTTCATAGGATTTACCTCATCATGTATTTTTGTTGTTCGCGATATAAAGGACTTGTTGTACAACCCTTACCGATTTTCTAGAGAATTGCCTTTCGAAGTCTCTTAAAAAAAACTTAAAAAAAAATCTTCTGCGTCATTTTTTTGTTTGTATAATAATTTTTTTTTTAATGAAGAATGATAAAGAAAAATGATTTATCGTTGTGCTTCGATTACTTCCAGCTCTTTTGTTTTTGTTTCATATGGATGGAAAAGAATTACAAGAATTATTGGGATAATCATGAGTAGTCCTCCTGCTACCCAAAACCATTCCATAGTGGGAGAACCGGTCAGCATGATTGCTGCAAGTGCGGGTCCAAGGACATACGAGATCCGTGCTAATGCTGTTGCCCATCCCATACAGCTTCCGCGTCGCTCCGTCGGGAAAATCTCTGGGATATAGACAATAATCCAGGTATAGGAGAACCCAAGGAAAAACCCCATGATAACCGCAATGACACGAGCAATATCAATAGGAGTGAGACCAAGGAGGATGGTAAATAGTGCAAGTCCTAAGCCTCCGATGATTAGACCTTTTTTTCTCCCCATTCTATCCATCATCCAGCCGCCTATAACCGCCCCGGCCATCATCATCAGTAGAACGCCGAGTAAGGTCAATGACCATTGGTCCAGAGAATATCCATGGATGTCCATGAAGAAATGACCGCCCCATATTACAAACATCGAGACAATGAGCCAACACATCCAGATAATCCCTGAGAAAATAATATATTTTATATCGCATCGGTTGATGACACCAAGACCGTAGAAATGTTTTTTTCGTTTGCCAAGCTTTCGCTCTTCTTTGATGAGTTCATACCGGTTTGTCTCTTTCATGAAGAACCACATGACAATGACGGGTATCATAAATAGGAACATAATTCCGTACATCCATTTCCAACTCAGTCCTAATCGAGAGAGTAATGATGGGATAATTGCCTGAAGGGGAATCACACTGATGAAATACACAATGGAGATATATTTTGCACGTTTTTCGGCTGGCGCTTCTTCGCTAATCGGGATTGTCCACATGTTCGATACGGTAGCAAATATGATGATGGTAAAAAACAGCATATAGAGATGAAATGATGGTGTCGCATAGACGATTCCAAACGACCCCAACCCGAACAAGAAAATCAGAATAAGTAAAGATTTTTTTCTCCCTATGATGTCGGTCAGTCCGTTCAAAAGGAAAATCAAAAACGTTGGAATGAAATACACTACCTTCAACCAGGCATATTCCGTATCAGTAACAGAATACTCCTTCAGAATATTAGGAATCGCGGTTGTCTCGATAATGGAGAGGTACTGATCCATAAGAGCGATCATTCCCATAAAAATGATAAGATAAATCATATACTGTCTTGTTCGTTGCTTTCCAAAGCTATTAATTTTTTTCTTTTCTTTAGTATTCATTCCCTTTTTACTCTCCAAACGTAATTCCATTATTTTTTAATCAATCAATGTAAGATACTTAGAAATTTTTTTTAGTATTGTATTTGAAAATTGTTTTATCGATTTACTTCAATTTCTTCAAGCTCTTTTGTTTTTGTTTCATATGGGTGGAACAGGAGAACAATTATAATTGCTAGGATCATGAAAAGTGCTCCTACGATCCAGAACCATTCCATGGTAGGATTTGCTTCCAACAGAAGAGCAGCAATTACCGGTCCAACAACATATGAAATACGCGCCACGGTCGTTGTCCATCCGAGGCATGCTCCTCTCCGTTCTGTTGGGAATATCTCAGGGATATAAACAATAACCCATGCATAGGCAAACGCGATGAAAAACCCTGTGAGAGCACCCGAAATTGGAAGGAAAGCTACCGGTCCAAATGCTAATAAAAACAAGGAAAAAGCAAATCCCGCTGCTCCGATGACGAATCCTTTTTTTCTCCCTATTCTATCCATCACATAACCACTGACTATCCCGCCAATAATCATCATGATACCTGAGGCGAGGAAGACCATCAACCATGCGGGACGTTCGTACCCATGAATTTCCATGAAGTAATACCCCATCCAACGGATTATTAGAAGGGAATTAATTAACCAGCACATCCATATTACTGCAGAGAATACAATATATTTGATATCACATCGGTTTATCGAACCGAGTCCAAAGAAATGCTTTTTCAATTTTCCTGATTTGCGTGCCTCTTTGATTTCTTCGTAACGTCCTGTTTCTTTCATAAAAACCCAGAGGACGAGCACTGGTATCATGAAGATAAACATGATTCCATACATCCATTTCCATCCGAGTGTTGGGATAACATAAAGAGGAATGATTGCTGAAAGTGGAAACAGACCTATCACATAAACAATGGAGCTCAGCTTCGCACGTTTCTGTGCTGGTGATTCCTCACTAATTGGAATCGCCCACATGTTTGATACCGTTGTAAATGTAACAATGGAATAAAAGATCATGAAGAAATGAAATGTTGGTGTGAAGAGTACAATTGCTAGTGATGAAAAGCCCATGATAAGGATAAGGAGAAGGATGGAATATTTTCTACCAATGATATCAACAAGTCCGTTGAGTGCGAAAATGAAAAACGTTGGAATTAAATAGAGTGCTTCCCACCATGAGAACTGTGAGGCTGAGATTGCATATTCGTCAAGAATAGAGTTCATATAGGTGATTGGAACCATGGAAAGATATTGATCCATGATTGCGACAATCCCCATAAAAAGAACAAGATAGATGATGTATTGTTTCGATCGAGGTTTTATAAAAATACTTGGTTTTTGTTGTTCTGTATTTTCCATTTTTTTTACTCTCCAAAAACAATCCCTTTGTTATCTGATAAATCAAGAGTTATTGCTTTTGTCCCGCGTTTTTTGCGTGCCATTGCATCATAGGCTTCTTTGCCTCCCGCATCTTCAATTATTTTTTTTCCCATTTTATTTTGATGTTGAATGCTAATGTTGACACGCTCCATAGAACCGGGAGCAATCCTTTTTAAAAGTTTGGCTCCTGTACCTAAACCATATGGTATCGATTCCATAGTCTCAGTTGTTCCGGGTACTGCAAAGAACCAGACGCCAATAGAACTCTCACCAAACTTCGTAATTGGGATACCGCCTGCTGCTTGCCGTTCTGCGGTGGGACCGACATGAGCAACGATCCATTTTCCATCAATGAATGCCTCTCCTTCCCCTTCCATCATAAAGAATCCCATTTGATCGTACCATTTTTTTACCAATTGATCCGACCCAACCATTGCATCGTACCATGTTTGAATCATGTTCATCGCAAACGTCTTGTACCGTGCCTTGATCCCAGCGCAACGACACAATGCTATGAACACCGAGATTAAATGAAAACAGGTTCCCGTACCCCGACGTATAGTCTCCTCAACAGGATCCATCGAGCAAATTTCTAAATCAAGCTTTTCTTTGACGAATTCAAAAGCATCTTTTGCGAACTCATAATCTGTTTTCTGAAATGCGCCAAGGTGATGAGCAAGGGCCACAACCTCAGGAGTGCACGGGTTACAATAAAGTGTAGCTCTGAGGTATTTCGCCTCCGTGACACCACATTTCATTCCTTCCTTAAAAGTCGGAATTTCATAGGGTCGTTTTGGTCTGATATATCGTTCCTCGGAACCATGGATTGTTCGGAGTTTTTTTAAATCACCGGGGTTGGTAAGCAACACCTTACTCAGTGAAAGACCGCCGCCAATCAGTAGTTTCAGATAGGTTTTATGTGGGATATATTCCCTATCTTTCATCTCTCGGAAACTCAGCATACAAGTATTTCCCAGAAAGAAAAGGAGCATATATTCTTTTCCAAATGTTTTTTTTAGCCAGAATATATACTATTTATGCATGCGAACTCTTGTGACCGGAGGAACAGGGTTTATTGGTAGTCATCTCATCGATGAACTCTTAGAACAAGGATATGACATACGAGTATTACGACGAAATACCAGCAATATCACGCTCCTTGAGGATAAAAAATTGTCTTTCGTGGTTGGTGATCTTGCAGACACGGAATCATTGGTACGAGCATGTCAAGATGTTGATTTGGTGTTTCATGTTGCCGCGCTCCCTCGAGATTGGGGTCCAAAGAAAACCTTTTTTGAGGTTAATTTTGATGGGACAAAAAATCTTCTTGATGCGTGTGTACAAAACAAGGTACCGCGCTTTGTATTCATGAGCTCTGCAGCAGTCTATGGGTTTCCAAAAACACAACAACCCATTGCAGAGGAATACCAAAAGAATCCCACTGCGAAATATGGTGAGTCAAAATTATGTGCGGAGGAGCTCCTCTGGGACTATGGGATAAAACATAACATGACTGTTTCTGCGATACGATCTCCTCTCGTGATAGGTCCGCGTGATCGTCTGATCACCCTGTTTCTTATAAACGCTCTCCAACAAAGAAGATTATTCTATGTTGGTGAAGGAAATCAAAAGATTTCTATGTCTGATGGACGTGATGTCGCACATTGTCTTCAGCTCGCTGGTGAATCCAAGATAACAAATGGTCAAGCGTATAATGTGAAAAGCTTTGATAGCACACCAAGACAACTAATTGAAACTCTCGCAGAACGACTTCGCCTTCTTGTACCAAAGACACATAGGTCATATCTCTCAGCATATATTCTTGGCAGCATTGTTGAAGGGATCTGGATGTTTCGGGAAAAGGAAAATCCTCCATTTACTCGCCACAAAGTGAAGGTTATGGGTTCACCCCGTCTGTTGGATATCACAAAAGCTACGCGAGAATTGAATTACACGCCTCGGTACACTTTCGCGACCACCATCGATGATGTCATCTCCTGGTATCTAACGCTCACTCAAGAGTTTTCTACAGAAACACAAAAATCATCACTATGAACACTGTTACTGCGATGTTGTTGATAACAAAGAGAGTGAACTTTGCTTTTCCAAATCGTTGTTCCTTTGGTAGTTGTTTCTGGTTTGCCCAGAGAGCACCCCATCCAAGCAACCACATCCCAAAAACACCAGTAAGAAGAAGATAAATGGTCATGAGAATGATCGGTTTTTGAATGAACATAAGAGGGACGCTAGTAACAAGAAGGTAGAGAACGATGTATATTTGAAACCTCTTAAATTTTATTTTTTGAACACGTGTGCTGAGTGGGTCAGCCCATGCTTTAATCATTCGAGGGGTCGCATCCATTCCTGCATAAATCGATCCGGCGATGACCCCGACCATCGCGATTGGATAGATGTAATTGCCGACAAAGGGGCTAAGAACTGCATATATGCTTTGTTGTTGTGAAATAAGGTCAACACCATTTGGTACCAAATGGTTTTGTCCGAGAATAACGACCCCTGCAGCAAGAAACGCGATCATAAAAATCGCAACAATTACAAAAGAGACGAAAAGGTCTACCTTTAAACCAGTCATAAATTCTGATTTTAACGCGACTTTTTTTTCCTGAACACGTAAGCGCCACCAAGAGATATACGCGGTGAAATCTGCATACGCCCCATGCATCGTGCCATAGATTGCAGCGAGTTGCAGCATGACGGGTACTGCGATGATGTCCTCAGCAGTCACCCAAGAAGCAACCCTGGGAACCTGTGGGGTAAACAGACTCTTGAACATTGCGAACCAATCCGGGTGCACCACGACAACCGCGATGATAGCGCCAATAGAAAGAAATATAACAAACACGAGTTGGATTTTCTCAATTATTTTATACGAACTGATATACCCGAATAACGCAATCGCTAAACCAAGGCTAACACCCCAGATGATAAAATCCCCTGTCCCGGTAAACACGGTAAGTACGTTTCCAAGAATCGTCAGAAACGTGGCTATCATGAACGGGAGCAATGCAAACCCGATAATAAGCGAAAGGATATTAATCCATCCGCGTGGTCGGACCCGAGAAAATAGGGTCATGATATGCTCCCCAGATAATAATGAATACCGTGTTGCTAAATACGCGGTAAGTCCTTTGGTAATCATCGCAAAAGTGATGATCCACAGAGCAGAGTATAAGGGAACCGCCCATGCCCCAATCCGGGGTGCGAGTACGATGTCTCCCGCACCGATCGTCATGCAGGCGATAACGGCTCCTGGACCAAAATATTTCAAATAGGATAGATACCGACGATGCGTCTTCTGCATTTATTTATCCTCAAAGACGATGCTGTCAGGTTTTTGTAACAAGTCTGTTTTTGGTGCCATTTGTTTCCGTGTTTTCCGCGCTTCAGCATCATATGCTGCTTCTCCACCTGTTTTTTCAATTATTTTTCTGCCTTTCTCAATTTGTTCTAAAATCCCAACGTTGACACCGGCAACAGAATTTGGCGCAAGCCCATTCATAATAATTTGTGAGGGAACACCTAGACCCAGAGGAATCGATTCCCTTATGAAGGTGGTTCCTGGGATAGGGAATAACCAGAGTCCAGCGGAGTCTTCCCCAAGTTTTGTTACTGGAATCCAGGATGCTGCTTGACGCTGTGGTTCCGCACCGACATCTGCGTTGACCCATTTTCCCTCAAGAAACACTTCACCTGCACCGTGTACCAAAAAAGACCCCATGGCATCGTACCATTGTTTCATCAGCGGTGCATGCTCCAAGGCAGGTGCCATCCAGGTATCAAGCATGGTCAGAGCGAAGAATTTGTATCGTGCTGGAATGCCGGCTGCGCGACACAGTGCGATAAACACCGAGATCTTATGAAGGCAAGTTCCCGTGCCTCGATGAACAGTTACATCGACGTCATCCAATGGTATTATTTCTAGGATTATTTTTCTTTTCGCGAACTCAAATGCAGCTTCAGCAAATTCTCGGTCGGATTTTTGATACGCGCCAAGCTGATGTGCCAACGCGATGATCTCTGGTTTTCGGCAGTTATTATACAGTGTTGGTCTGAGATATTTTTCTTCTGAGTTGGTGATCCTCATCTCAGGTGTATATTCGGGAATGGTATATGGTGGTGTTGGTCGTTTATAGATGATTTTCTGGTTCTTCATCGTCTTGAATGTTCCCAGATTCAGCAAGATAACCTTTAAGAGAAAAAACACACCACCAATATTCATTTTTATCATGCGAAGTGGTGGAATCATTTCTTTTTGTTTAATTTCCCAAGGCGTAAGCATGTTCTTTTTAATCCTTACTTAGATCGACAGAAAGCATCCGACGAACTTCCTCAGCGCACCCGCGGATTTCCGCACCAGCTGCTCGTTTAATCTCTGGTTCAAGCACCGGGCCAGGGCGGTCACAGACCGGGCAATGCTCAAGCATTCGGACCTTATCTCCAGACATAAGGAATCCGGGATAGCTAAACGCTGCAGAATCAAGGAATGCATATCGTCCCCATTCGCCATACCCGATTGGTTTATACTCATCATCGAGGACAAGAGATTTGTAGTATGAATACGGTGAATGGAGGTAGTGTCCCTCAGGACAATGAACCAGCCAGCCGTTTCCCTCAACCATTCCATAGATATCTAGACAATATTTCTGAGGGATGCCAAGGACTTTTTCGACTTGTTTTCGGAAATCTACCACAGGAACGCGGCCGCCTTCATATGCTTTCCATCCCCCGCCAGTTGCGACGCCTCCTCGTTCCCCGAAATCAAATCCTTTGCCTTCTTTTTCCAACTTTTTCATGACAAACGAAAGAATATATGGAGCGCCGACGATCGCTATTTTCTCTTTGGTTTTTTCATGGTATTCCAACCAGCTGATGATTTTTTCGATCATCTTTTTAGATTCACGTTTTGCGACATATTTTACAAGAGTACTTTTTATCCCCTTCTGACCAGTCATCGTCATCCGAATAAGATCGGTGGTGATCTCCCGGTCAATCGCGACTTGAACATCCTGAATAGCATCGAAATAGACGGTACAGACTTTTCCTGCGTACACATTGGTTTTCTTCGGGTTTGGCATCAGCAAATACCCATACATTTGGGGATCCCACAATGGATAGATCATGTTCATTACTGATTTTGCTACAGCATACTCAGAGGCGTAAAACGTTCGCTGATCACGAGGAATGAATGTATGCCGACCACTCGTTCCACTACTGTAGGCAACCGCCATTCCTGCTTGATTAAATGCGTTTATCACTTCATCATAGGTTGGGTTCTTTTGCGTGATGACAATACGCGGGAGCGTTCCTGTGAAAATGTTTCCCAGCCAGACAGCAAAATTACGACCGTTAGGATAATCCTTAAAGAAACCATCCGGGATGATTGGGATTTTCTCTAAATCATCTAGGGTCTGAATATCGCTTGGGGAGAAATTACGTTCTTTACAAAAATTCTGATACACCTTATTGTTTGTGTACTGATAGGTAAAAGTATACTTAATGGATTTAAGCTGCATCTCGTATCCTTCTTTTAACGGGATGCGGAACAGATCATCAGGTTTGTATAAGGCGTCATCTGCGGGAGTCCATGTATCTTTTGGAGGAAAATATTTTTGTAGACAGTTATTAAATTGCTTCATATACGTTATAAAGTCTCTTGCTTCCATTGTGTTCCCTTAATCCAATGCATCACGGTTGGAGGATAGAAACATCTGCATGTTTGATAGTTACATATCTCTTTTGCTGATGTTTTCTTCGCTATATCCCCTAATGCTTATTATATTTATAGCAGTAACCTTTTTTATATTTTACCGTCGTCGATTGTCGATATATCCTGTAGGGCATTGTCTTTAAAGTCAATATAGCCCCCTGAGACAAAATAAGAACAACCAAAAGTTATCAGGAGACGGCCAATACTTTCGAGACAAAGCCATCCTGTAGTTTCACTGAACTCTAACGAAAGAATATATGTATTGATGGTCATAGAAGGGATTGTCTATGCCAAAAACAGGAGTCGCATCTCTTCCACTTCATCCGGGGAAAGCGCCCCGGTGGTTGTTTAAACGTATGGTCGCGCTTTCAAGAGGTATTGCTGAAGTAATTGTGTATGAGTATGGGGCTGATGAGTTGTTACGAAGGCTTTCTGATCCGTTCTGGTTTCAGGCTTTTTCTTGTGTTCTGGGATATGATTGGCATTCGTCGGGTACGACAACGGTCACTTGTGGTGCCTTAAAAGAGGCGATAAACCCGGAGGATTTTGGGGTTGTCTTTTGTGGTGGGAAAGGAAATGCGTCTCGAAACACCCTTGCTGAAATAGAGACATGTAGTGCGACCTATAATCTTTCGACAGCGGTTGTTGAGCGCTTCCAGTATTGTAGTCGTATGGCAGCGAAGGTTGATAACACTGCGATTCAAGACGGTCATACCCTGTATCATCATGTTTTTATTCTGTCTAAAAACAAGAGGTGGGCGGTGATCCAGCAGGGGATGAACAACGAGACAAAGTATGCACGGCGATATCATTGGCTCTCAGAGGATGTTAAGAGTTTCATCTGTGAGCCACATAACGCAATCATTGGTGATGATCGACACGAAAACGTGTTGGATATGACGGCGAAACAAAGCATCTCGACGCAGAACATCTCTGTTGATCTGGTGAACGATAATCCAATCCATTTGCAGGAGGATTGGGCAACACTCACATTGCATGATCATCAACGAACATTGGACAATTGGGTCTCTCCTGGTTTGAAAAAGCAATCAGTTCCGCGTCTTGCGATGCCGCGGACTATTAACTGGCAGAAGATGAAAAAGATCTATGATGTACATCCCACTAATTATGAAGAGCTCCTTGCGATGAAAGGAGTTGGTCCGAATACTGTCCGTGCGCTTGCGTTAATCTCTGATCTTATCTATAATGAGAAACCATCATGGGAGGACCCGGTGCGGTTTAGTTTCACGGTCGGCGGAAAAGATGGTGTTCCCTACCCTGTTGACCGAAAAGCGATGGATGAGTCAACAGAAATGATCAGAACTGGGGTTGAAGACGCAAAAATCGGTGAAAAAGAAAAAATTCAGGCGTTACAACGATTAAAGGACTTTCTCCCGAAATATTCTGCATAAATGGGAAAATTCTCTTGCACAATTCTTAGATTGCGAAGAATATTACAGGAGTAGATTTTTTTGGTCCATTTCTTTTTTCATAAGGCAAAAGTTCTTTTTAGCTCCTTGAATATTCCCGTGGTGTGGAAAAAGATTTAACTGACGAGGTCAAAGAGTTAAACAAGCGTATTAGTGACCTAGAAAAAATGCTATCCGTTTTGATGAAACCTCTTAGCGATATTCGGAAGACAACAGAAAGTTACATGAGACTTGCTAGTCTTCTCCTTGACCATGGTGGTCTGACTCCTGATCTTATTCTCTCTGAGTTAAAAGACCCTATTTCAAAGGAGATTGTGCGGGTACTTCTGGAACGCCCTGAACAGAATGTCTCGCAGATTACTGATTTGGTGAAAAGTAGACGGGGAACCGCGTCACGGCGGATTATCCGTGAGAGACTCGTGGATCTTGAGCGAAAAAATATCATCCAGAAACAGCAGCGTGGGTCTCGCTCTGTGTATAGTCTAACCGCTGAGGTGATCAAAAAATGGACACAACTGCTCGGTTTGACTAAATAGAGTGACCAGTGTATATGTGTTTAAAGAAAAAAATTGGAGGACTATGAATATGAGTGAACATGAAGGAATGCCAGACCCTGAGAAAATAAAAGAAATAATGGATGTTATCTCTGAGAAGGTACCTGGGTTACTTAAACAGCTCAGTGAACTTCTGTATGGCCCGAAGAGTGCGAAACAGTTCGCGGAGGCTGCCG
>Ga0315295_10002285_pt1 | contig 16279 bp, 12 predicted proteins | sample YL17G14_0_MG_FD_204453 | JGI IMG/M metagenome (GOLD analysis project Ga0315295, IMG submission 204453) | Sediment microbial communities from Yellowstone Lake, YNP, Wyoming, USA - YL17G14_0 | ecosystem: Environmental > Aquatic > Freshwater > Lake > Sediment | place: USA: Wyoming | collected... | reverse complement strand
GCGATCGACGCCAGCGCCCAGAGCCCCAGCGCCCGGGTCTCGCGCCGCAGGAGCTGCCAGGCGCCGAGCGCCGCGACGAGCCCGAGCGAGGCTGCCTCGAGCGACCCGAGCCAGGGATGGAGGTCGCGCGGATGGAGGAGGGTCCGCCAGGGGAACGCGAGCGAGCGCCCCCAGGGCGCCTGCGCGTGGAACAGCGCCAGCGGGTCGCCGGCGATCCACCAGAGCCTCGCGGCGTGAAGGGCCAGGCCGATCCCCGGCAGCGCCGAGGCGAGGAGCGCGCCCCCGCGCCGGGATCCACCTTGCGTGAATGCCAGCCAGGCGAGCGGCACGGCGACGAGCACGCCGCCCGGGCGGGTGAGGGCCAGCAGCAGCCCCAGCAACCCGGCGAGCAGGAACCGGCCGCGCATGGCGGCGAGGAGCGCACCCGCCGAGAGGAGCAGGAAGAGCGCCTCGGGGTAGGGTGCCGAGAGGATGAACCCGGTGGGGAAGACGATGGCGTAGAGCACGGTCCGCGACGCCGCGTCCTCGTCGCCGGTCGCCTCGCGCGCGAGGCGCCAGAGCACCCAGAGGCCGCCCAGCGCCGCGGCGTTCGACACGGCGATCGCGCAGAGGTAGAGGGAGCCCTCTCCCCGCCAGGGATGGGGCAGGAGCGCGTGCACGGACCGCACCGCCCAGGGATAGAGCGGGAAGAAGGCCAGGTTCGACTGCACCGACGCGAGAGGCCCCCGCAGCTCGTGGCCGCGCGCCGCGAGGTCGAGGTACCAGTGGGCGTCCCAGCGCCCGAAGGCGTCGAGGGCGGTTCCGGGCACGAAGGCCCACCCCCGCCGGGTCGCCTCCGGGAAGGGATAGCTCCAGCTCGAGGAGACCTGCGCCCCGAACCAGGCCACCCAGAGGAGCAGGAGCCGCGTCCAGGCGAAGGGCAGGAGCACGGCGCGGAGGAACATCCGTTCCTTCTACATCGGCGGCGGCGGTGAAGGTGAAATAGGCCGCCTCCACCGGCGTATGATCCCCCCGAGGAGACTTGCCATGACCACCTGCCCCTATTGCCGCACCGAGAACGAGCCCGGCGCCGTCCGATGCCGCCACTGCACGAGCTGGATGGCGCAGCCGCCCCTCCAGCGGGAGTGGTACCGGGCCCGTCAGGGAAAGATGATCGCCGGGGTGTGCCGCGGCCTCTCCGACCGGTTCGGAATCCCGATCGCGGTCACGCGGCTCCTGGCCATCCTCTCGGTCTTCGCCGGCGGCTGGGGGATCATCCTCTACGTCGCGCTCTGGATCGCGATGCCGCTCCCGCCGCTGCCCACCTACCTCGCGCCGCCGGTGGCCGGGCCGCTCGTCACCCCGCCACCGCCGAGCGGCTAGGTCTTCGCCGACGGAAGCACGATCCCGGTGCCGGCCAGCCGCAGCTCGTCCTTCTCGACGCGTCCGAGGAGCCGCAGCACCCCGTCGATGAAGGTGATGGGGTGGGGCGGGCAGCCGGCGATCCAGAGGTCGACCGGGATCTCCGGAACGCCGGGCATCCCGTTCGACTGCACCGGGCTGTCCCGGAAGACGCCTCCCGAGCAGGCGCACGCCCCCACCGCGATGACCAGCCGCGGTGCCGGTGTCGCCTCCCAGGTCTTCCGGAGCGCGTCCCGCATGTTCTCGGAGACCGGCCCGGTGACGACCAGGCCGTCGGCGTGGCGCGGCGAGGCCACGAAGGCCACGCCGAAGCGGGACATGTCGAACTGGATGTTGCCCGCCGCGTTCAGCTCGGCCTCGCACCCGTTGCAGCCCGCCGCCGAGACCTGACGGAGCCGGAGCGAGCGGCCGAAGAGCGCCCGGGCCTTCTCGTCGAGCGCGCTGGCCAGCAGCGGCGCCTCGCCTTTCACCAGCAGTTCATTCCGCGACCGCGCCGCCAGCCGGTAGTCGCGGCTGAAGGCGACCGCGCCCGGGCTGGCCTCCTCGCACAGGCCGCAGAAGGTGCAGCGCCCCAGGTCGACGGCGAGGCGCGGCGTGCCGGGATCGAGGACGGCCCCGGTGGGGCAGATCTCGGCGGCGGCGCGACCCCCGTCTCCCGCCGAGGCGTCGAGGACCGGGAGTCCGCGGAAGCGCTCGGGGAAGCTGGCGGGCCCGTCGGGGTAGGCCACGGTCTGCCGGCCGAAGCGGGAGCGGAACTGGAAGATGCCGGGGATGCCTTCCATCAGAGGTCGTGCCCGCAGTAGGAGAGGTTGAAGCTCTTGTTGCAGAGGGGGAAGTCGGAGATCTGCTCGCCGCGCATCGCCAGGGCGAGCCCCATCCAGTTGTGGAACGAGGGGTCGACGAGCTTGTAGCGGGTGAAGCGCCCGTCGCCGCCGGTCGTCACCACGTGGCAGAGCTCGCCGCGCCACCCCTCGGTGAGCGAGACCACGAGCCGGTCCGGAAGCGGCGGCGGGCAGATCCCCCGCACCGGTCCCGCCGGCAGGGACCGGAGCTGCCGCACCACGAAGTCGGCGCTGCGCTCCGCCTCGAGCCTCCGCACCCAGGCCCGGGCGTACACGTCGCCGGTCTCGCCGGTCACGGTGGGCACGTGCAGGAAGCGGAACACGCCGGTGGCGTGGTCGCGCCGCACGTCGCGCGATACGCCGCAGGCCCGTGCCGCCGGGCCGACCAGGCCGAGCTCCGTGCAGGCTGCCCGGCTCACCGCGCCGGTGCCGTCGAGGCGGTTCCGCACCGACGGGGAATCGAAGAAGAGGCGGGTGGCCCCGTCCACCTGCTCCCAGGCCTGCCGGACCTTGTCGGCCAGCCGGACTGCGGCGCCCGGGTCGAGGTCGAAGCGCACGCCACCGGGGACGACCAGGCCGCGGCCGAAGCGGTTGCCGCAGATCTCGGCCAGCGAGTTCAGGAAGTCGGCGCGCAGCGCCCCGCAGTACGACGCCGTGGGGAGGAAGCCCACGTCGCCGGCCAGCATGCCGAGATCCCCGACGTGGTTCGCGAGCCTTTCCAGCTCCAGCGCCACGCCTCGGAGCACCGACGCCCGCGCCGGGATCTGGAAGTCGGCGAGGGCCTCGACGGCGTTGGCGTGGGTGATGGCGTTGCCGACGGCGGTGTCGCCGGCGAGCGACTCGATGAGCCCCACCGTGCGCCGTCCCGGTCCGCCCACCAGCATGGGCTCCACGCCCCGGTGCTGGTAGCCGAGCACGATCTCGAGGGTGAAGACGTGCTCGCCATGGCACTGGAAGCGGAAGTGTCCCGGCTCGATGACGCCGGCGTGGACCGGCCCCACCGCCACCTCGTGCACCTCTTCCCCGTCGACGCGGAAGAACGGGTAGTTGCCGGGGATGGTGCTGGGCTGGGCGAGCCGCCCCCACGGATCCACGCCGGGGACGAGCGGGGGCTCGAAGCGGAGCGGCTTCAGCCAGGGGTGACCCTCCGGGCGCACGCCGAACTGCTCGAAGATCTCCCGCTCGAAGGCCTGGAGCGACGGGCACTCCGGCGTGAGCGAGGTCCAGGAGGCGCCGACCCGGGTGGAGAGGACCGCCAGCCGCCCCTGCGCGTCGTCGGCGAGCACGGCGGTGACGAGCGTCCGTCCTGCGTCCTCGCGCCCGAAGTAGCTGGAGACCCGGCCGCCGGCGGTGAGGATGTCGGTGACGATCTGCTGGAACTCGTCCACCGGGAGGACGGGGACGTCGGCGGCGGCGACCGCCTCGGCGTTCCAGGCCTGGAGCACGCGGTTCGCCACGATCAGGCTCCCGTCACGAGGTGGGCAGCGGCCGCGAAGAGCCCCTGCAGCGCCCGGGGCAGCCAGAGGCCGAGCGCCAGCACCAGGAGGAGCAGCACCAGCGGCGGTCCGGCGGTGAGCCAGCCGTCCCCGAAGCCCGGCCGCGCCGGCGTTCCCCTGTCGTCCCCCTGCACGACGTGGAGGACGGTGGCGCCCATGCCGATGAAGATGACCGCCAGGAAGAGCAGGAAGAAGGCGCCCACCACCCAGCGGCCGGTGCTGAAGGCGCCGTTCAGGATGATGAACTCGCTCCAGAACGGGCTGAAGGGGGGCGTGCCGGTGACGGCCAGGAAGCCGGCCAGGAAGAGCGGGCCGGAGACGGGCAGGCGGCGGATGGCGCCCCGCACCTCGTCGGTGCGCTTCGACCCGTACGCGCGGTGGATGTTGCCGGCGGCCAGGAAGAGCACGCCCTTCGAGAGCCCGTTGTTCACCACGTGGTAGAAGGCGCCGCCGACCGCCGTGCCGCCCAGCCCCAGCGCCACGGCGAGGATGCCCATGTGCTCCACGCTCGAGTAGGCGAGCATGCGCTTGAAGTCCCGCTGGCCGGCCATGAAGACCGCCGCGAGCGCCATGGAGAGGAGCCCGAGCGCGAGCAGGGCGTCGCTCGCGAAGGCCCCCTCGCCGGCCGCGCGGGTCACCTGGAAGACGCGGACCACCGAGAGGAAGGCGAAGTTGGTGATCCCGCCGGCCATCAGCGCCCCGAGCAGGCCGGGGGCCTCCCCGTAGGCGTCGGGCTTCCAGGAGTGGAGCGGCGCGAGCCCCATCTTCGTGCCGTAGCCGACCAGGAGGAAGACGAAGGCGGTGCGCACCCAGGGCCTGGAGAGCTCGGGGCCGGCGCGGATGAGGTCGTCGAGGAGCAGCGACTTCGGCCCGCCCGGTCCGGCCCCGGAGAGCGCCAGGAAGAAGGTGCCGAGGAGCGCCAGCGCGATGCCCAGGGACGACACCAGCAGGTACTTCCAGGCAGCTTCCAGCGAGCGGGCGTTGTGGTTGAAGTAGATGAGCGGCGCGGTGGCGAGCGTGGTCAGCTCGACCGCCACCCAGAGCACGCCGAGGTGCTGGGCCACCCCCACCGTGGTCATGGCAGAGAGCAGCACGAGGAGGCCGCCCACGAAGATCCGGTTGTCGCGATCGTCGCGGCGGCGGAGATAGCCCTGGGCGTAGATCGCGCTCGCGACGAAGAGGACGCTGGAGGTGGAGAGGACCACCTTCCCGGCCGCGTCGAGGAAGAGGTAGCCGGAGAGCACCGGTCCCTCGGGATGGATCCAGAGGCTCACCACGCCGGCCAGGTGGATCGCCGCCCCGACCAGCAGCAGCCGCGGCCGGGTCCGGTTGTCGGGCCACGCGAAGGCGCTCGCGCCCAGGACGAAGGAGACCAGGATGATGAGAAGGATCATCGAGGTCCTTAGTCCTTCAGCGAAGACATGGCGTCGGTGTCGAGGGAGGAGAACTCCCGGTTGATCTGGAACATCACGATGCCCATCACGAAGACCGCGGCGAGGAGGTCGAGGAGCACGCCGGCCTCGACCATGACCGGCATGAAGCCGGTGAGGAGCAGGCCGAAGACGAAGACCCCGTTCTCGAGGACCAGGAAGCCCAGCACCTGCGTCACCGCCTTGCGCCGGCTCACCACGAGGAGCAGGCCGGTCCACACGGTCGCGAGCGCGGTGGGGACGAGGAAGGGGTGCATCTCGGGCGTCGGCAAGGGCAGGCCGCGCGAGAAGGCGAAGGCCAGCACCACGCCGACGCCGCCCAGGATCATGGACGGGACGTAGCCCACCAGCGGCTCCATCTCGCGCCGGATGGCCATCTCGCGGATGGCCCGGAACATGAGCCAGGGGATGAGGATGGCCTTGATGGCGAGCGCGCCGCCGGCCACGAGCAGCACGTGCCCCATGTTGTGGCCGGAGGAGGCGAGCAGCAGCGCCAGCAAGGAGAGGAGCGCTCCCTGCAGCGCCACCGCGCGGATGGCGGCCCCGAGCCGGCTCGAGGCCAGCACGAAGAGGTCGAGGACCACCACCAGGATGAACGCCATGTCGGTCCAGGAGCGCACGGTCACCTCAGGAGCAGGACGAGCGCGAAGACGGAGAGGACGGAAGCGCCCACCAGCATCTGCGGCACCCGGGTGAGCCGCAGGCGGGCCATGAACGACTCGACGAGCCCCACCAGCACGGCGAAGCCGACGAGGCCGCCGACGAAGGCCGCCTCGGCCCCCCAGATCCCCTGGACGCGAGGGTCGAGGACGAGGCGCACGAGGAGGGCCCCGAAGAGGAAGAACTTGATCGACGCGCCGTAGAGGATGAAGGCCAGGTCCGGGCCGGAGTGATCGAGGACCATCACCTCGTGGATCATGGTCAGCTCGAGGTGGGTGCCGGGATCGTCCACCGGGATCCGGGAGTTCTCGGCCAGCGCCACCACGAAGAGCGCGATGGCGGACAGGAGCAGCGCCGGGGCCGCGCCGCTCCAGGCCGTGGCCAGCCCGGGTCCGAGCATGCCGGAGAGGGAGAGGGAGCCGGTGGCGCGCGCCAGCACCACCAGGCAGAGGAAGAGCGCCGGCTCGGCCATGCTGGCGAAGGAGACCTCGCGGGCCGCCCCCATGCCCTCGAAGGCCGACCCGGTGTCGAGGGCTGCCAGCGCCGTGGCGAAGCGGGCCAGCGCGAGCAGGTAGGCGAAGAGGACGAAGTCGCCGGCGAAGGAGAAGATGGCCGGCTGGCCGGCCGCGGGCAGCATGGTCCCGGCGGTGGCCACCGCCGCGAGCCCCACCACCGGCCCGGCCCGGAAGACCCAGGTGGTGGTGCGGCTGTAGACCGAGCCCTTCCGCAACAGCCTGGCGAGGTCGTAGTAGCCCTGCAGCAAGGGAGGCCCGCGCCGCCCGGCCACGATCGCCTTCACCCGGGTGACCACCCCGAGGAGGAGCGGCGGCAAGAGCAGCAGGATCCCGATCTGGAAGAGCGCGCGCAGGATCATGTCACCACCAGAGAAGTCGCCAGGCGAGGATGAAGACCAGCGTGGCCAGCACGAGCAACGCGTAGAAGTGGACCCGGCCGGCCAGCAGGCCCCGCACCCGCGAGGCGGCTGCGACGTAGCCGCGGATGCCGGGCAGGATGGTGAGGTCGAGCACCGCCTCGCGCGGCTCGGTGGAGAAGCGAGCCGAGGTGGGAAACGGGCCCCTGGGCGGCTGGAAGCGCACCCGCGGGAAGAGCACCCGGCGGAATCCCTGGTTCAGGATCTGGGCGAAGGAGCTGCCGGTGTATTCCATCCGCGCGGTCGGGTACCCGTAGCCGCAGCTCCAGGTCTCCCCCGCGGCGGCGCCGGCGCCGACCCGGCGACGCAGGAACGCGAGCGAGGCCACGAGTGCGACGAGCAGCACCGCCAGGCCCGAGACCAGGCCGGCCGACGCGCTCGCCGCCGCGGCCGGCGCCGCCAGGTCGGAGAGCGGCAGCCCGGACCAGCTCGCCGCGCCGCGCGCCAGCGCCGGCAGGAAGAGCGCGGGGAGGGCGCCGATGGCGACGCAGGCCGCGGCGAGCACGCCCATCGGGACGAGCATGAAGCGGGGCGACTCGTGGGCCGCTGCCGCCTCGTCCGTGCGCGGGTGGCCCAGGAAGACCGTGCCATGGACCTTCGCGAAGCAGGCGGCGGCGAGCGCGCCCACGAGCGCCAGCGCGGGCACCACCAGGACGGCGAAGGAGGCACGGTCGCCGGCGGGAAGCTCGAGCGCGCGCAGCGAGCCCATGACCACGAGCCACTCCGAGACGAAGCCGTTCAGCGGCGGCAATCCGCTGATGGCCGCCGCGCCCACCAGGAAGAGCCCGGCCGTCCAGGGCATGGCGCGGGAGAGCCCCCCCAGTCGCTCGATGTCCCGGGTGCGAGCGGCGCGCTGCACCGAGCCCGCCCCGAGGAAGAGCAGCGACTTGAAGAGCGCGTGGTTCACCACGTGGAGCGCCGCGCCGCCGAAGCCGAGAAGCACCAGCGCCGGCTCGCCCCGGGCCCGCCCCAGCACCGCCAGCCCTGCACCCATGGTGATGATGCCGATGTTCTCCACCGAGTGGTAGGCGAGCAGCCGCTTGAGATCGTGCTGGGCGAGCGCGAACGCCACGCCGAGCACGCCCGACGCTCCGCCCAGGACGAGCAGCGCCACGCCCCAGGAGGCCGGCGGCGACTCGAAGAAGCCGGTGGCCCGGAGCATGCCGTAGACGCCGGTCTTGAGGAGCACGCCGCTCATGAGCGCCGAGACGTGGCTGGGGGCGGCGGCGTGCGCCCCCGGGAGCCAGAAGTGGAGCGGCACCAGGCCGGCCTTGAGGCCGAAGCCCACGAGCGCCAGCGCCCAGAGCCAGCTGGCCGCCGCGCCGGTCGATCCGAGGTGCTGCCAGCCGGAGAAGTCGAAGGTCCCCCTCGCGCTGCCGACGATCGAGAAGAAGGCGAAGATGGCGAAGGTCCCCACGTGGGCGGCGACCAGGTAGACCCAGGCGGCCCTCTGCGCGTCCTTCCGGTCCGGATCGGCGAGGACCAGGAAGAAGCCGCAGATGGCCATGACCTCCCAGGCGAAGAGGAAGAGCAGGGCGTTGTCGGAGAGCAGCACGAGCGCCATCGAGCCGGTGACGAGGCCATACCAGAGCTGGAGCCGGACCGCGCGGGCGCCCAGGCCTTCCTGGGGGAAGTACGCGAGCCCGTAGATCGAGCCCAGCGCGGGGACGAGGAGGACCGGCACGAGAAAGATCGCGGAGAGGGGATCGAGCCGGAGCGAGAGCGAGGCGTTGGGCTGGTGCCAGGGGAGGTGGAGGACGAACGGGGTCGCGCCGGCCAGCACCGGGATGGCGGCGGCGATGCCCAGCGCCGCGGCGAGGCAGAGCACGCCCGCCGAGAGCCGCTGCCCCAGCACCGGACGGCGCCAGAGCGCCAGGCCAGGGAGTCCACTCGCCGACGCGAGCACCACGGCGGCGATGGCCAGCGCGCCGGTCAACGGAGCCCTCCCCGGAAGGCCAGCGCGACGAGGAGCGCGAGCACCGTGACCACGGTGTAGAGGAGCTGGAGGTTGAGCCGCCCGGCCTGGAACCGGCGCAGCCGGCTCATGCGGTCGCCGAGGACGCGGAAGATCGGGTCGAAGAGCCGGGTGCGGGCCGGGTCCTGGGGGTCGGTCCTGAAGGAGGCCCGGCCGGGGAAGATGCCGCGGGGTGCCTGGAGGTGGACGCGCGGGCGAAGCAAGCGGGGGACGAGGCCGGCGAGGAGCAGCTGGGAGTACGAGGAGGCGGTGTACGCCATGCGCGGCGTGGGCGAGCTGAACGCGCAGCCCCATGTCGCGGCGACGGCGGCGCTTCCCAGCCGGCGCCGCAAGGCGATCAACCCGACCGCGACCGCGATCAGCACCCACACCACCGCCCGGGGTGCCGCGGACGAGGCCGCCGCCGGCGCCAGCGCGGCGGCCACGTGCGCCCCGCCCACCTGGACCGCCGCCGGCGTGAGCAGCCGGAGCGGCAGGGCGGGGAAGACGCCGAAGATCACGCATCCGGCCGCGAGAATGGCGAGCGGCAGCCACTGCGAGGGCGGGACCTCGTGCGCGGAGGCCGCCTCCGGGCTGCGCGGGTTGCCGAGCAGCGCCACGCCGGCGATGCGGGTGAAGGAGATGGCCGCGAGCGCCCCCACCAGCGCCAGGATGGCGACGGCCAGGTAGCCGACGAGCGACTCGGCGCCGGTGGCCGCGCCGGAGCCCGAGAGGAGCCCGAGGTAGAGCAGCCACTCGGAGGAGAAGCCGGCCAGCGGGGGCAGGGCGGCGAGCGACGCGGCGCCCACGAGGAAGAGGGTTCCGGTCACCGGCAGCCGGCCCAGGAGGCCGCCCATCTTCTCCAGATCCTGGGAGCGGGCGGCGTGCACGAGCGTCCCGGCTCCCAGGAAGGCGAGCCCCTTCATGAGGGCGTGGTTCCAGACGTGGAAGAGGGCGCCGCCGAACCCGAGCGCCGCCACCACCGGCAGCCCCTCCGCGGTGGCCGCGACGCCGAGGCCGATGCCCAGGACCACCAGGCCGACGTTCTCCACGCTGGAGTACGCCAGCGCCCGCTTGATGTCCTCCTGCCCGAGCGTGAGCGTGATGGCGGCGAGCGCGCTTCCGAGCCCGACGGCCCCCAGCAGGATGCCGTAGCCGACCGGCAGGGCGGGAAGGAAGCCCAGCAGCCGGAAGAGGCCGTAGACACCGGTCTTGATCATCACCGCCGAGAGCAGCGCCGAGACGTGGCTGGGCGCGGCCGGGTGGGCCTCGGGGAGCCAGACGTGAAGGGGGACGAGCCCGGCCTTGGTGCCGAAGCCGACGAGCCCGAGGCCGAAGAGGAGCGCCGGGGCGACGGTCCCGCTCGACCGCAGCGCCTCGAAGCGGTTGAAGTCGAAGCCGCCGGCGTTTCGCCCCAGCAGAAGGAAGAGGGCCAGGAGGAACGCCGTGCCGACGTGGGAGGCGACCAGGAAGACGAAGCCGGCCCGGCGAACCTGAAGCTTCTCGTCGTCGAAGGTGACGAGGACGAAGGAGGCGACGGTCATCACCTCCCAGGCCACGAGGAAGAGAACGCCGTCCGCGGCGGCCAGAACGAGCGAGATGGCGACGAGGAGCAGGTCGTAGAAGAAGACGAAGGCGCCGAGCGGCCTGCGCCCCAGGTGCGGCTTCATGTAGCCGGCGCCGAAGGCCGAGGCCGGGATCGCGACCGCGAAGAGCGCCAGCTGGAAGAAGGCGGAGAGCGGGTCGAGGCGCAGGCGGAAGGCCCCCACCGGCTCCGACCAGGGGAGCAGCCGCTCGACGGGCGAGGCCCCGAGCAGGAAGGGGAGCATCGCGGCCAGGCCGAGCAGGCTGCCCACCACCGCCGCGGCCGTGCCGACCCGGAGCGCCATCGCCGGCCGGCGGCCGAGCAGGAGTCCGGAGAGCGCCCCGGAGAGGAGCACGACGAGCGAGGCGAGGTACAGGTTCACGCGCCGTCACTCCGGGCCACGCCCTCGTCCCGGGCGCGGGAGAGCGCCCCCTCCACCCGCTCGATCTCGGCGAGGATCGCCTCGTCCGGCGCGCGGGCGGCGAGCCTCGCCGCCACCGCCGGGTCGCGCAGCGCTGCCGCCACCGCCGCGAGCAGGTGCAGGTGGAGCCGCGTGGAGGGAGAGACGAGCAGGCAGAGGGTGTGCACCGGCGGGCCGTCCCCGAAGTCCACCGGCGGGTCGGCCAGGTAGATGGCGACGGCGGGCCGGTCGACCCGGAGCACGATCGGCTCGCGCGGGTGGGGGATGGCGATCCCGTTTCCGAGGGAGGTCGAGCCCAGGTGCTCCCGGGCACGGACCATCTGGAAGAGGAACTCCCGGTCGAAGCCGGGGGGCGCGGGGAGGCGCTCGACCATTTCCCGGAGCAACCGGTCCTTGTCCCCCCCGGCGAGCCCACGGTGGATCCCGCCGGTTCGCACCGCCTGGGAGAGCGTCGGGAGCGCGCGGGCCGAAAGCCCCGGCTCCTCGAGGATCTCGGCGGAAACCGGCATCTTCCGCTGCGCAGCCCACTCCAGGAGCTCGATGCGGTTGAACCGGTACCGGTCGTCCACCAGCTGCGCGGGAAGCTCGCCTCGCCGGACCCAGCGCTCCAGCACCTGCTCGGTGACGCCGAGGAGTCGTGCTGCGTCGCGCACCGTCAGCTGCATCCGCGGAAATACCTCCAGATGGCGGGTCTACGGCAAACCGGCCGACCTCGCAAGGACGCCGGCCAAAGGGATCAGGTCGAGCCGAGCGGCCCGATGACCTGCAGCACCTCGACCGGCGCCGAGCGCCCGCGCAGGACGCGGCTCCCCAGGCCCTGGAAGGCGAAGGCGCCGGAGGCGTGCTCGGCGGTCGCGCGCCCCACGTAGATGGTCCCGGGGGCGGCCATCGACTCCAGCCGGGCCGCGACGCCGACCGTGTCGCCGAGCACCGTGAACTCCGCACGCTCCGGCGATCCGAAGCTGCCGGCGACGACCCGCCCGGTGTTCACGCCGATGCGGATGGAGAAGCGCCGGTCGGCGGGGAGCGCCCGGTTCGCCTCCTCGACCCTCGCCAGCATTCGCCAGGCGCAGCGCAGCGCGCGGATCGCGCCGTCGGCCAGGGGAAGCGGGGCCCCGAAGACGGCCATGACCCCGTCGCCGACGAACTTGTCGAGCGTGCCCCGCTCCTCGAAGATCGCCGCGGTCATGGATCGGAAGAAGTCGCGAAGCAGCGCCGCCAGCTCCACCGGCGGGAGCCGCTCGGTCAGGCCGCCGAAGCCCTGCACGTCGGCGAAGAGCACGGTGACGTCGTCGCGGACCTGCGGCTCGAGGGGATCGCTGTCGGCCTGCTCCTGCGAGAGCACGAGCGCGGCCACCTCGGGGGAGAGGTGGCGGAGCAGCTGCTTGCGATGGTCTTCCACGCGCAGGCTCCGGGCCAGGAAGCGGGACCGCTCGATGGCCAGCGCGGTCTGGTAGCCGACCAGGGTCGTGAGCTCCAGGTCGTCGGCGGTGAAGGGGTCGACGAAGCCGCGGTCGAGCACGAGCATGCCCAGGATGCGGTTGTCGGCCCATACCGGGACGCAGAGGCAGGAGCGGATCCCCTGAAAGATGACCGACTGGCTTCCGGCGAAGCGCAGGTCCTGCTGGGCGTCGATGGTGAGGAGCCCGGCTCGCCCCTTTGCCGCGGCGGCCACCACGGTCTCGGACACGCGAGGCGGGGAGCCCACGGGCAGGGTGGCCCGCGGCAGCATCTGCCCCGACGGGTCCATGAGCAGGACGGTGGAGCGCTCGGCGCGCACGGCCGTCGCCACCGTCTGGAGGATCTTGGCGAGCCCGGCATCGAGGTCGGGCGCATCCACCAGCGCCTTGCCGATCTCGTTCAGGACGGCGATCAGCCGATGGGAGGCGGACCCCCGGTTGGTGGTTCGCCGGGAGGTGGGGTCGGTGTCCCGGTGCGGCTCGGGCTGCTCGGCCTGGCGCGACTCGGCCTGCATGTCGGCGAGGTAGCGGACGATGGTGCCGTGCTCGGCGAGAAGCGGGACGAGCGGCTGCGGCGTGAGCCCCTCGCGCAGCTCGACCTCGGTCTTGCCGAAGCGGAGCCGGTACCCAGCCGCGAGCGGCGCCTCGTTCACCTTGTGGTCGTTCACCCAGGTGCCGTTGCGGCTCTCGAGGTCCACGAGCCAGAGCTGGCTGCCGCGCCTCTCGAACATGGCGTGCATGCTCGAGACCCACGGATCGGCGATCTGGACCTGGCATTCGGCCGACCGGCCTAGCACCGTCGGAACGTCGGGGAGGAAGAACACCGTCCCCCCGCAGATTCCGTTCACGACGAAGAGCTCCGACACCATTCCTCCCCATTCGCCCGATGTTTCGGTAGCTTGTGATAGCTTAGCCGATCTGCCTGGCCGTCGCGTATGCCCGTTTGCCCTACATGCACCACCCGGAGCGACGAAGGCGTGGCCGTGTGCCCGGTGGACGGCACGCGCCTCGTGCCGGCCCCCGGGATCGAGGGCCGGGTGCTCGGGGACCGCTACCGGATCATCTCCCGGCTGGGGCAGGGCGGGATGGGCAGCGTCTACCTCGCCGAGCACGTCACGCTCGGCAAGCGCATGGCGGTGAAGGTGCTGCGCCCGGAGTTCTCCCGCGACGAGGAGCTTCTCGACCGGTTCCAGCACGAGGCCCGGGCCGCCAGCCAGATCGGGCAGGAGAACATCGTGGAGGTCTTCGACTTCGGCCACACGCCGGAGGGGGAGGCCTACTTCGTCATGGAGGCGCTCGACGGGGAGAGCCTGGCGAAGGTTCTCCACAGGGACGGCCCCATGACGGTGGGCCGGGCGCTTCCCATCTTCCTGCAGATCTGCCGGGCGCTGGGGGCGGCGCACCAGCGGGGCATCGTCCACCGCGACCTCAAGCCGGAGAACGTCTTCGTCCTGAGGAGGACGGACGGCACCGACTTCGTGAAGGTGCTCGACTTCGGCATCGCCAAGGGGCCGGGTGCCCCCAACGCCAAGCGGCTCACCCGGGCCGGATCGATCATCGGCACGCCGGAGTACATGTCGCCCGAGCAGGCCTCGGCGACCAGCATCGACCAGCGCTCCGACGTCTACGCCTTCGGAGTCCTGGCCTACGAGACCCTGACCGGTCGCCTTCCCTTCGACGGGGACACGCCGCTCGCCACCCTCATGAAGCACCAGAGCGACGCGCCGCTGCCGCCGCGGCGGCTGCGCCCCGAGCTCCCCCCGGAGGTCGAGGAGGTGGTGCTCCGCGCGCTCGTGAAGCGCCCCGAGGGGCGGCAGCAGAGCATGGAGGAGCTGGCCAGCGATCTCGCCCGCCTGGCCGCGGAGCCCGAGGTGTTCCGCGCCCCGGTCTTCGGCACCGCCGTGTCGCCGCTGCTCACCAGCCCGGCCACCGACCGGGTCCGGGCCCGCTCGAGCTCCCGCGGCGGCACCATGCCACTCGGCGACACGCTCCCGCTGCGCGACCTCTCCCCGCCGGCGAACGCTCCCGGGAGGCCGACCCGGCCGTCGACGCGAATCCGCCGGGACACCCGGGCCGAGGTGGAGGTGGTGCGGCGGCGACGGTCCCAGACCGCGCTCGCGGCGGTGCTCGGGCTGCTCTTCGTGGCGCTCCTCTCCGGCGTGGTGGCGGCGCTGGCGTCGCGGCAGGAGGGCGCGCCCGCCATCGAGGATCCCCCGGCTCGAACGGCCGAGCCCCCGGCCGTCCAGGTCACCGCCACGGCACCCGCCGCGGAGCCGGCAGCCGCGCCCGCGGCCGTGCCCGCGGCGGAGCCCCGGCAGGCCGCGCCCCCGCTCGCCGATCCGGCCGTGGAGCCGCCGCCTCCTTCGGTCTCGGCAGCGGCCCCACCCGCCCCGGCTCCCAGGCCGGCGCGCGCCCGACCGGTCCGCAGCCCGGGCGGGGTTGGTGCGAAGGGCGGGAGCGGCGAGAATGCTCCTCCGGGGAACGACCTCCTCGACCCGTACGGCCCCACCGGACGGTGAAGCTCTCGCGGGAGCGACATTGACGGGCTTGCGACTCCTCCTCCTCGCCGCCGCGCTCGGCCCCTGGGTGTCCGGGCGTGCCGCCCCGCCGGCGCCCCCACCCGCGGCAGCCCCCGGGGACAACACCGCCGAGGCCAAGGCCGCCTACAAGCGCGGGGCCGACCTCTTCCGCGCCGGGCGCTACAGCGCCGCCATCGCCGAGTTCCAGGCTGCCGACCGGCTCAAGCCGAGCCCGGCCCTCCAGTACAACATCGGACAGGCCTGGGAGAAGCTGGGGGACGTCCCGGCCGCCCTCGCCGCCTACTCCCGTTACCTCCAGCTCGACCCGAAGGCGCCCAACCGGGAGGCGGTGGAGCGGACGATGCGGGGCCTGGAGGCGAAGCTCGCCGCGAGCGGCGTCCAGACGCCCCCGCTCGAGGCCGGGAAGGACCCGGTGCCCGGGGCCGCATCGACTTCACTCACCGCGAATCCACCGGCCCCGCCGCTCGACGCCACTCGGCCCGATCCGGCCCCGCAGCCGGTCCAGCGCAAGAACTGGCTCGGGCCGATCATCGCCGGCGGGCTGGGCGTGGTCGCGGCCGGGGCGGGGGTGGTCATGGGCCTCCAGGCGCGGAACGCCCAGAACGCGCTGCTGGCGGGGGGGAACGACCGGCAGCAGGCCGACGCCCTCGCCAGCAAGGCGAAGAACGACGCGACCGCCGCCAACGTCCTCTACGGGGTGGCCGGGGCCGCCGCGCTCACCGGCGGCGTCCTCGCCATCGCCTTCTGACGGCAGCCGTCAGTCCCCGGACTCGCCCAGGTCGGCGCCCGACTTGGTGAGCTCCCCCGTCACCACGGTCGCGTAGGAGCCGCGCGGCAGGTCGAAGGAGGCCCGGTAGCCGCCGTCCAGGGGCTCGAGCGCGACCGCCACCTGGATCCGCGCAGCGCGCCGCGTTCCCTCGGTCTCGCCCCCGCCTCGGGCGAGGTCCGCCTCGGTGACGCCGTCCTCCAGGAGCAGCCGCGCCTCCCGCTCCCCGGCCACCCCCCCGGCGAGGCGCAACCTGTGGCCGAACATCGGCCCCGCGGGAGAGATCTCGAACCGGTCCACGCGGGGCTGGTCGGCCGCCGGTTCGTCGCAGGTGAACACCCCGCCGCTGTCGAGCTTCTTCATGGCGTCGCCCGCGAGGGCCCGGGCGAAGAGCCCGTCGGCCATCCGGGCGGCGAGCCAGCGGTTGAACAGGAGGGATTGCCAGGCCGACAGGGTCAGCCGCCGCAGGAACCGATCGCGAGCGGCGCGTCGCGCCTCCGGATCCGGGGCGCCGAGCAGGATGGCGCGCCCCAGGTCGGGGTTCCTGCCGTCCGCGCCGAAGCGCTGCGCGCCGAAGAAGTTGGGGAGCCCGCGCGACGAGAGGGCGTCGGCCACGGCACGCGCCGCCGGCAGGTCGCCCCCGCGCACGGCGATGGAGAAGCGGTTGCCGCGGGAGTGGCCGGTGCGGAGCTTGTTGCCGTGGCGGGTGGCCCGGAGCACCCGGTACCCCTCGCCGGCGAGCCCGTCGGGATCGGGGTCTCGCGCCACCGGGAAGGAGAGCCACTGCGTGGTC
>Ga0315295_10002284_pt1 | contig 16281 bp, 29 predicted proteins | sample YL17G14_0_MG_FD_204453 | JGI IMG/M metagenome (GOLD analysis project Ga0315295, IMG submission 204453) | Sediment microbial communities from Yellowstone Lake, YNP, Wyoming, USA - YL17G14_0 | ecosystem: Environmental > Aquatic > Freshwater > Lake > Sediment | place: USA: Wyoming | collected... | reverse complement strand
GCCCACGTCAGGACGCACCCGTCTCCCTAAACCGCCCTTTACTAAGCACACGGCCCCACCTTGGCCCCATTTCAGGGCCTTTTCCCTACACGACCCCGTTTTTGGGATCGCGCACCTCCACCTTGAGCTTAATGGCCTCGGCGGGACTTGTAAACGTGGTTTTTCGTGAAAAATGCGATTAGTTTTTGACGGCGGCCTTACAGGGGAGTTTAAGCCGTGTGGGGGCGTTTGTTAAGCTGTTTTGCACAGTTTCTGTGCAAAATCTCCCCCCCTAAAGATTAACTTAGTTTTGCACAGTTTCTGTGCAAAAACGCTATACATTAGGGTTGACAAGCCTTTTTGCTTTGCAACCTCCGGATCGCCGTTATAATAGAACGTGGAGGTAAACAAAATGACTGCGTATTTCCCTTATCGCGTAGCTTGCCCGAAGTGTAAATCCGAGCTTGGAATCAAGCTTTCAACCGGGTCCGGGGAGGTCACGGTTAACAACGGCACGGTCAAAAACCACGTTAAACAGATCCTCGTGCTGATGGGGTCGGACGCAGGGGTTTGCTTGGTTTGCGGGGCGCACGGGACACTTAATGACTTCCGGCTTGTCAAACCTGAGGTCAAGGCTACAATCAAGGGGGAGGTTTGAACCATGGCCAAGGAAACACTTTGCCCGGAGATCGGATTCTTTCCATTCTCGCTGAGGTGTCCACGGTGCAACGGTACGGATTTCACGGCTGAGATTGGCGCGCGGATCTATATCAATGCCAACCGTGAGGCCCGGTTCATGATCTTTCACAAGATCCACAAGTCTTGCGGTGTGACCTGTACCACCTGTCAGGTGTCCGGGGTGGTAGAGGACTTCTTAGATGAATGAAGTTTAGTTTACAAGTTTAGTTTTGCGCTTATAATAAAGGTGCAACGTTCAAACCGGGAGGTCGGTCGTGAAGCGGTGCAAAAAAGCAATTGGCAAGTGTGGCATGACTAAGAAGGCGCGGATCGCGCTGGGCCTGCGTCAAGTGGCTTCGCTTGGCATGTGGGCGCTCGATCGAGGCATGGGATCGTGCAATATGACCCCGGCCTGTCGGGAGTGCTACAACCGGACGCCCGGAATGAAGGGCCGCAAGTCCTTCATGAAGGCTTGGGGCGTCGGTGGGAAGGACGATCTAGCATGGGCCGGTGCAAGCCCGGAGTGCTTCAAGGGGCTCAACCGCGTGCGCCTCTGCACCCGTGGGGAGGCTTTCACAAGCCCTTGCGACGTGCTGAGGGTGGCAACGTGGATCAAGGCCAACCCTAAGACGCTGTTTTGGATCCCTACCCGTGCGATCTATATCAAGGGATCCACTAAGCTCAACCACGTTATGATCGCCTTGCTTGAACGGTCGATCAAGTGTTTGCCGAACGTTCGCTTGCTCGCGTCGATCGACCCGTACACGGCGCGGCACTGTGAGACTCTGATTAAGCGCGGCTGGTCAACCATGTACTTTGAGACTCAGGGCGCACCACGGGGCTTTGTCAAGGGGTCGCATCCAGCGGCTGAGGTTGCGGGCGCAAACATCGTTTACTGCGCTAAGACGTGGGATCTTTTCAAGGGTGTTGACGGTCGTATCCTGCACCCTCACGGGCTTTGCCGTACCTGTAACAAGGGATGCTTTCAGGGTGGGCGCGTGGATGTTTACCTGAAAAACCACTACAAGGCGGCCTCGCATCATGACCTGCCCGGAGGTCGGGACGGTCGGCCCGTCGCGTGCAAATAGGAACCTCCCGGTACCGGGCCGGTCTAACCACTGGCCCGGTTCCTTTTGCTTTGAGCTTACGTTTAGTTTGGTCCCCTTACCTGTAGTTTAAGCAGCCTTCCCCTGTTTGTCAAGCGATTACTTCTAACATATTTAGTTTACAGCGTGGCCGCCCCGCTTATAATGAACATGGGAGGCCGAAATGAAGCTCAAACGTCATCGTCATCATGCAATCAGGTTCGTGTTGTGCTGCACTAAGGATCCCGCTGGCAAGGTGATCAAGAGTCGCAGGACCGGGGAGTGCAAGTGTGGTGCTCGCCGTGTTGACGGAAAGTGGCTCGACTAAAGGTTTACAGGCAAGGTTTTTAGCTTATAACTAAAGTAACAAGGGAGGTACAGGTCATGGGTTACACTCATTATTGGAGGTTCGGGGCGTTCATCGGTGAGAAGGAATACAAAAAGGCCCTGCAAGAGATCCGCAAGTTGATCAAGGCCAGTCCGATCCCACTGGCGAACGGTATGGGCGACGAGGGAACCAAGCCCGAGGTGGGTGCAACCGTGAGCTTCAACGGGGTCGGGGAGGACGCGCACGAGACTTTCCTCCTCCGGAAAGATCCGATCCTGGTGGCCACCAAGCCCGACCGGTATCCGAGCGAAGAGTTCAGCCGGTTCAACTTCTGCAAGACCGCCCAAAAGCCTTACGACGTGGTTGTGGTGGCTTGCCTGTGCGTCCTGCAAGAACGGCTTGGCAAGTCGATCGAGGTGTCCAGCGACGGCGACGCGGAGGAATGGGAGGATGGGCGAGTGCTCGCTGAGAAGGTGCTGGGCCGTCCGATCAAGGTGCCTGCTGAGGTCAAGCCCCGTGCGGTTCGGGAGCGGGAGTATCAGGAGCGGCGAGCAAAGGAGCAAGCCGCCAGGGGTTAGTTTACAACGGTTGAGTTCAGCATATAACTAAAGTGGGAGGTGTCAAATGTCGCGCCAGTACGGAATGTCGATCGAAGTGCATAAAATCACCGCCGAGGAATTCGAGGACGTCAAGGCGGTGATAGAGAGTGAATGGAATGAGGGGGATCCATTCTACAATAAGACCACTAACACGTTGTCAACCTACGCCGAGGGAAGTCTAGTCGGCGGCGAGACTGAGAAGGAATTTGTAACTCGGTTGTCCTGTGCAATCTGGACTGAGCTAAAAAGGTTCGTGGAGGTATCCGTCAATGCGACCTACCTCGAAGACCTTCCGTTCGAGAGCTACACCGCCGACGAGGACGATTACGAGCAGTTCAAGAAAGGTTAGTTTACAACGGTTGAGTTCAGCATATAACTAAAGTGGGAGGTAAAGAACATGGCCAAGCAAGTAAAGAAGTGGGAAGGCCCCAAGCCGATCGTGTGCGACATTTGCAACCAGCCGGTGACCTCAAAGCAATTCGTGGACGGCAAGACCGCCCATGGCCCGTGGGCGCTGATGTGCCTGCCATGCTTCAGGGTGCTCGGCGTGGGCGTCGGGCTCGGCAAGGGCCAGGTGTACGATACTGAGACGCTGGAAAAGACGGACGGGTAACTACAACCTCCCGGTAGCAGGCGGGCTAACAACCGCGCCTGCTATCTTTTTGCTTGGCCCTATCCTGTAGATTGCTCCCCTTACTAAGAGTTTAAGCAGGGTTGGGCGTCCTGTCAAGGCATTATTTCTAGTTTACAGCGGCCTTTCTACGGTTATAATGAGGGTGGGAGGTGCTAAATGGAAAAGCATAGACGGTTCAAGGTGACCTTTATCGATACGCGGTACTACACCGCCGAGATCGACGCGGCAAACGCAGACGTTGCGCGTAAGCACGCTTACGAGTTACGCCCCACCGACGCGGACGTTAAGTTCGAGGAGTCCATGGTTGCCGTGATACAGATTGTCGAGGTGTAGTGTGAAAGCCAAGACTAAGCTCACGCTGGAATGTCCCGAGTGCAAATCCAAGCTGGTAATCATCGATCCGATGACCGTGCAAGCCCTCGATACCTGTTGCGAGGTCCGTTGCCCGCTGTGCTATGGAAGCGAGTACATGGGACCGCCGTTCATGATTATCGTCGAAAGCTAGTTTACAACCTGGGCAAGCCGCATATAACTAAAGTGGGAGGTAAACATGTACACTTACGAAAAGACCTTGACCGGACGGACCTACACTTTCGAGACGGTAGAAGAGCGGGAGCGGGCGGTGGAGATCGACCGGCTGCTAGGTAGCATCGCCCAAGTCTGCACGTCCTGTGACCTTGGCTCACGGCACGCCGTTGACAACGTGGTTTCGTTCATTACCCAACGGATCTACGCGATCAAAAAGGTGGGTGGCAAGTGAAAAGAGTAAGGTGTGCAGGTTGTAAAGAGTTGAAGATCCCGAGCGAGCTAACCAAGCTTGACCTGAGCGAAGACATCCGCGAGGTTCCATACTGCCAGAAGTGTATCGCCATGTTCTACGGTGAAGCCGTCGCACGGTTCCTCCAAGCCGCTGCCAAGGGGCTGCGCTGTAGCAATTGCCGGTGCGAGATCGCGGACGGCTACACTTGCACGGCGTATCTTACAGGGCGCAAGGAAAAGCCGGGGCTATGTCAAGAGTGCAAAGAAGTTGTTACTAAGGACGACCTGTTCAAGTTCGCTCAGTCCTTAGTTGAGCCGCTGTTCAACGAATTGAACCGGTGCGGAAGCAACCAAGGTGTGGCGGAAGCATTGGCCGACGCTGTTCGATTTCAACACCGGTACTTGCAAGGTGAAGCGTTTACCATGCTGTTCAAGTTCTTCGCGCTGTACTCAAAGCACGAGTACGACGCCCGGAATGAATGGGCGGTCAAGATCGCGGGGATCTGGGAGCGGTGTGTTGGCCGGTCGGGTAATCCCGCCTGCGAAGAGTGCAATAAGGTATTCAAATAGGTTTACAACCTTAGTTTAGCGATCATAATAAACGTGGGAGGTAAACAAACATGGCAAAGGTAAACGTGGAAGTGGATCTTGGCCGGGTAAACTGGCCGCTGTTGCAGTCACAGAAGGCCGCGCTGTTGGAGCTACGCCGTAGGCTGGAGTGCAAACCGGGCAAGCAAAGCGAGATCGAGGTCAAGGCCCTTTCAGGTGTGATCCATTTGATCGATGCGATCCAAGATCAAGCCGCCGACCAGATCGGTTCGAAAAACGTTTTCTAAGGGAGGTATACCATGGGCTGGCTTTGCAGAACATCGCCGTGCAGTAAGAGTGACTACCTGAAGGAGCTAATTCGGGACTTCACGAACGACAACGATAGGAACAAGATCGAGGTCCTTGCCAAGTCCGTCCGGGGCAATTGCCTGTGGCTGGTGTGCGAGGTTACGATCAAAGCAACCAATGTCGTGTCCCGCTTCATCGCTCTGGCCTTGCTTCGCTCCGACAAGGGCTGTTGGGGATACAAGGACATGGAGGAATCCATGCACCCTTACTTCTACAACTGCCCGGTCAAATACCTGGACATGGTTCCTGAAGTCGGCTGCCAGGTGTGGCGCGACAAGGTTCGGGAAATCGCTGCCAGGAAAGCGCGCAAGATGCAGGTCGGCGACGTGTACGAGCTTCCGGGGTGCACCCCTCGGTTCGTAACGATCGTGTCAGTAAGGCCCCTGAGCGGTCGGGACGTGTACGGTAACCTGTACAGGGTTCGCCGTGGCCACCTCGGGGATAAGATGGGGATCTCGATCGGTGAGGCCGTGGAAGCCTACCGCAAGCACACCACGCCCCCGACGCAACCCCTGGTGCAAGGCCCGGTCAACGTGGCATGCGAAAAAGCGGTGGATCCAAGCGCGATCCTTACTTGACAACCCTGTAAACAATGGTTAGGATCGTAATGAGGTGTAAGATGTTAGTCGCGCAAACAACGGAAGTTCAAACGAGGCCCACAACGGCACAAGCAAGCATCGCTCTTTTGCTCGCAAGGATTCATATTCAAGTGCTGCGCAAACATCGGAGCAAGTCCTTTGAAAAGCTGGCCGAGTATTCTGTGGAGGAAAACGGCGCGCTCCTGTTGAACGCACCGTCAACGCTTCTACCGCAAGCTTAGCGCAAACGAAAACGACCTCCCGGTGGGGTGCAATTTTGCACCCCATCTTTATTTAAGCTTAGTTTACAACCGGCCTGCCCCGCCTAAAAAGTACCTTGTCAAAGCTAAACAAACGATCATAATACCTAGGTAGGTACCAATGGGGCCAAGGAGGCTACATGCCAACCAAGAAAGTGGTAAATCAGATTTTCCAAAACCTGAAAACCGAAATATCTGAAAAGGCGGAAAGTACCGTAACCTGCAAATTCTGCAACGGCCAGGAAAGCGCGCTTCTGGCTCACCGACATCAGGACGGCTACGTTTGCGAGGAGTGCTTCGATCCTCGGTTGAAGGTCACGGAGTAAGGCCATGAAAAAGCTCAGTCTACCTAGAACCAAGGCCGCGCTCGACAAGTACGATGAGGTTGACAGGCTGTACTCCGAAAAGATGCGCGACATAAACATAGACAACGCGCTTTGCCTTCAGTATCTAGCTGTGATCGAGCACGAGCGCCTTGTGGTCTGTGCAACCTTCTGGGAGGAAACTAAAGATCGTAACCACTTGGACACCTGTAAGTGCATCCAGATGAATGACCCTTGGTTCAGGACGCAGGTCGCAAGATATGGCTAACGTCAAGCTTTTGACGCACCGCAAAACCATAGTGTAAAGCGCACGTTACACCTAAAGCCTAATGTAACCGTTCAACATACATTTGTAAAGCGCCTAATCTACAACGAAAAAGAGCGCTCCCCTTACCTTGGATTTTAAGCCGTGTTGCTCCATTTGTAAAGCAACCTCGAAAAACTAAGTTTGGTTTACAATGTCAGTCGCCCGTGTATAATGTAACATGTGAGCGGCAATAACGCCGAGCACGAGTAAGCTAAATACTTTCCATGAAAGGAAAAGCCAAATGCTTACGGAAATCCAGAACGCGATCGTCGGTTGTGCAATCTCGGAGAAGATCCTGAAGGACGCTAAGGGCCAGATCGATCCCGGCCTCTACCTCGTGGACGCCCTTGTGAGAATTCAGGGGACGCTGAGCAAGGGCGAGGACTTCCAGATGAAGGCCGCCGCCAAGATCGATTGGAGACTGCTTGCCAGTCTCGCGCTGAGCAAGGTCAACAACGAGACTCAGGACGCCGTGATCGATGCTTTCATCAAGGCGATCGACGGCGCGGACGGCGAGAAGGACGCGCTCACCGAAAAGGTCAAGGAGCGCGTGGAGGCCAAGATCGAGCTAGTCAAGGGCAACGCGCCCATGGTCAACGCTAAGGGCCGGGTCACGGCTAAGCTGGTGGCCGAGATCGTGGGCGACGCGCGGATCGAGCACAAGCCAGACATCAAGTGAGCTAGTAACCTCCCGGTGGGCGGCCCTTGCGGGCCGCCCCCTTTTCTCTTTACAACGCCCGCCACACGGCTTAAAGTACACTTGCAAGGGGCCAATCTAAAGACTGCCGACCTCCAAGGGCGTGTTTTGGTAACATGGTCCCCTTGCTTTCTAATTTAAGCATGAAGTCATGGTTTGTCAAGCGATTATTTCTAGTTATTTTGCTTTACATTAGTTTAGTTTCGCATATAATCTTAGGGTGACGGCAACTAACCGGAGGCCCCTATGATCATTCGCTTCAATCAAGAGCATAAGATTTTCGTGGCCGAATCAAGCTACGGCGACGCCCCCACCCTCAAGGCCGCTGGGTTCTGGTGGCATCCGGTGGTTGGATCGTGCAAATACGCGGCTTGCAAGGCCTGCGCTGCCCGGATCGTCAAACAATGGTGGAGCTTCAAGCCGGAAGCCGCCGCCAAGCTGTTAACTTACTGCGACGCAACCGCCAAGGCCGCGCTGCAAAAAACCGTGGATAGCCTGGCGGGCTCCCGTGCCGCCGACGCTGTGATCAATGTTCCTTGCCCTGCTGGCCTCGAATACATGCCATTTCAGAAGGCCGGGATCGCTTATGCCGCTAATCGGGAAGGCACGTTGATCGCGGATGAGATGGGGCTTGGTAAAACGATACAGGCAATTGGCTTGATCAACCTGATGGGGTTTGAGAACGTGCTAGTGATCGTCCCGGCTTCCCTCCGGTTGAATTGGAAGCGCGAGATCGAAAAGTGGATCGTCAACAAGGATCTGACGATCGCCGTGGTTGACTCTCAGGACGTGGACGTTACCACGGCAAACATTGTGATCGTGAATTATGACCGGCTCAAGGGGGCCGTGCTGGACGCCCTTATGACCCTGGACTTCGATTTGATCGTGCTGGATGAAGCGCACGCTTGCAAGAACACGAACGCCCAGCGAACCAAGCGCGTGCTGGGGAGCTACGATCGCCGAACCAAAGTAACCACCCCCGGCTTGATCGCCCGCGCTAAGTACAAGCTGTTTTTGACAGGCACGCCGATCTTGAACCGCCCGATTGAACTGCAACCGCTGGTCGGTGCGCTTGACCCCCGGCAGTTTGGCAACTTCTTTACTTTCGGCAAGCGTTACTGCGCCGCTTCACAAACTAAGTTTGGATGGGATTTTACTGGGTCAAGCAACCTGCCCGAGCTTCAAGAGCGCTTGCGAGCTTCGATCATGGTGCGCCGTCTCAAGGCCGACGTGTTGACCGAGCTTCCCCCGAAGTGCCGAACGATCGTTGTGCTTAACCAGAATGGGCTTGCTGCGGTGGTCGCCGATGAGTCTAGCACCTGGACGCAGACGGGCTTTGACTTGGGCCAGCTTCACACCGACGCCGAGCTTGCCCTTGCAAGCGGGGATGAGCACGCTTACCGGGCCGCTGTATCTAAGCTTGATACCGCGCTCAAGGTCGCCTTCGAGGATATGAGCGCCGTTCGCCATACCATGGCCGTTGCTAAGATCCCTGCTGTGATCGATCATTGTGATGAGCTAATCGAGGGTGGGCTTTCCAAGCTGGTGATCTTCGCCCATCATCACGACGTTATCAACGCAATCGCCGCCCATTATGGCGCAACCGCCGTTGTGGTTGACGGCACGACGCCGAACGAGCAACGCGACGCTAATGTTCAGCGCTTCCAGAACGATCCAAACGTGACGATCTTTGTTGGCTCCATACGGGCCGCTGGGGTCGGAATCACCTTGACCGCCGCGTCACACGTTGTTTTCGCTGAATTGGATTGGACTCCTGGCATGGTAAGTCAAGCCGAGGATCGTTGCCACCGGATCGGCCAGCGGGATAACGTAACCGTGCAACACTTGGTTGTGGACGGTAGCCTTGACTGTAGGCTGGCCGAGGTCATTGTTTGGAAGCAAGGGGTCATTGAAGCCGCCCTTAATACCCAAGCCATCAAGGAAATACCGCCCCCTGCGACGGGCATGGAGGCTCCCAGCGCTCTTCCAATGCCCAAACCCAGGTATCCGGCTGCAACCACCGAGCAACGGGCCGCCTGCACCCTGGCCCTTCAAATGCTGGCCGGTTCGTGTGACGGTGCGCGCAAGCTGGACGGGGCCGGGTTCAACAAGGCCGACGCTTACACCGGGCGCAAGCTGGCCATGCTGGGGCGCGATCTTACGGACGGCGAGTGTCATTACTGCATCCGGCTGCTTTCCAAGTATCACGGCCAGATCGGCATGGACTTGGTTAACCAGATCAAGGGGAAGCAAGCTTAGTTTACAAAGCAAGGAATGAGCTTATAATAAGGGTGAGGCGATCGGGACTGTCGAGACTCCGGTTAAGTCTTGCCGTCAATCCCGATCGCTTTTTTATTGCCTGGAGTTTAGTCAAGGATCGCTCCCCTTACTATGAGTTTAAGCCGTGTCGCCCCGTTTGTAAACCGCTTTACACGCGCACGTTTTCGGTTAGAATGAAGGTGTGGAGGTGGTCAATGTCCAAACGTGCTGGCAAGACTGGGGCGCGGGTTCGTTACAACGGATTCACCAAGGGGCCGGGGGGCGTCAAGTGCTCCTGCTGTGGGCCGGTTCACAACGCGACCCGCGTTATCCGCCGCAAGGGCAAGCTGGAGCTTCGCAAATACTACCGGCTGGAGGACTTTGACTAATGAAAAAGTGCAAGCATGACAACCGCGTTACCATCGGGATCCGCCCTGAACAATACGGCGCTGAGGTCGAATGGTGCAAGGACTGCGGCGCGTGGCGAATGGTATTTAGCGACAAGGAAAGGGGAGTTTTGTACGATGTAACTAAGGAGTGGGTCACTCCGGGGAAGGGCAAATGAACGCGATCAACAAATGTCCAAAGTGCGGTGGCCTGCTAATCGCGTACTATATCGAAAGGTACGGCCATAGAATTCTGGAACTGCCCTCAGATGGGTTTATGCGAGTTGATCGCGGTAGCAAACTTAACGGGCCAGACGATAGCAACAACTTTGAGCACCTTGAAAAGATCGTGTGCGATAAGTGCGCTTCTATGTGGTACTCTGTCGCCGCTGTGATTGAGACTGCCGAAAAGATTGGACCGGCGAAAGCTTAGTTTACAACCCTGGTTTTCAGATCATAATCAAGGTGGGCTGGCTGGAGCTAGCGACAAGGGTTCGAATCCCTTGCGGCCCCTTAACCGGGAGGTGCAAAGTGGAAAGTTATCCGATTCCCGCGACGCATTACACCTTGCATGATGACAACGATTCGATCCTAATCCTTGCCGTGTGCAAGTGCGAGACCTGCGACGGTTACGCTCTGCTTGACCGTGTGCCTTTGCACGCTAATGCGCTCAAGTGCAAACAAGCTGGGCTGGTTTACCTATCGGTTAACACCGCGCGGATCTGTTTTGAACATCGGCAATTCTAGGTAGCTTTACAACCCACGGTTGACGGTTATAATAAGGTTGTAACAACTAACCGGAGGTGTCCTATGTCAAGGCGCGAAGATTACGGAAGCAACGACGTTGACGGTGCGGAAGGGTTCGAGCGGTGTCATGGGGATTGCGACAATGACGGGCCGAGCCGTGCCGACTGCGAACGCGAAGACTGGGATGCAACCCATTGTCGCGAGTGCGAAGAAGAGCTTGATAGCCGTGGGGTGTGCGAGTGCTGCGGATGGTACGCGGACGCTCCCACCTGTGAGATGGAAGGGTGCGACCTTGACGCGGAGTATGGCGACAAGTATTGCGAACGGCATAGGACGCAGATGGACAAGGAAGCAAAGGACTGCGCCGCCGAGGATGCAGAGGATGAGCGCCGGATGGAGCGCGCCTTCGAGAAGAAATGAGGTTGACTGGGGAAGGTAGTTGTTCTCCTTCCTTCCCTTTTGCCCGCCGTCCCTGTTTTAGAACGCTCCCCTTACTATGAGTTTAAGCCGTGTGGCCTGGCTTGTAAAGCGGTTTACAACTAAGCTTAGTCGCGTATAATAGACTTAGGAGGTAAACCATGAAGCTGCTAACCAAAGAGATCCTGAAAAAGCTTCCACCGCTGTACTCCACGGAGAACGTCCCCGCCGACGAGAAGATGTGTATCTGCAAGTTTTTCCACCCAATGGGCCGGTACACCTATTTCGTGATCGAGTACGACCCCGAGGAAAAGCTTTTCTTCGGTTACTGCGTTTCCCCGCTTGGCCCCGACTGCGACGAGCTAGGCTATACCAGCCTCGAAGAGCTAGAGTCGGTCGTGGTCCGGGGCCTCAAGATCGAGCGCGATCTCTACTTCAAGCCTACCAAGCTCGCCGAGATCCTCAAGCAGTATCCCAAAGGTTAGTTTACAACCACCGATCCCCGTCTATAATGAAGTTGTGGCAAGGTCGTTCTAAGAACCAGCGGGCAACGCGGAGGCTGAGAATAAAGTTAACTGGGGAAGCTCCACCGCGCCTTGCTACACTTAACCGGGAGGTAGGCCATGGACAATCAAGAGTACAATGACAAGTACAAGGTCGAAGAAATGAGCGAGGAGGTCAAGCGTTACTGCAAGGCGGCGGTTCAGGTTCAGGACGCTTGCAACCTGTCGGGCGTCGTGTTCGACTTCGCAAAGGCCATGCACGCGGTTTGCGAGGACGATCGCCGCCTCAACAAAGGAACCGATTGGAAAAACCAACACCCCATCGCCGTGTTGTTCGCGAGCAAGATTGCATCGCTGACCCGGTGCGAGTATGACGTGACCCCGTTCTACCGCGCCTTCAACCTGTGCGATCGGATCGTAAAGGCTGAGGGGGAGTAAGTAACATGATGGAGCTAATCAGAGACGGTATCAAGGTTGAACTAGAAGACATCGGGGAAGGGCAGGACGGCGATTATCAACCAGACGATCCAGAAGATGAGCCCCTGCTCCGATTCTCGTTCTATGAGTTTTCTATCGTTGAGGGTGAATGGCAAGAGATCAATGACACAAGCTATTGCACCCAGCTATCGGCTAACCTGCCCAAGCACGATCAACACTTGGCGCTGGAGTGGCTAATGACTCACTTCGATCGCAAGCGCGCGAAGAAGTGCTGTGAGCGCCTTTCGTGGGTTACGATCGAGGACGTGAAAGGGGAGTAACATGACCCGGTATTTCAAAGGTGACCCTTACTGGCTGACCCTGCGATACCCTGGTATCTGTCGCCGCTGCAACAAACCCCTCAAGAAAGGTGACCGGGCCTTCCGGTACAAGGACGGGAGTCTCTACTGTGAGGATCCCGCCTGTGGGGGCGCTGCAAGCGCTGAGTTCGAGGCGGCGGCGTATGCTGAGGATCTAACCTCCCAGCAGGGATAAAGGCGGCACAGGCCCCTCCACTGTAAGCTTGCGCTTACACCCCCCCGCCTAAAGAGTACCTCCTACCCACCGCACAAATACCAAAACCTCAAAACCTGAAATCTGAAAACCTGAAAATCAAGAAAACAGAAAGTAAATGTATAATCAGGGTGAGCCGTAAACTAAAGTAAAGATGGATGACTGACAAACCCATGGCATGAGATCATAATCAAGGTGTTGGATGAACCAATACCGGGAGGTGGTCAATGCCAGAACTAACCCTGCAAGCGTATATCGAGAAGAAAGATCCCCGTGATAACATTGACACGGCGGCGATCTATGTCATGCGCCAGACGAACGCGGCCTCAATCGCTTACAAGGTGGTCAAGGGTCGGGAGCGGTTCAGCCCTGATGAGTGTCAACAATACCTGCTAGACAGCGGCATCAACACCGAACAATGCTACGATACCATGTCGGCCTACCTCTACGATCCCGAAGCCCCGATGATTGGTGAGTGCTGACAGGCACAAGGCAAGCTTGGCAGGACACGCCCGATCGCGCACTAGGTCGCAAGACATGCCACACGATCCCACAATGACATTATGATCGCACCCTGCCCCGTTGTAAAGCCCCTGTTTAAGATCAGATCCCTTACAATGTAGTTTAAGCACGATCCTAGTTTTGTCAATGTCAAATGTATAGTTTAGTTTGTTTAGTTTGGCATGGCGCTTGCTAGAAAAGAAAACTAAACTTATTTATACATTATCGGTTGACAAACGTTATTTCAGCCCCATCGTATTGACAGCGGCAAGGAAAACGCCGTCAACCTTAACCGGAGGTAGACCATGGATCAGTCATTAGTTACCGAAAACGTCGGCTTGGCCCACAAGATCGCGCTAGCTTACCACGCGGACGCGGACGGACACGCGGCGGCCCTTTTGGGCCTCTGCGAAGCGGCGGATCGGTTTGACCCGGCCCGTGGGGTCAAGTTTTCAACCTATGCGACGTGGTGGGTTAGATGCAAGGTTTTGAAGCACAAGGTTGACAATGAAAGGCTAGTCAAGATCGCGAATTCAGACTACGATCGCAAGCTATACTTCCGGTTGCGTCGCGAGCAAGCAGACCTTGCAGCACAAGGGCTTGACGCAGGGGTTGAAGTGATCTCAGAGCGCCTTGACGTTCCCGAGGTTGCAACCGAAAGAATGATCGGACGGTTGGCAAGCCCCGAGGTTAGCTTGGATCGGGCGTATGATATGAGCGACGGACAAGGGCGGACCTTGCATGATTGTTTGCCGTCAACCGATCCAACGCCCGACGTGCTAACAGAGGACAAACACGATCAAGATCAAATGATCAAGACCATGATCGAATTCGAGCAAGGCCTTGACGCGATCGATCTCGTGATCTGGAATTATCGGATCGCATCCGAAGATCCCTTGACGTTAGATGCTACAGCGCAAAAGGTATCCGAGATCAAGCCAATGACCCGGCAAGCGATCTACTTGCGCGAGATCAAGATCCGTGCTCGGTTTGTTGAAGTGTTCGCAAAGGATCGGATCGAGTAAGAGCAAGCGCACCTTGAACCACAAGGGCCGGGGCGCAAGCCCCGGCCCCTACCTTGTCCCACCATTGTTTTTAAACCGCTCCCCTTACTTTCAAATTTAAGCATCATTCTAGTTTTGTCAAGGCCTAATGTATAATTTATATTTCATACATGATTGCTTGACAAACTACACTTGCGCCTTATGATTAAGGCATAGCAAAGAAAACCTTAACCGGAGGTTGCCATGCGGATCAAAGTAAAGAAGGAATGGGGCCAGTCATTAGTCAAGGCCAACCTCGATACTATGCCGCAAGTTGAATCCCCGGAGGTTATCGCAAACATAGCTCGCAACCTGCTAAACGCAGAGGACGATCTAGGCCAATCGCAAGAACACTTTTGGGTTTTTGGTTTGACAACTAGGAATAGAATCAAGGCGATCTGGCTTGTAGGTTTGGGCGGTATGGAGTCTTGCCCGATCGACCCGAAGATCGTATTCCGCGCGGCCTTGCTCCATGGTTGCACGGGGATCCTAGTTGTTCATAACCACCCAGCGGGATCGGTTGAACCGTCGATCGAAGATCGCGCCTTGACCCAGAGGTTGAATGAAGGGGCCAAGTTACTTGGGATCCGCCTGCTAGACCATATTATCATCGGGAATGGTACAGCGGATCAATTCACTTTTCGTGGTGCGGATCTTTTGGTTTGAATCATACATTATCCCTTGACAAACTAAAGATCGGCCCCATCGTATATCTAAGCAAGACGAACCACTAACCGGAGGTAACAGACCATGGATCTTCTTTACTTTGCCTTCAAGGCGCGAGAAGAAAAACAAGCGTGGTTTATCGCGGGCCAGCAAGTCTATTTGACAACCGCCGCCCTTATTCCGTATATGATCTCGCGTGTGATTAATGACATGGTATCGCGACGGGCTTTTTATCGGATCTAACCCCTTTGTCCTACCTTATCGCCGCTCGATAGGTCCGGGTTTTATCCCGGACCTTTTCCTATACATTATCCCTTGACAAGTTTAGATTCATGCTTAAATTAAACTGTAAGGGGCGCGTCTAAAAACAATCGGCATACGTCAAGACATTATCGGTTGACAAACAACCTTTCGGCATTATGATTAAGGCATAGCGGAAAAGACCGCAAACCTTAACCGGAGGTAAGAACATGTCAAAGGTTTATCAGATCGTAACCGATCAGATCGTCAAGTCAATCGAGGCCGGGGGCGTGCTCCCGTGGTGCAAGCCTTGGAAAGTGACCGGCACGTCAACCAAGTCTTACACTAACCACGAGTACAGAGGGATCAACGTGTTCTTAGCCTTGATCTCCGGTCGGCCCGGACCATGGATCACCTTGAACCAATGCCGTAAGGTTGGCGGACGGATCAAGGATGGGGAATTCCAAAACTCCCAGATCGTGACCTTTTACACCACATGGGAAAAGGAAAAGGCCGGGACGGACAAAACCGATAAGATCCCCGTGTTCAGGTTTTACAAGGTATGGAGTCTCGAACAAACCGAGAATGTCCCGATCCCGTCGTGGTTGGCCAAGGAAAGGGCCAAGGACGCGATCGAACCGATCGCCCCTATCGAGGGGGCGGAAAAGCTATTCGAGGCCTATCAGGGGAAGCCTGAGGTAACCTACGGGGGCGATCGGGCCTGTTACCGTCCGGTAGACGACAAAATCAGCATGCCGATCCGCGATAGCTTCAAGGGGCCAGAAGAGTTTTATTCAACCCTTTTCCATGAAGCGATCCATAGCACGGGCCATGCTTCAAGACTCGGGAGACTGAGCGGCGAATCACCGGCCCCTTTCGGATCGTGCGACTACTCGAAAGAAGAGCTAGTTGCGGAGGTAGGCGCGGCGATGCTTTGCGCCGTGGTAGGGATCGAGAATAAGACGATCGACAATTCGATCGCCTACGTCAAAAACTGGTTGTCAAGACTTCAGGACGATCCCAAGCTTATCATCCAAGCGGCGAGCGCGGCCCAGAAGGCTTGTGACCTTATCAGAGGCACAACGTTTGACTACAGCAAGCCAAAGGATGAGGCCAGCGAGGCCTAGGCCCTCTCGGTTAGCTCCCCTGCCCTACCAGATCCCCTAGACTCCCGATCCCCTACATAGCAAGCTGGCATGGTTAGTGCTTAGCAAGCCCTATGCCAGACTTTCTATACATTATCCCTTGACAAACCCGGATCTATGCTTAAATTACACTGTACGGGGCTTACTCGATTAAAATCCTATAAATGTGGGAGGAGGCCCCCAGGATGTTTATCATCATCCTAAATCGGAGAGCTTTTTCAGTATCTCTTGTCAAGTTATGATGTATAGAAAAACGGGGC
>Ga0315295_10002283_pt1 | contig 16288 bp, 11 predicted proteins | sample YL17G14_0_MG_FD_204453 | JGI IMG/M metagenome (GOLD analysis project Ga0315295, IMG submission 204453) | Sediment microbial communities from Yellowstone Lake, YNP, Wyoming, USA - YL17G14_0 | ecosystem: Environmental > Aquatic > Freshwater > Lake > Sediment | place: USA: Wyoming | collected... | reverse complement strand
TGCCGAACTCTTTAATGCAGAATCTGAGCTGGAGCTTGCGCAGGGAAACAGATCCGGATGTCTTGAGTATTCAAAGAAATCGCTTATACTCTTCAAGTTCGTTGACAGGGAACAGAAAACGTACTCGCTCGAAAGAACAGAAAAGATGGCTGCAATAAGAAACAGGATCGAAACTTTTCTGGCTGAATGATCTTCGACTTACCCATTTCTGGTTTAATTTATCTGATTACACAATATTTTCGGGTATTGCTTCTTCTGAAACATTGGCATAAGTTTTGTCATTGATAAATTGTAAACAAGTTCTTTTAACAATTAACATCATGAAAAGATTCTTAATCACCTCGATTCTCGCAGCGATAGTTGCAGTCGGGACCGTAATAATGGCACAGGATTATACGGAAGAATATCTGGGCCTGCCCGGGGATAATCTTAATCTTTACGCTGTTATGAATTTATTCCAGGAATCTGAAACTCTTGAAGGTTTTGAAAGAAGCCTCAATGATGAAAATTCCAGGATCAATAATCTCGACCTGAATAATGATAATCTTATTGATTACATTAAAGTTGTTGACTATGTCGACGGTGATGTCCATACAATTGTTTTACAGACTGTATTAGACCGGAATGAAAGCCAGGATGTAGCTGTCTTTACAGTTCAGAGGTTCCGCAACGGATCGGTTCAGATACAACTTACGGGTGACGAAGCTCTTTATGGAAAAAATTACATTATTGAACCGATATCAGCCGAAACCCCGAACCCGGGTTATACGGGCAGATCAAGCAGGGCAGTAAGGACCACTAATATTGAAGTTTCAGCATGGCCGGTGGTAAGATTCATCTTCCTTCCGGACTACGCTTTATGGCACTCTTCATGGTACTGGGATTATTACCCATCATACTGGCATCCATGGCGCCCTTTTTACTGGCACTACTACTACGGATATCATTATAATTGGTACCCTACATATTACAGTCACTTCCACCGCTGGGACCATCACCGGTATGACCGCTGGAACGATTTCTACTACCGCGATAAAAGAGTCTACTCAAGGAATGTCACCATAAATATAAATGACGGACGTTATAAGAACACTTATTCACATCCCGAGCAGAGGAAAGAAGGGGAAGCTCTGTACACTCAGGTGCATCCTGAAAGGGCATCCAACACCTCATCAGGTAACAATACCGGCAGGAGATCAGTTTCACAATCAGCTCCCGACAGGCAGCAATCCGGAACAACTAATGGAACGACCAGGCGGTCGACAAACACCGTTAACGGCAATTCCGGAACGAATCCTTCTTCCAGTAAGAATAACGGCACTGTACGCAGGTCATCCACAGATGTAAATGACAGGACCAATGGTAATACAACCCGGTCAACTACAACTGTAAACAACAGAGCCAATACAAATTCAACTGCAGGTAAAAGTACGGTTTCCAACAGGAGATCATCTGAAACAGTCAATTCAAAACCTGCTTCAAAATCCGAATCAGGTCAGAAGACAGAAAGTGCCAGGACCACAAAACAGTCCTCAACGAGTGCCGGTTCTTCAGATCGCCGGAGCAAAGGAAGCAGCAAATCAGAAAGTAATGTAAAGAAAAGCAGTACTAGCAAAGATTCTGAAAAATCCAATACTTCCCGAAGGAAATAGTCCATAATCTTTTACCATGGAAAAACGCCCCCCTTCCACCATAAGGGGGGTTTTTACTTTTAACATTTCCCTGCCCCTTCTCTTGTTAATCGGCCTCACCCACTAAATCCCCCTCTCCCAGGAGAGAGGGGGACCTAGGTTACTGATAAAACCCCTCCCTCCCGGGGGAGAGCCTGTCCCGCCATGGCGGGAGGTTTGAGGAGAGGCCGACTATCTGGAGGTTGGGATTTTGCTTTTTTTACATATTTTTATATTCTTTCTGTAAATAATTGTCAGACTATTTTACAATATTTATCTATGCCAGCAACTCTGCTAATTTTATCAGCAGGAATAGTTTCTGAAAGAAGTCAAAACCAACCATTTACCTTTAAGTGATTTTATAGTCAAAAACAGAAATGGTAAAGGGGTTGAAGGATTAAGACAGTTGAAGGGGTGTAAATTAAAGATAAACTTGAAATAAAATAAAATAATTATCTTAAATGCTTTAATATTGTAAGTATGAAGATAGTCAAGCTGTTTATTCTGGTAATCAGTTTTGTTATGACTGCAGGCTGTGTACCATTTGACAAAATATATTCTCATGATTTCAATGATGGTTATTTCAAGCTTAAATCCTCTGGAATAAAACCAGAGAATATTTACCTGAATGTAACAGACGACTCACTTAAAGTATATTCCGTTCAGAAAGGAAACAAGTTCAAGCTTTCTGATACCAGTGCCTTTTACAGAGTTAATCTCAAATCTATTGCTCCAGGTAACCCTTTATACAACAGTACTTTTGTCAAAACATCTGCTGACATTGATCTTTCAACTGTTTTACTGAAATTCAGACCAACCACAGGTAATGTTCCTTCTCAATTAAGCGCAAATGTAAATGGTATTTTTTATACAGGATTCAGAAAAGACTTTTTCAAGCTAAAATCATCTTTTTCTGAACTTCATGAATTGTCTTCATTTATAAGGCATACCGGATTTGATTTTGGCTTGTTTGCCGGCATAGGAATATCACCTGTAACTCCTACGACAACTATGAACAGGACAGTTCAAGAATATGATGGAGTAGTTTTTCAGAAGGGATTTTCAGTTTTCGGAACATATGAAAATATGTCAGTTGGATTAGCAGTAGGATTTGATAACCTGATCGGTCATGACAAGAGAATCTGGATTTACAATCAAAAACCATGGATAGGATTGGTTCTTGGAATTGCAAATTTCTGATAATAATAGTTTAGATAAAGGAATTTTATATCCCGTTAATTACAATTTCTCATATTCTTTTTGCAAAAAGAATGAAAATCAACATTTTCTGGTTCAGAAGAGATTTAAGGATTGAGGATAATACCGCGCTTGATCAGGCTCTTGCTTCAGGTTTGCCTGTATTGCCACTCTTCATTTTCGATACAAATATCACCGATGAACTCCCCTGCGACGACGCCAGGATCAGCTTTATTCATGAAACTCTTTCAGATATAAACAGCTATCTTCAAAAAAACGGCAGTTCACTTTATGTTTTGAAAGGAGATCCGGAGGAAAAATGGAAAGAACTAATATTATCATTTGATATCAAGGCAGTATATATCAACAAGGACTATGAACCATATGCCATCCGGCGTGACAGAGGGGTTGAGGCGCTTTTGAAAAGGAATGGGATAAGCCTATTCATTTACAAGGACCAGGTGATCTTTGAAGAAAATGAAATCCTGAAAACAGATAACAAACCATATACGATTTTCACACCATATAGAAACAGGTGGCTGAAAAAGCTAAGTGGAAACTTATCTGATACTTCCTCAGATAAAATTGAAAAGAAGGATAGTTATTTTTTGTGTAGTTATCCTTTTCCATCCCTTCCGAAAATAGAGTTCACTAAAAGCAGCATCAAGGTCAGACCATATGATTTGTCGATAATACCTGATTACCATAAATATCGCGATATACCAGCTGTCGATAAAACAAGCTATCTTTCACCACATTTGCGATTCGGCACTGTAAGCATACGAAAGCTTGTAAACACAGGATTAAAACAAAATATGAGCTTTCTTAATGAGCTTATCTGGCGCGAGTTCTTTATGCAGATCCTTTTCAATTTCCCCAAAGTTGTTACAGATAACTTCAGATCAATTTATGATGATATTCAATGGAGAAATGATGAAAATGAATTTCAGAGATGGTGTAAGGGGGAAACAGGCTATAAGATAGTGGATGCCGGGATGCGACAGCTTAACAGCACCGGATACATGCATAACAGGGTCAGAATGATAACTGCCGGTTTTCTTTGCAAACATCTTCTTATAGACTGGAGGTGGGGTGAAGCTTATTTTGCACGGAAACTTCTTGATTATGAACTGTCGTCAAATAACGGTAACTGGCAATGGGCAGCAGGAACCGGTTGCGATGCTGCCCCTTATTTCAGGGTTTTTAATCCCGATACTCAACAGAAGAAATTCGATCCAGAAGAAGAGTACGTGAGAAAATGGATTTACAACCTGGACAAACCCTCTTATCCCAAAAAGATGGTTGATCATGAGTTTGCCCGTCAGCGGGCTTTAGCAGTATATAAAACTGGTATTAAAAAGAGAATATTCTGAATTCAAATCCTATGAAAATCACAAATGCTTTTGTCCTGTTTCTAATTTTTAATTTTTCTTATAATCTTTTAAGCCAACAAGCAGATTCCTTTAAACCTGATTTCAGTTCACCTGCGGTTCTAAAAGGCATGACATTAGTCTGGAATGATGAATTCAATACTGATGGAAAACCTGACCCGGCAGACTGGAGGTATGAAGCAGGTTTTGTCAGAAACCAGGAATCGCAATGGTATCAGCAGGACAATGCAAATTGTATTGGCGGAATCCTGCTTATTGAAGGCAGAAGGGAAACAGTCAGGAATCCGAGTTTTGCTCCCGGAAACCAAGACTGGAGGTCTTCAAGAGAATATGCTGAGTATACTTCTGCAAGTATACAAACCCGCGGATTTCAGCAGTGGCAGTTCGGGCGCTTTGAGATCAGAGCAAGAATTGATACAACCCATGGAGCCTGGCCTGCAATATGGACTCTAGGTGTTGCCAGGGAATGGCCATCCAACGGAGAGATCGATATCATGGAATTTTACAGGATAAAGGATGTTCCGACTATCCTTGCAAACTTCTCCTGGGGAACTGAAAAACGTTATATCGGGAAATGGGATGATCTGAAAAAACCTCTCGCGGATTTTACAACTAATGATCCTGACTGGACAAAGAAGTTCCATATCTGGAGAATGGACTGGGATAATGAATCAATCAAAATAATTCTGGATGATCAGCTTCTTAACGAAGTATCATTGAGTGCAACTGTTAATCCTGATGGATTTAATCCGTTCCTTCAGCCACATTCTATTCTTTTAAATCTTGCCATCGGGGCAAATGGCGGTGACCCTGCAAATACTCTGTTCCCGATAAAATATGAGGTTGATTACGTAAGGATTTACCAGAAAAAGTAATTCTTCCCTTGATTATTAACTTTTTATTACCGACATTGTTTGAAAAAAATGATTAGCTAATAATTTATAAGATGAATAAGCTTATTAATGGTCCGATATTATCTTTATTTCTTATTTTATTTATTTTCACAATATTAACTATATCGTGCGAATCGCTGAAAAAAGATCCAGGATACATTGGTACCTGGCAGTTCACTGAACAAGTCACTGCCGATGACCTGGTTTATAATACTACCCGAACCCTTATACTCACTAAAAATACTTACGAGGAAACTTATATAATCCAGCGTGAAAATTCCGGTACAATTTCTGCTATCATTGGTACCAGGGGAAGTCTGGGTCTTTCCCATACAAATCTGATTTTTACCCTGGAAGAGATTGGAACCTGCGCTCTGGATGAATCAGAAGCCTGCACAGGTGATGTTCAATGGTATAGAGAGGGAACCCAGTACTGGCTTGATAATATACCATACTTCGAGAAAAAAGTTGCAGGAGAATATGAGGTCAGTGAAACAACCCTGCGGCTAACACGCGACCTTAATGACGACGGTGATATTGAGGATACCGGAGAGGATATAACCTTTGAAATGATTTAAAATCAGATATCATATGAAAGCTGTCTGGTTATTGTTATTCCTGACCTCTATTGTTCCGGGTCTTAATTGTACCCGAAAGTCAGCATATCAAACTTACAAGGCTGATGTTATAGTGTATGGCAGTACTTCGGCAGCGGTGACAACCGCGGTGCAGGTTCACAGGATGGGGCAATCGGTAATTATTATCTCTCCCGATAAACACCTTGGAGGAATGTCGTCCTCGGGACTTGGTTTTACCGATACCGGTAACAAAGAAGTTATAGGAGGGCTTGCCAGGGAATTTTATCAGCTTATTTATCAGCATTATCAGAAAACGGAATCCTGGAGATGGCAAAAGCAATCTGAATACGGAAATTCAGGCCAGGGGAATCCGGCTATTGATGGGGAAAAACGCACCATGTGGATCTTCGAACCTCATGTTGCTGAAGAAGCATTTGAAACGCTTATATTGCAAAACAATATCACGGTTTACAGGGATGAATGGCTCGACAGGGAAAACGGAGTAATTAAAAAAGATGGAAGAGTTCTTTCAATAAGGACCTTAAGTGGTAAGGTTTTCAAAGGAGAAGTTTTCATTGATGCCACTTATGAGGGTGATCTTATGGCATCAGCAGGTGTAAGCTATACTGTCGGAAGAGAGGATAACATTCTGTACAACGAAACCTGGAACGGTGTTCAGGCTGGGGTTTATCATCACGGGCACTATTTTAAGGATAAGATCGACCCATATAGAATCCCCGGAGATCCTTCAAGCGGAATGCTTACGAGGATCTCAAACGAAAAACCGGGAGAAAATGGCACCGGTGATTCTAAGATACAGGCTTATTGCTTCAGGCTTTGTCTTACACAACATCCCGAGAACCGAGTTCCAATAAAAAAACCTGAAGGTTACGACAGCACTCAATATGAGCTTCTGGCCAGGTTATCTGCAACACGATGGGATGAATTTTTCGGGAAGTATGATCCGATCCCCAATCTTAAGACAGATGTTAATAACCATGGCCCGTTCAGTTTTGATAATATCGGAATGAACTGGGATTACCCGGAGGCATCTTATGAAAGAAGAAAAGAGATAATAAATGAACACATATCATATCAAAAGGGATTGCTGTATTTCATGACAACAGACCTTCGTTTGCCGGAATGGGTAAGGGAAACCATGAAAAAATGGGGGTTTTCAAAGGATGAATTTGCAGATAATGGATACTGGCCTTACAATATATATGTCAGGGAAGCCCGAAGAATGCTGGGAAAATATGTAATGACTGAGAATGATGTCCTTGGTAAAAGACCTGTACCAAAACCGGTTGGCATGGGCTCATATACCATGGACTCTCATAATGTTCAGAGATATGTTACTGCGGAAGGGTTTGTTCAGAATGAAGGGGACATTGGTGTTGCGGCTCCGAAGCCGTACCAGATCGATCTTGGATCCATTATGCCCAATATAAAGGAATGCAGCAATCTGCTTGTTCCTGTTTGTGTTTCATGCTCACATATTGCATTCGGCTCAATACGGATGGAACCTGTTTTTATGATTCTCGGTCAGAGTGCCGGGACGGTAGCTTCACTGGCCATTAATGGCAGGAAGAACATGCATGATCTGACTTATGATGAGATAAAAAACCGCTTGATTGCCGATGGACAGGTTCTGGAATATTGATAATTGCATACTTAACGGGCGTTGCATGCGACACCCTTCCCATAAAAATTTGATGAAAAACCCAAAAAAGTTTGAACCGTATATATCCAAAATGTAAATTTGATAATATTCTGAAATTAATAGTATCCGGAATAAGGAGGTTCCCAGAAAATCCATTATAGAGTAAGGAGTGTAAGCTGAAAAACTTAAGAGTAAGCAAATCTAAAATATTCTGTTTATGAAAAAGTCATTCCTGTTGATCCCCGTAATTTGTCTTTTATCATTCCAGCCAGTCAAAGCTCAATTAGAAAAGGGAAGTATTATGTTAAGTGTTACATCAACCATTGGCTTAGGAGACTTTGGTACTGATCTCATGAACATAGGATTTACCACCCAGAACGTTAAATACTCTGGCGGTGGAGATGGAAGTACTTACAGCACAGTTGGCATTAACTTTCTGCCCAGGGCTGGTTATTTCTTTATTGACAATTTTGCAATTGGAGCAGATTTTCTGGTAAATTTTAAAACCAGAAAATCTAAAGACAGCGATTACAAAGACACTGAATCAACACTGGCTATAGGACCATTTGCAAGATATTATTTTCCGGCCGGAAAAGTATATCCTTTTATTGAAGCAAATGCGGGTTTTGGTACCTATAAAGAAAAGTATTCAAATGGTTCTGTAAGTGAGAATAAGGAAGGATTATTTATATATGGAATGGGATTCGGGATTGCCAAACCTTTGGGGAAACAGGCGATGATTGATGCTTTGCTGGATTATTCATCCCAAACCAGGAAGAATGAGGATAATGACAAATGGATTTACGGAACCTTAGGATTAAAGGTAGGCATTTCACTGTTTTTCTGATATATGGAATAATTGTAAACCATATCCTTTATTGCAAGGATTAATTTTTCTTGGCTCCCGGCTAAAAATATTTTTGTATTATTACGTACCATTTTTAAAGATAAGTGTGTCAAATTTCCTGACTTACCGGCTAAAACAATCTTTTATCTGCCTGATTCTACTGGCTTGTCTGAATTCATCATCTTATTGTCAGACAGATTCTTCTGCGACTACTACAAATGCTATCCTCATCAGTAAGCTGAAATCTGCTATTAACTTTGACGGCATTCCCGACGAAGAAACCTGGCATGCCATCAATCCATTGAAGATGACCATGCACTCACCTGTCTTTGGCAAAGACCCTACAGAAGCTACCGATGTGCGCATTGCCTATGATGATAATTATCTGTATGTTGGAGCCTGGCTTTATTATAAAGACCCTGGCATGATAAGATCGGCAAGTTTAAAACGCGATTTTTCAGGTGCAGGGGGTGACTGGTTTGGGATATTTCTGGATACTTATAACGACAAGGAAAACTCCATGATTTTTGGTACATCTCCCGACGGATTAAGGTTTGATGCAAGTATTCAAAAGGATGCCGTGGTGTATATGCCCGACCAGATGCCGATGAATTTAAGCTGGAACACCTTCTGGGATGTGCTGACAAAACATGATTCAAAAGGCTGGTCTGCTGAATTCATGATACCTTTATCCAGTCTGCGGTTCCAGAAAATCAATGGTGAAGTCAGGATGGGATTAACTGTTTACAGGTGGATCCCGTCAAAAAACGAATCCGATCTGTTTCCTGCAATTCCGCCAAACTGGGGTCCTACCTCCCTGATGAAACCATCACAGGCCCAGGAAATCGTTTTTCACGAGATAAAACCCGGCAAACCGCTCTATATTGCTCCTTATGCACTGACCGGTTACGAAAGTACGTATGATCTTAATGATGATGCTACAGCTTACCTTAAATCAAATAAACCTGATCTTGAAGCAGGACTTGATATAAAATATGGCATCTCCAAAACGCTTGTGATGGACCTCACAGCCAATACTGATTTTGCCCAGGTGGAGGCTGACGATCAGCAGATCAACCTTACGCGGTTTTCCCTTTATTTCCCCGAAAAACGAATGTTCTTTCTGGAGCGTGCAAGTGTTTTTGATTTTTCGTTAGGCGGAAACAGTAACCTTTTCTACAGTCGCCGCATCGGGTTGTATGATGATGAGTTCGATGAGAAAGAACCTGAACCTGTACGCCTTTACGGAGGTGCCAGGATAACAGGCAGAATAAAGAACTGGGAAGTAGGCTTCATGGATATGCAGACAGCACCTCTTACAGAAAAGGGAGCTGCAGAAAATAAATTAACACTGGTCCCTTCAGAGAATTTCGGGGTTGCCAGGTTCCGGAGGCAGGTGTTCAATGAAAACAGTTATATAGGAACCATGGTCACAAGCCGTCTGGGCACCGATGGATCTTACAATTTTGCCTATGGCCTCGATGGAATATTCAGGGTTTTCGGGAATGATTACCTCGATCTGAGGTGGACCCAGACCTATGAGGATGGTGTAGGTAATAAATCCTTAAAAGAGAATTCTTTGATTATGGCCGCCTGGGAAAGAAGATCGACCAAGGGATTTGGCTATAATCTTGGATATACACAATCGGGAATTCATTTTAATCCTGGTATCGGATTTGAAATGATGCAGGACTATACAGTTATAAGAGGAGGATTACGGTATGGCTGGATCTCTCCTGAGAGTTCAAAACTATTCACTCATGGTCCGGAAATGAGAGTAATGTACAGAACCTTTATCAAGGACGGTTCGTTCATGGGCTTGACAAATTATTCCGGCTGGCAATTTCAGACAAAAGGCCAGTGGCAGGGAAGTTTCTATTTAATCTACAACAATGAAAGACTGACTGACAGCCTTGAAATAAGCCCGGATGAACTATACATAGGACCCGGCAGATATGAATATCTGAGTTTCAGGGGAATGCTTTCCACTCCCATGTCGAAGCCTTCCTATCTGATGCTCATGACGGAGTTCGGACAGTTTTACGACGGAACCCGCTTTTCTATCCGACTCGAACCCATATGGAACATAACAAAACATTTTGAGCTTGGCGGGACATACAATTTTGATCATGTCAATATCAGCAAAAGAGCTGTATCCATGACCAACCACATAATCGGAATTAAAGCTCTCTACATGCCCGATACTCATTTTTCAATTAACGCTTACATTCAATATAACACAGCCCTTCATGGAATAATAACCAATTTAAGATTCAGATATAATCCCAAAGAGGGGAATGACCTGTACCTGGTGTTTAATGAGGACAGGAATACGGACCTTTACAGGGAATTGCCAAACCTGCCTGTTTATAATTCAAGAGCTGTAATGCTGAAGTACACCTATACCTTCAATCTGTAAGTTGAATAATCTGCTTTCAAAAGAGTTTTAAAAGGCAATAATTCCTGGCTTTTGTTGTTAATAACTTCAATCGCATGTTGAATAATATTAAAATTCAGCATGTTGTAAAATTTCTATGTTATTAATTTTGGCAATAATAAAATAAAAACCTGTTCCAGCTTAGTGTGAAAGCCCATTAATATGATAAAACGACCGGCATAATAATACTTTGAATAATTAAAATTTAATGATTTTTAACCTAAAAAATGAAAGTATGAAACAGATGACAAAATTTTTAGCTACTGCAATTGTATTTTTCGCATTTTCAGTAGTAACATTTGCTCAGGCGTCCGCCACTTCCAATGCCTCTGCAACTATCGTTGGACCTATTGGTATATCCAACACAACACCTATGAATTTTGGTAACATAGCTGTCAGCGCCGCACTGGGTACTGTAGCAATGGATCCTGCAGGAGCCAGAACTCCTAGTGGTGGATGTACACTCCCTGTAGTTACTGGAGGTCCTACAGCAGCTGTTTTTAATGTTACAGGTGCGGCTAACTATACCTATGCAATCACCTTGCCAGCAGTCGCAACAAACATTACTGGACCGGGACCTGCTATGGCAGTTGATACATGGACAAGCACTCCGAGCGGAACAGGAACCCTTAGTGCTGCAGGAGCTGAGACTCTGACAGTAGGTGCGACATTGAATGTGGCAGGAAGTCAAACTGCCGGAAATTATACATCAGTCACACCTTTTACTGTAACAGTCAATTATAATTAAAGTTTCAGGAGAGAGAACTATATATAAAAATGAGGAGGCTTAAGGTTTCATTTTTCAGCCTGCTTTTTATATTGCAAATAACCGGTGCATGTGTTATGGCGCAGACTACTCCGCCGGTCAGTGCAACCGGGCATATTTTTGCCGAGATTATTCCGGTTTTCTCTGCCAATGAAATTGCACAATTAAATTTTGGCAGGTTTTCTCCCGGACCCATGGGTGGGAAGATCATAATAACACCTCAGAGTACTATATCCGTGCTTGGCAGTGTTTTTAAAGGAACCGGATCATTTAATGCTGCCAGCTTTTACTTATTTGGAGATGCTGATGCTGCTTATTCAATCACCCTTCCCGGCACTCCTGTTATTCTTACTCATACATCCAGTGCAAAAACAATGACTGTTGAAGACTGGAATTCAGTTCCTCCGCCCGGAACCGGAACCGGGATGCTGCGTGACGGGGCCCAGGTTGTAAATGTCGGAGCTACTCTGAATGTTGGCACTATCTACGACAACCCGGTAGGTGTTTATACCGGAACCTATACTATTACATTTGACTTTAACTAATAGGTTTTAAATAAAACTAACAATTGATGCATCGATTCGAAAAAATATTATATGTCAAGCACTCTCGTTGCTGCAGGTTAAAGTCATTTCTGATTCTATTCATTATAATAGTTGGAACTTTGGCGATTCTACCTGTTAAATCTTTTGCCCAGGGAGATTTGTTGATCACCCCAAGAAGAGTAGTTTTTGAAGGAACAAAAAGATCTATGGATCTTAACCTTGCAAACACTGGAAAAGATACCGCAACATACGCCATATCTCTGATACAGATAAGAATGAAAGAGGATGGGGGATTTGAAACTGTTACTGAACCTGACCCTGATCAGCGTTTTGCTGACCGTTATATAAGGTTTTTCCCCAGATCTGTAACCCTCGGACCAAATGAAGCCCAGACTGTGAAGATTCAACTGATAAGATCTAACGAACTGGAACCAGGGGAATACCGTTCTCATTTCTATTTCAGATCAGTTCCTAAAATAACTCCTTTAGGGGAAGGCAAAGAAGTAAAGGATACTTCAAATATTTCTGTTGTGCTGACGCCAATCTTTGGAATAACAATACCAGCAATCATTCGGGTTGGGCCATCTACGGCCAAAGTCACAATTTCGGACCTTGGATTTGAAATGATTAATGATACCATTCCCAGATTCAGCCTGGTATTTAACAGGTCAGGGAATATGTCAGTTTTCGGAGATCTTTCAGTAGATCATATTTCAAATCAGGGCAAAATAACCCGGGTCGGCATAGCCAACGGGGTTGCAGTTTATACTCCAAATACAAAACGCCGGTTTCAGTTTAATCTGAATAGAGTCCCCGGAGTTGACTTCAGAACCGGAACACTGCGTGTAATTTATTCGGCTCCGTCGGATGTTAAACCGGTCAGGCTCGCTGAAGCAGACCTGCCGATTAACTGAAATTCACCCTAAGGATGCATTTTATGCAATAATTCTACTGAAATCATGATAAGACAAGACCTTACCTGCAAGAAATTTTTCCTGGCAGTGGTTTTGTCATTTTCGGTAATCTCGCTTTTTGCAGCGGGCCGATATTCAGTGGCTTCCGGTAACTGGAATTCAATTGCAATATGGTCGGCAAATTCCGGAGGTACACCAGGCGCAAGCGTTCCCGGCAAAAATGATAACGTATTTATTGAGAATGGCCATACCGTGACAGTTACTGAAGATTATGAATGTACTTCTGTAACTTTTACAGGTACAAACGCCACTTTAATAGTAAATTCCCCTGCCATCCTCACTGCTAAAAGCTATGTGACACTTAATAACCTGACAAATCTTAATTCCGCCTGCACCCTTACAGGAACTGGGACTTTAATCTGCGCAGAAGTCAACGTTGGGTCAGCTGCTAATCCACCACCAACAGATCCTTCTTCCTCTGTTTATACACATACTTTCACATCCAGTATCGCTTTTCTAAATATCTCAGTAAAGGGAGCACCAAAAAATAATATTTCGATTTATAGTTACATTGGTGGGACTTCTCATTTAAGAAACGGGGTTTTTAATCTTGAAGGTGGTGTTGTTAGCGTCGATGGTCAGGTAACAACCAACAATCAAAATGCAGCAAATACCTCTTCATTATCAATGGCAACAGGTGACGCATCAGGCACCCTTAATCTGAGAGGGAAATCATCTCCTTTCAACCTTTCAGGTACAGGTATTAATTCAATTAACCTTATTGGATCAGCTTCGCTCGTAAACTATAGTATGACAGCCGCCCAGACAGTTCTATCAACACCTTATAATAACTTAACTTTATCAGGGAGTGGTTCGAAAACTGTTACCGGAGCCACAGTAAATGGAACCTTGTCAATGGAAGGAACAGTAACAGCTGCCGGAACTACACCTGTTTTTGGGATTTTATCTGCCCTGAAATATAAAGGCTCTGTCGCACAGCTAACAGGTATAGAATTCCCTTCAACATTCAGTGGTACCGGAGGGATTATAATAGATAATACAGGTGGAGTTACATTAAACAATAATCGGATTATAAATTCAAAACTAACCTTCATCAATGGCAGACTCACCACGGGAACATATACTCTGAGCCTATCATCAGCAGCTGATGTTTTAAATGCAGGTTCAGGAAAGTATGTCAACGGGAACCTTCAGAAAGGGATTTCCACCGGTACAACATCAAAAACATTTGAAATCGGAGATGCATCTGTCTATGCACCTGTTGTACTTAATTTCTCAGGAACAATTATTGTTGAAGGAAACATAACTGCAAAAACCACAGCCAGTGACCATCCTAATATCAGCTCCTCAACTTTTCTAGCAGGAGTGACAGTAAACAGATACTGGAGCCTTACAAATTCAGGAGTCTCAGGTTTTATTTCTTATAGTGCAACATTTAATTATGTATCAGGAGACATTGATACTGGTGCTGATTACAATAATTTCTATGTTGGAAATTACAGTTCCTCGACATGGATCTACCCTACCACAGGAATAAAGGCTTCAACAAGCACACAATCAACAGGACTGGTTGTATTCGGTGACTTTCAGATTGGAGAGCTTCCTACTGCCAGCTTCAGATCCAAAAACACCGGTGCCTGGAACCTGATTTCCACCTGGGAATCATTTGATGGCACCTCCTGGATTAATTCAACAAGTACACCTACCTCATCTTCAGGTTTTATTACAATACGGTCACCTCATGTTGTGACAAATACAGGGATGCTTACTGCTGATCAGGTAATTATTGATGCCGGTGGCGCTTTAATCCTTAATTCGGCTATGAATATTAACGATGGCTCCGGCATAGATTTTACCGTTAACGGAACCCTGGATTGCAGTAACAATAATCTGACAGGCGTAGGCAGTTTCCTGCTTGATAACTTTGCTGATCTTATAATATACTCTCCTGGTGGAATTACAGCTGCTGGTGCAACTGGTGATATCCAGACGTCATCACGCATCTTCAGACCATACGCAAATTATACCTACAAGGGAACAGCAGCTCAGGTGACAGGAAGTGGATTTCCGGCTTCGGCTAATAATCTTACAATTAATAATTCATCTGGTGTTTCTTTATCAGGGTCAGCAAGTGTCAACGGATCTCTTGTCCTGATTTCAGGAGCATTATTGGTGGGGAACAATACTATTACATTTCAAGGTTCTGATACTCCGGTTGTAAGAACATCCGGTACTATCACAACCACTTCAGATTCAAATCTTGCATTCGGCACTACTCTTAATACTGCCGGAGCAGATTTCACGATGCCATCAGGTACATTCACTGCTCCAACGTATATTAATAATCTTACAATAAACCGCGTTAATAACCTTACTCTGAACGATCAGATCTTATCGTTAAAAGGAATCCTCTTGTGTAATGGACCCGTGAATACCAATGGGAACCTCACCTTGGTTTCTGATGCAACAGGAACAGCTTTAATTGATGGCGTAAGCACAGGCCAGGTAAGCAACAATGTAACCATGCAGCGTTATCTTACTTCTGGCTTCGGGTATAAATATTTCAGCTCTCCTTTTCAGGCAGCCACTATGAGTGAGTTCGATGATGACAGGGAGCTGGATCCATATTTCCCAACATTTTACGCATACGAAGAAAACAGGATCGTATCAGGTTCTCCTCTTTCAGGATGGGTTGAATATGAGACACCAACAAATGTTCTTAATCCACTGGCTGGCTATGCGGTCAATTTTGGATCAGATGCTGCAGCAAAAACTGCTGATGTATCAGGAGTTGTAAATAATGGAACCTTGGCGGTGACACTTTACAATCATGACCAGATATATACAAAAGGGTTCAACCTTGTAGGAAATCCTTATCCTTCACCAATCGATTGGAAAGCACTATCAGGGTGGACAAAAAATAATATAGATGATGCTCTTTATTATTTTAAAGCTAGTGTTTCAGATCAGTATGGAGGCAAATACAGCACATATGTTAACGGGGTCTCCAGTGATGATACGGTTTCCAATATAATTCCGTCAATGCAGGGATTTTTTGTACATGTGACAGATGGGCCTCCATGGCCCGTGACAGGTTCACTGACGCTTAATAACAGCGTAAGGATTACCGACGTTACACACATATTCGCTAAATCCGGAGAGAAAAATTCAATCCCTTTAATCCGTCTGGTAGCAAAATTTGCTGATGATCCTTCATCAACCGATCCGATGGTTACCTATTTTGATGACAAGGCAAAAACAGGATTCGATCCTGATCTTGATGCTCTTAAACTGATGAATACCGATTATTATGTACCGAATCTCTTCTCAGTCAGTACCGATGGGAAAAAGTTATCCATTAACGCA
>Ga0315295_10002282_pt1 | contig 16289 bp, 14 predicted proteins | sample YL17G14_0_MG_FD_204453 | JGI IMG/M metagenome (GOLD analysis project Ga0315295, IMG submission 204453) | Sediment microbial communities from Yellowstone Lake, YNP, Wyoming, USA - YL17G14_0 | ecosystem: Environmental > Aquatic > Freshwater > Lake > Sediment | place: USA: Wyoming | collected... | reverse complement strand
CCCTTCTGCCCCTTGCCGAACGCTTCCTCGACCTCTCTGACCTCTGTGCGCTGAAGATGACGCACCTCGGTGGCGAACTTCTCGACGCTCGAACCGACGATGGCGATGCAGCTCAGGAAGTCGGCGTGACGATCGCGCTGCACTACTTGGTTGCTGATCGGTTCGCGGCCGAGGCCAAGCTCTTCACAGACCAGATCCTCGACGCGAGGATCGATGTTGTTGTAAGCGCCGACGGCGCCGCTGATCTTGCCGACCGACGCGTTGACGGTAACGTTGCGCATACGCTTGAGGTGGCGCGAGATCTCGAAGGCCCACATGCCGAGCTTCATGCCAAACGTGATGGGTTCGGCGTGGATTCCGTGGGTACGCCCCACCTGCACGGTGTCGCGGAACTCGAAGGCGCGCGCCTGGAGCGTCTGGCCCAGCGCGACAAGGTCACGCTCGAGGAGGAGGCCGGCGCGCTTGATCTGGAGCGCCAGCGCGGTGTCGAGCATGTCGCTGCTCGTCATGCCGTAATGAATGTACTTGCTGTCGTCGCCGACGTGCTCGGCGACGTTGGTAAGGAAGGCGATGACGTCATGGTTCGTGGTCGCTTCGATCTCCGCCACGCGCTCGACGTCGAACGCCGCCCTGGCCTCGATCGTGGCGACGGCGTCGGACGGCACCTTTCCCAGCCTGTGCCATGCCTTGACGGCGGCGATCTCGACGTCGAGCCAGGCCTGCATCTTGGCCTCTTCGGTCCAAATGGCGCCCATCTCGGGGAGCGTGTAGCGCGCGATCATGGCATGCCCTCCAGTGGCGGCGTGGGGAGCGGGGCCGGGACGGCTACGCCCGCCGGCCTGCACCTGCGTCTCGTTGCGGCGATTCTCTCACACTGCGCGCCGCCGGTGACGCTCAGACGAAGCGCTCCATGTAGGCGTAGCTGGGAGTGAAGGCGCCGCGGTGCAGGATCGTCGCGCGGCGCAGCTCGGGAGGAAGCTCGACGTCGGCGAAAGAGCGCGTGAGGTCGGCTGCCGCCAGCGCTGGTACGAGCGGCAGCAGGGCCGTGCTGAATGCCTCCGATGCTTCGCGCGAGAGCTCGCACGGGAGGTTGCCGACGGCGAGGACCACCGGGCCCGGGCCGGCGACGCCGTCGCTGATGGTGTCCGTCGCCGGCTCGTACACGTAGACCGGGTTATCGATGTGCGTCTCCTTCACCGTCAGCTCGATCGAGCCCTCGATGTCGCAGGAGAGGTCGCCGATGACACGCAGACGCGGACGGGCGGCGCCGGCGAAGAGTCGGCGCGCCGCCCCTCTGGTCACCAGACGGGGATAGGGCGTGTCCCAGTAGATGCAGTTGATGAGCACGGCGAGCTGCGGCAGCCTGGCTTCGAAACGGCCCCCGTAGAGGTCTGGATGCTGGTAGTAGTCGTCGAGCACGAACGCTCCGCCGTCGCGCCGGGCCACGAGGTCCTCCTCAGCGAACACGGCCTTGTAGGCGGCGTGACGCTCGGGTTCGGCCGCGACGAGGTCGTCCAGATCGGCTGGGCTGACGTGACGCGCGCCGAGTGCGTCGATCACCTCCTGTGCGCCGCGCGAGACGTTGCCGTAGCCGGTGATGCCGATGACGAAGGGGCAGAGCTCTTCGGGGAGGCCGTCGGCTGCCAGGCGCAAGCCTGCGTCTTCGACGGCCTTCAGCGCGCTCGCCAGGGTGGCGTAGCGGTAGGTCGGCGACAGCGCACTGAAGGGATTCGGCGTGAGGCCTTCCCAGTCAAGTCGCCGCCCAAGCGCCCAGAGGGAGTCAATCGCTCCGGCGAGGCCGGCAAAGCGCGAGAAGAAGATCAGTCGCCGGAAGCGCTCGTCGGTGATGCGTTCGTAGTCGATGAGCTGGCACTCGAGCTCCATCAGACGGCGCAGCATCGCCATGTTGTACGGCTGCCCCTTGATGGTGTGCGAGAAGAAGACGTACGTCTTTCCGGGGAGGAAGAGGTCGCGAGGGATCTCCTTGACCGCGAGCACGATGTCGCAGGCGCTGAGATCGTCGTCGATGCGTGCGCCCACGCGTTCGTAATCGTCGGCGGGGAAGACACGCAGCCTGGACGGCTGCAGCGCGATCTGCAGCGAGTGGGAGGTGATGAGACGTCCCACGTGATCGGGCGTGAGGGGCACGCGGGCCTCCCACTGGTCCTTGTCCTCTCTACGGATGCCGATCGTGTGCATGAGGCGGTCCCCCTGGAGTTCACGGCGCGGGATCGTCGCCGACGTTGGCTGCCACTCTCTCACGGCAGGGGACTCCGTGGGTAGCCGGAACCGAGCGATTCTCTCGGTGCCATTGCCGGCCGGGGGTAGAGTTGAGCCAGCAGGGCGACGGTGGATGAGGGAGGACCAGATGCCGACTGATGAAGAACTGCGTGAGCAGGCGATCAAGGCGATCAAGAAGAAGCGCGACTTTCTCGGCCATCTCGTCGCCTACGTCGCCGTCAACTCGTTCCTGGTGGTCGTCTGGTACGCCAGTGGCGCCGGCTACTTCTGGCCCGTGTGGGTGATGGGTGGCTGGGGCATCGGCTTGGCCATGAACGCGTGGGAAGCCTACGGACGAGGTGGCGGCGCCATCGGTGAGGACGAGATCCAGCGGGAGATCGACCGGCAGCGACGCAACTGAGGGCCGCGGGCATTCGCCCGCGGCCCTCAGTTGCGTCGCCTAGAACTGGGTTGCGAGCCGTGCGTCGAGCTCGGCCTTCGACCCTTTCGCGGGGACGAAGCCGACACGGAGGATCACCTCTGGCGGCGTCATCCCCGGCTTGCCCGGCGCGAAAAGGGTCATGAGCAGGCGCGACCCCTCGGGATTGCAGGCGAACGCGGCGCGGAATCCGCGGCCGTCGGCAGTTAGCCCGTGGACGACGAGCGATCCCCCTTCCACGCCAACCCTCTGTGTTGGACTGCCCAGGAAGCGGAACCCGGCGATGCGGTACCCGTCGTCGCGCTGGTCGATGCGCAGCAGGAGCGACTCATGATCGCCGATGCGGCCTTCCGACTGCCAGTAGCCTGAGTAGTCCCGGCTGCCGGTGAGGCCGAACGCAGTCCACACGATGGCGAGGACGATAAGGGCGGCCAGCGGGATCTGCTCCGCGCGGCCGATGCCGATGCGCTCAAACCAGTCGTCCCAGCGGCGGCACACGCCGACAACTTGGCGGAGTAGGCGGCGCATCTTACGGCCGGATGGCGATGGCGTCCATCTCGACCAGGAGATCCAAGGGCAGGCGCCCGGCCTGGACCGTGAGCCGCGCCGGGTAGGGTTCGCTGAAGAACTCGGCGTACACCGCGTTCACCGCGGCGAAGTCCTCGATGTTCTGTAGGAAGATGCTCGTCTTGACAACGTCGCTCAACCCGAGACCGGCCTCTTCAAGTACTGCGCGCATGTTCTCAAGCGCCTTGCGCGCCTGCTCGGCAGGTGTCGAGCCCACGACGTTCCCTTCGGTGTCGAGCCCGATCTGTCCCGAGAGGAAGACGAGGTTGCCCACGCCGATGGCCGGGGAGTATGGCCCGACCGCGGGAGGACCCTGCGGCGAGACGAAGACCTGCTTCTCCATGTTGGGGAATCCTTTCTGTGCTGCGATCAGGCGAGCAGCGCCCGCACGGCGACGTAGACGAGGATGAGCGCGATCACGAGCACCCCAATGCCGACGAACATCGAGATCGTGGCCGGATTGGGCGGCCCGCTGTGCCTCGGCACGGGTTCCTCCGCACCGTCGCGCCGTGGCGCCCCTGTGCAGCAGCGCCCCTCCAGGAATTCATGATACACCTGCCGCGCTACGGCCAGGATAGGGCCTCGCGGGGCGTAACGATGCTACCGCCCGCAGTCTGCTGGACGCTCCTAGACGTCGAGGATCTTGGCCGCGAGGATGGCGGCGTTGCGGGCGCCGTTGATGGCGACGCAGGCGACGGGTACGCCGGGCGGCATCTGCACGATGCTGAGCAGCGAGTCGAGGCCGCCGAGATCGCTCGTCTTGATCGGCACACCGATCACGGGGAGATTGGTGTAGGCGGCCAGCACGCCGGGGAGCGCCGCCGCCTTGCCGGCGCCGCCAATGATGACCTTGAGTCCGCGGCTCTGTGCCGTCTTCGCGTAGTGGGCCACCTTGTCGGGATCGCGGTGGGCGGAGAGAACGTTGATCTCGTACCTGACGTGCCGCTCCTCGAGCTCGGCGGCGGCCTTCTCCATGACCTCTCGGTCGCTCTCGCTGCCCATCACGATGCCGACGAGCACCGGTTCGATGGCGATTCCGCGCAGGATGGCCTCGACCTCCGTCTTCGTCTCTTCCACGTCATGCCTCCAATCGTGCGACGCGGCGGCGCCGGCCCGCGGTCGCGTTTCAGCCGGCAAAGCCTGCCGGGAACAAGTTGAGTGCACCGGCCTGTGCCTGGACGGCGCGGTCGGCGATGTCGGGGCGGGTCTGTTGGCCGTCGAAGCGGATGAGCCGGACGGCCTCGTAGGCGTGCTGCTGCGCTGCTGCGAAGCCATCGCCAAGGGCGCTCACGGCGAGCACGCGGCCGCCGGCGGTGACAACCTTGTTGCCGTCGAGCGCCGTGCCGGCGTGGTAGACGGTAACGCCGGCAACGCCGGCCGCCGCATCGAGGCCGGCGATGGCGTCACCCTTGCGGCTTCCGGCGGGGTAGCCGGCAGAGGCCATCACGACAGTGACGCAATCCTGCGGCCTCCACGCTGCCCGCACCCCGGCGAGGTCTCCGTTCGTCGCCGCGGCGCAGAGCTCAAGCAGGTCGGAGTCGAGCCGCGGCAGCACCGCCTGCGTCTCGGGATCGCCGAAGCGGCAATTGAACTCGAGCACCTTGACGCCGGCGGCCGTGACGATCAAGCCGGCGTAGAGCACGCCGCGATAGGGGATGCCGCGCCGCGCAAGGGCCGCGATCACCGGCTCCACCACGCGGTCCATGGCCGCGTCGAGAGCCGCCTGTTCAAACCCGGGGACGGGGCAGTAGCTGCCCATCCCGCCGGTGTTGGGACCCTGGTCTCCTGCGAGCGCCCGTTTGTAGTCCTGTGCCGGCGCGAGGGGAACGGCGTTGCGTCCGTCGCAGACCACGAGCAGCGATATCTCCGTGCCTTCAAGGAACTCCTCGCTGATGACGACATCGCCGGCGGCGCCGAAGTCGCGGCCGACGAAGCAGCGCTCCAGAGCGTCGCCTGCCTCGTCTCGCGTCCGACAAATGATGACGCCCTTGCCGGCGGCGAGGCCGTCGGCCTTGATCACCAGAGGGAACTGCGCCTCCGAATCGAGATAGGCAAGAGCCGCCTGAAGGTCCTCGTGCTGACGGTACGCGCCGGTTGCCACGCCGCCGGCGACCATGATGCTCTTGGCGAACAGCTTGCTGCCCTCGAGCTGCGCCGCCTGCTGGTTGGGGCCAAAGACGGCGAGGCCATGCTCCTCGAAGAGATCGGTGAGACCGTCGACCAGCGGTGCCTCGGGGCCGACCACCGCCAAATCGACCTGCTCGCGGCTGGCGAACTCCAGGAGGGACCGGAGGTCGTCGGCGGCGATCGGGATGTTGTCGGCCTCAGCGGCGGTGCCGGCGTTGCCGGGCGCACAGAAGATGCGCTCGGCCGAGCTTGACTGAGCGAAAGCATGGACGAGGGCGTGCTCTCTGCCGCCGCCGCCCACCACGAGCACGCGCATAAGGCCTCCAGCAACTGATCGGCGATGGCGCCGGGCGACGCTGTCGCCGGCCCGGCCGAACGCTGGCTAGTCTACTCGGGCGCCGCCGTCGGCGGAAGGGTTGGTCGCTGGTCGACCATTGTGGCGGCGGGCGTGGCCGAGAGCTGCGGCTTGACCCGTCTTCCGCGAGCGTGGGACAGTAGCCGCCACGGCCCTTCTCGGCGGGGGGTAACCGCACGGCGCGCGCCGAAGCCGGGAAGGTCGCGGCTGCGGAAGGGGGCTCGGTATGAAGCGCTGGCGAGCGTCAGGGGTGCGGTGCGCGCGCCTGCTTCGGTGGGCTGCCGGTGTCGCCGTGGTCGCTGCGTGCGTCGTCGCGGCGGCCAGCCAGGCAGCCAGCTCCGCGGCCGACCCCGCGTCCGGCTCTGCGTCGGGCTTCGGAGCCAGCTTCTGGGGTGGCTCCGCGGGCGACGACGCCTTCTCCGCGCACGTGAGGGCGGCGCAAGCGCGCGCATGCGCGCGGCTCGCCGCCACAGAGCGCCGCGCGCCCCGCGGACACTACGCCTTCTACACCCGTGGCGACGCTTGGCACTACAGCGGCCCCACCGGCTGGGCGGCCGGCTACGTGCCTGGCGGCCTGTGGTCGTGCTATCAGATGACCGCTGACGAGTGGTGGCGGGCACGGGCGCAGTCGCGTCAAGCCGACATCGGCGCCGCGGACATCTCTCCAAGCGCGCTCAACGTCGGCGCGCTCTTCCTGCCGAGTTACGCGCGCGGGTACCGCCTCACGGGGGACGACCGCCTGCGGGACACCGGGCTCGCGGCCGCGGCGGCGATGGCGCAGCGCTACAACCCGATCGTCGGCGCCATGCTGTCGCGCCCGCGTGGCGACTTCAACGTGATCATCGACAGCCTGATGAAGCCGCAGCTTCTGTGGTGGGCGGTCGAGAGCGGGGCGCCGCCTGAGCTGGCGGAGGTCGCGCGCCAACATGCGCTGACCACCGCGCGCGACTTCCTGCGGCCCGATGGCAGCACCTACCACATCGTCTACTACGACGTCGCCACGGGGGCCGTCCTCCGCAAGGGGCAGTCGTCCGGCTACTCGGCGGAGTCCACCTGGGCGCGCGGTCAGGCCTGGGCGATCCACGGTCTTGCGGCTGCTTACCGCGAGACCGGCGACCAGCGCCTCCTGGTTGCCGCCCGCCGTGTCTCCGACTGGTACCTGGCCAACGTGCCGCCCGACATGGTGCCCTACTGGGACTTCCAGGCTCCCGACGTCCCGCTGGCGCCACGTGACTCGTCCGCGGCCGCGATCGCGGCGTCGGGCCTCATCGACATGGCCCTGAACGACCCGGACGCCGAGCATCGCGCGCGCTACGAATCGGCGGCGCGGGCGACGCTCGCGTCACTCTCGTCGCCCGCCTACAGCTCGCTGGGCGCCAACCCGGCGCTGCTCCTTCACGGCACCTACCTGTGGGCCAGCGGAACCACTGACCGCGGCCTGGCCTTCGGCGACGCTTTCTTCCTGGAGGCGCTCCTGCGGTTGCGCCGCCTGCCTCCGCAGGCGCCGCCGCTCGCCATCGCCAAGGCGCGCGCGAGTGCTGGGCGCGCGCCCGCGGCCGTCGATGGCGATCTCTCCACGAGCTGGGCGTCGGCAGGTGACCAGCGGCTGGAGCTCCGTCTTGCCCGGCTACGCGACGTCGCCGCCGTGCGCGTCGCCCTCTGGCGTGGCGACTCGCGGGCGGCCAAACTCCGCATTGCCGTGTCGCAGGACGGTCGGCACTGGCGCCCAGTGCTGCGGACGATGACCAGTGGCGAAACCGCCGGGTACGAGACGCTCGGTTTCGCCCCGTACCGCGCGCGCTGGATCCGCCTGTGCTGTGCGGGCACGACGCTTGGGCTGCTCAACCGCATCCGCGAAGTCCAGGTGTACGCGGAGCCCTGAGGGCCGCCGGACTCGTCCGCCGTCCGCGATCTGCGGTCAGTGATCTGCCGTTCGCATATCTAGATCGACCGCTGGTAGACGCGGAAAGCGCGCGTCGCCAGCCATGCGCATACGACCGTGAAGGCGAGGAGCCATCCCATCCGGCTCATCACCAGACCCCAGTCGGGACCCGACGTCAGACCCTCTCGTCCTGCTTGCACCGCCCAGTCGACGGGGTTGTAGCGCGCGATGCTCTGCATCCAGCCGGGCATCAGCGCCTTGGCCATGAACACAGAGCTCAGGAACGTGAGCGGAAGAAGGATGAAGTTGCTCACCGCGACCATCGTTTCCACGCGCCGCGAGAGGACGCCGATGGCGTTGCTCAGGGCGCCGACGCCGGTGCCGAGGAGCACGGCGCAGATCGTGAGTGCGGCGATGCCGGCGATGCCGCCGGGGTACGTGGCTCCGACGACCAGGCCGAGCACGACGATGATGACCGACTGGATGACGCCAACCAGGGCGCCTTGCACCAGACGTCCGGCGATCAGCGAGCTGCGGCTGGCTGGGCTCACGAGGAAGCGGTCGATCACGCCGCGGTCGATGTCCTCGATGAGGTCCATGCCGCTCCACCCCGCGCTGAAGAGGCAGGTCATGACGACGATGCCCGGCGTGAGGAAGTCGATGTAGCTACCGGCGCCGAAGCCCGGGATCTCGACGATCTTGCGGAACAGGGCGCCGTACAGCAGGAGCCAGACCACGGGCTGGACCAGCGAGATGAAGATCCAAGCGGGTTGGCGCAGCAGGTTGCGGAAGTGCCGCTGGGTCATGAACAGCGTGTCTGCCACCATGTGGGTCATCGTTTCTTGGCCTCCTCGTCGGCTTCGCTGAAGGCGCGGCCGGCGTAGCGCAGATACACATCGTCGAGGGACGGCCGGGACACGGTCACCGAGGCGACCTTGATGCCTTGCGCCTCGAGCGCGGCGAGCACCACCGGCACGGCGCGGGCGCCGCTGTCGGCCCGCGCGCGTAGCGCGCGGGCCTCCACGGCGACGTCGTACAGGTCTGGGACGCGCTCCAGCGCCTGACGAACGTCGCCGCCTAGCGCCTGTTCCTCGAGCTCGACGGCGATCGCGTCGCCGCGCAGCTCGCCCTTGAGCTCGTCCGGCGTGCCCTCGGCGACGACCTTGCCACGGTCGAAGATCGCCAGCCGCTGGGCGAGGCTGTCGGCCTCTTCCAGGTAGTGCGTGGTCATCAGGATCGTGAGCCCCTCGTCGCCGGCGAGGCGCGCGATCTCGCGCCACATGTCGACGCGCGCCTCCGGGTCGAGGCCGGTCGTCGGCTCGTCGAGGAACAGCACCTCGGGCCGGTGCATGAGCCCGACGGCGACGTCGAGCTTGCGCTGCATGCCGCCGGAGTACGTGCGCACCGTGCGGTCGGCGGCGTCGTCGAGGCCGAAGCGCCCGAGGAGCTCGCGGGCGCGGGCACGCAGGGCGCCGCCGCGCATGCCGTACAGCCGACCTTGCAGCAGGAGGTTCTCGCTGCCAGTCGCCTGAAGGTCGAGCCCCGACTTCTGAGCCACGGCACCGATCGCGAGCCGGACCTTCGCCGGCTGCCTGATGACGTCGTAGCCGGCGACCCATGCCTCACCGGCATCCGGGCGCGAGAGGGTCGTCAGGATCTTCACCGCCGTCGACTTGCCGGCGCCGTTGGGGCCGAGCAAGCCGAAGACCGTCCCTGGCGCGGCGGCGAGACTCACCCCATCCAGGGCGCGCACGTCACCGCGGTACGTCTTCACGAGGCTGCGGGCCTCGATTGCGTTGTCCATTGCGTCTTCCCTTCGTACCGCTGAGCGCTGGCCGGGAGTGGCCGCCTGGTGTTGGACCTCCAGGCCGACCCCCCAGCTCGCTGGCGGCCGGACCTGCCGTTTCGGCGCCATGTCTTTGAGGCAAGGAGATCATAGTTCTCAGATAATTAGAGTGTCAAACAGTTCACTTGTGGTATCATATCGCGGACGGATCGCCGTCGGCGGCGCATCTGCTACGGTAGCACCCTGGTGCTCCCCGGAGCGTGGGAGGCGGTATGGCGAAGGACGACGAAGAGCGCTCAGTGCTCGTCGACGAGGTCGGCGTCGAGCTGGGGGAGTTGCGCCGCGCCGGCGACCAGCTCGACGAAGCGGTCGCGGCACGCTTCGGTCTCAACCGCACCGATCTGCGCTGCCTCGGCATCATCTACCGGCGCGGCCGCGTCACCGCCGGGGAGCTGGCCGACGAGAGCGGCCTGACGCCCGGCGCCATTACGACGGTACTCGATCGACTGGAGCGCGGCGGGTTTGCCAACCGGGTCGCCGACCCGGTGGATCGCCGCCGCGTGCTGGTCGTCTCGACGGTGGCGACGCGCGAGATCGGGGCGCGGGTGTACGGCGAGGTCGAGCTGGCCGGGCGCGCCGAGCTCGACCAGCGCTCGGCTGCACAGCTCAGGGTGATCCGCGACTACCTGCGGCGCACGCGCGAAGTGTACGAGGGGCAGATCGCAGCGGTGACGGCGGAGGTACCCGCCAGCGGCGGGCCTGAGGGGGCGACCGCCGGCGTCGCCGGCATGGCGCTCGGCGCGGTGGTGGCGCTCGGTGGCGTCGGCGCCGGCGGGGCACCGGCGAGCGCGTCGCGAGCGGGCGTCACGGCCGGTCGGCTCGAGTTCACCAAGGGGGCGGCAAAGGTCACGCTCGCCGCCGACCCGATGCTGGACGAGCTGTACCGCGCCACGTTCCAAGGGCCCATGCCCGAGATCCGCGTCGACGGCGGCTCGGTCATCGTGCAGCAGCGTCGACGTTTCCGCCCGTTCGATTGGCGCTCGGTGACCTCGACGTTTACGCTCTCGGGCGCGGTTCCGTGGGAGATCCTGCTCCGCGGCGGGATGTGGAAGCTGGAGGCCGACCTCCAAGGTCTGCCGCTCGCGGCCCTCACGGTGAACGGCGGCGCCAGCGACATCGAGGTCAAGCTGCCGACGCCGGTCGGCACCGTCCCGGTGCGCATCCTGGGCGGGGCGAGCAAGGTGGTCTTGCTGCGCCCCGAGGGCAGCCAGGTGAGGGCGGACGTCGCCGGCGGCGCCAGCCAGCTCGTCTTCGACGAGCAGCATCTGGGCGCCGTCGGCGGTCGCATCCGCCTGGAGTCAAAGGGGTACGGCGACACGTCCGACCGCTACGACGTCCGCTTCTCCGGCGGCGCCAGCAAGGTGACGATCGCTACGATCTGACCCGTGCACGGTGTCAGCCGCGCGGGCCGTCAGGCTCTGGCGGCTCCGGCATCGTGCTGAGAGCTGGCCGCGGAGTCGCCGCCGTCAGGCTTCACTTCGTCGGCCGACTCCGCTTCGCCTGCCGTCACGATGGCTGTTGTGGCCTCAGCCGCGGCGTCCACCCTCTCTTGAGCCTCCTCCGATGCATGGACCTCACGGTGCCAAGCCGCCCACTGCTGCTCGGGGCTCATCATCGCCGTGTCGGCGGCCGCCGAGGCAGCAGTATCGTCGTCGCCGGCCGCAGCGGCCACGGCGGCAGCGCGCTGCTTCCACGGCTGCCATGCGAGCAGCGCGGCGCCGAACCCAACCAGCAGCCCGGCGGCGAGCCACGGGAAGCCGTAGAGAGGCCGCCACGGGTCTCCCCCAAGGGCCGCGATGCGCACGCCTGGCCCGAATCGATCGCCGTCGCGGGCTCGCAGGCCGAACGGCAGCGCGCGCCCGTCTCGATCGCCTCGGCTGAACGGACCGTGGTGGAGCATGGCTCGCTGACCTACCGGCGGCCCGCCGCCTCGATCCATGGCGACGACTCCGACCGTGCCGACCACGGCCGCTGCTCCGACGAGCACGATGACGACGATCCAGGCTGCTCGAGTCATGGCTGTCTCCTGCCGGTTGCCGGTGTACGCGTGGGCGAAGTCCCCTCGAGCGTACCCGCGGTAAATGGGAGGCAGTTGAGACAGGCCTGAGATCAGCCTGAGAATGCCGTGGCGCCCCTTACACCGCCCCGCCGCGTCCGATGCTCCGTGGGAGCACGATCGTCTCGTCCCGGCCGGGGCCGACGGCAATGAACTTCACGCGCGTCTTGGTGGAGTCCGCGATGTACTGGACGTAGTCGCGGGCCGCCTCCGGCAGATCCTGCCAGGTCTCGCACTCACGGATGTCCTCGGTCCAGCCCGGCAGCTCCTCGTACACGGGCTTGGCGTGATGGAAGTCGGTCTGGAGCAGGGGGAACTCCTCGAGCATCTTGCGGCCGGCCTTGTAGCGCGTGCAGACCTTGAGAGTCGGCAGCCCGGTGAGCACGTCGAGCTTGGTGAGCGCGAGATGCGTGATACCACTGAGTCGCACGGCGTACTTGAGCGCCACCAGATCGAGCCAGCCGCAGCGGCGCTGGCGTCCGGTGGTGGTGCCGAACTCGTGGCCGGTCTCGCACAAGGCCGCGCCGGCCTCGTCGAAGAGCTCGGTCGGGAACGGACCCTCGCCCACACGGGTGGTGTACGTCTTGGCGACGCCGACCACGTGGTCGATGCGCGTGGGGCCGACGCCGGCGCCGGTGCACGCCGCGCCGGCAATCGGGTTGCTGCTGGTGACGAAAGGGTAGGTGCCGAAGTCGATGTCCAGCAGCGTGCCCTGGGCGCCCTCGAAGAGCACGTGCTTGCCCTGGTCGAGGGCCTGGTTCACCAGGAGGCTGGCGTCGCAGACGAAAGTCTCCAGGCGCTCCCGGTACCCGAGCAACTCGTCCGCGACCTGATTCGGGTCGAGCACGCCGATGTCGAAGCGCTGCAGGCGCCAATTCTTCTCGTCCACAGCATTGCGGATCTTGCGCCGCAGGATCTTCTCGTCGAAGAGGTCTTGAAGGCGGATGCCGAGGCGCGCGTACTTGTCCACGTAGCAGGGCCCGATCCCGCGGCCGGTGGTCCCGATCTTGAACTTGCCCAGCCACTTCTCGCTGGCGCCGTCGAGCAGCAGGTGGTACGGCATGATGAGGTGCGCGTTGCCGCTGATGCGCAGGTTCTCGCCGCTGATGCCCCGGGCGCGCAGCGCTTCGAGCTCGCCGAAGAGGATGTGCGGGTCGACGACGACGCCGTTGCCGATGATGCAGGTCTTGGCCTCGTAGAGAATGCCCGAGGGGATGAGGTGAAGCTTGAACTCCTCACCATCGCGAACGATCGTATGGCCCGCGTTGTTGCCGCCCTGGAAGCGGATGACCACGTCTGCCTTCTCGGCCAGCAGGTCGGTGATCTTGCCTTTGCCTTCGTCGCCCCACTGGGCGCCGATCACGACGGTACCGGGCACGGCCGTCTCCCTCCGTCTCAATTGCTGCTGTCTCGCCCGCACGCCATCGCGCGTGGCCCATATGAGTAACCGCGCAGGTGTCGGACTGGGGGGTTCGGTGCGAAAAGGACGATCCCTTTTCGGCATCATAGGAGGATGCCGGTGCTTTGACAAACGGCGGCGTGGGCGATCCTGGGTGTCGTGGACGAGGACACCGCGGGTAGACTGACAGCGCTGTGAGCGGAGTGCAAAGGGCAACGGGCGTCGATGTCGGCGTCCTCATCGCCGGCGGCAGCAGTCGCCGGGCCGGCGTCGACAAGCGCTTCCTCGTTCTCGGGGGGCGGACCTTGCTTGCCCGCAATCTCGGCCTCCTGCGCGACCTCTTTCCGACGGTCGCGGTGGCGCTCGGTCATGGGCAGGATCTCGACCTCGGCGATCTGGACGGCGTCGAGGTCCTCCGCGACGCGTGGGCGGGAGGGTCCCCGCTGGCGGGCATCGCAACCGCGCTGCAGCGCTTCGAGCGCCCCATCTTCGTGCTCGCCGCCGACATCGCCTTCCCCCGGCGGCAGGTCGTCGCGGCGGTGGTGGCGGCGCTGCCGGGGCACGACATCGCCATTCCGGTGATCGGCGACGCCTACCATCAGCCACTGTTCGCGGTGTACGGGCCCGCGTGCCTGGCACCGATGACGGCGCTGCTCGACGCGGGCCACCACCGCATCGTCAGCGTGTTCACGCACGTAAGCGTCGCCGAGGTACGCTTCCCGGACGATGCGCTCTTCCTCAACATCAACTCGATGAGCGACTTCCGCGAGGCGCAGCGGGAGGCGGCGGTTGCCGCTGCCGAGGAAGACGCGGCCGTCCCATCGGCCGCCGCTCAACCTGCTCTCGTCGCCATCGTCGGCAAGAGCGACTCCGGCAAGACGACGCTGATCGAGAGGTTGATCCCGGAGCTGGGGAAGCTCGGGATGCGCGTCGGCACCGTCAAGCACGACGCGCACGGCTTCGACATCGACCATCCGGGCAAGGACTCCTGGCGTCACGGCCAGGCGGGCGCTGAGGCCTACGCGATCGCCTCGCCGGATCGACTCGCGTTCATCGCGACGCTTGACCAGGAGATGCCGCTGACGGCGATCGCCCGCCGCTTCTTCGCGGGCTTCGACCTCGTCGTCGCCGAGGGCTACAAACGCACCGCGCCGCACCGCGTGGAGCTGTTCCGCCGCGGAGCGGGGCACGCCGAGCCGCTTTGCGCTCCCGACGAGATCGTCGCCCTCGTGACCGATGCAGGGATCGAGCATGCGCATCGCTTCGGTCTCGAGGACGCCGAAGGGCTCGCCCGGTTCCTCGCCGCGCGTCTTGACGCCCTGCGCCTCTACTAAGCGCGGCTCGATTGTGCGAGGATGCGGGGGTTGCGGCGACGTTCGCGCCGGCGGCTTCCGTCGTGGAGCCCGCCCGAGTAGACTTACGTCATGTGACCGCGTTCAAGCGACTACCGAGGAGACGCGCTGTGGAACTCACCATCGACGGGCGGCTGGTCACCGCCGAGCCCGGCACTACCATCCTCAATGCCGCCCGCGCCGCGGGTGTCGATATCCCCACGCTCTGCCAGGACGATCGCCTCGAGCCGTTCGCGGCGTGCCGTCTGTGTCTCGTCGAGGTGCAGGGCGCCCGCGTTCCGCTGGTTGCCTGCGGGACCGTCGTGGCCGATGGCATGGTGGTGAAGACAGAGACCGAGAGCCTCATCGAACAGCGCCGGGTGCTCCTCGATCTGCTGCTCAGCGACCATCGCAACGACTGTCTCGTGTGCGACCAGGCCGGTGGCTGCCGCCTGCAGGAAATGGCCTACCGCTATGACGTCGCGGCGACGTCGTTCAAGGGTGACATGCGCGGCTACAAGCCACGTGAGGACACGCCGTTCATCGCCTACGATCCCGGCAAGTGCATCCTCTGCGGTCGCTGCGTCGGGATCTGCCAGCAGGTGCAGGGTTGTGAGGTGCTGGACTTCGCCGAGCGCGGCTTCGACTCGTTGATCACGACCTCCTTCGGGCGCTCCATGTTGGAGACCAGCTGCGAGATGTGCGGCAACTGCGTCTCCGCCTGCCCGACCGGGGCGCTGCAGGACAAGATGAGCCGTCGCCAGTGCCGCGTCTGGGATGCCGAGGCGGTACGCACCGTCTGCCCGTTCTGCGGCTGCGGCTGCACGATCGATCTGCAGGTCAAAGACGGCCGTGTGATCCAGGTGACGTCGCCGGTTGGCGAAGGCTCTGGCGAGGGCAACCTGTGCGTCAAGGGCCGCTACGGCTTCCAGTTCATTGGCCATGCGGACAGGCTGACGCAGCCGCTGGTCCGCAAGGACGGGGAGCTCGTCCCCGCGACGTGGGATGAGGCACTCGATCTCGTCGCCGAACGGCTCGCGGCGATCAAGGCCGAGCACGGCGCCGACGCGCTCGCCGGCTTCTCGTCGGCGCGCTGCACGAACGAGGACAACTACGCCTTCCAGAAGCTCGTGCGCACGGTCTTCGGCACGCAGAACGTCGACCACTGCGCGCGGCTCTGCCACGCGAGCACGGTTGCGGGTCTGCGCCAGTCGCTCGGCAGCGGCGCGATGACGAACTCGTTCAAGGACGCCGAAGAGGCCGACGTCATCCTCATCATCGGCTCGAACACCAGCGAGGCGCATCCGATCGGCGCACTGCACATCAAGAAGGCTCTGCGCAAGGGCGCGAAGCTGATCGTCGTCGACCCGCGGCGCATCGACATGGCGCGCCGCGCGGACATTCACCTGCAGCTCCTGTCGGGCACGAACGTCGCTGTCGTGAATGGGCTCATGCACGTGATTCTCGAGGAGGGCTTGGCGGACGAGGAGTTCATCGCCGCTCGCACCGAGGGGTTCGACGAGCTGCCCGAGCTGCTATCTGCCTACACTCCCGAGTTCGTCGAGGAGATCTCCGGCGTGCCGGCGGACAAGCTGCGCGAGGCGGCGCGGATCTTCGCCACTGCCGCCAAGGGCTCGATCTTCTACTCGATGGGCATCACGCAGCATTCGCACGGCACCGACCACGTGCTGTCGCTCAGCAACCTCGCGCTCATGACGGGCAACTTCGGGCGTCCCGGAGTGGGCGTGAATCCGCTGCGCGGCCAGAACAACGTCCAGGGCGCCTGCGACATGGGCTGCCTGCCCAACGTCTATCCCGGCTATCAGTCGGTCGGCGACGCCGGCGCGCAGGCGAAGTTCGACGAGGCGTGGGGCGTGACGCTTCCCGACAAGCCTGGCCTTACGGTCACCGAGGCCGTCGATGCGATGCACGCGGGCACTGTGAAGGGCCTCTTCGTCATGGGTGAGAACCCCATGCTGTCCGATCCCGACCAGACGCACGTCGAGGAGGCGCTGCGCAGCCTCGACTTCCTCGTGGTTCAGGACATCTTCCTTACCGAGACGGCGC
>Ga0315295_10002280_pt1 | contig 16298 bp, 15 predicted proteins | sample YL17G14_0_MG_FD_204453 | JGI IMG/M metagenome (GOLD analysis project Ga0315295, IMG submission 204453) | Sediment microbial communities from Yellowstone Lake, YNP, Wyoming, USA - YL17G14_0 | ecosystem: Environmental > Aquatic > Freshwater > Lake > Sediment | place: USA: Wyoming | collected... | reverse complement strand
ACCCTAACCATTAATAACAAAACCATTCTATCCCTCAATCGCCCGAGCACGATGGGGTAGTGGTCTAGCTTGGTATGATCCGTGGTTCGGGACCACGTGACCGTCGGTTCAAATCCGGCCTACCCCACTTCTGCCTTACGAGCTTTCCTGCAATTCTGCGATTATCGGGTTTCGACTTGGAGGGGGTCCATGCCCGCCAAGCTAGGAATTCCACAATGATTATAATGGTCTATACAACTGAACGGCAACAACGCAACGGCTCGTCTGCGAGAGGTTCCCAATGAACAGGAAGACAGCTTTCAGGAAGTTCCCCGAGATCAGGACGAAGCGCTTGATTCTCCGGCAGCCATCGATGAAGGATGTCCAATGGTATTTTGAACACTTCTCGAGTCCCGAGGTTGTCTGGGGAGGAGGAAAACCTGGTCCGAGGGATATGGGAGCCGCCCGGAAAGAGTTCAGGAAGTACTTGGTCGAATTGTACCGGAAGAGGCTGGGATTCCGATGGATCATAACACTCAAGGGGGAAGGCCAGCCTATCGGTTCTCTGGGCTTTTACAAGTGGGCCGCTTCCGCAGGCTATCAGGCCGAGATGGGCTATGACCTAGCAAGAGAGCACTGGGGCAAGGGCATGATGACCGAGGCGATGAGGGCTGTCATCGACTTCGGCTTCGAGAAGATGGAGCTGAACAGGATAGAGGTCTTCATCATGCCTCGCAACAAGCGTTCAATCAAGATGATCAAGAGCCTCGGGTTCAAGAGAGAGGGTCTGCTCAGGCAGCGCTATTTTGATGAGTTCGGGCACTTCACCGACGATATCCTCTTCTCGATGCTGAGATCCGACTGGAAAGAGGCGAAGCGATCTTGAGGGGTTATGCCACACGGACCCCTTGACGCACATGCAGACCACATATGATATCACTGATGACCCTGTAGTCCACCAGTTACTCGTGCAAGAGTCCGCAGGACCCTCTTGAACGAGATGAAAGGGTCTTGAGGCATTCTCCCGTATCCGGAAATGCTCAGGTTGGAATCTGAGCCAGCAGATCCAGAAACGAGTCCGACCTGCCCTACCATCACGGCTTCTGGCCACCCGTCAATCATCGAAGACGAAAAGTTGGTCGATGGTCGTCTTTAGCGTCTTTGCGATCTGATGAGCCAGATTAAGCGACGGATTGTACTCCCCTTTCTCGATGAAGAGTATTGTCTCCCGTCTGACTCCGACCTTCTTGGCGAGATCCTCCTGGGTCAGATCGTATCTGGCGCGCAGCTCCTTGATCTTGGTCTTCATCTGGGAACACCCTTTCTCGTGAGATAGGCGTTCAGAACCAGGAATATCGACCCCATTGCAGCAACGTAGATCATGAGCCATTCAGATGTAGGGAGTGACGCTACTTGGTTATCCTCGAGTATCGCATGAAAGAAGCTCATACCGAAAATGAAGTACAGACTCATGTAGAAAGCAAGATAGCCAGCTCGCATCCTGATTGCAGTTGATCTCTCGTCTTCGCTTGGAATCCCACTCCTCAACTCCTTCTTCTTCCTTCGGGCGACAATGACAGCGATTGCTGCCAAGCTGACCAATATCGCTGCGGACATCAGCGTCGCCCAGTTGTCAACACTGGAATTCGCAAACAAGACGACGAAAACTGCCCCAGCAACCAATACCGCGATCACTATCCCGACGAACCTCCGAAACCTCGCTTCTTCGTCCATGTTCTCCTGCTCCTGCACATCTCTTTGTTATTCCATACGACCATTTTGTTCGTTTAATACCACTTTATGTTAGCTATAACGAACATCATCTAGATAAAACCTTTGACAAGATGGCTACGAGAATCGGACCTGGACATATGAGATTCGGAGCTGGTTGCCGTGCGACTCAAGAAGGACAGGAGAGGCTCTCGACGCCACTGATTCTTCGTCCAGACAGAGTTCAGCTCTCTGACAAACACGTATTTATCAAGGAACGTGCTTCCCAACAACGAGCAGGTGTAATCTAGCTGGTTAGGATTTTGGCCTTCCAACTCTTCCAGAAAAGAATATAAAATTGGAGAGGGACGAAAGCCAACGGCCCGGGTTCAAATCCCGGCACCTGCACTTTCGTTCCGTTGAGTCTTGTTTAGCCCTTCTCGCAATTCTGCAATTGGTCTAAGCCTCGTTCTCGTTCTCTCCGAGCACAGGGGTGTGCGCCAAGGCATACATTTCATCGAACTGCCTCGACTCCGCCAGTGCTAGTGGCTGGAGGAAGCAGTGCGGGTGGAAACCGGCAACCTTCGATCTCGCGTAGCTGTCAGTGAATTCCTCGTCGTCCGTCATCTTCTTTGGCTTGGCTCTCCTCAGTCGTACCATTTCAAACACCTATCCTGCGATTTCACTTGCCTCGGGCTCAAGAGAGACGCTCATATCGGCCTGCAGACTCCGATCTATCTCAGACAGATCATTCAGGAGCTGTGAGATGTCCGTAACATCTTCTCCAAGGCTCGACATCTCGTTCACGAGATCCTCGAGGTCCTGAAGTGTGTGGGTTTTCGCCCACTGTATCGCTTGGACATTTCGGACTGCTGCCTTCGACGCGTCCCTGTGCTTCATTGCATCCCATCCTAAACGGTTTTGTCTGACGATTTGTCAGCTGTTTCACCGTATGTCGCTCACATCTATTTATATATTGCCCGAATGACGCAATCATTGGCCAGATTCGTCTGACTCTGGAACAGGTCACATATGAGAAATCTCTACGAGATTTCTGAAACTGGATTCATTGGGTCTATCATCGAATGACAAATCCGTGAGAAATTCGCGTCGGACGAGACACTCGCGCTTCCGTATCCGTTCCAGAATCGGTCAGACGAAATGCTGGAAACGCTTTTATCGAGCCACGCGTATTAAGTCGCAATCAGCCAGGTGGACTGCTTTGGGCCTACTTGACACCCTCTTGAATAAAGAGAAGAAGCTTCTCGAGAGATCTAAGAAAGAGCTGGCAAGAGCCGATTCGCTCGATGGGAGCGGCAGATCCAATGACGCTCTCGCGGAACTCGAGAAGATCAGCGCACTCCTCAAAGAAAACATGCTTTTCATAGGGAAGATGAGACTGGATTTCTCCAAGGTGTTCACCCAGCTGGGCGACGGCTACCTTGCCCACGACAGGGCGCAGATGGCGCAGGACGCAGCGAAGGTCGCCCTTCAGCTGGACCCGAAGAACGCCATAGCAATGGGCGTGGAAGGGCGTTCGGCGCTCAGGCTCGGCATGACCGAGCAGGCTCTCGCATCGCTTAGGAACGCAGTTGCAGTATCGCCCGATGCAGAAAGCCTATGGTCAGCGCTTGGGGAGGCGCAGGATGCCGGTGGAGATTTCGTCAGTGCGATCGAGAGCTACAAGCGCGCCCTTGCAATCAACCCTCTTGGCATTCGTCATCTTGACAAAATGCTCGCGCACTCGCCCAACGACCTGGATTTGATCAAGAGGAAAGGGTCAACACTGAGCAAGTTGCAGAGGTACGACGAGGCCGTGGGCACATTCCAGGCGGGAATTGACATCGAGCCGAAGGACAAGGACCTGTGGATAGGCATGGCGGCTGCACTCAACTACGCGGGGAAGAGCAGGCAGGCAATCGATGCTCTCAACTCCGCCCTCAAGATTGACCCCAACGACGTCTACTGCCTGGACAACCTCGGCAGGATCCTGCACAAGCAGGGCATGCGCGAGGAGGCGCTGAACAAATTCAACAGGGCCTCTGAGATCGATCGGGGGAACAAAGTCGTCTGGAACGAGCTCGGGGTAGTTCAGGAGGAGCTTGATTTGCACGACAAGGCTCTGGAATCCTTCGACCAAGCGTTGCGAATCGACCCGAACGACATCAATGTCCTCACCAACAAGAAGAAGACTTTGCTGAAGATCGCGCGCTACGCGGACCTGATCGACGTCTGCGACAGGATACTCCTGGTCAACCCTCGGGACCACGATTCTCTCTTGGACAAGGCGAAGGCACTGTATGCGTTGAAGAGATACGATGAGGCGCTGACCTTCTCTGAGGCAGCTCTCAACCAGGCGCCGAAACTGAAAGAGGCGATGATCCTGAAGAAGGAGTGCCTGATCATGTTGGGCAGGCACGGCGACGTCATCGCTTGGTGCACTAGGATCCTCGAGGTCGACTCGAACGACTATGCAACCATGCACGACAAGGGAGTCGCGCAGCTGAAATCCGACCATACGCAGGAAGCCATCAAGACCTTCGAGAAGGCTCTGAGGACCGCGCCGGATCCACTGCCGTTGCTTGAAAGCTTGAAGGATGCGTACAAGAGACTCCGGAAGGACGACCAGGTCGTGCACACCTGCGACAGGATAATCGCCATCGACGAGAACAACAGGGTCGCACACTTCGATAAGGCGGTCGCCTTGGACAGAGCGGACAAGTTCGAGGAAAGCCAGGCGGCGTACAGGATAGCGTTGAAGCACGATTCCAAGAACCCAGAGATCTTTTTCAACATGGCTGCCCTGTTCCTCAGATCTGGCAAGGCAAAAGAAGCCATGGACTACTCGAAGCAGGGGATACAGGTAGCCCCGACGAATCACGCATTGTGGAAGATCAGAGGCGAGGCCAGCTTCATTGCGAAGGACTACGAAGAGGCTGTAACGGCCCACTCGAAAGCGGTAGACCTTGATCCAAAGGATCAGGCGAGCTTCTCTAGACTCGGCCGGTCTTTCATCGAGCTGAAGCGGTACGAACAGGGTCTGATGGCGTACGAGCATGCGCTTCAGCTGGACTCAAAAGAGGCCGATGTGTGGTTCCAGAGGGCAGTGGCGCTTGACTGGCTCGACCGAAGCCAGGACGCGCTCTCCTCAGTCCAAGAGGCGATCAGGCTCAAGGCCACGATGCCTGAATTCAGAGTCAAGGAAGGCGCGCTGCTCACCAAGCTTGGCAAACCGGATGATGCCCTTAGGGCTTACGACGAAGCCCTCAGACTGGCCCCGAGGAACCTGGCCGTCTTGAATTCGAAGAAGCATCTGCTGAAATCACTGAAGAGGAGCGAAGAGGTAGTCGCGGTCTGCAACGAGATACTCCAGTTGGCACCCAAGGACAGAGACGCTCTGATCGACAAGGGCAGTGCTGCGCTATTCCTGAAACGAACGAACGAGGCGCTCGTTTGCTTCAACAAGGCTCTTGAGCACGATGCGGACAACCTCGACACGCTTGAGCTGAAGAAGATGGCGCTGATCGCACTCGATGATCCTGAGCCTGTAGTCGCGGTAGCCGACCACATCCTGCGACTCAGTCCGAAGAACAAGAACGCCTTGGCGGACAGGGCTAACGCACTGGAGAAGTTGGGGAGAGCGGATGAGGCCATCAGAAGCTACGAGACTGCTCTCACTCTCGACCCTAAGGACATCTTCCTCTGGAACAGGAAGGGGCTCCTGTTATTGGGCGCCGGCAACCCCGCTCAGGCAGCAGAGGCGTTCGACTACGCGATCAAGCTAGACTCCAACCAGCCGTTCGTGCTGAACAACAGGGGAAAGGCGTACCTCGAGCTCCGAAGGTTCGAGGAATCGCTCGCGGATTTCAAGAAAGGGATCAAGATCCTGCCCAACGTTGCCGAGTTCCACACGAACCAAGGCAGAGCACTTGCCAGCCTCGGCAGATTCGACGAAAGCATTGGGTCCTTCAACGAGGCGCGGAGGCTTGCCCCCAAGGATGCGTCCACCTTCAAGTACATGGGCATGGCCTTGTTGAAGCTCAACAGGGTCTCTGAAGCGCTCGGGGCATTCGACGAGGCGATCAAGCTCGGCTCGAACGACAAGGACGTCTGGAAGAGCAGGGCGAAGGGCTTCGAGGCGATGGGCGACAAGGAGGAAGCAGTGAGATCCTACATGAAGGCCCTGGAGACCGACCCCGATGACCAACCGGCATGGTACAGGCTCGGCCTGTTGCACCTTGAGATCGGCAGGTTCTCGGACGCGAACGCCTGCTTCGACAAGGCACTTGACCTCGACAGCAGCAGTCCGAAAATATGGATGAGCAAAGGGTTTGCGATGGAGAAGCAGGGCCTTTTCGAAGAGGCGGTGGGCTCATACGACCGGGCGATCGGCCTGGACTCGAACGACAAGGATGCTTGGAAGAGCAAGGGGCAGGTCCTGCTGGCCCTCGGCCGTGCAGAACCCGCTTTGCGATGCTTCGACCACGCACTCAGCATCGACCCATACTTTGAGGCCGCCTCGGAGGGCAGGAAGCAGGCTGAAGAAGACATCAGAAAGAACAAGATCGAGGACTACGCGCGCTCCGTGCTCGAGTTCGAATACGCCCATGGCCGACCGGTGACAAAGGAGGAGGCGTTCAAGGTATGCGGGATCCCCTATGCCTTCCTTGGGGATGTCCTCGAATTCCTGAGCGGCAAGGAGAACATCAGCCTCACTGGAACTACGCGGGAGGAATCAGACAGGTACGAGAAGATGTCCAGGGAGGTCCTCGTGAACACGATGGACAAGCGCGACCTTGCTGAGCATGGTCTGAGGCTCTGTGACATCACGGTCAACTTCCCTGACATCAGGATCTCGAGCGCCAAGAAGATCCTCAGCTACATCCAGGCCGTCGAGGAACACGAGTTCAGCACGAAATCGACTGATCCGCAGACCGAGGCGCTGCTAAGACAGGCGCTCGAGCTGCCGAACGACCAGAAGAACGTCCTCGGGCTGATAAGGAACCTCGGCATCGGGGCCTACTGGGCAAGGCAGATAGTCACGATTCTGCAGACTTTCGAAGGGGCGGGGTTCGTCACGCCGACAGTGGCGCTAAGATCCATCGTCAGCGAGAGCTACGGACACTATTCTCCGTATGATGAACGCGCGACCAGGCGCGAGAGACCCTTGATGGAGGAGCCTTCCTACCCACCAGAGCGAAGGAGAGAGAGACGTCGGGAAGAGGCCCAGCCCGAGGAGAGATACGAGGAAGAGCGTGAACCGAGGGCAGCCCAGAGATACAGCCGCGAGACTGAGATGCCCAGGGAAAGGTCGCGTCCGAAGCCATCGAGGGAACGGCCCGCTAAGGAGCCCGAGCGCGCGCCCCAGGAAGTTCAATCGGACCTGGTCGGACGCAGATGCCTGTTCCATGGAGGCATTGCAGTCGAGAGGTGCGGCAAGTGCAAGGCGGTGCTCTGCAAGGAATGCATCAGAGGATCCGACAGATGTCCGAGATGCAACACGCCCCTGCGTGCGGTGGAGGAGACTGGAGGCAAGAGCCGATCCCGAGGCCGTGAACCCGAGGAGGAGCCTAAAGAGGAGGGCGAACAGGAGCCGGATGAGAGGCCTCGCAAGAGGTACAAAGAGCCTCAGAAACCCGCTCGGAAGAAGCCCGGTGAGGACGACGACCTGACCAGGCTCTGAACGAGGGCATCCTGATTGCGCACCGCACAGATGTCCTCAAGCGATTTTATGTAGTGGCACGGTAATCCGAACCATGAGTTGTAGGGGCTGGAAATGTGGGACGCATCGGACGAGGCTGGAAGCTAGCCAAGATGAGCTTGCGGGTCATACGAAAGGACAAGGAGATCCTGATATTCCCGCTCTTGTCTGGATTGATAACACTAGTGATTCTGGCCAGCTTCTTCATAGGGGCGTTCTTCACATGGGGTTTCGACGGTCTCACCTCAGCTGCGAACCAGTGGGTATTCTATGTGTTCTTTGCTGTCTTCTACTTCGTAACCTTCTTCATTTCAATATTCTTCAACGCCGCCATAATTGGATGCGCCACGATCAGACTGAACGGAGGAGACCCTACGGTTGCAGACGGCTTCAGAATCGCGCGTCAGAACATCAAGCAGATCATCCTTTGGGCGATATTCGCGGCCACCGTCGGGCTGATATTGAGGGCGATCCAAGAGAGGGTCGGGTTCATCGGGAAGATGCTCGTTGGAGCGCTCGGAGCCGCTTTCACGATTGCGACGTACTTCGTCATCCCAGTGTTTATCTACGAGAAACTAGGCCCATGGGCCTCGCTCAAGAGGAGCGTCTCGATCCTGAAGAACACTTGGGGGGAGGCGCTCGTGGGCAACCTGGGCTTGGGGGCGATCTTCTTCCTGCTGGGCCTCGCGGGCCTCATACCCATCCTCGTTGGACTCCTGATAATGACCGTATGGTCGATCGTGATCGGCATCGTGATCGCCATAGTCTACTGGCTTGTACTGGGACTTGTCGCTTCGGCTGCACAATCGGTGTTGGTCGCAGCACTCTACAGATACGCGACGACTGGCAAAGTATCCGAAGAGTTCGAAGGGCTATCGTTCCAGGACCCCTGGGCCGTGCCTAAGCGGATCTGAAGGTCAGGCGTGAAGCTTCTTGGTCAACTTCGCAACGCGCCTGCCGTACCTGACGCAGACAGCCTCCGCCCTCTTGTCTGGCTTCTCTATCGCCACCGGCCCGTAGTGATCGCCCAAGGAATCGCCGCAGACTATCATGCCATGGATCAGCAGGCTCTGCAGGATCGCTATGATGGTCGTCTCATTCCCGCCGCCGATGTTGGCGCTTGAGGAGAAAGCTCCACCGACCTTATCCTGCAGTTTCCCATGGAGCTTGATGCTCTTGTCCAACAGGTCCTTTATCGGTGCAGCTGGCCCCCCATAGTACGTGGGCGAGCCGATGATTATCCCATCGTACTGCCTGAGGTCGTCCACCTTGACTTCTTTGACGTTCTTCGTATCTACCTCGACACCTTCATCCATGACCCCCTTCTGGATCAGGTAGGCCATCTTCTTGGTGTTTCCTGAGCGGGAGTAGTAGCATATCAGTATCTTCGTCACGATTGTTCCCTCCGATTGGCACGGAATCGCATGCATATGCCTTAAACAATGGCCCGATATCGTTCGAGTTGAAGTGGCAGTGTTCTCTATGCCAATACGAACTTTGATGTAAGGATACTGGATTTACCGCATCGAAAGGGGAGGGCTTGGCCTGCGTGTTTGTCATAGGTGCAGAAAAGAGACGGAGGACATGTTCTGTCCCAACTGCCACGTGTTGACATATCCCCCAAGGGCGGCTGGCACGACCCCCACATCAGCCACTGGAGACACATTCGATTGCACGATCTGGCAGGGCCCTAATCGGTCCAGGGGTATAGAGGTTCCACCCAGCGAGAGGGAGAAGTTCTTCTCGAAGAAGCACGACATGGTGGTGCTCCACATCGAGGGCAAGAGGACCGTTGCCCCCCTCGGACAACAATTCTGGAAGAAGCCGGCCGTAATCAAGAAATCCCTAGATGATTCGGGAAGGGACCAGCTCATCAAGTTTTTCGAAAAGCATCACTTGCTTCCTCCCCAGCAATCAATCAAAGAGAAGGGGATAGTCGATACCATCGTCTTCGAAGTCATCACTCCAATGGAGGAGTTCAAGATCGGCGTGACGGAAAGGCAAGAGGAAGAAGGCAAGGGCGAGCGGGACTAGATCAGCTTCAGTTCCTTTCCAACCTTCCCGAATGCGCCTAGCGCCTGGTCAAGGTCCTTCTTCGTTAGCGCTGCGTTCATGATGGTTCGTATCCTCGCCTTGTCCTTCGAAACCATCGGAAACACTATCGGCAGGGCGAACACGCCGAGCTCGAACAATCTCGAGCTGAATGTCTTCGCAGTCCCGCTCTCTCCTACCATGACCGGGATGATGGGTGTCTGGCTCTTCCCGGTATCGAACCCGAGATCACGAATCCCATTCCTGAAGTAGTCCGTGTTCGTCCAGAGATTCCGAACATGCTTTGGTTCGGTCTCAAGGACATCTATTGCGGCGATGCACGCCGCGACCACTGCTGGCGGATGCGAACCGCTGAGTAGCCAGGTTCTGGATTTGTTGTACGCGAAGTTGATAAGGTCTCGGGTGCCCGAAACATGGCCTCCGACCACGCCGAACGCCTTCGAGAATGTGCCCATCTCGACATGGACATCGTCCCTCCTGAGTCTGAAGTGTGACACGATGCCCCTGCCACCATCGCCCAGAACGCCTTCTCCGTGCGCGTCGTCCACGTAGACCATCGCGCCGTGATCGTGCGCAGCAGGCGCTATCTCGTCAACGGGCGCGATGTCTCCGTCCATGCTGAAGACGCCGTCTGTGATTATCACGATCCTCCTGTAGGCAGGGACGTGCTCCTCGGCTTTCTTGAGGACGACCCTCAGGTCCTCGACATCGCAATGCCTGTACACCGCGCGGTCCGCCTTCGACAGCCTGACGCCGTCGATTATGCTACCATGGTTCAGCTCATCGCTGACAATGATGTCCCCGGTGTCAGCTAGCTGCGGAATCAGCCCTGCATTCGCGGCGAATCCTGTCTGGTACACGAGCGACCCCTCGGCACCTTTGAACCTCGCGAGACGACGCTCAAGTTCCATATGAAGGTCCATGTTCCCGGCTATAGGGCGCACCGAACCGGACCCGGCGCCGTGTGTTCTGACTGCGTCGATGGCGGCCTTCTTCAGCGCAGAGTGATTGCTCAGGCTGAGGTAGTTGTTCGAACAGAGCATCAGCACCTTCTTGCCGTCAACCACACAGCGCGGAGTGCTGGGGCCTTCGAGAACACGGAGCTTCCAGTCGAGCTCTTTGTCCACCAGCTGCTCGTACTCTTCTCTGAGAAATCCCACAGGGTCTCTCCGGACCATCTCCTCACCACTCGGGCTTGAGCGAAACCTTCGCCGCCTGCTTCGTGCGAATGAGTTCCATGCCTTTCTCAATGTCCCTTATGGGTAGGGTATGGGTGATTATGGATGAAAGCTTGGTCCTAAAGGCGGGATTCTTCAGCACTTTGAACATCGTATCCCATGTCTGGAACATCTTCCTGCCAGTGATGCCGAACACGGTAGCGGATTTGAAAGTGATCGCATTGTTGACGTCCAGGGTCACAGGATCGTTATAGAGTCCCAGGATAGACACTCTCCCGCCAGGAGTCAGCATCTCGAACACCTGTCTCAGGGCGGGGGCTGCACCGGACATCTCAAGGCACACATCCGCGCCATCGTTGTTCGTCAGCTCCTTTACCTCCTTGACAAGCGCCCCGTTCCCCATTGCGGCGTCTAGCACCACGTCCGCGCCAATCCTCTTCGCAAGCGCCGACCTGACCTTCTCGCTTGCCAGCTCTGTCGCGATGACCTGCTTTGCGCCAACGGTCTTCAATAATGCTATGGCCATGAGCCCGATCGGTCCGCAGCCAGCAACGACGACGTTCTTCCCCTTGATGTCATGGAAGCAATCGTTCGGGAAGACTGTGAAGGTGGCGTTCCCCAAAGGTTCCAGCAGAGATCCGAGGCTCGGCTCCATCCCTCTTGGGAGCTTAATCGCATTTCTCTCGGGAAGCTTCACATACTCTGCGAACACGCCATCGGTGTCAACTCCCAAGATCTTCATGTTCCTGCAGATGTGCATCCGGCCGGTCCTGCACTGATAGCATGTGCCATCGACTATGTGCGTTTCGGCAGACACCATGTCGCCGACCGCAACCTTCTTGACACCCTTGCCAACCTCGACGACTTTGCCGCAGAACTCGTGGCCGAATACTATCGGGAGCGTTTTGACACGCTTCTGGGCCCAGTGGTTCCAGTCCCAGATATGGACATCGGTTCCGCAGACGGAGGTCATCTTCGTCTGGACCAGCACTTCGCCCTTGCCAGCGACGGGCTTGGCCACGTCTTCGATCTCCGCTCCCGGCTCCCTGTTCCTCTTGACAACCGCGTGCATCCTACGGTCACAGCTCCCATTGTCCAACAGTGGACATTGGTTGTGGTTCTTAAGCGATTGGGGCATACAAGGAAGTTCGACAGTTGGTCTCCCTCAAGGCTACAATGATATGGTCTTTCGAACGACTGGACACTCGACGGACCTCCCGCATCTTCTGAAGAGGTCCGAATGTTCCGTGTGGATCGGAATGACGACCTTCGGCTTGATATCTCGGACCATGTGGAAGATCTCTTCCATGTTCGCGTGCCCGGACGCGTGCGCCTGATGAAAATCCAGCTTGAAAGAAGAAATCCAGTTCTTGAGGACCTCATCTTGCACGTCGTCCTCCTCGAACGGCTCGCTCTTGGACCTGATGAAAAGGCTCCCTGGACTTGGCAGTATGTCTATGAGCTCGGTCAGCTGCGTGAAGTCATTGTGGAAGATCAGCTGGTTCTGGCGTTTGGCCACATCCTCTGAGTTGACCACATGGTCGCTCGATCCACGCATATCGATGTAGTGCTTCTCGTAGGGGAATGGCCTCTGCATGCCCTGGCGGACATAGACCAACATGTTCGGGTCGGTCATCGGGTCTGGGACCGATATCCTGCTATCGCCCTTGAGCGACTCGAGCAGATGGGCAATCTTTGCAGACACAACGAACTTCCTACCAGTCGCCTTTGCCACATCACGGAAGGTGCGCATCCTATCGACGTCCTTCGGATAGAACGAAACGATGGCGAGCTTGTTCTTGTGGCCTGCAACGAGCTCCATGGCCCTTGCCCTGACTTCCATCTCTGAGAGGTCTTCTCTGGGATCGCTGGGCGAGACCCGCGTGCCCTCGCAGATAAGGGCGATCGGATTCTCAGCCGCCGCGTGCCTCACGAACTCCTTGGTCATGTCGCTCCGTGGACCGTGCAACCTGAGATCCCCCGTGTAGGCCACACATCCGGCGGATGTGTGGACTAGGAATCCGTATGCTCCTGGCACGGAGTGATCGACATGGATCGGCTCGACTTCCATCGAGCCTACATTCACCTTTGACCCTGTCCTGAATGTTCTGAAGTCGTGCTCTCCGAACGAGACAGATGTGCCGCCAGTGGTCTCCCAGGATCTCCGGATAGTGTCTGCGGCCGCGCCCAAATATACGGGCACGTCGTCGTCGACGAACTTGAGATGCATCGCGTGGTCGAAGTGCATGTGGGAGATGAATATCGCGTCGAACGAGGGCTTCTCATATTTGAGGTCCGTGTGCGCTAGCCATCTTTTCCCGTATAGGCCCGGAATCTTCGGTATCAAATCGAAATGGAAGTAATCCTTCAGACCTGTCCTAGCATCACGAGGTTTGAGCCAGTCCGCGAAGAAATCGTCTTTGAAATTGAACTGTTCCCCGAAGTCGAGAAATATCCTCGTGTCCCCATCCTCGAGCAGGATCTTGTTCCCACCTATGTGGTCGACCCCTCCGTACACTGTGATGTGAGTCATCCGCTCATGCTCTGATCTTGTTTGATGGCCTACCTCATGCACTTGGAACGGCAATCAACCTTTTGGTGGGGACTCGAGAACGATTCTGCGTCCTGAGCCTTCCCACGGAGGCTGAATCGAAATCGTCCAACGAAGCAGTGTACGCCCTGTGTAGACCCATCTCCTCCGCCAGATCCGCAATCTTAAGCCACGAAGGCAGGTCTGAGATACCTCTGATCCTTGTGGCCTTCGCCCACGAGTTGTATTCACGGTCTACGAGTATGGCCTCGATGCCAAACCTCCTGACTGGGTAGAGATCCAGTACTGGCATGTCACCTACCATGACCGATTCATCTCTCCGGAGACCCCGTTTCGAGAGATACTGTGCGACCTGCTTCCCCTTGTCTCCGTTCAGCATGATATCGTCGAACAAGTGGCGTATTCCGAACTTGCCGAGCAACGCCACAAGGATATCCTCAGGGTTCTTTGAGACAAGACAGAGCGTATCGACTTGGGACCTGAGCTGTTCAAGCGACTCCTTCACCCCACGATCGAGCTCGAAAAACTCGATTGCTGCCTCTGGCGATGGGTTCGCCCAGAACTCCCAACGAGACTTGCCGTTCCGTGGGACATAGAGAGTGCCTTCGGCGTCGAGGAATACGTGCTTGAACTTCCGAACCTTCTGTACATCCTCTTGATTCATGGTTCATGGGAGTCGCGGTTCGGGTATTGATGAGAATCAGATATCATATCATAGCGAGTCATACGAAGGGATGGTTCCCGGATGGGCGACTGGGAGCCATATTTAATATTAGTATGACAATTATAACTACGGTATCACAAGAAGTAAAAGCAACCTGAGACCTACTGTATCTCGGCGATAGGAATGGTTGTTGTCTTTGGAACCCTCGGCTTCAGGCCCAAATCACTGATCCCCACGATAAGATCCACCCCCGATGTGGACAAGGTTGTATTCTACTGCGGGGCTGACAAGTCCGAAGCGAACACGGTCAAGAAGGTCTCGGAAGCAAAGAAGGAGGTGCTGAGATACTGCGCCGCCATGAAACTCAGCGTCGAGGCCGTCGATCTGGATGATCCGTTCGACTTCAAGAGCATCGCGATGAGGATTAGGGGCGACGTTCGCAAGCACAAGCGCGCAGGAAAGGAAATCGCTATCTTCAACATTGCCGGAGGCACACGCCCGACATCCGCGGCCGCCCTCTTGGTCTGCATACTAGAGGGCATCCCGACAGTATACGTCCACGACCTGACCTACGAGGAGATTCCACTTCCCCTTCTGAAGATGGAGTACAGCCGAGTGCTGTCAAGTGAGGAGAGAGAGATCCTCAGGATCCTATCGAAGAACAGGTCAAGAAGGCTTACAGAGGTGGAGTTGGCATCGCTGATAGGAAAACACAAGGCCACGGTCAACCACCATCTCCGCAACCTCGTCGCCAAGGGCGCGGTCAGGCTGGAGAGACATCCAAGCGACGCGAGGAAGAAAGTCGTTGTCGTCGAGGAGTCAACGGAGCTTCTCCTTGGTGATGACGAGTGAGAGTCCTCATATCCACTTTCGGACCGGAGGATGCGGACAGGGTCCTCCAAGCTATGAGACAGCTACCATATGACAAACTGGTCCTCGCCGGAGATGACAGAGTCCTGGAATCTGATGCTTTCGCGAGGATCAACAATCTCGAGGAGATGGCGGGACACACCATCGACTTCGAAACAGTGGATCAAGACGATTTCATGGCGCTGGTAGACGGAGTATCTGAGATCCTTTCCAGACACGGAGACAGTGGGAAGAACCATGTCGTACTGAACATCAGCGGGGGATCGAAGCTGTTAGGGGATGCCGCGTTGCTCGCGGCATTCCGCGTTGGCGTGGAGACGTTCCACATCGACGAACGGATCACCAAGCTGCCGATACTACGAGGCGCCACCGCAAGGGACAGATTCACCCCTTCCCAGGTCAGGATGATCGAGATGATCGGTGAGCAGAACCCCGCATTGGGCGATCTCATCACGGGCATGGCGCCATCAAGCAGACAGTCAGCGGAGAGGGTGGTCCGCGAACTGAGGAAGCAGGGAATGCTCATACCAAAAGTGCGCGACAGCAAGGTCCATCTGTCTCTGTCGCCGACCGGGCTGGAAGTGCTCCGTGCGATCCATCTGACCACGAGGGACAAGAGAGTCTGACTAGGCGTGCTTCTCCAGATCCTCTCCGCCCTCGAAAACCTGCTGAGCGACGCTGTAGATGTCCTCAAGTCCTTCCCCGGAGTCCGCGCTCACCGGCGTGAGCGCCCTCGCCACCCCAACCGTCTCAAGGGCCTGCAAGAACTCCGCGTTTATCTGGGTCAGACTGTCGACCGACTCATCGAGAAGAGAGTTGTACAGGGCGTAGTAGTCCGCACTCCACTCTGCGATCTTCTCCTTCTCCCGATCGGACAGCAAGTCCGCCTTCGCGAGAACGGATATCATTGGCAAGGGAAGCCTGAAGTGGACCGTTGCCGCAAGCATCAGCGAGGACACGAACCCGTTCGGAGTCTTGGCCAGGGCAGGGTCGAATAGGTAGACCAGCATCGCTGCCTCTCCGCTCAATTCCTCGAGGACGAGTCTGCTGCTCTGTCTGAACGAGAACAGCTCCAGCTGGCCTGGCGTGTCGATAAGGACAAAGTCTGTGTCGAATCCGGCCACCACCTGAGCGACTTCCTTGATGTTCAGCGCAAGCATGTCAGCCGCGACGATCTGAGCGCCGTTCGGCCCGAGGCCGTATTCCTGCATCACCTCGGACAGCTTGATCCAGTCGCGGACATCGACGTCAGGCGCGTAGAGCAGGGTATCGGCCCCGGGGTCCAGATTGACAGTGATCGCATCATAGCCCTGGTTCTGCAACCAGAGCAAGAAGGCGTTCGTCAGAGTGCTCTTGCCGCAGCCCGCAGTCCCGACAAAATACAGGTGTTTTGCAGCCATTTCCCGCTCCCGGTGAATATTGATGGCGGGCCTGAAGGGATTCGAACCCTTGGCCAACCGGTGTCTCCCACGACCCCATTCAGAGCCGAGGTAAGAGCCGGTTGCTCTACCTAGCTGAGCTACAGGCCCACAGGTGCGCAGAATATGGTCACTATTAATAAAGCTATCGTGGGCGGAGAATCCGGCTGGGACG
>Ga0315295_10002279_pt1 | contig 16299 bp, 14 predicted proteins | sample YL17G14_0_MG_FD_204453 | JGI IMG/M metagenome (GOLD analysis project Ga0315295, IMG submission 204453) | Sediment microbial communities from Yellowstone Lake, YNP, Wyoming, USA - YL17G14_0 | ecosystem: Environmental > Aquatic > Freshwater > Lake > Sediment | place: USA: Wyoming | collected... | reverse complement strand
GAGAGAGGACGCCTGACCGCCGCCGATATCCTGGACACCGCAGCGCACCACGACCGTGCCGTCCAGTTCGAAGCCGACGAAGGAGCGGGAGGAATCGTGCATGTAGATCAGCCTGCCGTAGCTCTGCATGCCTGATGCCAGGCCCCTGCCGATGCGCTCTCGTGACGAGCGCGGCCGTGACGGCTCACCCAGCGCCGTGAGCGCCTGCTGGGCCGTCTCGTCGGTCCAGACCGCGGTCTGCAAGGCGTGGCCGGTCCCGGTCTCGTCCCCGGTATGGAGGTAGTTGCGCCGGCGGAACTCCAGCGGTGAGAGGCCCAGCTTCGCGGCGAGCTCATCCATCTGGAGCTCGTAGGCGAAGCAGACCTGCGGCGCGCCGAAACCTCGATAGGCGCTCGTGAAGGTGTTGTTGGTCAGGACCGCGTAGCTGTCGACCTTCACGTGCGGGATCTTGTACGGCCCCGTCGCACAGACTGTGGAGTAGAGCAGGACCCACGGGCTGAGGAAGGCGTAGCCACCCGCATCGGAGATGAGCTCGGCCTCCATCGCGACAAGTGCGCCGTCGGCCCTGGCGCCCGTCTTGTACTTCATGAAGTACGGATGACGTTTGGAGTGGGCGAGAAGGGACTCCTCCCTCGTGTAGGTGAGCTTCACCGGGCGCTTCGTCCTGCTCGCAAGGAGAGCGAGGTAGGCCTCGACGGTGATGTCCTCCTTGCCGCCGAACCCGCCGCCCAGCATGGGGGCGATGACCCTCACCTTGTTGTGAGGCACCTTCAGGATGTCGGCGATGTCGCGGAAGTGCTCGATGACCTGGGTCGAGGCCCGGATGGTGATGACCCCGTCTTCGTCGATCCAGGCGACGCCGGACTCCGGCTCGAGATACACGTGGTCACCGAACGGCACGTGATAGGTGTTCTCCACGACGAAGTCCGCGCTCTCGAGGGCCCGCCCGGCGTCTCCCTTGCGGACCTTGTAGGTGCAGACGACGTTCGTGTCTTCTTCTCCGACGCGGTAGGCGTCCGGCTTCATGGCCTCGATGGGATCGAACACCCCCGGCAGCGGCTCGTAGTCGACGCGGACGGCTCTGACCGCGCGTTCCGCCTGCTCGAGGGTCTCGGCGGCGACGAGCGCTACTGCCTCGCCCATGTAGCGGACCTTGCCGTCCGCGAGGACGCGGTACAGGCCCTCGAACCCGCCCGCCGAGTGGGTCTGCCCGAACTTGCTGGTGGTCTCGTTGCAGGGGACGTCCTTGGCCGTGAGCACGGCGTGCACGCCGGGCATCTTCTCGGCGACGCTGGTGTCGATCGCGAGCAGCCTCGCGGCCGCATGCTCGCTGCGCAGCACCTTGCCGTGGAGCATCCCGGGCATCTCGAAGTCGTCGGCGTACTTCGTCTGGCCGAACACCTTGTCGCGCGCGTCGTGGCGTGGCATGGGTCGCCCGATGATCTTGTACCCTGGCTTCTCGGCGCCCGTCGGCGGCGAGACGCTCTCGTGGGCGGGAGTCTCGACGGTCGTCGCCATCAGGACCGCCTCCCCACGCGCCCGGGCTCCCCGGCCACGTCCTCGATCGCATCGACGATCTTCTTGTAGCCGGTACACCGGCAGAGGTTGCCGGAGATGGCCTCCCTTATCTCCTCGCGCGACGGAGTCGGGTTCTCGTCCAGAAACGCCTTGGCGACGAGCACCATCCCCGACGTGCAGAAGCCGCACTGGATCGCGCCGTGCCTCACGAAGCTCTCCTGCAGGGGGTGGGGGTCGTCGGGCGTGCCCAGCCCCTTCAGCGTCGTGACTTCTCTTCCGTCGGCCTGAGCGGCCAGCGTCAGGCACGAATTGACGGCTACGCCGTCGAGGAGCACCGTGCAGACCCCGCAATCGCCCTGGCCGCAGCCGTTCTTCACGTCGAGTGTGCCGAAGCTGTTGCGCAGCACCTCCAGAAGCGTGTCGAGAGCGGTCACCTCGGTCTTCATCCACTGTCCGTTCACACTGATCGCGATGCTGTGGCGTTCCATCAGTCTGTTCCCTCGATCCCGACGGCCTTCAAGATGGTCCGGGCAACGACCGCCTCCGTCACCCATCGGCGGTACTCTGCCGAGCCGCGGAGATCGTCGATGGGTGAGATGTGCTGCTGCACCAGCCTGCTGCATTCTCTGGCGACTCCAGCGTCGATCCGCCGTCCCTCAAGGGCCTTCTCGACCGCCGCCGCGCGCAGCGGGATCGGCGCCACGGACCCCAGGGAGACCCTTGCGTTCAGGCACGTCGCCCCATCCAGCTCCAGCATCACGGCGACGGACGCGACGCTGATGGCGCCGGACTTCCTCAATCTGACCTTCTCGAAGCCTCCGGCCCATCTCTCCGGAGGGATGGGAACGCGTAGACCCGTGATCATCTCGGTCTCCCGGAGGCTGGTGGTCCGGTACTCGAGGAAGTAGTCCGCTACAGGCAGCTCTCGTCGTCCTTCAGGACTCGCCAGCTGGACGATCGCATCGAGGACGAGAAGAGGCGGCGCCGTATCAGCGCACGGGGCGGCAGTGGCCAGATTGCCCCCGATCGTGGCCCGATTCCTGACGAGGGGGTTGCCGATCGACCTGGCTGCCTCGGCCAGGATCGGGACCGTCTCGTTGAGAAGGGGATCCGCGGCGATATCGGCCATGACGGTCGCAGCTCCGACTTCGAGAAAGCCATCGCTCCTGCGGATCCCCTTGATCTCGTCCAGGCCGCCGACGTCGACGAGCACGTCGGGAAAAGGTTCTATCCGGCAATCACCGCATTTGCAGCCGCCCTGCAAGCCTAAGTCGGCCGAGCCCGAGTCGCCGGAGTACCTCGCCGCGCGGAAGAGCGGGATCAGATCGGTCCCACCAGCCAGGAGCTTCGCCCCGGGCCAGTGCTCCCCCATCATCTCCAGCGCTTCATCCAGGCTCCCGGGTCGCATGTAGCGCGTGTCAGTCACCGCGAGACCTCCTTCTCCCCGTCGGCGGTGCCGTCGCTCTGCGGCTCTCCCTGCCTTGCCGCGGCCTTCTGGATGGCCCGGACGATCCCGTTGTAGCCCGTGCAGCGGCAGATGTTGCCCTTGATGTGGTGGCGGATCTCCGTCTCGGTCGGATGTGGATTCCGCCGCAGCAGGTCTCGCGCGACCAGGATCATGCCCGGCGTGCAGAAGCCGCACTGGACGGCGTTCTCGTTGAGGAACTCCTCCTGGATCGGGTCGAGCTCCCCGTTCGGCCCCTCGATCCCCTCGATGGTGGTGATCTCCTTGCCGTCGACGGCGACGGCGAGGGTGATGCAGCTCAGCACCGGCTGGCCGTCTATGAGGACCGTGCAGGCGCCGCACTGGCCCGTGCCGCAGCCGTACTTGGCGCCGGTGAGGCCGAGCTCGTTGCGGAGCACGTTGACCAGCAGCTCGTTCGGCTCGACCACGAGCATGTGGTCCTCGCCGTTCACCGTGAGGACGATGGCGTTGGAACAAGAGGTCAGCATCGCGCACGCTCCCATGCTGTCTGGAAGGCATCGTTGAAGAGAACCCCGGCCGCCTCCCTGCGGTAGAGCTCGCCGCACCTGATGTCGTCGATCGGGGAGATGTCCTCGTCGACGAGGGCGGCACACTGCCCGGCGACGTCCGCGTCGATCCGCCGCCCCTCGAGCGCCGCTTCAACGGCGCGCGCCCGCACCGGGACCGGCGCCACGGCGCCGAGTGCGACGCGGCAGTGGGTGCAGGTCTCGCCGTCCCGCTGCACGGCGACGGCGCAGGTGAGCTTGGAGATGTCGCAGGCGACGCGGGCGATCTTCTGGAAGGCGCTCGCGCGGCCGTCGGGGAACGCGTCGAACTCGACCTCGATCATGATCTCGTTGGGCGCCATCACCGTCGCACCGGGGCCGGTGTGGAACTCGTGCAGCGGGATGACCCGCTCGGCGTGGGCGCTCCTCACGCGCACGCGTGCGTCGTAGGTGAGGAGCGGCGGCGCCGTGTCCGCCGCGGGCGACCCGTTGCTGAGGTTGCCGCCTATGGTGCCCACGGTGAGCACCTGGATCTTGCCGATGCCCTCGATGGCCTCGGTGAGGCCGTGGTAGCGGTCCAGCTCCCGGAGGAACCGCAGGACGTCGATGTAGCGGCGGCCGGCGCCGATGCGGATCGTCTCGACGGCCTCGAGCCGCTTGAGCTCCTCCAGCTTGGAGATGTCGACCACGACGCGCGGCGCGCGGCGGCCCAGCTTCATCTGGAGGACGAGGTCGGTGCCACCGGCCAAGGGCTTGGCGTCCCGGCCGTGCTCGTCCAGCAGGTGCAGCACCTCGTCGAGCGACGAGGGCACCACATACTCGAAGTCGTTGACGAGGACCCTCGTGTTGATGACCGGGGCGCTCATTCCGGGATCACCCCCTGGCACGCCCAGCCGTGGATCGCGGCCAGGATCATCTCCGGCGTGATGGGGATGAACTGGAAGCGGATGCCGAGGGCGTTCTCGAGGGCGTTCATGACGGCGGCGGCCACGGCGTTGTTCGCCGCTTCACCGATGCCCTTGGCGCCGAACGGGCCCGAAGGCTCGTACGTCTCGGCGAAGAAGATCTGCACGTCATCGACCGAAGGCATGTCGGCTGCCGTGTACAGCTTGTAGTCGATGTACGTGCCGCCGCAGGTGAGCTCGCCGGTGTCGCTGCGGTAGTCGGTGTCCTCGAGCAGCGCCTGCGCGATGCCCCGGCAGAGCCCTCCCTCGAGCTGGCCGGCGGCCAGGTCGGGGTTCACGACCGTGCCGCAGTCGACCGCGCACACGGCCCGTGTGACCTCCACCTCGCCGGTCAACGTGTCGACCTCCACCTCGACGAAATTGGTCACGAAGCAGGGCGGGCAGTTGACCATGCGGTGGCTCTCGACGGCGATCACCGTCCCCCAGCCCTTGAGCTGGGCGGTCTTCGCCACCTCGGCCACCGTGATGCGCTTGTCGGCCGCGCCCTCGAGGAAGATGACGCCCTGGCCCGTCTCGGGGTCGGGCTTGATCTGCAACGCCGCGGGGTTCACCTCGATGAGGCGCGAAGCGAACTCGAGCAGGCGCGCCTTGGCGCCCTTCGCCGCTTCGACGACCGAGCCGCCGCCGCAGTAGACCCCGCGCGTGGCGTGGGTGCAGACGTCGTAGCCGGTGTCGGTCGTGCTCGCCGGGGAGATGCCGACCTTGTCGAACGGCACGCCCATCTCCTCCGCCACGAACTTGGCGCAGGCGTCGAGCGTGCCGCCGCCGTGACACATCAGGGCCGTCGAGAAGTCGACGGAGCCGTCCTCGTTCACCTTCACCATGGCGGTGGAGTAGTCGATCACCTCGCCGGGCATTGCGGCGCCGGTGCCGGAGGTGTGGAACGTCCGCCCCACCCCGATGCCGCGCCGGAAGCGGCCGGTCTTCTCTTCCGGGCGCCCGCGATCGGCCCAGCCGATCATCGGGGCGCCCTTCTTGAGCATCTCCTCGACGCCGCAGCTGCGGATGATGGACCGCACCGTCGGGCCCTGACCCCAGAAGGTCTCACCCAGGCCCACGTAGTTCTTGAGTCGCAGCTCTATCGGGTCCATCCCGAGCTTCTCGGCCATGATGTCGATGGTCGACTCGACGGCGAAGGAGACGTCAGGGTTGCCGTAGCCCTGCATGGCGCAGGCCGGCGCCTTGTTCGTGTACACCGCCGTGCCTTCGAAGTTCATGTGGGGCATGCGGTAGAGCGAGACGAACCAGCCCGACATGCAGCCGAGCAGCGGATAGCCCTGGATGTTGTGGGCGCCGATGTCGACGAGGGTCTTGAGCTCGCCGGCCACGATGGTGCCGTCGCGTTTGACGCCGTACTTCAGCCTGATGATGGTCGGGTACTTGCAGTGGTCGTACATGTCCTCTTCGCGTGTGAGGACGAGCTTCACAGGCTTGCGCGCCTTGAGGGCGAGGGCCACGCAGATCGCGATCGGGGTGTTCATCTGGATGCTCGAGCCGAAGGCGCCGCCGATCGAGGAGCGATGCACGCTCACCTTGCTGAGGGGGATGTCGAAGATGCGCCCCAGAAGCTGACGCACGTTGTGGATGGACTGGGCGGTCGCCCACAGCTCGATGCCCCCGTCGGCCTGCGGGCGGCACATGACGGCCTTCGGCTCCATCTGCGCGTGGTACACGCGGCCCGTCTGGTACTCGCGCTCGACGATCAGGTCCGCCTCGGCGAACCCCACCTCCGCGTCGCCGACCTGGACCCGTCGTTCGCACGCGATGTTGCGCTCGATCGGCAGTTCCACGTCGCCGAGCATCACGTTCTCGTAGAGCTGCGGCGCGTCGGGCTCCATCGCCTTGTGCACGTCGAAGACCGCGGGCAGCACCTCGTACTCCACCTTGATGGCGCGGATGGCCCGCTCGGCCAGGGCCTCCGTCCTCGCCGCGACCGCGGCGACGCCCTCGCCGACCTGCCGTACCACATGGGGCAAGACAGTCCGGTCGCGATAGGTCTTCGTGGGGATGCTCACCTGGCGCTCGTTGTATCGCTTCTGCGGTACGTCGTCGGCGGTGATGCAGATGGCCCCCATCTTCTCGGCCTCACTCGTGTCGATCGACACGATCCGGGCGTGGGGATGAGGGCTCCTCAGGACTCGCGCGTGAAGGGCGTACGGCAGGTGCACGTCCGACGGGTAGACCTCGGTACCGGTGACCTTGGCCAGCCCATCCTTTCGCCGAGTGACTGCGCCCACGGTCGCGAACGAGCGCGATTCCATACCTGCAACCTCTCTTCCGAGATGTTCCGTCAAAGTCCGCGAGGAGTCCTGGTCGGCACCGGCGGAAAGCGCGATTGTCGCATATTCGCTATATGTGTAGCAAGGAATCCTGTTCCCGTCTACAATGTCGCGGTACCGACATGGTGCCTGTGGCCAAGCCGATGTGCAAGAGGCAACAGAAGGCGGTTCGCCGCCTTGCGGATCCGGGGACGCTGTTCTCGGGCCGACCGTCCGGCTGAGTGTGTCGCGTCGGTGCGACACGCAGCGCTCGAGAGCGGCAAGGAAGTGAGTGGAGGCAACGGTGCACGCGATCGCACAGGAGACGCTCGCCGGCGCCCTCGGCCTCGGCCCCGTGGAGGTGGTCGCGCTCGTGGGAGCCGGCGGAAAGACCACTGCCCTGCGCCTCCTTGGGGCGGAGCTCGCGGCAGGCGGCGACCGCGTGATCACGACCACGACGACGGCCATGCTCCTTCGGGAAATGGAGGCCGTTGGACCCGTGCTCAGGCAGACCGAGTGCGGTGGGCTCGTCCCCAGATTGAAGGGGGTGCTGGCGGACGGACATGCTGTTGCCGTGGCGCACGCCGACGGCGAGGGAGGCAAAGTGGTCGGCCTGTCGCCGGCCTCGGTCGACCGGTTGTGGGCGCATGGGCTGGCCGACCACCTCATCGTCGAGGCCGACGGGAGCCGGGGCCTGCCGTTCAAGGCCTTTGGGCCGCATGAGCCCCAGGTGCCTGCCGTGGCCACGACGATCGTGGACGTGGCCGGACTGGACGTTCTCGGGGTCCCGCTCACTGAGGAGCGCGTCCATCGTGCCGATGTGCTCGCCTCGAGCCTGGGGATCCCGCTGGGCTCAGAAGTCACGACGCGAGTGGTGGCCGACGGCTTGCGGGAGCAGGTCGGGCATCTGCGGCGGGGAAACGCGGGCTGCCGCATCGTCGTCCTGCTGAACAAGGCCGACACACCTGACGTACAGGCGGCGGGACTCGACATCGCCCTGCAGCTTCTCGGGCGCCAGGGCGCGGCCGTCGGGCCGGAGGGCGAGGGAGATCGTGTGACCGGCGAGCCGGGCGCGCGCCCAGATTCCGTCGTCGTCGGCAGTTTGCGCGCCGGACGCTTCGCCGTCGTCGCGGAGGGGGCGTGAGCGACGTGGCGCGCGAGCCCCGGCACGCGGCCGGCCGCGGCGTCGTTGCGGCCGTCGTCCTCGCCGCCGGCCGCGCCACCCGCATGGGGGGCGCGAAGCTGCTGTTGCCAGTCGGCGGGCGGCCGATGATCCAGCGAGTGGTCGACGCGTCGCTGGGCTCGAAGGCCTCGCAGACCATCGTCGTCGTGGGGCACGAGGCGGAGAAGGTCTCGAAGGCCCTGGCCGGTCGGCCGGTCACCTTAGTGCTGAACCCGGACTACGCGAAAGGCATGAGCACGTCGTTGCGCGCGGGACTCTCGGCGGTAGACCCGGCGGCCGACGGGGCCCTCATCCTGCTCGGCGACCAGCCCTTCGTCAGCGCCGCGCTTCTCGACGCGCTGATCGATCGCTTCGCGCGCAGCGAGAAGCGGATCGTGCGGCCGTCCGTCGACGGACGCCCCGGCAACCCCGTGCTCGTCGGCGCGACGCTGTTCGCCGAGCTTGCCGGGGAGAGGGGCGACTTCGGGGGCCGGCGCGTCATCGAGCGCCGGGCGGACGAAGTCTGTATGGTCCCCATCGACGACCCCCACGAACTCGTGGATATCGACTCGCCCCGCGGGTACGAGAAGGAGAAGGACGCATGAAGGCTGGCGATCTCTACGCGCGGATGGCTGAACTTGCCGGGCGCGGCACCCCGTTCGTGCTGGCGACCGTCACCGACGTCAAGGGTTCAAGCCCGCGGCACGTGGGGGCGAAGATACTGGTCTTCGAAGACGGGACGACCGAGGAGACCATCGGCGGAGGCGTGCTGGAACGCGAGGCGATCGCCGACGCTCGCGCCTGCCTCGCCTCGGGCGCGTCGTGCAGCCGGACGTACGAGTTGCGTACGGAGGGGGAGCACGCCCTGGGGAGCCTGTGTGGGGGCGACGTCACCGTGTTCTTCGAGCCCCATCGCCCGGGTCGCGCGCTGCTCGTGATCGGCGCGGGGCACGTCGGCCAGAAGCTGTGTTCCTGCGCCAGCATGCTCGACTTCAGGGTCGTCGTCCTCGACTCACGAGAGGACATGGTCACGTCCGAACGCTTTTCCGAGGCCGACCGGCTGATCTGCGGCGACCCGGCGCGCACGGCGGACCTGTATGACATAGACGAACACACGAACGTCGTCATCCTTACGCATTCGGCCGAGCACGATGAGTCGGCGCTCCGCTCGGTCATCGACTCGCCGGCCGCCTACATCGGCATGATCGGCAGCCGAAACAAGGTCCGGACCATCATCGCGCGGCTTCGCGGTGAGGGAGTCGCCGGCGAGCGGCTGGACCTTGTCCACGCGCCGATCGGCCTCGACATCGGGGCCGAGACGCCAGCGGAATTGGCCCTCTGCATCATGGCCGAGATCGTCGCCGAGCAGTACGGCAAGGTCGGCGGCCGCATGCCCTCGGTCGTGAAGGGGCAGACCGCGGTCGAGGAGTCCTCGCCGTGACCGGTGCCGCGCGCGACGCAGTCGGCGGCGCGCGCCCACGGGCGCTGATCAAGGGCGCCGGCGACCTTGCCAGCGGTGTCGCCCTGCGACTGTCCCGCTCGGGGTTCGCCGTCGTCATGACGGAGATCGCTCGCCCGACCGTCGTGCGACGCGCGGTCGCGTTCGCTGAAGCCGTCTACGAGGGACGCACGGTCGTCGAGGGAGTCGAGGGCGTCAAAGTGGACGATCCAGGCCGGATCGAGGCCGTGATGCGGCAAGGGGCGATCGCCGTCGTCGTCGATCCCGAGGGTGCCGCGCTTCACGAGGTGCAGCCTTCTCTGCTCGTCGACGCGATCATGGCCAAACGCAATCTCGGGACGAGCATCGCCGACGCGCCCGCCGTCGTCGCCCTGGGCCCGGGCTTCTTCGCCGGCCGCGACGCACACGCCGTGATCGAGACGAATCGTGGTCACACGCTCGGCCGGGTGATCACGCACGGCGAGGCGCTGCCCGACACCGGTGTCCCGGGAGAGGTGGGCGGTCATACCGAGGAGCGGCTTCTGCGAGCACCCGCCGCCGGCGTCTTCCAAAGCTCCCTCCACATCGGCGACCGCGTCGTCGCAGGTCAGATCGTCGGTCACGTCGGCGACGTCCCGGTCTGCTCGCGGCTGGACGGCGTGCTGCGCGGGCTCCTCCACCCTGGGCTCGAGGTGACTCCCGGTTTCAAGTTGGGCGACGTGGACCCCCGCGCTGCTCGAGAGCACTGCTTCACCGCGTCGGACAAGGCCCTGGCGGTCGCCGGCGGCGTGCTCGAGGCGGCCTGTGCCCTGCTCGGCGGCGTCCGCCACAGGGCAGCGACGCTCGCGACCTCTCGGGATGGCGGCGATGCCAGTGCAGAGTGAGAAGACGCTCAGCGTCCCCGTGCGCCCCTCCCGCCTCTTGCCGCTGCACTTCGACCGCCACGAGCTGGCGGGCAGCATCGGCGACATAGGCGTCATGATCCCCTTGGCCGTGGGCGTTGCGGCGGTCGCGCAGCTGAGCCTCGTGAGCGTCTTCTTGTGCGTCGCCGCAAGCTATGCCGCGAGCGCCCTCGTCTTTCGTGTGCCGCTGCCGGTGCAGCCGATGAAGGTCATGGCCGCGACCATCGTCGTGCTCGGGCTCTCCGCTCCAGTCGTGGCTGCGGCCGGCGTCGAGGTCGCCCTTTTCCTGCTGCTGCTCGCCGTGACGCCCGTCGCCCGCCATCTCGCACGCCTCTTCCCCAGGGCGGTGCTGCGTGGCATCCAGCTGTCGGTCGGGCTTCTCCTCCTGAAGGGCAGCCTGGTGGCGGCGAACGGCGCGAAGGCCCTGCCGGGCCTGCACGTCAGCGTCAGCGCCGGGGGCGCGCGGCTGTCGCTCGGCCTGCTCGTCGCCCTGGCCGCCGCCGCGGCGCTGTTCGCCGGCCGCCGCCGCCGGCGCCTGCCGGCGAGCCTCGTGGTCGTCGGCCTGGGCGCCGCCGGTGGTCTCGCCCTCGCCCTCGCCGGCGTCTCCCAGCTCGCCGCCGTCCCCGCCGCACCTGCTCTGCCGCTCGCGCACCTCCCCAGCGCCCACGACGCCTGGCTCGCCCTGTTCGTCCTGGTGCTGCCGCAGCTGCCGCTCTCCCTGGGCAACTCCGTCTATGCGACCGAGGACGTCGTGGCCGGCTACTACGGCGCCGCCGCGCGCCGCGTGACGGCGAAGCGCCTCCTCGTCAGTCTCGGCCTGATGAACCTCGTCTGCGGCGCGGCCGGAGGCATGTCGCTCTGCCACGGCGCCGGTGGCGCCACGGCCCACTACCGCCTGGGCGCGCGCACCGCGGGGGCCACGCTTCTGGCGGCGGCGCTCTTCGCCGCGCTGGCCGCCGCCGCCGCCTTCGGCATCTCGCCGCTGCTCGTGCCCGGCGCGGTGTTGGCCGGCATGCTTCTCTTCGTCGGCGTCGAGCACTGCCTCCTGATCGCCGACCTCACGACCGTCGACGAGGTCGTGTGCGCGCTGCTCGTCGCCGTCCTGGGGCTCGTGGTCAGCAACCTCGCCGTGGGCTTCGTCGTCGGCTGGGCCGTCTACATGGTCGCGCTGAGACGCAGCCCGCTGCAGCACATGGTCCTGCGCTGGCCGCGTCTCATCGAGAGGCTTGCACCGCGTCCCTCCCACGAAGAGGTCGAGATCGGATGATGGCGGGGACCGGAAACGGGCTTCGCGGCCCCAGGCAGCCGCCGCAAGACGGCGGGCGGCACGGGTCCGCGCGCGGCGGCTCTCCGTGCCGGTCCGGCATTTGGGGGGCAGCGAGGCAGGCGCGTCGACAGCGCCGAGGTGAGACTGCGGTCCTTGACAAAGCCCAGGCATACCTATAACAAGAGTCACGAACGGATTGGGCCCGGGGCTGTCGCCCGTGACGGCGCTTCGGCCGGTGCGGCTCGAGACACGGAGGGGGTGCTCGGCTGAGAGTGATTTTGTTGGGTGCATGGAGATCGGACTGAACCGTGGAACGCCCGTCGAGTCGATCGGACGGACCAGCAGCAGAAGGGGGGAACATGGCAGAAGAACTCGCATTCGCACGCAAGGCCAGCGGCTTGGTCCGCGGCCTCTCCATGACGGACGCTTTCGCCGTCGGCTTCATGAACCAGGGCATCACGCCCAGTATCTGGCTGATCTTCACACTCGGGCTCGGCACCTTCCTCGGCGGCAACCTCATCCTCGCCGCCATCATCTCGGTCGTCATGGCCGGCATCGGCTTCCCCATCGTCTGGGGCGTGCTCGGCGGGTCCATGCCGAGGTCGGGCGGCGAGTACATCTACAACTCGCGCATCATCCACCCGGTGTTCGGCATCGCGCAGAGCTTCGGCGACGCCGTCATCTGGCTGATGTGGCTCTACGTGCTCGCGCCGCTCTGCGCGAGCCCGGGCATGAGCGTGTTGTTCAGCTACATGGGCTGGACCGATGCGGCCGCCAAGATCGACGACAACAACTGGCTGATCTTCGCCATCGCCAGCCTGTTCAACTTCATCGGCTTCCTGTTCGTGGTGTTCGGCATCAAGATCTTCGCCATCACCCAGAAGTTCGTCATGTTCTTCGCGATCGGCGGGGCGATCGTCATCGGCCTGGTCTTCACCTTCACGAGCAAGGCGACCTTCATCACCAACTGGAACGCGGCCGCCGACGCCGGCGACTCGCCGAGATACCAGGAGTTCATCGCCCAGATCGGCGACGCCGCAGGCCAGGTCATACCGACGACGTGGAACTGGTCGGCGACCATGGGCACCATGGTCGTGATGAGCTGGCTCTTCGCCTACGCCTACTCGATCTCGTTCATCGCGGGCGAGGTCAAGCGCCCCGACAAGACCATCATCTGGTCGAACGTGTTCGCCATCGTGGTGCCGTTCCTCTTCATGTTCTGGACCGGCCTCGTGGTCAACAAGACCGTCGGTTACCAGTTCATCCAGGCCGCTTCGTGGATGGACAACAACGGGGCGATCGACACGTACAACATGCCCTTCGCGAGCGACTTCATCTCGCTGGGCGTCTACTGCCTCGGACCCGACAGCGCCTCCCTCGGGGTCTTCGAGAAGATCCTTGCTTTCTTGATGGCCTCGTCCTACATCCTCTTCACGCTCTGGTGGCTGGCGCTGTCGTATCTGGCCTTCCCGCGCATCCTGTTCGCGTGGGGCATGGACCGCATGGGTCCGAAGTGGTTCACCGACATCAACCCCCGCTGGGCGAGCCCGGTCAAGAACCACATCCTCTGCCTGGTGCTGAGCCAGATCCTGCTCGTGATCTACATGTTCTCGAGCTTCGCAGTGATGCAGAACGTGGTGGTCACCGGACTGCAGATCACCTCGGTGTTCCTGCCGACGGCCATCGCCGCCCTGCTCTTCCCCTACATGCACAGGTGTAAGGGCATCTGGGACTCCTCGCCCTACAAGAAGTGGACCTTCCTCGGCCTTCCGGTCGTGGTGTGGGGCGCGCTCGTCGACATCGCCTACCTGCTGATCCTGCTCTACTACTTCATCTTCAACGAGGCCGCCCGGCAGTTCACCAACGACTCGGTCGTCCTGTTCATCGGGGTGTGGATCCTGGGCGTCATCTGGTACTTCTTCTGGAAGTCGCGGAGCAAGTCCGCGGGCATCGACATTTCAATGACCTACGGCGAGCTGCCTCCGGAGTGAGCCGAAGAAGCATCCCAACGGCGGCGTCCGCGCCGTCGTGAGCGGGGGCGCCCGGCGCGATGCGCGCCGGGCGCCCCTCTTCGCGCTGCCAAGAGGCCGCCGCACGTTTCACGCCCGCCTTCCGGCCTTTGCGGGAGACGGCCGACCCCGACACGTCCTAGACATACATATAGCAAGTCTGTCAGAATGCCGGCCGTGAACCGGGCCGGCCGTAGCGCGATGGCGACCACCGAAGCAGCTGAGCGACGATCGTCGTGCACGCCGGCGCGGCCACGATAGACTGAGTCTCAAACGCCGGGGACCCGGTCCCGCACCCGCGGATACCGCGCCGCGCCCGGCCGTTCATCAAGGAGCGGCAAGACCATGGGCAAGCACCTTATCGACGATTCCCACCTCCCCAGGACGGCGGACCTGTTCGCCAAGTGCCAGGAGGTGATCGCCGGCGGGGAGTCGAGCTACGCCCGCCTCATCGGCACGCGGCCCATCGTCATGAGCCACGGCGAGGGCGCCCACTTCTACGACGTCGACGGGAACCGCTACATCGACTGGTGCATCGGCTACGGGCCGATGATCTTCGGGCATCGGCCCAAGTTCATCGTCGACGCCATCGCCGAGCAGATCACCGAGCGTGGCATGCTCTACACGTTCCCCCACGAGCTCGACTACGAGGTGGGGCGCAAGATCGTGCAGGCCGTCCCCGGCATCGAGCAGCTCCGTTTCGCCAACTCGGGTTCCGAGGCCACGCAGGCGGCGATGCGCCTGGCGCGCGGCTACACCGGCAAGGACAAGATCCTCAAGTGGGAGGGGAGCTACAACGGCTTCCTGGACCCCCATGCCTTCTCTCACATCGCGGACCTCGCGACAGCGGGGGCCGAGAAGTCCCCGAAGACGCAGCCGTCCGGGGCCGGCATCCCGAAGGCGTTCCAGGACACGGTGATCGTCGGCTGCTTCAACGACCTTGACAGCACCGAGCAGTTGATCAAGCAGAACGCCGACGATCTGGCCGCCGTGCTGGCCGAGCCGATCCTCGCGGACTGCGGGATCATCCCGCCCGAGCCGGGCTTCCTCGAAGGCCTCCGCAAGCTGTGCGACGAGTACGGCGTGCTGCTCATCTTCGACGAGATCATCACCGGCTTCCGCGTCGCTCTGGGCGGGGCGCAGGAGCGCTACGGTGTCATCCCCGACATCACTTGCGTCGCCAAGGCGGTCGGCGGCGGTACGCCCGGCGCGGCGGCCTTCGGCGCTTCGGCCAAGCTCATGGAGATCGAGGCCGACGGCACGGTGCTCCACGGCGGCACCTACAGCGCCAACCCGATGACCCTGGCCGGCATGAACGCCGCCCTCGACAAGCTTCTGGGCGAGACGGACGCGGTCTACGGGCACCTGAACAAGATCGCGGACGCGATGGTCGACGGCACGAAGACGATGCTCGCGGAGCAGGGCATCCCGGCGTGGATCAACCAGGTCGGCCCGATGTGGCAGGTGTTCTTCGGCTACGAGGAACCGGTCACGCGCTCCCGCCAGGCGCGCGCCTGCGACTCCGCCTTCTTCAGCGAGTGGCAGGCGGAGTGCCAGGAGCGTGGCGTGTACTTCCACAACTTCAACTTCGAGCGCTTCTTCGCCTGTACGGCACACACGCAGCAAGACGTCGACGAGAGCCTGAACGTGCTCGAGACGTCGCTCAAGATCGTCAAGAAGAAGCTGGGAGTGCCGGCGGCGGTGTGAGGCCGGCCACCGGGCACCGCTGACGCGCCGAAGTGCGCGAAGGGCAGGACGCGGGCGGGGCGGCCGAAAGGCCGCCCCGCCCGCGTCCTGCGCCAGTCTCCTCGGCGCCCGGACGTCCCCGTCAGTCGGCCGCGGCGTATGGTATGAAGCCCTGCGCCTCGAAGTGCGGGTCGAGGCCGAGATAGTCGCGGACGCGCATGCGCCTCATGACGGTGAAGCTCACGCAGTCGACGAGGCTCAGCCGGCGTCTTCCGGCAGCGAGCAGCGCGAGCACGGAGGTGTTCCGGTCATCCTCCGTGACCGGCTCCACGTGCACGAGCGGGAAGAACTCGTCCACGAGCGTGCGCACGGCCTCGAGACCCCAGCGACGCTGCGCGACCGAGACTGTCTCCAGGAAGACGTAGTCGGTGGTCACGAAGCCCTCGCCTTCGATCGCGCCCCTCTCCCACGCTGTGCGGCATTCGGCGCGACGCGGGTCGTCCTCGTCGAGGAAGGTCATGAACGCCGACGTGTCGACGAAGACGCTCACCAGTCGATGGAGTCGGCGAAGTACTCGTCGTGCCGCTGCGACACGTCTCCCGTGCCTGAGTGAAAACGGCCCATCGCGGCCAGGGACCGCTGCAGGAGCTCCTCGCGGGAGGGCCTGGATCGCCCGGAGGCGAGGGCGTCGTCCACCGCCCCTCGCACCACTGCTGAGATCGAGACGCGCTTCGCGGCCGCCTCGTCACGGAGCCGCTGGGACTGGGCCTCGGTGAACTGGATCTGCATTCGGACCATGCTTGGACCTCGCTGTGACAATGATGGCATGGACATCAGTATGATGGCATCTCAGGGAGGGCGCAAGATGACGATCGAGGGAGCGGGGGGGCGGGCGGCGGGGCGCCGCAGGTGCCCCGCCGCCGATGCGCCGGCACCGCACGTCCCACGTCGCGGAGACTAGAGGCTGAGGATCCAGAGAGCCTGGTACACGACCACAGCGGCGAACACGCCTGCGAGCAGCGCGCCGGCGAGGAGCGCGGCACGGTAGCGGCGCAGGAACCACAGCGCCACCGCGCCGCCCGTCACCATGCTGAACTTGAAGACCGCCGCCGCGACGTCGCTC
>Ga0315295_10002276_pt1 | contig 16317 bp, 24 predicted proteins | sample YL17G14_0_MG_FD_204453 | JGI IMG/M metagenome (GOLD analysis project Ga0315295, IMG submission 204453) | Sediment microbial communities from Yellowstone Lake, YNP, Wyoming, USA - YL17G14_0 | ecosystem: Environmental > Aquatic > Freshwater > Lake > Sediment | place: USA: Wyoming | collected... | reverse complement strand
TCTGGTTGCGCCATCATCACTTGAACAGCGTGAATGGGGTTTTGTAATGTTTGAACCAGATATGATCAGTCTTAAAATGCACCGACATATTGGATTTTCAAAATCTGATAATCTTTTTAAATATGTTAAAACTCAAATACCCCGCCATTCTTTCTATTCAACGGCATATTATAATAAACCAAATGCTGAAACAATGATAGAAAAAGAATGGATTGGAGCAGATTTACTCTTTGATCTTGATGCAGATCATATAATGAAAGGTCCATATGATCAAATGCTGGCAAGAGTGAAAGAAGAAACAGAAAAACTTATATCAATGCTCACTTTTGAGTTCGGAATAGATCCAAAAACAATAGAACTTGTTTTTTCGGGTGGTCGTGGATATCATGTACATGTTAAAGATAGTGCTTTCCGTCAATGGAATAGCACAGAACGAAGAGAGCTAATTGATTATATTTGTGGAATTGGTATTGAGCCAACTGCAATGTTCTCTGGAAAAAAACCTGTATCTCCTGGATGGAGAATGCGATACCATACAACACTTCTAGAATATCTTTTATGGATAGAAAATATGACTAATGAAGAAGCAATAATATATCTTACAAAACTCGATGGGATTGGGAAAGATTCAGCAGCTACATTTCTTAAAAATCTTAAAGAAATTATCAAGATGGTTGAAAACCATCCACCAGCAAATTTAATTTTAAAAAATAAAATAATCCATGCTATTCTCATTCAACAGGATGGTGAATTTAAAAAAAGACTTCTCTCTCGCGCGGCTCTTGCCGATGAGCCAGTTACTACAGATACAAAAAGACTGATACGAATGCCAACATCATTACATGGAGGAAGTGGTATGCTGGTACAATCTCTTGAAATTAAGAAGCTTCATGATTTTGTTCCACTTATAGATGCTGTAATATTTTCAACAAAGGATACTAAGATAGATCTTATAATAGATAAACCAAATCAGATTACCGTACCTATGCTTGGAAATACGTATGAAGTTAAAAAAGGAATAAATATAGTACCAGAAGCAGTAGCAATATTTCTTTGCTGTCGTAATATGGCAGAAATAGCATAAAAATCTTTAAATAGGCTCAAAGCAAACGATATCTAAGTAATGAGTGTTTTTCACTCCTATTTCACTCATTACTTTGAGCATCGATGATTCAATGGTAGAATATTTGCCCTCCAAGCAAATCATGTGGGTTCAATTCCCGCTCGGTGCATAGCACTCATGGCGAAGTGGTATCGCGCCTGATTTACATTCAGGATATCGTCTGTTCGATCCAGACTGGGTGCATCCGGGATCGTATATTAGTAGTATAACCGGCTCATAACCCGTAGAAAATGGTGCAATCCCATTTCCCGGAATTTGGGAGCATGATGTAGCCTGGAATCATCCGAGATCTGGGATCTCGATACCCCAGTTCAAATCTGGGTGCTCTCACTTTTGATACATAAATTATTTAAACTCATAAAGATAACCTATATTTGCCCTATGAAGATGCAGAGGAGCCACGCGACTGGTATCTGAGGGAAGCGAGTTTGTGGACTGTACAGCCACAATTTTAGTAAGAGAAGGGATCCCAATGAGGTTTTATGCGGTTGCCGAGGGATCCCAAAATTATTGGTCCCCGTAGTTACATTCAGTAGAACGCCCGCCCTGCATTTGAATATCAACAGGATAGCGGGAGGCGGTGGGGGCAGAGCCCACTGGGGACACTCTTTTATATATCTAAAATCACATATTTATTACAGGTCACGTAGTCTAAAGGAGAGGCGCTCCGCTTCGAACGGAGATAACCATGAGTGTTCAAGTCACTCCGTGATCGTGTGGTTGGATTGGTGTATTCAGTAGCACTACAGACTGTGAATCTGTCAGAGTTAGGGTGCAAATCCCTCATCTAACCCTTAGGAGATGATTAAAAAATGCATGATGAAAGATTAAAAGAACTAGCGAAAGAATTTGACGGACCAATGTCAGATGAAATGCAGGATGAGTTGGATGAATTTACCAGAGATTGGGATGTTCAATCAAAAAGGAATTTACATAGAGAATTTACAATGTGAGGTGATAAAATATGTGTACGGTCGGTGGACCAATGGATATAGAAATACCCGAAGATAGGGTACAATCTAAAGATTGTAAATGTGGTGATTGTGGTAATACATTTAAAGGTATCGGTAAAAAGCCGATTTGCCCAAGTTGTCAGTCTGATAACATAATATACTAATAAACCCTAATATTTTTATGTCCGATTAGTATAAAAGCAATATGAGCGGCTGTCTACCGCTAGACGAGGGAGCGTTACCCTCATCGGACGTATAATGATCGATAAAAAACAACTGATAAAATTCATAATTGTCGGAGTAATCGGGATAATTGTAAATGCATCACTCCTTTATATATTGACTGAATATATAAATCTATATTATATATATGCTGGAATTATATCAGTAGAAATATCTATTATCAGTAACTTTGTATGGAATGATACATGGACGTTCAAAAATGAGCATCAACGTCCACTACTATACAGGTTTGTCTATTTCCAATCATTTTCCATAGCTGGTATCTGCATCTACGTCATCCTCTTATATATTTATACAGATATATTTCATATATACTATCTGTTATCTAACTTTATGACGATACCTGTGACTGTTTTATGGAATTTTGGGATGAATAAGTTTATTACATGGAAAGATAATTAACTAATATGAGACTGTCTTGGAGATATGATGGTGGATTTCCCATAGCAATAGCTGGTTGTATTGGAATACTTGGTGGAATAATTCGATTTCTTCAAGTAGCTTTTGGTTTTATAGATATGAGTTCACAAATAGATATTATAATAAATTTATTTGTGATATCTTTTATGATTGGTTTTGGATCATTAGCTATCCATATCTCACATCAGATTTATTTAAATGAAAGACGAGAGAGAGATTGTGGAAAATGAAATGCACTCTTTGCCATTGTGATATTTATCTTCAATGTTCCGATAATGACCCATATAAAATAAGTGGTGAACCCGTTTGTAGAAATTGTTATTTCAAAGAATTGGGTGAAGTGGTGGAAAAATATCCAATCGGGTTTCAATTTTATAAGCGGGAAGATTAAATAAGCAATTATAATAACCTATTTATATATATAACCCAAACATATATTTAGGTGAAACTATGGTAGATGTAATTATACCTATAAAAGACAAAACCACCATTCCAATTAAAAAGATAACAAGAGATCGAATTAAAATGTATGGGCGAAAAGGTGAATCGTGGGATGATTTGATGAATAGGATTATGGATGAAATTTCTATTGAAACTGTGGAGATGAAATAATGGCAGATATGCGAAGAGTTATTAACAAACCGGGTCAGAAAACTCCTGTTGCCGGGGCTGAAAATATTATGATTAAGCCAAAAGGTACTGAAGAACGATTAAAAGATGTTGAAGGATATCTACAACAAGCAGATCCTATTCTACGCGCGGCAGTAAAAGATATTACTGATATTAAAAATCTCATTGCAACATTAAATGAAGATATTACAAAAGTTGCGGGAATTCAAGCTCGATCCAATAATTATATTGAAGGAAAACTTGCAGAAATTAACGCAACATTTGGTGCTATTGTCAGTGTTGTAAAAAAGATTGATGATGATTATCAAGCTCTTTTCACTGATGAGGGAGTGGGAGAACAGCAAGAACAGCCTCAGGAAGGGGGTGAATTAGATCAGCCACCTGGAGAATATACTGATGAAGAACTGTTTGAAGATGAACCAGCAGCTGAAGAACCACCTGTTATCGAAGTAAAACCAACACCAAAAGTTGAAAAACCAGTTCCTAAACAACCTGATAAAAAGAAGAAATAATGGAACAATATCTTATTTTTCTACTTTTTGGATTGGTAGGAATATCACTTTTATTTGCATCAATTTCTGATTATAAAAATCGTAAAGTTCCTATAAAATTCTGGTATCCTGCGGTCTTTATTGCATTACCTATTTCAATGATTATTCTTGGAATAGATATCTGGAATGGTGTTATCAATGTAACATATTCTTATTATTCGATTCCAATAGCATTTTCAATTATTATAATATGTATTTTTGGGATCATAGCACATTCTGAAAAATATATCAAAATGGGTGGTGCTGATTATATAGCTATAGTTACTATAATAATAGTTTTATCATCAATAAATTTATATTTATCACCATATTTCTTTATTATGTTCTTTGGGTTTGCAATTATAATGATTATTACTCTTTATTTATTTGGATTATTAACAAAAGATTATAAAATTCCTTTAATAACTACAATATTTATGGCATATATTACAACAGTTGGATTATTTCTTATTCAGACCAACTTTGGCACATTGCCCCTTGTTTAATTTGTCTATATAATTTCCATATGTTTTTACTATCTTCTCTACATTATCTAATCTTTTATCGAACGATTTCAATTTCGGATCATTATTATCTTTCAAATATTTGCGAAATGTTTTTAATTTCTTCAACATAAGAGAGGCAGTTCGGTGGCAAAATGCAATCTTATTTTTATCTAAACTCGAAACTCCCTTGTTATAATATGCATATTTAAATTTATTAAATCTCCGTTCTATAGAACCAAACAAATCGTTAATGGTCATCAACTTTTTACGAACTTGTATCTTGGCTCTTGGGTTAATTTTTTTAACATTATTCTCTCGAATTATAAGATCTTCTATACTAAACATAGGAGCAATTTCAAGATCACTTGTATTAAAAAGAGGAACAGTACCAAATGTTTCTATATAAATCGGTTTAATATTGAACAACTAATCTCACCTATTATATTTATAACTTAATAGTATAAAAGATTTTATATGTTAATACATTCTATATTTATTACAGGTGAGAATTATGAAAAAATTAAAACAAAAATATAAAGCTAAACCTTTAAAAGTACCTTGTAATTGCGGTCATAAATCAGCGGGAATCCCAGAAGAAATGTTTGATGAGAGAAAACTTCATCGTGGAGCAAAAATTGAATTTGAACATACTTGTAATAAAGAAATTGCTGAAAGAATTGCCGCTGATCATATCACCGAATTCCCAGTTGGATACTACGAAGAATTGGATAAAATGGAGTCGAAATTAAAAAAGATAAATAAAGTTAAAAAACCAAAGGTTCCCATCCCAATAATAAATCATAAGAAATGTAAATCTAAAAAATAATCCAAAATCCTTATATATTTTAAAGCTAATATCTATTTATGTATTGTTCTAATTGTGGAAAAGAAAACCCGCCAGAAGCAAAGTTTTGTTATAACTGTGGAATTGACATGACTGGTCAGCCTGCTGGTAAACCTGTTGAAACTGTAAAAAAAGAACAAAAATTTGACTTATCACAATTAAGTGCTTTAACTCTTATTTATTCTCTATTACTAGCTGCATTATCAATAATCGGATCTTTTGGTATTGCAATTATTGGAATAATCATATGGTACTTCCTTGCTGGTCATGCTATCAATACTATGACATATAAGGTTAAAGGAAGTGTTAATTGGGCATTTTTCATCATATTTACCTTTGGTATCATAGGATATTTCTGCTATTGGCTTTGGTTCCTGAATAAAAGAAATGCAATGCAGGAAAATCCTTAAATACTCTTTTTAACTATTATTATTCATGAAAGATGATGATAAATTAACAATTATGATAATACTTGGTATTATTGCATCACTCGTGATTCTCACCACCATGATCAGATTTGGATCACAATCTCTTATTGATACTTTTGGATTAAACTTAATTCTATGGATATATTCATTGATTGTTGCAATATTCATTGATGTGATATTATTTTTTATTCTAGGAATGAGTGGGGTATGTGATGATCCTGGTCATATTCAATAATCTACACAAATCCTTAAATACCTTTTTTACATATTATTATAATAATTAAAATGAATGTCGTTTGTATATATTCTGTCAGTTATTATGAAAGATTGGATAAACCATTAGCTACCCAATGCGATATTCATTTTGGATTAGCTTCAATAGCTTCTGCATTAAAAGAAGCAGGATTTAATGTCGATCTCCTGATAATCACACCTGATACTAATATTAAAGAGACTTTAATGAGATATTTCAGGGGGACGCATCAATATGCACGATTATTCTGTCTTACTGCTGTCTCTTCTGAATACAATAGAATGTGTGAAGTTGCAAAAGAAATCAAACAATTGAATAAATATGGTCATATCAACATGGGTGGTGTCCACGTTTCGCTAAACCCAGAATCTGCAATTGAATGTCAATATATCGATAGTATCTGTATTGGAGAGGGTGATCGAGCAATTGTAGAACTAGCTAAGGAGCTTGAGAACGGAACAAATCCTACAAAAATTAACAACCTGTGGTTTAAATTACCATCAGATCAGGCATTGATTGAAAGAAACCCCCAGGATACCTTTATTGAAGATTTAGACAGCCTACCAATCATAGATCATTCATTATGGTATCCTTTTATTAAAGATCCTGTAGCAATGCCAGCTGTTCTTGCAGGAAGAGGATGTCCAAATAAATGTTCATATTGTTCAAACCACAAATTAAGAAATATATCACCAGGCAAATATGTACGGTTCAGATCGCCATGGCATATTCTCAAAGAATTAAATACACTTTGGCTTGAGCAACCAGGTATTAAATCATTTTACCTGGAAGTTGAAACATTAAGTATCAATATACCTTATGCTCTGGAATTATGTGAATCATTAAAAGCATTTAATAAAGCTCGTAATATAAATATGGAATTCCGGGTAAATATTTCATTATATAAGAATTTATTACAAGATGAAAAATGCGTAACATTTTTAAGAGCATTAAAATCAGCAAATGTAACAACAATCAATATAGGATTGGAATCGGGATCGGAAAGGATCAGAAAAGATATATTAAACAGACCAGATTATTCAAATAAAGATATAATCCAATTCAGCCAACTTGCAAAATTGATCGGTCTTAAAACAAGCCTTTATATTATCATGGGACTTCCTACAGAAACACATAATGATTTCCTTGAAACACTATTCATTATTCTTAAATGTGAGCCAGATTATGTCCAGTATGGGTTCTTTTTCCCCTATCCAGGAACAGATATTTATAAATATGCACTAGAAAAACCACCATTCAATCCTTCGTTTGAGAGAAAACGACCATATTTCGATACAAAAGAATTTACCAAGAAGCAACAGATTCATGAATATATATGGATGCCAGTATTTCTCTATAATAATAAACTTCCATTCTATTCTATCTTAATACTAATGCTCAAGAACTATGTTGTCCAATCAGATACACTAACTAAGATATTTATGCGATTAAGATCATTATTTTAATATTTACCCCATATATTAACCCATAATTTAATTTATCCGACGTTAGAACAATTCTATAGACGTTGTTATTGTTTGAGCAATCAAATTGATTATGATTAACCTTATATATCCTAAAATTTAATATCTATTATGCCATATTTTGTAGATGAGTTCAGAATATTAACTCCCCAGGAAGCAATTAAGATATATATGGGTGGAGAGAAAATACAAGCTAAAATGGATTTTATGTTTTATATCAGCACAGGAATGCGATATAACGAGGGATTATTTGTATTAGATAATCCAGGATGTATTGATTTTGAAAAAAGAGTTATTCATTACCAGGCAAATGAACGATGGGATCGGGAGAATAAATGGCGTAGTAGAGATATATGTTTATCTCACTGGGATTTAATTAACGTCCATAATTACATATCCTTCAATGTAGGTCGTAGAATAAATCCTTTATACGCAACCCTTACAAGAGTCATGAACAATTGGGCAATACACGCTGGCATCGATCCTAAGGGTATTGGTGCGCGGAGTATACGTAAGACCAGATTTGTATGGCTCCTGAAAGCATATCCTGATTATGAGGATGTTATAATTGAGACAATGGATTATAGTCCTAACAAAAACAGGCTTGTAGATTCATCATATACTAATATTGATGATTACAAAAACGTTCCTTTCACAGAAAAAGAAACTAATTTAATTAAATCTCTTCTCTATGGATGGAGTGGTGCACCGAATTATTAAATTAAAAATCAAATATATCATATTCAGATCTCATTTTTATCTATAAAAAATAAAGTACTACCCCTCTAGGGATCCACCCCCCCTTTACAAATTTTTTAACCTCCCGTATATATAAATATGAACAGTACCGCGGGTGCACGAGCATTCTGCTATATGTAGGGTTTCTATCTATAATGTATAAATATGTTCAATAATGTATAAAAACATACATTGATGTATACTAATATATCTTTAGATATATAATGTCTAATCTACTATTCTCCTATCATTATACATATAAAAATATTCTTCACCAATAGAGTTTGTTTGGCAATCCAAGTGTGTATACCTATTTGTTTTTTAATGAATGATATTGCCACATATTTTTTAACCATCCTTATATATATCCAAAACTTAAACCAGTTAACTATGTTATATAAGAGTGAGGTAATACAATAATGGCTATAGCAGAGAAGGAGATGGACATCAGTGAGATGAAGGAGTCGCTTGGTACTATCATGGCTTCCTTCACTTACATCTATGACCCTTATGCCATCATCAAAGAGATAGACATCATTATGTCTTTCGAGTCTGCAATGTTAGATGTCAAAGGGAAGTGGACAGAGCCCCAATGGGGACCAGAAGGTATCATGACAGATACTCCACATATGGGAAGAAGGTCTGGTGACTTCCTTACCCCAACACCCAGACCTATCAAGCAGGAGATAACAAAGAGAAGAGTAAGAAACTATAAAGAACTGTTTGAGATATTCAGATGGTGGTGGGAGTCTGCTGTAGATGCATGGAACTCTTCCACAGGCAACTGGAAGGATAGTATCATTATATGCTCGAAGCTTCGTAGTGACCTCATGCGTATTGCACTTAAGGAAGGGCTCGTATCACTGACAAGCTCAATGTATACGATCCAGATGCGTGGAGCACAGGCACCACAAGGAGAGTTCTTCGATAGTGAGATGGCTGCTCCAGGTGAGGGAGGACCGCCTAAGTAATGACATCAGCAGGAGTCAAGAGATCATATCTCCAGGGTGTAAGACTCACCGAGGAGATATCCTATCACAAACCAAATTCTGGTGGAGTGACAGTTGGAGTTTATGGAAGTAAGGGTAGTGGTAAAACTACTTACCTTCTTACTTTAGCTCAAACTATCTGCTGCGAGAACCCATTCACCAAGCAGGAAGAGAAAGAAACTATTTTGTGGAGAGGTAGGAGTAATGATTATTGGAATTGGATACCAAAAGAAAATGTCCAACTCTTTATTCATAAGGCAGATTTTAATAGAGCTATATTCAAGGATGATGTATTGAATGTTATGCAAAAAGAAGATCTTCCACCAATGGAAGCTTACACTTCTATCCGACAACTCTATTCACGATTAAGAGCTGGTAAGATTAACGTTATCTATGAACCAACAACCTATACCGTCAGTGAGCGAATCAAGAAGATGGTTCAGAAACGAGGTATCACTGGTGATGAATTATTCAAGTCAAGTGAAGTTGATCCAGTTATCTTCTGGTTTGAAATGATGGACTGGTTAGTTCATAATAAGAATCCAAAATTCATTTCTATCATATTTGATGAAGCGGATGAACTATTCCCTGCATCACCAGGTGGAGCACGATGGCATCTTAACCTGTGGGCTAAGGATGTTATCAAGGACTTACGGCGACGGCGTATCTCTTTGTTTATGGCGTGTCACGGCTATCAGGATCTTGATGGGCGTATCAAACCAAAGATTCAGTACAAGGTATGGATGAAAGGTTCAGTCACCATGCCAGAATCATTGGTCAAACGCCAGGCACCCATGATGTTAGAACCAGGTACTTATTATATTGAACGTGATGGATGGGGTATGCATTCTTTTGATAAGATAGAAGAGAAAACAATTGTATTGGGTTATCTTGATGGGCAAGACGGGCGTGATGACTTTGGTGATACGGGTGATGACAGACCTGGTGGTGGGGGTGGAAAAATACCACCACCAATACCACCATCTGGACCCTCACCTATAAGTTCATCGGTAGAGAGTTTGGATACTGATGGATTAGACCAACCCATCCAGACCCCTATAGCAAATGGCTTGGCAAACATGACCATACCAAGCGAATGTATATCTTATGATAAGAATGGGAAGATGTCTATAGACTTAACCAAACTGAATATAGCACCCGCGCCACGCAAACGTAAGGTACGTAAGGCACCAATCTATCATAAGAAATCCTATTTACAAAAACGAACTAACAATAAAGATAATATAGTAGAACAAGCGAAAATGTATGATGCAAAAGTTGAAATGGGTGTCATTAAAGAAGAACCACTACCAAAGTATGAGAGGAATGATAAAACAACAGATGAGATAGACAAATAGATTTATAAGGTTCTCATACATAAATATAACTATGTCTATTGATAACAGACCAATCAATGGTTCGTGTAGTGAATGCCAGTTCTATTATGATAAGGATCTCCTTGATACTATTGGATGTGGAGAATGTAGATATGGTCCACCAAGTGCAATGCCTATCTCAACAAGAATGGCAATGTATCATGAAGGTGTATTCCCATTAGTATCAGAATATGATTGGTGTTGGAAATTTAAGAACAAACTTATGAGACGGGATAACTAATGACATTTGAAGATTATGGAATATCAATGTATACCATTCAAAAGATTTTAAACAATCAATCACTTCCGTTAGATCACAGAATGAGATATGTAGACATCATACTACAGTTAGATCTGACAAAAGAAGAAGCTGATGTGCTATGTGAATATATTGATGGTGTCAATAGTGATTTTAATATTCTCTGTAGCAGATTCAGGAACAATGTAAAGAAGGCTGTGGGATAAATGAATGCGTATGTTGTTGGTATATGCGGGTATGATATGAATGATGTTCGATATGTTACTCTATCATTACCAAAAGCAAAAGATCTATTTGAAGAGTTAAGAACCGAACTTATCGATCAATGTAAAAAAATGATTGAACATATTGAGAAAGATGATGATTGTAAATGGGATATAGAAAACTGGGAAAATGATATTATGGAGCTTACTAACATGAGCCCTGGTGATGATGTAGGTTGTGACAGACCTTATATAGAAGTATTTACAATTACCTGGTGATAGATATGACAGATGATGAATTAAAAGAATTATTAAAAAAATTAGACGATTTTAAAATAACTCCCGAAATGATTAAGCGCGGTGAGGAACTCCATAAGAAGTTATCGTATATATCAGCAGAAGATCTTTTTAGACCTATATATTAAATACAAGTCAATGTAATATTATATTATGAATTGGTTTGCGGTTGGATTAGTAGTAGAAAATGGCAGTTTTAATGTAACAAACATCGCCGCAGACGTTACTACAGCTAGCACGCAAGTATTTGCGCTTATTGGGTTTGCGATCCTGGCGGCGATAGCTTTGGGGGTATTATATGCCATTTGGTTATTATTAACGGGTGGGAGTTAAATGGAAGTTTATATTTATTTTACATGGATGTATGTTTGTATATCTATTATATTGTTATGTATGTTATATGCTATACTTGAACTCATAAGATGGAGGGCATAACTGGATGATGTGGACAATATCCAAATAAACCCAACGACTTATTACAATTTTCACATAACACTCTAAACCCTTCTGGAAAATTACTTTTAACTAACCAATCAATAATATTAGAGTTAATTTCATTTCGATGATCATTACCGCCACCATTTATATGATCTACACACAGCTTATCGATATTACTTTCACCACAACATTGACATTGTGGATTATTATCAGTATAATGATTTAATACTTTTAATTTCCTATCGCTATGAAATTTATGATTGTATTTTTGAAGCGGGGTCGCATCTCCCCTCAATCCAATAGATTCGATCTTAACTTTTTCAATATTACAATTTCTACATAATACTTGAAACCCGTATGGAAAATTATGTTTAATTATCCATAATAATAAATATCTTCCACTTTCTCCAATTTCATTTCTATGTGTATTACCATCATTATGAATATGATCAATTTCTAAAAATTCATAATGAGATTCTCCACACTTTTCACATTTCATAATCCCGTTTGAATAATGATAAATAATTTCCAATCTTTTATTTGCATGTATTTCTTTCTGATACTCTTTTTCTTTATCAATGTTGTTTGTATATCTTCCTTTCCGATATACCTTTGATTTCTCTTTAAATTGTGGTGTTGATCTATATTCCTTTAAACTCTCACTAACTTTTTCTTTATTATTTTCCCTATATTTTCTTGTTCTCTCTCTTCCCAACTCTCTCATATGTTCTTTATTATCTTCGTAGTATTTTCTATAATATTCATTGATATCATCTTTATTATTTTCAATATATTTTTTATGAGATTGATATTCTCTCTTTCGATATTCAGGATCATTATTGCGCCTTTCTTTTTTAGCAGCTATTTCATCATATACCATATCGTTTCCTTAACAATAATATTGTAGTTATTACTATATAAATATATCTATCGTATATATCATATTAACTATTTATATAACTTATAATCTAAATATATAAATCTTTAGATAACCTTTATATATTCATAATAATATATATTATGATGTGGAGGTGTATGTGTAATGTTCCGTAAAGAAGATGGTGCAATTGATATGGTAAGTTTGATTCTTACTGTTGTCATAGCAGCAGTCACTATGATGGTCGGACTCGTCGTAGTTGCTAACATGGAAAAGTCTATGCCAAGCATCTCAACATCCGTTCTATCAAGCTCGCTTACAAGCGTGCTGACCAACACTGGAACAGCCTTTAACTTCCTGGCACTCGGACTCTTCGTCCTTGCAGCTGTGTTTATTATCGGTATTGTTGCCGGTGTCCTTGGAAAGGGAGAGTAATTCTCCCCAACCATTGGGTAGATGCAAAATTTAAAGGTATCGTGTGTTGAATAACAAGAGCGGGGGGAGAAATCCCCTCAACTTTCCTTAATATTTTTACTATAACCTTTATATATCTTAATAACAATTTATTATTATGAATATGGTTAAAATCTATAATTATATTGGATATCGTATTTTAAATCTTTCAACATTCTTTATTGTAAAAGGATTAAGAGCGGATAAGATTCATAGATATAATATTGAAACAGAAGCACAATATAAAAAAGAAGATCCTTATAATATGAAACGAGTTACCTATCCTTTGAATGAAAATTCATTGGTTATTGATGTTGGTGGTTTAACAGGAGATTGGGCGGCAAGAATGTATTGTCTGTATTCCTGTTTTATAGATGTATATGAACCACATCCTAAATTATCAAAACAGGCTATCATGAATTTTAAAGGTAATAAGAAAGTAAATATTTTTAATTTTGGGTTGGGAAATAAAAATGATGGGTTAACACTTTATGGAGAAAATGCAAACGCTTCACTCCATGAATATGATATTGGATTTCATACACAGAATATTGTAGATATAAAAAAGACATCAGAAATATTTAATAAATTATATAATAATAAAATTATAGATGTATTAAAAATAAATGTTGAAGGAGCCGAATACGATATCCTGCCGGATCTGATTGATAATTATGATATGAGAAAAATTAAAAATCTACAAATCCAATTTCATACTAATGTAGATAATTATGATCAAAAAAGAAATATTATCAGAGAGTCACTTTCAAAAACACATTCTAAAACATGGGATTGGAATTATATATTTGAAAACTGGACTTTAAATGAATGAATATCACTTTTATAACATCATGGGATACTAAGGGAGAACAATTCAATGGAAGAATACTCCATGATTATCTTATCAAAACAAAAAATATATCCCATATGCTGGTCAATCATAAATTATCAACAGATGATACCATTTCTCTTGTAGGTAACAAATTAACACGATTGATCGATGAAAAGATTATTTTTAACATAGAAAAGATATTTTCAATATGGTCAATTCTACCATTATCAGGAACAATCAGTTTATTATCAGATAAATCAGATATTATTCATTTACAAGATATTCATAGTAACTCTTTTATCAGTTTACTGGTTCTTCCAATTATAAGCAAACAAAAGAAAGTTATAATGACAGTCCATGATTTATGGATAATGTCTGGTCATTGTATTTATCCATTGGGATGTAAGAAATGGCAAACTGGGTGTGATAATTGTTGTAATTTAAAAGTTCCTATATCTCTATTATGGGATACTACTTCTCTTATGTGGAAATTAAAATATTGGGTAATGCATCATTCAAATATCCATTTAATAGTCGCATCTCATTATATGAAAGATATAGTAAAACAAAGTCCTATTCTCAACCATTTAAAATGTGATGTTATACCTTATGGAATTGAACAAAAAAATTATAACAAAAAAGAATGTAGAAAAGAACTTAATATACCAGATGATGTGTTTGTTGCATCATATAGAAATATAAAAGAAAATTGTTTTAAAGGTACAGAATATATAGAATCTTTACCATCATTAAATAATATATATATTTTTCCTATAGGCGGTGATGGTTGGATTGATGATCATGAATATTTAATGAAAGCACTTACCGCATCAGATATATTTCTCATGCCATCAATTGAAGAATCGTTTGGTATCATGGCAATCGAATCAATGAGTGTTGGAACACCACCAATAGTTTTCGATGGTACAGCATTACCAGAAATAATTAAAAGTGGTGGTCTTATAATAAAAAGAAATAGTGATGCATTATTATATGCAATTCAATTACTTCAATCATCACCAAATATTCAAAAACATCTATCAATAAATGCAAAAAATATTATAAAAGAAATTTATACTATTGATAAATATATAAATGCCCATATTAACTTATATAAAAGTTTAACCCGTTAGTTATATCTTTTATCTCATCGGTTAGCCAAGAAACAAATAAATAATCTGGCAACCATTATTTAATCATGACAATGGAAGCAATTTCTATGAGTACTACAATATCAGAATCGTTCTATTCTTTATTATCTTACGCAATAGTATCAATAATTATTTTCTGCTTTCAATCAGAATCATGTTGTTTGTTCTTATATGTGCAGCAATGTTACTTCTCTTACATGCAATAAGTGAATAATAAAATTTTCCACAACTTAAATATAGTATTATTTATATATTATATACTTAGGTGAGTTGTTTGTGAGAAATCGTTTATATATCCATACACTACATTTATATAATGAGAGGTATTTAGTATGAATAAATTTATTTTGTTAGCTATATTAGGGATATGTCTGCTACTCCCATTAGTAGCACCCGTAATGGCAGCTGACGCAGCCTGTTCATTTTGTGAATTTATCAATATATCGAAGGGTGATACTGGTCCAGCTGGTCCAGCTAACATGACTATGAATATGACAGCTAACATGACAGCTGGTCCAACTGGTCCAGCTAATATGACAGCTAATATGACAATGAATCAAACACCTGGACAAATGGGAGGGTATTCAATTCTTTATAAATTTTCAACCACAACCACGGCTCCACCAGCAGATGGATATATTCGATATGATAGTGGAACACCAACAAGTGTAACAACAATATGGATTGAAGAAACTGAGAGAGGGGGAGATGATGTTGCAACGTTCTATGCAACACTTAGGGCTGGGACACGAATAAAAGTGTTCAAAGAGAACTCTTCTACTCTCTTCCACCTCTATAATATTACGTCGGCAACAGATAGTGGAAATTATTATACTTTAACAGTATCCGAACACGCTGGTAGTTCCTCGAATTTTGCTAATAATGAAAATATCGCTGTGGGATTTGCATTGATGGGTGCATCAGGATCTTCAGGTGGATCGGGAGATACAACTTCTTTCCTGTTCTTAAATGGTTCAAGAATAATGCAGGGAATATTTAATGCGGGTAAATATAATGTTTCCAATATAACAACTGTTGCTGGTGGAGATGCTATCAATCTCACATTAGCAACTAATATGAATGCATCGTTAATGAACAATGTATCCCAATATATAATTGCTGTTAATGAGACTATCAAGAACAATATGTCAGCTTTAACAGCAGGATATACAAATCAGACCTATGTAGATAATGTGAACTTATCAATGAGAAATAATGTGTCACAATATGTTATTGCTGTTAATGAAACTATAAAGAACAATATGAGTGTTCTAACAGCTGGATTTACAA
>Ga0315295_10002275_pt1 | contig 16323 bp, 11 predicted proteins | sample YL17G14_0_MG_FD_204453 | JGI IMG/M metagenome (GOLD analysis project Ga0315295, IMG submission 204453) | Sediment microbial communities from Yellowstone Lake, YNP, Wyoming, USA - YL17G14_0 | ecosystem: Environmental > Aquatic > Freshwater > Lake > Sediment | place: USA: Wyoming | collected... | reverse complement strand
CGCGCGTGCGGCCGGACCGGGGGACATGCGTGTCTCCCGCTGCCCTGGCCGACGAGGAGACCACGGATGGCGATCGAACAGGTCCGCTGGAGCGAGGCCTCGGGCTGGGAGCCGCACCCGCCCGGGCGTCTCGACACTCCGCCCCAGTTCGTGCTGGTGTTCGGGAGCGAGGGCCTGCTCCAGGCGGACTCGGTGCTGGAGGACGTGCGCCGCGCCTGGCCCGACGCTCGCCTCTTCGGCTGCTCCACGGCGGGGGAGATCTGCGACACGCGCGTCGCGGACGACACGCTGGTGGTCTCGGCGGTGAGCTTCGAGCACACCTTCGTCGACGGCGCCGCCGTCCGCATCGACTCCGATTCCTTCAGGACGGGCGAGCGGCTGGCCGCGGCCCTCCCGCACGAGGAGCTCCGTCACGCCCTCGTGTTCGCCGACGGGCTCGCGGTGAACGGCACGGAGCTGGCGCGCGGGCTGCGCGCCGGGCTGCCCCCGCAGGTGGCCGTGACCGGCGGCCTCGCCGGCGACGGCAACCGCTTCCGGCAGACATGCGTGGTGTGGGATGGCGTCGCCGACTCGGGGGTGGCCGGCATCCTCGGCTTCTACGGCGACCGCCTCCACGTCGGCCACGGCTGCATGGGCGGCTGGGGCGCGTTCGGGCCCGAGCGCCTCATCACGCGCTCCAGCGGGCGGGTGCTCTTCGAGCTGGACGGCCAGCCGGCCCTGGGACTCTACAAGAGATACCTGGGTGAACACGCCAGCGGCCTGCCGGCGACCGGTCTGATCTTCCCGCTCATCCTGCGCACCCGGGACGGCGTGCAGGGACTGGGGCGCGCGGTGCTCGGCATCGACGAGACCGAGCAGAGCGTGATCTTCGCCGGCGACATGCCCGAGGGGGCGTACGCGCGGCTCATGGTGGCCAACCACGACCGGCTGCTCGACGGGGCGACGGAGGCGGCCTCTTCGGCGCTGCGCGGGCTGGGTGCGGTGAAGCCCGACCTCGCGATCCTGGTCTCCTGCGCGGGGCGGAAGCTGGTGCTCGACCAGCGCGTCGAGGACGAGGTCGAGAGCGTGCGCGAGGTCATGGGCGAGGGCCCGGTCCTGACCGGGTTCTACTCCTACGGCGAGTTCGCGTCGCTTGTCGCGGGCTCCCGCTTCGAGCTGCAGAACCAGACCATGTCCGTCACCACCTTCGGGGAGCACTGAGGCGTGTCTACGCACCACCGCCTGCTGCAGCGCCAGTTGCGCGCGCACTTCGGTCCGGCCGCGCCGCCGGCGGAGCTCGGGCGCCTGCTGGAGGCCGTGAGCGAGGCCTACCAGCGCTCCGACGCCGACCGCGTGCTGCTCGAGCGCTCGCTGGAGCTCTCCTCCGACGAACTGCTGCTCGCCAACGCGGAGATGCGCGGCGTGCTGCAGGCCTTCCCCGACCTGTTCTTCACCCTCGATTCCGATGGCCGGGTCCTCACCTGCCGCGCGCGGACGGACAGTGACCTGTTCGGGGGCCGCCGCCCGCGCGACATGGTGGGGCGCCTCATCCAGGACATCACGACCCCCTCGGTGCGCGTGCGGTTCCGCGACGCCGTCGAGCGCATACGCGCCGGGTCCTCGTTCGTGAGGATCGAGTACTCGGTCCCGGACGCGGTGACGGGCGAGCACTTCGAGGCGCGGCTGGTGAACCTCCAGGAAGGCCAGATCCTCTGCATCGTCCGCAACATCACCGAGCTGCGCCGCGCCGAGGAGGCCCTGCGGCGCTCCGAGGAGCACTACCGCCTGCTCTTCGAGGCCAACCCGCAGCCCATGTGGGTCTTCGATCGCGAGACCCTCGCATTCCTCGCGGTGAACGAGGCGGCCGTGGAGCACTACGGCTGGTCACGCGAGGAGTTCCTCGCGATGACCGCGAAGGACATCCGCCCGCCCGAGGACGTGCCGGCCCTGCTGGCGCTGGTCGAGCGGACCGTCGTGCCCACGAGGCCCGGCGTCTTCCGCCACCTCAAGAAGGACGGCACCGCCATCGAGGTGGAGACGGTCGGCAATCCGATGTCCTTCAACGGCCGGCCCGCCGTCATGGTGCTCGCCAACGACGTCACCGAGCATCGCAGGCTCGAGGAGCAGGTCCGCCAGGCCCAGCGCATGGAGGCCGTCGGCCGGCTGGCGGGCGGCGTGGCGCACGACTTCAACAACCTGCTCACGGTCATCAGCGGCTATGCCGAGATGCTGATGAAGTCCCTGCAGGATCGCACGGTGGACCTGAAGCGGATCCAGGAGATCCACCGCGCGGCCTCGCGCGCCGGGGCGCTGACGCGGCAGTTGCTGGCCTTCGGCCGCAAGCAGGTGATGGAGCCGCGCGTACTCGATCTGGACGACGTGGTTCAGGGCATGGTGCCCATGCTGGGGCGGCTGCTCGGCGAGCACATCGAGCTGAGGATGGAGCGGTCGCCGTCGCTGGGGCGGGTCAAGGCCGACCCCGGCCAGATCGAGCAGGTCGTGATGAACCTGGCGATCAACGCCCGGGATGCCATGCCGGACGGCGGAACGCTCACCATCGAGATGGGCGACGTGGAGCTGGCGGGTGCCAGCGCGGTCCCGGACGCGCCGCTGCGCTCCGGGCCGCACGTCATGCTAGCGGTCCGCGACACCGGGCACGGCATGGATGCCGCCACGCAGGCGCGCATCTTCGAGCCGTTCTTCACCACCAAGGAGGTCGGCAAGGGCACCGGGCTCGGGCTGGCCACGGTCTACGGCATCATCCAGCAGAGTGGGGGCACCATCCGCGTGGAGAGCGAGCCGGGCCGGGGCTCGACGTTCCGCATCTACCTGCCACTCGTGGACGAGGAGGCCGCGGCTGCGGAGGCCGCGTCGTCGGCCGGGGCCGTCCGTCCCGGGCACGAGACCCTGCTGGTGGTCGAGGACGAGCCCGTCGTGCGTGCGCTCGTGCAGGAGGTGCTGACCACGCACGGCTACCTCGTGCTGGTCGCGGCCAACGCGCACGAGGCGCTGCGGATCGAGGAGCGCCATGCCGAGCCGATCGCGTTGCTGGTCACCGACGTCGTGATGCCGGGGCCGAGCGGGCGCGAGCTGGCGCAGGAGTTCGGGCGCCGCCGCCCGAGCGCCCGGGTGCTGTTCGTCTCGGGGTACGCCAACGACGCCTTCGCGAACCGCGGACTGCTCCAGCCCGGGACCTGGTTCCTGCAGAAGCCCTTCAGCGCCGAGGTCCTCACGGGCAAGGTGCGCGAGATCCTGGACAGCGAGCGTCCCGCCCAGGCCGCGTAGGGGGCGCTGAGTCCGTCTCGCCGGCAGCGGGGCTCGCGCATTCGGGCGGCGGGGCACCCTGGCCGGGCACGCGGCGGGGCTCGCGCCGGCCGGCGGCGGGGCGGGGGGGGCGGTCGGCGGCCGGCGGGCCCCCGGGGCCCCGGCCACCCGGGCGGGGCGGCCGCCCGCGCCCGGGCGCCCCGCCGGGCCCCCGCGCGCGGCGCGCCCCCCCCCCCCGGGCGCCCGCCCCCCCGCCGCCCCTGCCCGGGCACCCTGCGTGTGGCAGTGGCAGCGGGGCACCCTGGCCGGGAAGGCGGCTACTCCAACAACACGCTCGCCTTCCCGGCCAGGGTGCCCCGCCGCGTGCCCGACCTGGGAGCCCCTCCGCCCACATCCGGGCACGAGGTCAGGCCGGAGGCTACTCCCGCGTCGCGGTCACCAGGTCGCGCAGGGCGCGGCGCAACCGCCCGTGCGCGTCGAAGCGGTGCACGAAGTCCGACTCCCGCCGGCCGCCCTTGGCGCGGATGACCCCGGCCAGCGCGCGCCGGTCCGCGGCACCCCAGCCCGTGATCCCCGGCAGGAGCGTGACGAGGGGCGCCCAGCGGTCGAACGCCAGGCGCTCGTCCGCCGACCAGCCGGCCCCGGGCCGCGCGCGCAGCAGCCGCGCCGCCTCGCGGGCGCACTCCTCGGCGCCGCGCTCGCGCCCGGCACCGAAGCGCCGGCCCATCATGCGCGTGACGGCGAGCCCGGCCCGGGCGAGGGGGAGCACGCCGATGACGTCGGCGCGCGGCGCGCCCAGCCCCAGGTGGACGTTGTGCTCGCCCAGCGCGGCGAGCGTCGCGAGGCTCGAGCGGTGTGAGGGCCGCGCCCGCATGCGCGTCAACTCGCGCCGCATCAGGCGCCGGGCGCCGGGGTCACGCGGGCGGAAGCCCAGCTTCTGGTAGAACCACCAGGCGCCGGACTCGAGGCCCTCGGTGTTACCCGCGCCGCCGAGCTGGTAGGGGTAGACGGTGAAGGTGTCGGCCCCGAACAGGTGGCGCGTCATGGCGAGGACGCGCGCGTAGGTCGTGGCCGCCTCGGCCCCGCGGAAGGTCTCGAACACGTTGTAGGCGATCTCGGCCGAGCCGAAGAGCGCGCTGGTCAGGACGTAGCCGGTGGGCACGCCGTTCCTGAGCGTGAGGGCGCCGTACACCGCCTCGAGCAGCAGGCGCCGCTCGGGCCGCGCGCCGATGCAGGCGAAGCACAGCCCGTCGCCGAATTCCACGAGCCGCACGTCGCGCGGGTCGCCGTAGGTGAAGACGTCGAGGTCGCGGCTGCGCGTGACCATGCTCTCGAGGGCGAGGTCGATGAGGCGCCGGCCCTCGCGCGGCGGAACCTCGCGCACCGATAGCGGCGCGCGCCGCGCCTCGGCGCGCAGGTCGGGGCGGGCCCGCTCGAGCGGCCGCGTCTGGAAGGAGACGCGGCGGACCGGCGCGCGCGCGCGGGTGCGCGAGGGCGTGTCCGGCCCGGGCCGGAGGACCACGGGCAGGTCGAGCCCGTCGTGGAGCTTCTCGCGCAGCGCGTCACCGGCCGGCAGCGCCGCCAGGCGGCCGATGACGAACGCGGCGTCGCTCTCTCGCGGGCCCTTCATGTGCCGCACCCACCCACGCGTGCCGTAGTCGAACTCGTCGAGTCCCGGGCTCTCGGCGAAGTGCCCCATCAGCGGCAGCAGGTCCTCGAGATCGCCGGACCGCTCGAAGCCGTCCCAGTCGATGGCGAGCCGCTCCGGCCAGCGCCGGGCCAGCCAGCGGGCGGTCTCGGCGAAGAACGGGTAGCGGAACTCGGTGCCCGCGATGCCGGTGTCGGCCAGTGTGCGGCGAAAGCGCCGCAGGTCGCGGCGGCGCTCGAAGCGCGCCAGCATGCGCTCGACCCGCCCCAGCACCTCGCGGTCGTCCGGGTAGGCGCGCGCGAAGCAGAGCGCCTCGTGCAGCCGGGCGACCCCGCGCGCCGAGCCGAGCGTCGCGCGCTCGAGGGCCGAGAGCAGCCCCGCCTTCTCCGCGGCGGCGGGGGCGCCGAAGCCGAGTCGCAGCCGCTCGAGCCGGCGCAGCAGCGGACCCGCGCGCGGCGCATCCGGGCGGGCCCGGCGCCGGGCCGGGCGGGCTACTTCAGCCATCGGTCCCACCAGGCCAGCTGGCGCATGAACTGGTCGGCGCGGTGCCGCGGCTCCCGCAGGCCGTGGCCCTCGCGCGGATAGTGCACGAACTCGACCGGCACGCCGAGGCTCATGAGCGCGGTGTAGAGCTGCTGGCCCTGCGGGTAGGGCACGCGCGGGTCGTTCTCGCCGATCAGGATCTGGGTCGGGGTCTTCGCGTTCCTGATGTAGGTGTAGGGCGACGAGCGCTTCCAGTTCTCGGGTGTCTCCCACGGATAGCCCTCGAAGTCGTAGGCGCGGTACCGGTGGATGTCGCTCTGCCCGAAGTGCGAGGCCAGCTCGACCGCGCCGGCGATCACGCCGGCGGCCTTGAAGCGATCGGTCTGCGTGATGGCCCAGGCTGCGAGGTAGCCGCCGTACGAGCCTCCGTAGACCCCGAGGCGGCCGCCGTCGGCGAGCCCCCACTTCACGAGGCTGTCCACGCCGGTCATCACGTCGCGCCAGTCCTGGAAGCCCCAGTCACTGCGCCTGCGCAGCATGAAGGCGGTGCCGTAGCCGCCGCTCGAGCGGAAGTTCGGCATGAACACCTGGTAACCGCTGGCGGCGAAGTACTGGGGGCCGGCCTGGAAGCCCAGCGCGTAGCGCGACGTGTAGGGTCCGCCGTGCAGCAGCACGAGCGTCTTGAGCGGCGCCTCGGCGGGCGCGCCGTGCGGACGCAGCAGCAGGCCCTCGACCTTCACGCCGTCGTCGCTGGTCCACGTCACGCTGCGCGTGGTCCCCAGCGCGAGGTCGCAGATCGCGGCGTTCGAGCCGGTCAGCTTGCGGCCCACGAGCCCGGCGTGGTCGGCCATCCACAGCTCGCCGGGGACCGTCGGGCTGCTCTGGGTCCAGGCGAGGGCTCCCCGTGTCGACATGGCCGACGAGCCCGCCTCGGCGCCGAGGTCCGCGGCGAAGCTCACCGCCCCGCCCGCGCGCGGCACGGCGGCGAGCGCCGTGCCGACGCCCCGCGCCGCGAAGAACCAGAGCGTGTCCGAGCCCGTGCTCCACACCGGCGTCTCGGCGTCCCCGTCGAAGCCCGCGGTGAGGTTGACGGGCGCACCCCCCGACCCGCCTGCGGCGGGTGCCCGGCCTGCGGCGGGTACCGCGGGCGCCACCCACAGGTCGCTCTTCTGCACCCACTTCTGCTTGTCGCCGCCCGCGGCCCACGCCAGCCAGCGGCCGTCCGGCGACCACGCGAACGGGTTGCCGATCACGCCCAGCCTGCGCACCGGCCCGCCCTCGGCGGGGACGACGCCGATGTCCACGAGGTTCTCGTCGTCGGGACTGCCCGTGGGGCTCACGAGGAAGGCGATGCTCTTCGAATCCGGCGACCAGTGCGCGCTCCACACCCACTCGCCCGGTCCGGTGAGGCGGCGCTGCTTGCCGCTCGCGACGTCCACCACCCACAGTTGCGGATACTGGAGGACCTGGTCCTCGACGTTCTGGTCCCACTTCTTCTTCTTCCAGTCGCGCGCCTGCTTCGGCAGGGTGTCCGTCTTCACGCAGGCGAGGGACCTGCCGTCGGGCGACCACTCCACCTCGCTCACCGCCTCGTCGTACGAGCCGAAGGGCCACGGGTCGCCGCCGTGCAGCGAGAGCATGTAGATGGCCGGCTTGGCGTCCTCGCCCGTGCCGCGGTTCGCGACGAAGGCGATGGTGTCTCCGCCCGGCGAGAAGGTCGGGCTGAAGTCGTTCTTCGGGTGGCGCGTGAGGCGCTGGGTGCGGCCCCCGTCGAGGTCCGTGAGCCAGAGGTCCTGGTTGTTCGCGTTCTCGGCGGTGTCGGGCTCGGTCACGACGAAGGCGATCCTGCGCCCGTCCGGCGACCAGGTGGGGTCGCCGACGCTGCGCAGCGTGAGCAGGTGGTCGAGCGTGAAGGACTTCGGTCCCGGTGCGATCCCGGTCGCGGCGGCCGGCTTCGTGACGGGTCCGGGCCTGGGAGCCGCGACCGCGGCGGCGGCGGCCACGGACAGGGCGAGGACGAAGGGGAGGATGCGTCGCATCGGCGACTCCGGGTGTAGGGAATCGAGGGGTCTGTGGACGCGCGGAGACTAGCGGAGCCCGGCCGGTGCTGTCACGGCCCGGCCGACGAGCACCGCGAGCGCCGCCACCTGCAGCCCGCCCGGCGCGCGATCACACAGGCGCGGGGGATTGTCGGGAGCGCGAGCGGGAGCGTCAACGCCGGTGACACCTCCGGGGGCGCCGGGCGCGGGGGCCCGCCCGGTCCGGTTGTAGGTCAGCGCCCGTCGGGGCTTCCCTCGGCGGGCTTCACCACCACGCGCGTCGCAACGGCCTCGCGGCCGTCGCTGCGGTAGTAGACCGTCACGTGGGCGTCCTTCTCCAGCTCGCCGACGGTGTGCATGTCGGCGTGCCGGGTGAACACCATCGTACGGGGCTTCTTGCCGCGCTTCTCGACCGTGAGGCTGGTCTTGTCGAGCGCGGTCACGTAGCCGGTGAACTGACGGGTGGTCTGCTTCGCCTTCGCCGACACGCTCGTGGCCGACGCGTCGGGCTTGCGTGCCGCGTGCGCGGGGAGCGCCGCGGCTGCGGCGACGAGGGCGAGCGCCGCGAACAGCGTTAGGACCTTCCGGCCCTGCTTCATCTTCCTCACCTCCCTTCCTCACCCCGGGGCCGGGCGCGGGCACCTTTACGCCGTGCGGGCGGGGCCGTCAAGGATTCCGTGATGGACGCGGGCCCCGGCCACCGCGTTCACGGCCGCGTGCACGCCGTGGACGGTGGAGGCGCGGATCGTGTGCGGGTGGCGTGGAGCGTCGGCGCGGTGGGGTGCGGGAGTGGCACGCGGCGGAGCGCCGCAGCGCCGACGCGACGCGTCAGCGCGGCGGCCTGCGGATGCCGAGCTTCTTCATCTTGGACTCGAGCGTGGTGGGCTTGAGCCCGAGCGCCGCGGCCGCGCCCCTGGGACCGCTCACGCGCCAGCCCGTGCGCTCGAGCGCCTGCAGGATGCCGGCCCGCTGGACCTCGGCGAAGGTCGGCGCGACCGGTGCCGCCTCGGCCACGCGCGCGGGCACGGCCGATTCCTCCGGCAGGCCGAGCCCGGCGCGCAGCCGCGCGTTCCTGGCCGCGAGCCGGTTGCGCTCGCCCGCGACCGTGCGATAGGCCTCGACGTTCCCGATGGCCTCGGCGCCCAGCCGGGCCGCGGCGGCGAGCAGGCCCACCTGTCCCTCGGGCAGCGCGCCGCGCGAGAACACGGCCAGCACCCCGATGCAGCGCTCGGCATGCTCGAGTGGCAGGGCGGCGAAGCCGCGCACCTCATGCAGGGCGAGCCACTGGGGCTCGGCCACGCCGAGCGCGGCGAGGTCCTCGTGCGCGATCAGCGGCTCGTGCGTCACCGGGATGCGCCCGACGAGACGCGCGCCGATGGGGAAGCGCCGGAACGGGCCGTCCAGCCGGGAGGTGAGGCCGGCGCTGGCGACGAGGTGCAGGCAGGTGGTCCGGCTCCGGCACTCTGCTCGCAGCGCACAGGCGTCGCAGAGGTCCCCGGGGCCGGCCAGCCAGACCCGCGCGAGCACCCCTTCTGCCGCAGCGAGGCCGGCCTCTGTCAGGGAGGCCAGCACAGGGCGCAGCGACTGCAGGACTTCGCGGGATCCGCTCATCGGGTCATCCTCGAGTGGCAGCCAGCAATCTACATCACGTGATTTCGTGAGTCACGAAATATCGTGAGCATGGATCCGGCTCTCGTCTGGACCTTCAGGTCGCTGTCCGGACGGACGAAAACCCACCCGTGGAACCGCGCCTCCAGACGCCGGGCGAGGTGGTGCCCGAGCGCTTCCTCGCATTCCTCTATGGTCTCGGCGCCGTCGCCGTCGGAGCGGCCGTCTGGTCGGCCATGGCGGTACTCGGCGATCTGTGGTCGCTGCCGGCGGTGCCCGTGCTGGGCTGGATGATCGGCTGGGCGTGCCAGCACGGAGGGCGCCGAATGGACCCCGTCATCCGGGTCACCGCCTGGCTGGCGACGGTCGCCGGAGCGCTGCTCGCCCTGCTCATGTCCACCGCCTTCTCGCTCACGCAGGCGTCGCCCGACGGAGGTTTCCAGGCCGGGGCGGTGGGGCTGGAGTACGTGCGGTTCTTCACCGAGCCCCCGTGGTTCGGCTCGGCCACCGTCGTGCTCGCGCTGGCCGGGGCGTGGTGGGCGCTGCGCGACGCGGCCCCGTCACGCCGCGTCGCGCGCCCCGCGCCGGCCGGCATGCGCGCGGTCCCGGGTGGGGTCGCGGAGCGGAGTACGGCGAGCGACCCGGGCGCGCGCGCCGCCTGAGCCCAGGCGGGGCCCGGCCACTACCCCGGGCGGTACATCGCCAGCGCCTTCTCCCGCTGCTCCTCGTGGCCCACGACGCGCTCGGGGTAGTCCGCGCCGAGTGCGACGCCTGCTTCCCGCGGCACGCGCGACGGCGCTTCCCAGGGTCTGTGCATCCAGCGCGACGGCACCTGCGCCAGCTCCGGCACCCAGCGCCGCAGGTAGGCGCCCTCCGGGTCGAAGCGCTGGCCCTGCAGGACCGGCTTGAAGATGCGGAACCAGGGCTGCGCGGCGTCCGCGCGGGCGCCTGCTCCGCCCCTGCCGGCGGAGCGAGGTGGAAAGGCACCACCTCGCCGTGGGCGTCGCGGGCGACCTCGTGGAGGCCCGAGTTGTCCTCGAGTCTGAGGTCCCAGCGGAAGCAGAAGAGGATGCGCATCGACCTGCCCCGGGGTGCGGAGCGCGTGCGGCCGTCGCCCCCGCCAAAGCTTGTGGAAACGGCAGTTGCGTGACGACGCGTGGATCAGGAGGGACGCCCGGGAGCCAATCGTCTATCATGCGCGGCCGCTGGCCGCCCGACCACGTGTCCACCCCGAACGCGAGGGTATCACCCGATGAACCGTTCCGTATGGCTGTGGATCATCGCCCTTCTGGTCACCCTGGTCTCCGCGCGCTGGCAGCGCGTCAGCGGCCCGACCCATGAGTTCTCGGGCACCGTCACCCTCGGTGGCACCCCCATCCGCTACACGCTCGAGCGCACGCACGCCTACGGGTCCGTGCACGGGCAGCGCGTCGCAAGTGACCACCGTGTCGTCATCAAGGACCTGCCCGCCGACGTCAGCGGCGTGACGGAATGGCGGCCGTATCGCTCCAGCCAGCCGTGGATCGCCGTCACCATGCGGCGCGAGGGCTCGTCGCTCGTGGCCGAGCTGCCGCAGCAGCCCGTGGCGGGCAAGCTCTGGTACCGGGTCAGGCTCGCGCGCGGAGCGGAGATGCTGCTCATCCCGCCCGACCGGCCCGTGGCCATACGCTTCCGCGACGACGTGCCGCCCTGGATCCTCCTGCCGCACATCCTCTTCATGTTCCTGGCCATGTTCCTCTCGACCCGGGCCGGGCTCGAGGTCTTCAACCCGAAGCCGGCGCTCGGGGCGCTCACCTGGTGGACGCTGGCGACGCTCTTCGTGGGCGGCATGGTGCTGGGGCCGTTCGTCGTGCACTACGCGTTCGGTCCGTGGTGGACGGGATTCCCGCTAGGTAACGATTTGACAGACAATAAGACGCTCATCGTGCTCGTCGGCTGGATCGCGGCGGCCATCGCCGTGGGGCGCTCGAAGATCGCGAAGGCCTGGGTCGTCTTCGCCGCCCTGCTCATGCTGCTGGTCTTCGCCATCCCCCACTCCTGGTCGGGCGGCGAGCCGCCGTACGGTCCGGGTGACACGGTGAGCGCCCCCGCCCCGTGACCGGCGTCACAAAGGGGCTTGACCGCGGGGGACCGCGCGAGCATCTTCACCGCGTCGGTGAGGGCGGGGATGGAGGCGGGGCCGAAGGAATCGTGCCCTGAAGTGCCCGTCTGCCGCGATGCCAGGGAAGGCGAGAGACGCCGTCCGGCGCCATCGTGCCCGCGACGGCCGCTCGACCCAGTGAAAGGCTTCGGCATCGGGGGCGGGGCATTCCCGCCCCCGATGTCGCTTTCATGGTCTCTCTCGGTCGACAGGGAGGTTCACCGCAAGGAGCCGGCTGGCTCAAGGAGGTCGCAATGCCACGTGGTCCAGATCGCTGCCTCGCGAAGTACGGTGTGGGCGTCGGCGTCATCGCCCTCGTCCTGTCGGTCGTTCTGGCCGCTCCGGTCTTCGCGCAGTGGCAGATCACCTCTCCGGATGGGAACTCCAGCCTGAAGCTGGGCTACCTGCTCCAGGGGAGAGCCGAGTGGGAGAAGATCGGTACGGATGCCGATGCCACGACCTCCCAGAACCTGTACCTGCGCCGCATCCGCCTGCTCTGGGGCGGCAAGATCAACGACCGCCTGACCTTCTTCGCCGAGACCGACGCCCCCAACACGGCCAAGGCGAACGATGAAGGCGTGAAGGACTACCCGGACGTCTACCTGCAGGACTTCATGGCGACCTGGATGGCGAAGGGCGCCCTCCTGCTGGACTTCGGCCTCCTGCTCACCCCGGGCTCGTACAACCACCTGCAGAGCGCGGCCACGCTGCTGGCGCTGGACTACGGTCCCTTCACCTTCGTCGAGTCCAAACCGCTCGAGGCCAAGATCGGGCGTGACGTGGGCGCGCAGGCGCGCGGCATCCTCTTCGACAAGCACGTCGAGTACCGCGCGGCGCTGCTGCAGGGCCTGAGGGGGGTGCTCGCCCAGAACTCGTTCCGTATGGCCGGCCGCGTGGCGTTCACACCGTTCGAGGCCGCGAACGCCCTCTTCTACGGGGGCACTTCGATCGGCAAGAAGAAGGCCTTCACGGTGGGCCTGGGCGCGGACGCCCAGCGGGACTATCGCGCCTACTCGGGCGATGCCTACGTGGACTGGCCGTTCGCGGGCGGTCAGGCGGTGACGCTGCAGGGCAACTACGTCTGGTACGACGGCGGGGACTTCCTCGGCTCGGCCCTGTACAAGCAGAACACCTACCTGATCGAGGCCGGGCTCACCTTCGTGGCCCGGAAGGTGACGCCGTTCGTCCAGGTGTCGGGCAAGACCTTCGACGACGAGCTGGAAGGGAAGAACGAGCGGGCGATGCAGTTCGGCCTGGCCTACTGGCTGGACGGGCACAAGTCCAACATCAAGGCGGGCTACACCGTGCTGAAGAAGGACGGCAGCGACGACCACGCGCTGTACACCGTCCAGTGTCAGGCCTTCAGCTTCTAGGCTGACCGGCGCGGTTCACGGGCGGGGTCCGCGGCGTCCGCGCTGCGATGCCCCGCCCTTCGCATGGAGCCCGGGCCGGGCCGTGCCCGTGCGGTGGCTAGTCGAGCCGCACCCGGGCCGCCACCAGCGCGGACGTGCGCGCGAGGATCTCGAGCGGCGCCCGCACGCGGCGCGCCACCTCGCGCTCGCGCAGGGGGCGGAACGCGAGGTAGACCATGCCGTCCGAGGCGCGGTACTGGCGGAGGGTGTCGGGCTCGGGCGGCACGAGCACCAGATTGCGCCGCGCGTGGAAGCGCAGCGAAGGCGCCGGGTTCCCGACCACCGCGAGCGGCGCGCGCGCGGGCGCGGCCGCCTCGAGCGCCTGCACGGCGGTGCGCGCGCTGAGCCAGTCCTCCATGGCCGGCAGCACCTGCAGCGACACGATGGGCATGCCCACGGCCACCGGCAGCGCCATGAGCAGGGCGGCCAGCCGCCGCCGGCGCAGCAGGTCGGCGAGGAAGGGCGCCCACGCGGTGAGCAGGGCGGTCGCCGCCAGCAGCCGCAGGGCGGACGCGGCCTCGGGGATGCGCGTCGCGAGCAGGGCGAAGGCGGCGGCGGCCACGCTCCCCACCGCCGCCAGCGTGAGCGCCGAGCGCGTGATCGCCCGGCCGAGCCGCGCGGGATCCTCCAGCAGGTGGTCCAGCAGCCGCCCGCACAGCAGCGCGGCCGCCGGCAGCGCGGGCAGCGCCGCGGTGAGCGGGCGCGACGGGTAGACCAGGATGGGGGCGAGGGCGGCGAGCAGGCAGGCGATGAAGAAGTGCGCCGCGCCCTCCTCGCGCCGCTCGCGCTCCACCGCCGCCGGCGGCAGCAGGTCGGGACCCGAGCGTCCCAGGCGGAGCAGCGGGAAGCGGGCGTGCCACCAGGTCGCGGCGTGGGCCATGGCGTCGGGCAGCAGCGCGCTCCAGGGGAAGAAGCCCACCACGAGGAACGGCACGGCGTACACGATCCCCGCGTACCAGGGCATCGCGGGGCCCACGGCGTAGGGGAAGAAGGGCGCGCTCAGGAGGAAGGCCAGGCCGTGGCGCTCGATCATCGCGCCGTACCACGGGAGCGCCACGCCCAGCATGAGGGCGAGCCCGGCGAGCGGCCGCGCGCGCCGCCAGTCCTCGGGGTCGCGCGCCAGCGCGAGGTAGAGCGCCAGCCCGCCGAGCGGCCACAGCGCCGTGAGCGGGCCCGCGCAGATCAGCGCCGCGGCCAGCGCCCCCCAGGTGACGACGAGGCGCGGGTCGCGGCCGCGGGCCCGGCCGAACACGACGTCGGCCAATCCCTCGCAGCCCATCCAGGCGAACAGCGTGCCCAGTAACTGGGTGCCGTCCGCGCGCGCCGCGACCGGCAGGAGGACCGAGGTGGCGAGCACGCCCGCGGCGAGCACGCCCGCCCGCGGTCCGAAGTGCCGGGCCCCCGCGACCCCCGTGATCAGCACCAGCAGCACGGCGACGATGGCGCGGGCCTGGCGGGAGTGCACCGGCGAGTCGCCCTCGCGCCGGTACGCCAGCGCCTCGATCGCGTACGCCGGCGCGGGCTTCTCGAAGAGCGGGCGCGAGCCGTAGAGCGGCGTCAGGATCTCATGACGGCGCAGCATCTCGCGCGCGACCTGCGCGTCGCGCGCCTCGCGCTCGTCGAGGACGCCCACGCGGTCGAAGCCGAGGAACAGCGTGGCGAAGCAGAGCGTGGCGAGGATGAAGGGAGCGAAACGCACGCGGGCAGGTTAGCAGAGAGGGGCCGCCCGCGCCGCGGGGCGCGGCCAACGCGGCGTTCCAGTGGGGGCGCCGGCGAGCCCGGGCTAGAAGGAGATGCCCAGCTTGACCGACGCCTCGGGCGTGAAGACCCGCTGCTCGTACGTGGTGCCCGCGACGGGGATGCGGCGGGTCCCCGAGACGACCATGTGCCCCGCCGCCCAGGGGTTGAGGTAGACGCTCCTCCAGACGGGCCACACGTAGCCGCCGCCCGCCGTGACCACCCCGTTCGTGTAGGTCGAGAAGCCGCCGTAGCCGACGCGGGAGATGATGCTGCGCCAGTACTCGAAGCCGGCCCCCACCCAGAAGCCCCGGTAGCCCTGCTCGCGCCAGCGCGGGAACCAGTCCACCAGCAGCGCGAGCGCGTCCACGCGCGCGGCCTCGAAACCGTCCTTGAGCATGAAGTCCGGCGGGTAGGCACGCGCGACCACCGGGCGCACCCGCCAGCCACTGCTCCCGGACCAGGCGGATGCGTGGAAACCGCCCATGAGGTAGGGCGCGGCGTCCAACTCGATCCCGGCGGCCGAGACCTCCTCGACGTCGGCCTCCTCGGCGTGGGCGGACGAGGACGCCAGGGCCAGGGCAGCCAGGAGGGCGGGGAGCGCGAGCGTCAGGATCCGGCGGGGGTGTCGCATGAGGCGGCGATTCTACCTCAGGCCGCCTCGTCCATCACCTCGCGCACCTTGCGCGCGAACTCGTCGAGCGCGAAGGGCTTCTGCAGGAGCGGCGCGGCCGGGTCCAGGGCCTGCCACCCGCCTTCGACCGCCGCGCCTCCAGCACCCGGTAGCCCGACTTCTGGAGGGTCGCGCGCACGAGCGAGCGCACCACGTCTCCGTCCTCGACCAGCAGCACGGTCTCGGAGCCCCGGGGCGCGGCGGGCTCCGCCGCGGCCTCCCGGCCCCCGCCATGTTCCCCGTGGACGTCCGCGGGTTGCTGCCTTACCCTCCGAACCCCATGACGGCGGCTGCTGTTCGTCGCCCCGGGGCCACACCCGACCACCACCTCCTCATCCCTCCCAACCAAGCGGAAGCATCCATGGCCGAACCCGTCCCTGCCGCCTTTGAGGAGTCCCTCAGCCCCGGGGCCCGCGCGCTCGTCGAAGACGTCCTGCGCCGGACCGGGGATCAGTCGTCCGCGCCCGGCACCAACGTGTGGCTGCGCGTCATCCTCGAGCGGCACGGCCCGATGGTGGTGACCCTCGCCCCCTCGATCGAGCCGGCCGCCCTCCTCGTGCGCGTGCGCGAGCAGCTGGCGAAGGACGAGGCGGGCGCGCCGCTGCAGGTGACCACGGTGCTGGAGGCCGCGGTCGCCCACGCCGGATCGCGCGGCCAGAGCCGGGCCTTCGAGTCCGACGTCGCGTACGCCGTCCTCGCCGCGGGAGGCTTCACGGTGGAGGGGGGGGCCGCCGCGAAGGCGACGCCCGCCGCGCCCGGCGCAGCGTCCGGCCCGGCGCCGCCGGCGGGCGCGCCGCCTGCGCCCGCCGCCGCCGCGCCGCGGAGGCTCCTGCCCACGCCGACGCTCGACCAGTTCGGGCGCGACGTGACGAAGCTCGCGCGCGAGGGCAAGCTCGGGCCGGTCGTGGGCCGCGAAGAGGAGACGGAGCTGGTGATCGAGACGCTGTGCCGCCGCACCACGCGCAACCCGGTGCTGGTGGGTCCGGCGGGGGTGGGCAAGACCGCGATCGTCGAGGGCCTGGCCCAGCGCATCGTCGCGGACCGGGTGCCGGGCCTCCTCGCCGGCACGCGCATCGTGGAGCTGCAGGCCTCCGGGCTGGTGGCGGGCGCGCACATGGCCGGCGAGCTCGAGGAGCGGGTCAAGACCATCGTGCGCGAGGCCTCGCAGGCGAGGCTCGTGCTGTTCGTGGACGAGGTGCACGCGCTGATGGGTGCGGGCGGCATGCAGGGGCTCTCGGACGTGGCCACGCAGCTCAAGCCGGCGCTCGCGCGGGGCGACATCGCCTGCATCGCGGCCACCACGGACGACGAGTACCGCCGCTTCATCGAGTCCGACCGGG
>Ga0315295_10002272_pt1 | contig 16333 bp, 17 predicted proteins | sample YL17G14_0_MG_FD_204453 | JGI IMG/M metagenome (GOLD analysis project Ga0315295, IMG submission 204453) | Sediment microbial communities from Yellowstone Lake, YNP, Wyoming, USA - YL17G14_0 | ecosystem: Environmental > Aquatic > Freshwater > Lake > Sediment | place: USA: Wyoming | collected... | reverse complement strand
CCGTCCACCAGCACCACCCGCTCGAGCAGGTCGTCGGGGAAGTCCAGCACCGACGGCGCGGGGCCCACGCCGTAGTGGATGAGCCGGTAGATCTCGTCGGCGATCACCCACACGCCCTTCCGCTTCGCCCACTCGAGTATCGCCTTCAGCTCGGCCTGCGTGTACACCGCGCCCGTCGGGTTGCAGGGCGAGTTGAGGATCAGCCCCTTCACCGCGTCGTCGTGCCAGCGGTCGAGGTCCTTCACCGAGACCTTGAGGCTCCACTCGGGGTCGCCTGGCACCTCGACCGGCCTCGCGTGCGCGAGGTGCACGATCTGCGGGTAGCTCGTCCACGCCGGAGTGGGGATCAGCACCTTGTCGTTCGCGCCGAACAGACAGATGCAGGCGTTGAAGATGGACTGCTTGCAGCCGTTCGAGACCACGATGTTGTCGGCGTTCACGGCGCGCCCGCCGGAGAGGAGGCTGAGCCGCCGCGCGATGGCGGCGCGCAGCTCGAAGAGCCCTTCGGTGGGCGCGTAGTGGGTCTCGCCGCGCTGCGTGGCCCTGATCCCCGCCTCAAGGACGAGCTTGGGCGTGCCGAAATCGGGCTCGCCGGCGCCCAGATCCACAACGTTCACGCCCTCCTTCTTGAGGCGCGCGGCCTCCCTGGAGACAGCGAGAGTGGCGCTCGGGGCAAGCGCAGCGACGTTGCGGGAGAACAGAGCGTTCATCGGATGACCCGGTACTCGCGAAGGATGGGAACCACCGAATCGAGGGGGAGTGCACCAACCGTGCCACGCGGTCCCCGCACTGTCTCGGCGCGGAACAGGGAGTTGAGGATCGCCTCTTCCGTCGCCTCGACGACCGCCTCGAAGAGCGGCGACATGGCGTCGTTGGCCACGGTCTCGACGCTGCGGGTGAGCTGGCCGGGCCCGAGGGGATTGCGGCGCACCGCGGCCGCGGTGGAGAACGCGATGGCGAAATCGCCGCTCCCGTTCGTCATCGGGGAGCCGGTGCGGGCCACGCCAAGGAACGCGCGCTGGGCCAGCCGCTCGAGGCCGCGCGCGTCGAGCGGCGCGTCGGTGGCGACGACGATCATAATCGATCCGTCCGCTGACGGCTGAGGGCTGACCTCTGACGGCTGACGGCTGACGGCTGAAGGCTGGACCTGGCCTTGCAGATAGTATCTGCCCAGCCGCTGCCCCACCGGCGCGCCACCTATCGTCAGGATGCCGCCGAAGTTCGTCTGTACGAGTACCCCCACTGTCCAGCCGCCCAAGCCAGGCGACAACACCCGCGAGCTGGTCCCAATCCCGCCCTTCCAGCCGAACGCGATCGTGCCGCGGCCCGCGCCGACGCTCCCCTCCGCCACCGGCCCTTCGCGCGCCGCGCGGATCGCCTCGAGCACCTGCGCTTCGGTGATGGGCCGGAGGCGGATGCGGTTGAGCCCGCCGTCGTTCGTCTCGCCGACGACGGCGTTGATGGACTGGACGTTCTCGTTGCCCGGGAGGCCGAGGAGGTACGTGAGGACGCCGTCGGCGGTGCGCGGCACGCAGAGGGTGCAGGTGAGGACGATGGGTGACTCGATCTCGCCCAACTCGCGTACCTGCGCGATGCCGGTCAGCTTGCCGAAGCCGTTCCCGACGGAGACGGCGGCGGGCACCTTCTCGAGGAAGACGTTGCCGCCGTGCGGCAGGATGGCGGTGATGCCGGTGTTGATGGAGTCGCCCGCCGCGACCGTGACCTGTCCGACGCGCACGCCGGCCACGTCGGTGATGGCGTTGAGCGGCCCGGTACGGAGGATGCCGATGCTGATGCCGAGTTCACGCGCGCGTGGCCGTGGCACCTGCGCCGCGAGGGCGGGCGCGAAGGCGAGGGCGAGGAGTGCTAACCGGCTGCGGTGCGCCATACCCCAAGATGGTGATTCGGAGGCGGAGGCTCAAGGCGCCCCGGCACCGCGCCTACGACTTCAGGATCGGAGCGCCCGCCGGCACGACCGTCCGCCCGAAGGTGCCGTTCGTCACTTCGGTGAACGAGATGCTAGTCGCTGCGGCGAGCACGGCGTGGCGCATCTGGCCCTCGCTACGGAGTGAGGTCACGACTGCGGTCCCCGCCCTCCGTACGGCAGGCGACGGCTCGGGTTCCCCGCGCGCCGGGCCGCACGGCGGCCGCCTACCCCACGGAATGCCTGAGGATGGTGCGGAGCTTCGCCGGAGGCACGCGCCGCGGATCCGAGAGATAGATCTCGTGGTGCACTCCGCGGAACTCCACGCCTTCGGCGTGGGCGAAGTCGTGCATCGCCTCGAGCGTGGCCGGCTCCTTGTCGTACGGACCTACGTGGAGCATCTGCACGCACTTCCCCTCGCGGATGGTCTCGAGCTTGACCTTGCGTAACTCCGGGGCTTTGCCCTTGGCGAGGAGCGCCAGCTGCGCCCGTGCCAGGTCGCGCACGCTCACGAACGTCGGCGTGCGGATCAGCAGCTTCCAGCGCCAGTCCTTAGGCGACTTCACCGAGAACGGCGCCGCCTTGTTCGGCCCCCACCACAGGCCCTCCAGCCACGCCACCTTGTAGTCACCCTTCCCCGCAAACTTGCGGGTCATCTTGATGGTGAAGGCCACGGCGTACAGGGCGCCGATCGCGGCCTGGAACGCAACGCCCGACGGCTCGCCTACTCCTTCGACGCTGAGGTACTTGGCCGGCCCGATCTTCACGAAGACAGGCTTCTTCGGTGCGACGTACTCCGCCTTGTGCTTCTTGAACAAGTCGAGCTTGGTGGTCGTGGCCACGGGGAGTACCTCCTGGTGGGCGTGTCGCCGGACGGGACGCGCCACTATGGCGCGGGTCGCGCGGCCGTGCAAGAGCGGGGCGCCGGCGGGGCGCCGGCAGGGAGACGGATGGGGCCGCTTGAGCCGGTGCCTCCCCGCGGCTAACTTCAACCCCGCAGGATTCTTTGACATCCGAAAGGGGAGATTCCGTGGACGCTGCACCGGTCATCAGCCGAGGCCACAACGTGGCCGCGCTCATTCCTCCCGTCACGGAGGCCGCTCTCCCCTTCCTTCTCCCCATCCAGGATCGCCGCACGCTCGTGCTGACGCCCGACGCGGCACGCGCCGTCGCGCTCGGCGCGGCGCTCGAGGCCGCCGGCCGCGCGAGCAAGGACGTCGTAGCCGTCTCCGGGCTCGCCCGCGCCGCGCGCCGCCTCGCTACAGCGACGCCGGCGTTCCTCCTCGTCGGGGTGGAGGATGCCCTCGCCCTGCTCCACCGCTCGGCCCTCAAGCCCGCCGAGGCCCAGACCGTCGTGCTGGCGTGGCCTGAGGAACTGGAGCCCGAGGCCACGGCGGCGCTCGAGGCGGTGCTCTCGGAGTGCGACAAGGAGACACAGCGCATCGTGCTGGCCGCGTCGCCGGGGCCTGCGCTCGACGCCCTGCTCGAGCGGTACGCGTGGAAGGCGATGACGTTCGGGTTCCCGGCCGTGGACGAGCCGACGCCACAACCGATCGGTCCGGCGCGGTTCGTGGTGGCTCGTACCGATCACTTCGCCGACGCACACCGGCGCATCCTCGACGTCCTGAACCCGGACTCGGAAGCGAGCCTCGTCGTCGCCACCTGCCCGGCGAACCGCGAGGAGGCCGCGGCACTCGCCGCCCGGGCGACGCAAGATGCGCCCCCCGTCTTCGTGGTCGAGCCCCACCAGTTGCCCTGGCTCCGGCGCCACTTCCACCCCGTCACATCCCTCCGTCTGCCGGGCGCGGCGGACGTCGCCGAGCGGCGGGCGGAGAAGGTCCGCACGGCGCTGGCGCGCCTGATCGAGGCGGGCGACCTCGACCGGGAACTCCTCGCGCTGGGTCCGCTCTTCGACCGCTACGACCCGGCCGACGTCGCGGCCGCCGCCGTGCGCGCGGCGCGGGCCGGCCTCCTGGGCGGGCCCGCCGGTGAGGCTGCCGCTGTCGCGGCCGACGCCGTGTCCTCGGCGGCAGTGCCCGCATGGGCGAAGGTGTGGATCGGCGCCGGCAAGAAGGACAACGTGCGGCCGGGAGACCTCGTGGGCGCCATCGTCGGCGAGGCGAAGATCGCTGCCGACCGGATCGGGAAGATCGACGTCCGCGAACTGTACTCCCTCGTCGAGGTGCGCGCGGAGGATGCCGAACGCATCGTCGGTGCGCTCACGGGCGCCACGATGCGCGGGCGGCGGCTCACGGCGCACATCGACCGCGGAGCCGGACCGGCCCGGCCGCCGCGGCGAGGCTAGCGGCGCAAGGAGCCGCGAAAGACCAGGCGCCACCGCGGGTCTCCACGGTGGCGCCTGGTGCGTCCGGGGAAGTCCGGCGCCTACTTCTTCCTGCCGACGGTCTCCTTCAGGCCCTTGCCTGCGCGGAACACGGGGGCGACCGACGCCTTGATCTGGATCTCCTTGCCCGTGCGGGGATTCCGGCCCTTGCGGGCGCTGCGCTTGCGGGCCTCGAAGTTCCCGAACCCGGTGATCTGGACTTTCGAGCCCTTCTTCAGCTCGGAAGCGATCACGCCGTTCGGCGCGAAGAGGGCCTCGACCGTCCGGCCCGCATCGGCCTTCGACATCTTCGTCTTCCCGGCCAGCGCGTTCACAAGATCGGACTTGTTCACGGGATGCACTCCTTGGATAAATGAGGAAACACGCGGAGAAATGGCCCGCAGCTGGCCAAGAACCTAGGAATGCCCTAGGTTTTCCGCAATAGGGAGTCGTGCGGATGGCGCGCTTGAGCCATTCTCGGCGACCTGCGACCTTTCCCGCACTCAACTCCCGGGACCCTGGATGAGCGCACCCCACGACCAGCTGGACGCCGCAACCAGAGCCGCGGGGCGCTGGCCCGCGCGTGGCGAGATCTGGCTCATCCTGGCCTACGCGCTGACGGCGGCGTTCGTGACGTGGCAGGCGCTCCACCTGGGCCACATCGACAACTTCCTGATATTCCGCTGGTCGTTCTTCCACCTCAGTGAGGGCGTGAACCTCTACGCCCCGTACCCGAAACTGTACTTCTCCCTGTACCAGTACGGTCCGAGCTTCGGCCTGCTGATCGCGCCATTCGCGCTGCCGCCGGTGTGGCTCGGCCTTGTTCTCTTCAACTCGGTCAACATCACGGTCTTCTACATCGCGGTGCGCCGCCTCCTCCCCGGGCGGCTTGGCCTCGTGGCACTCGTGCTCCTCTACTTCGAGGTATTGCGCACGGCCCAGAACGCCCAGAACAATGCGCTCCTCGCCGGGCTCATGATCCTGGGGTTCCTCTGGCTCGAGCGCGACCGGCTCGGGCGCGCCGCGGCAGCCATCGCTTTAGGCGCCTCCTTCAAGATCTTCCCGCTCGCCGCGGCGGCGCTCGCCCTTCCACACCGGCGACGAATGCGCTTCGGGCTCTTCCTCGCGGCCGCGCTTGCGGCGCTCCTCCTCGCCCCGTTGCTGCTCACGTCGGCGTCCACTCTGCTCCAGCAATACCGGTGGTGGGGCGAGGCCGAGCAGGGCTTCGGCGCCCGCCGCCTCGACTCGGTCATGGCGTTGTTCGCCCTCGTCGTCCCTGGCACGTGGCCGAACTGGCCGGTCCAGGCGGCGGGCACGGCTCTCGTCCTGCTGCCGTTCCTGCTGCGCCGCGCCGACTGGGGGGATCCGATCTTCCGGCGGGGGATGCTGTACTCGGTCCTCGTCTACGTCGTGCTCTTCAACCACCAGGCGGAGTCGCCGACGTTCATCATCGCGATGACGGGCGTTGTCGCGTGGTACCTCACCGTCGAGCGACGGTGGTACCACCACGCCGTGATGGCCGCGTCGTGGGTGCTGGTGTCGCTGTTCTCGGAGATCCTGTCGGGGGACGCGCTCAACGCCTGCTGCAGGCCCTGGCACTACAAGACGATACCGATCCTGCTCGCCTGGCTGGTCATGCAGTGGGAACTCCTCGCTCCGCGCCGCCCCGGCGGCGCGCTCCCGGGCCGCGCGGGCGACGCGCCGGCGCCCTGAGGTGCCGCCATGAACCTCGCGGGTAAACGCGTTCTCGTCACCGGCGCGGATGGCTTCATCGGGAGCCATCTGGTCGAGGAACTCCTGACGGCCGGCTGTGACGTCCGCGCCTTCGTCTTCTACAACTCCTTCAACAGCCGGGGGTGGCTCGACACCCTGCCGCCCGACCGGCAGAATGCGCTGGAGGTCTTCGCCGGCGACGTCCGCGATCCCCACGGGGTCCGCGCGGCGATGGAGCGGTGTGACGTGGTGTTCCATCTGGCCGCGCTGATCGCGATCCCGTTCTCGTACCACTCCCCCGACTCGTATGTCGACACCAACGTCAAGGGCACGCTGAACATCCTGCAGGCCGCACGACACCTCGGCGTCGCGCGGGTGCTCGTCACCTCGACGTCCGAGGTCTACGGCACCGCCCGGTACACGCCGATCGACGAGCAGCACCCGTTCCAGGGGCAGTCGCCCTACAGCGCGACCAAGATCGGCGCCGACCGGCTCGCCGAGGCCTTCTACCGGTCGTTCGACACGCCGGTCGTCATCGTCCGGCCCTTCAACACCTACGGGCCGCGCCAATCCGCCCGGGCCGTGATCCCCACGATCATCACGCAATTGCTGAGCGGCGCGACCGAGCTCCGGCTGGGCAGCGTGACGCCCACGCGGGACTTCACCTACGTCAGGGACACCGTCCGGGGGTTCGTCGCACTGGCGGGGGCCGACGACGCGATCGGCGCGGAAGTGAACATCGCCACGGGAAGGGAACACTCCATCGAGGACGTGGCCCACATCCTCATCCGCGAGCTGCAACCTGCCGCGCGCATCGTCACCGACAAGACGCGCGTGCGCCCCGACAAGTCGGAGGTCCAGCGGCTGATCGGCGACAACTCCAAGCTCGTCCGGCTGACCGGCTGGCGTGCGGAGTACGACCTCAAGGCGGGTCTTCGCGAGACGATTCGGTGGTTCAGCGAGCCCGCGAATCTCGCCAGGTACAAAGCCTGGCTCTACAACCTTTAGGCGGAACGATGCGTGCCGTCATCCTCGCCGGTGGTAAGGGCACACGACTGCGGCCCTATACGACGCTGATCCCGAAACCGCTGGTCCCGCTCGGCGGACGCTACTCGATCCTCGAGATCGTCCTGATGCAGCTGGCGAAGGCCGGGTTCACGCACGTCACGCTGGCGGTCAACCATCTGTCGCAGCTGGTCATGGCCTACTTCGGCGACGGCTCGCGCTGGAACATCCGGCTCGGCTACTCGCTTGAAGACCAGCCGCTGAGCACCATCGGACCGTTGACGCTGATCGACGACCTGCCCGACGACTTCCTCGTCATGAACGGCGACGTCCTCTGCGACCTGGACTACCGGGCCTTCTTCGAGGCGCACGTCGCGCACGGCAGCGACATCTCGGTCGCGGTGTACCGGCGGGACGTCAAGGTCGATTTCGGCGTCCTGCGGTACAACGCCGACCTCGACCTCGAGCACTTCGAGGAGAAGCCGTCCCTCGCCTTCGACGTAAGCATGGGGGTCTTCTGCCTCAATCGGCGGGTGACGGCGGCGCTCGAGCGGGGCCGGGCCTACGGGTTCGACGAGCTGATGCTCGACAGCCTCTCGCACGGCCGCCGCGTGAAGGTGGTGCCGTTCGCCGGTTACTGGCTCGACATCGGCCGCACGGACGACTACGAGTACGCGGACGAGCACTTCGAGACGCTGGCCGCGCGGTTGGGGATCGGCATCTCATGAAAGTGCTGGTGACCGGTGCCGGCGGGGCGTTGGGCCGCCTGTTGTGCCGCCGGCTCGCGGGCGAGGGCGGCGTGGAGGTCCTCCGGGCGGACCTCACGTCCAGCGACGCCCCCGGCTCTTTCGTGTGCGATATCGCCGATGCGGACGCGGTGACGGCACTCGTCGGCAAGACGCGGCCGGACCGGATCTTCCACCTGGCCGGCAGCGCGTCGGGCGACTTCGACCAGGCCCGGTCGGTCAACGCCGACGGGGCGCGTTTCCTGTGCGAGGCAGTGGGCCGCCGCGGACTGCGCTCGCGCATCGTCGTCATCGGCAGCGCCGCGGAGTACGGACCGGTTGAGCCCGCCGAGAACCCGCTGTCCGAAGCGCGCGTGCTGCGCCCCGTGACCGTCTACGGATTGACGAAGGCGTTCCAGACGCAGATCGCCGCGTTCTACGCCGCGCACCACGCGGTCGACATCGTCGTGGCACGGCTGTTCAACCTGCTCGCGCCGGGACTCCCGGAGAACCTCTTCCTCGGCCGGGCGGAGCGCCTGATCGCGCAGTTCCAGCGAGGCGAGATCACGAGCCTCGAGTTCGGGAACCTGTCCAGCACGCGCGACTACGTGGAACGCGAACAGGCCCTCGACCAACTGCTCCTCATCGCCGACAAGGGCGTGAGGGGCGAGGTCTATCACGTGGCCTCCGGCCGCCCCATCACCATGCGCGAGCTGTTGGTGCGACTGCTGCGGGAGGCCTCGATCGACCCAGGGGTCGTCCGGGAGTCGCCGGAGCGACCGACGCGCATGGGTACCGACGTCCCCACGATCTATGCGGACCTCTCGAAGACGCGAGCGCTCGCCGATGCCTGACCCTGCCGCCGGCCTCCCCCCCGGGCGTCGCCGCCTGACCGTGGTCGCGCCGGTGTACAACGAACAGGAGGTGATCACGGCCTTCTACGAACGGACCAAGGAGGCCCTTGGCACGGTGCGGGATCGGTACGCGTCCCGCATCCTGTTCGTCGTCGACCGCTGCACCGACGACACGATGGTGGTGCTCCGGCGCATCGCGGATCGCGATCGGGACGTGCAGGTCCTCGTGCTGTCCTCGCGCTTCGGCCACCAGATGTCGTTGCTGGCCGGGATCGACCACGCCGTCGACGCGGACGCCATCATCCTGATGGACAGCGACCTCCAGCACCCCCCCGAGCTGATCCCGGAGCTGCTGGCCCAGTTCGAACGCGGGGGCGACGTGGTCTTCACGGTGCGGAGGGATTCCGCGGAGATCGGCAGGGCGCGCCGGCTCCTCGGGAACCTGTTCTACCGCGTGCTGGGGTATCTCTCGAACATCCCCGTGCAGCGGAACGCCGCGGACTTCCGGCTGATCTCCGCCCGCGTGGCGCGCACGTTGCGCGAGCAGATTCGCGAGCGTGGCGTGTTCCTGCGTGGCATCCTTAGTTGGGTCGGCTTCAACCAGGTCGCCGTCGAGTACAGCCCGGCCAAGCGCGCGGCCGGCCGCAGCAAGTACTCGCTGTCCCGCATGATGGCGCTGGGGACGGCGGGCATCCTGTCCTTCAGCACCAAGCCGCTGCGCATGGGGATCTTCGTGGGCATCGGCTTCGCGATCCTCAGTTTCTCGTACGGCGTGGTCACCGTGGTCACCTACTTCACCGACCGCAGCTTGCCATCCGGCTACGCCACGATCGTGACGCTCCTGCTCCTGTTCAGCGGGGTGCAGCTGATCTTCATGGGGATCCTCGGAGCGTATATCGGCGGAATCTACGACGAGGTGAAGGGGCGCCCGCACTACATCGTCGACGAGGCCATCAACTTCGGCGCGGACGAGCGACCCTCCTGAGCTGACGTCAGGCGGCGCCGAAGCGCGTGAGAACGAGGTCGCCGCGCCCGAAACGCCCGCGCACCGGCGCCGAGACGAGCGCCGCCAGCTCGACCGCGCGCTCAGCGATGTACGTGTCCCACCCTACCACCGACGGGTCGTTCCTCCCCGGGTGCACCATCAACTCGGTGCTCCCCTCCGGCAGCGCGTCGAGCAGCGCCAGCAGATCCGCCTCGAAGCTGGTCACGCCGAGGAGGACGATGCCGCGGAAGGACGCGGTCCCCGGCACTGGGCGCGGCCCGCGCGAGGGCGCCGCCCACGCCGCGGCGAGGAGCGCGCGCTTCACCACGCCCGCAGCGTTCGCCGGCCGCGCCCACAACGGCTCGAGGGGCCGGCGGACCGCGCGCACGCCCGCCGCAGCAGCAGCCGCCGCGAACGCGCCGCGCATCGCCGGGAAGGCGTGCACGTGGCGGTGGCTGTCGGCGTGGGTGGGCGCTATGCCGGCCGCCCGGAGCCGCGCGAACTGCGCCTCCGCCTCGCGGCGTACCTCGTCTGGCCGCACACCGCCGGCCAGCGCGCGCCGCAGCAGCGCGCCGAGGGGGAGGAAGCGCCCCGCAGCGTCCACCAGGCTCCGCACCGCCGAGACGGGCGCGACGGGCGCGCCGGTGGTGAGGTTGAAGTGGAGACCGACGCCGAGGCGCGCCCCGAGGCCGGCGGCTCGCCGCACGGCGTCGTCGAAGCCGGGGGTATTGACCATCATCGTGGCCGACGTGACCACGTCCGCCTCGACGGCTTCCTGGACGCCCTCGTTGACGCCTGAGGCAAGCCCGAAGTCGTCGGCGTTGACGATCAGGCGGCGGCTAGGCACGGGCGCCGCCCGTGCTCACGTCGCCGACCGGAGCGTGATCCGGACGATCTCGCCGGGCCGCCACAGGCGCATCCGAGGCCCCCACGTCCCCGTGCCGCGGCAGACGATCACCGGCATCCCCTCGATGTCGTACCGCCCGCCCATCAGCGGGTAGTTGCGCGCGGTGAAGTAGCCGAACGGCCAGATCTGCCCGTCGTGCGTGTGCGCGCCAAGCATCAGCCCGGCACCGCCGCGCGCCGCGCGGTCCGCCTGCAGCGGGCTATGCGAGAGCAGCACCGTCGCCGTGTTCGCGGGGCGCCCCGCCAGCGCCTGGCCGATGGGATCGGCGACTGTGGTCCGGCCGCGGCCGTGGCGCGTGAGGTCTTCGACCCCCGCGAAGACGAGGCCGGGCCGCACCACCGCCCACTGGTTCACCAGCACGCGGAGGCCCGCCTCCTCCAGCCGGCCCGAGCCGCCGCCCTGCCGGCCGTAGTGCTCGTGGTTCCCGTTGACAGCCCAGACGCCGAGCGGCGCCGAGAGGCTGCGCAGGCCCGGCAGCAACGCCGACTCCGACGGCGTGTCCCCCTCCAGGACGTCGCCCAGCACCACGATGGCGTCGGGCCGCAGGCCCGCCACCTGCCGCACCCGTGCGGCGAGCCACCGCTCGCCGATCAGCGCGCCCAGGTGCAGGTCGGAGATCGCGACGACCACCATCCCGTCGGCGTCGCGCGGCAGGCCGGCGAGCCGCACCTCGTAGTCGCGCACCACCGGCGCGCGCATCCCTTGGACCACCGCGATCACCGCGAAGGCGCCGGCGAGGGCCAGCGCCCCGCCGCGCGCGGTGGGCGCCCAGCGGCGGAAGAGGAAGCCGAACGCCGTGACGGTGTCCACGATGAGCAACCCCGCCGCCGACCAGAAGAGCACCGCCATCCAGTCCGCACCCACCAGCTCCAGCGGAGCCACCACGGCGGGCGGCAGCACGCCCTCAAGTCCGCGGGCGGCGAAGTAGCAGCCCCAGAGCATGACGGCGAGAGCGACGAGGAGCCAGCGCGGAACCCGCCGCGCCAGCAGCGGCACCGTCCAGGCGCGCCAGAGGACGTAGAGGTTGCCGAAGAACTGTGAGGGTTCTCGCTCCCCCCATGTGTGAATACCCCCGTCTAGTCCACAAGCTGGCCCGGCGAGCACGAAGAGACCACCTTTGCTATTTCCGCAGCAGTACTTCGACTCCGGTGCTCACAATATCGGTGAGAGTATTCACGCCCAGGAACGAGGGGAGTCTGATGGTCGGCAGTCCGAACCTGTATCGGTAATCCGGCCGGAAAACGAACGCGCGCAGGAACTCCACCGTGAGCCCGGCTTTGCACGCGGCCCGTTTCACCGCTCCCGTCGTGAGTCTCGTCCGCCGGATTTGCCGCAAGTCCTTCAAGAGCTGGCCCGGACCCTTGTACCAATTGCCTCTGACCTGGATCAAGCGCAAGAACAGGGCCTCCGGCAGAGCCTGCAGGTAAGGGACGTTGGAAAAAGGGCCGCTCCCATTATGCTGATGCCCGCCGAAGGGGGACAGATAGGGTGTGTAAGTGACGTATATCCTTCCCCCCTGGCTCAGCAAAGCGGCCGTTCGTTTCAGCATGCCGTCCGCGTCGCCGCAATGCTCCAAGACGTCCCGAACCAAGATGAAGTCATACGTCTCACTAAACTCATAGGAATAGAAATCGCCCTGATCGAATCGACAGCCTGCCACCGTCTCCGCCCGGCGGATTGCCTCCTCATCGTAGTCAATGCCAAGACCTCTGAACCTGAACCCCTCCGCCAGGCCCGCGAGCACGCCACCTTCGCCGCAACCCACATCCAGGACGCCCCCGCCGTCCAGCGACAGTCCCCGCTCCCGCAGAAACGGAGACACGACACCGCGTCCTAGGTCGCGCTCATAGTCGAAGTAACGCGCATACTGCTTCATAGGCCGCCCTCCGATGAGTAGCTCATCTCCCATGCCGCGACATGACGAATCCTAAGCTGATCCTGAGGTTTCAGGCGACCTGCGTCGGCCGCCTCGCTTGACGCTGCTCCCCCGGCGCACCTACTTTCGCGTCCGCCTCTCCCACCGCCATCGGGATCGCACATGTTCCACGGCACGAAGCCCGGCTGGATCGAGGTCATCTCCGGCGTGATGTTCAGCGGCAAGAGCGAGGAGCTCATCCGCCGCATGCGCCGAGCGGTGATCGCCAAGAAGAAGGTGCAGGTCTTCAAGTCCCATCTCGACGAGCGTTACGGCGGGCTCTACACGGTGAGCAGCCACGACGGCACCATCGTGGAAGCGGAGCCGGTCCAGACCTCCATCGAGATCATGGAGAAGCTGCGGCCCGGCACCGAGGTCGTGGCGATCGACGAGGCGCAGTTCCTGGACAGGGGCGTCGTCGCCGTCGCGAACGCCCTGGCCAAGCGCGGGGTGCGCGTGGTCGTGGCGGGCATCGACAGCGACTTCCGCGCCGAGCCCTTCGGCTCGATGCCGGAGCTGATGGCCGCCGCCGAGGTCGTGGACAAGCTGTACGCCATCTGCGTCGTTTGCGGCGGGCCCGCCTCGCGCAACCAGCGGCTCGTGAACGGCAAGCCCGCTCCGTACGACTCCCCGACGATCATGGTAGGTGGCCGCGAATCCTACGAGGCGCGCTGCCGTCACTGCCACGAGGTGCCACGCAAGGATGAGGGACAGGGCAGTCTGCTGTAGGGCGTACCGGGTTCGCCCGGAACGCCGGCACGCCCGCACGCCGGTGCGCCCGTGCTCGTCGGCCTGACCGGCAACGTCGCGGCCGGCAAGTCCAGCGCCCTCGCCTTGCTGGCACTGTGGGGCGCCACGGTCGTCGACTCCGATGTCCTGGCTCGCGAGGCCGTGGCGCCCGGCACGCCGGGCCTCGCCGCGATCCTCGAGCGTTTCGGCCGCGGACTCCTGCTGCCCGACGGCGCTCTCGACCGCGCCGCGCTCCGCCGCCGCGTGATGACGGACGCCGTCGAGCGGACGGCGCTCAACGCCATCGTACACCCGTCGGTGCGCCGGCGCGCCGACGAGCTCGCCCGGGCGGCGTTCGCCGCCGGCGACCTGGTCGTGGTGGTGGACGTGCCGCTCCTCTTCGAGGTGCGGGACCCCGCCGACTTCGACTGCATCCTGCTGGTGGACGCGGCCGGCGCCCTGCGCCGCGAGCGCATCGTGCGGGAGCGCGGCCTCTCCGCCGACGAGGCCGACGCCATCATCCGTGCGCAGCTCCCGAGCGGTCCCAAGCGGCTGAAGAGCCACTTCGTCGTGGACAACGACGGCTCGCGAGCGGATCTCGAAACCCGCCTCCTCGAGGCCTGGCAGGGGATCCGCACGCTCGCGGCGCGGCGGGCGCTCGGCGCCGCGCGGCCCGCCTCTCTCCTTGCCGTCTTCGCCCACCCCGACGACGAGACCTACGGCCCCGGTCCCACCCTGGCCCGCTACGCCGAGGCCGGATTGTCCGTGCACCTGGTCTGCGCCACGGGCGGCGAGGCGGCGCGGCGCCGCGGCGGCCACGAGGACGCCGACGCGCTCCGCCGGCACCGCGAAGGGGAACTCCTCGAGGCGTGCCTCACCCTCGGCGTGCGGACGCTGGAACTGCTGCGCTACCGCGACAGGACGCTCGACCCGGACGACGCCCGCGCCGTCGCCAAGGTCGCTGAGGCCATCCGGCGGACGCGCCCCGACGCCCTCGTGACATTCGGTGAGGACGGCGTCTCGGGGCACCCCGACCACCGGGCGGTGTACCATTGGACCCGGCGGGCGTGGGAGGCCGCGGGGCGTCCCTGCCCCCTCTGGTGTGTGGCGATCACGGAGGAGACGGCTGCGCGGCTGGAAGGGCGGTCGTTCTTCGGACGGCCCGGCCGGGAGATTGCGGCACGGCTCGACGGGCGGCCGTGGCTCGACGTGAAGGAGGCGGCGATCCGCTGCCACTCGTCGCAGCACTATCCGGTGCCGCTGGACACGCCGGAATGGCGCGAACGCGTGGCCCGCGAGGTGTTCGCTCGCGAGGGATTCCGGCCCGGATCGGCGGCCCCCGTGACCGATCTCTTTTCGCTTGACACCACCGGAATGCCCCAATAGCGTAGGGGCGGCAGGACAACCAACCTTCGTCAGGCGGTCCGAGGATGGAGACCCAAGTCCCGAAGCACCTGCTCTTCACGGAAGAGCACGAGTACGTCCACAAGATGGATGCCGGCGACATCGTCGAGATCGGCATCACCGACTACGCCTGCCACGAGCTCGGCGACGTCGTCTACGTGGACCTCCCCCAGGTCGGCGCCAAGTTCGGCAAGATGGAGGTCCTCGGCACCATCGAGGCGGTGAAGGCCGTCTCCGAGATCTACTGCCCGGTCTCGGGTGAGGTCGTGGAGATCAACACCGCCATCGAGGGCGACCCCTCGGTGGTGAACAAGGATCCCTACGGCGCCGGGTGGATGGTCCGGCTCAAGATCAAGAACCCCGCGGAGCTCGACGCACTCCTTGGGCCGGCGGACTACGCGGCCCACATCGGCCAGTAACTGCGGCGCCCCGGGCCACGGTCCGGGGCGTTGCTTCATCAGGCAGAGACAGATCCCTTATGTCCTACGTCCCGCATAGCGACGCCGACATCCGCGCGATGCTCGCGACGATCGGCGCCAAGTCGCTCGACGACCTCTTCGCCGACATCGCGCCTGCGCTCCGCTCCCCGGACCTGAAGCTCGTCCCCCCGGAGCGCTCGGAGTGGGACACCGTCAGGCTGGTCTCCGGCCTCGCCGACAGGAACACGCCGCTCGCCTGCTTCGCGGGCGCCGGCGTCTACGACCACTGGATCCCGGCCACGGTGGACCACATGCTCCGCCGGTCGGAGTTCTACACCGCCTACACGCCCTACCAGGCGGAGGTCTCGCAGGGCACCCTCCAGGTCATCTACGAGTTCCAGTCGATGGTCTGCGAGCTGGCCGGGATGGACGTCGCGAACGCCTCGATGTACGACGGCGCCAGCGCGTGCGCCGAGGCCGCGATCCTCGCCGGCGGCGTGAAGAAGGACCGGAATGACGTCCTCCTCGCCCACGCGGTGCACCCGCACTTCCGTCGCGTCACGGAGACGTACCTCGCCGCCACGGGCCGCCAGGTGCTGAGCGCGCCGCGCAACACCGACGGCACGCTGGACCTCGCCGCCGCGCGGCCCCTCCTCGCCACGGCGTCGTGCCTCGTCGTGCAGCAGCCCAACTTCCTCGGCGTCATCGAGGACCTCGACGCGTGCGCCAAGCTCGCGCACGAGGCGGGCGCGCTCCTCGTGGTGGCCTTCAATCCCATCGCGATGGGGCTGCTCAAGCGGCCGGGCGACGCGGGCGCGGACATAGCCGTCGCCGAGGGCCAGCCCCTCGGCATCCCGATGAGCTTCGGCGGGCCGGCCCTCGGACTGATGGCCGCGAAGAGCGAGTTCATCCGGCTGATGCCCGGCCGCATCGCGGGCCTCGCCGAGGACCACGACGGCCGCCGCGGCTACGTGCTCACGCTGCAGACGCGCGAGCAGCACATCCGCCGCGAGAAGGCCACCAGCAACATCTGCACGAACCAGGCGCTGATGGCGCTGGCCGCCACGGTCTACTGCGCCACGATGGGCAAGCAGGGCCTGCGCGGCGTGGCCGAGGCCTCGACGGTGAACGCGCACGAGGTCTACGACCGCGTCACCAGGATCCCGGGCTACGCGCCCCTCTGCCCGGGCGGCGCCTTCTTCAACGAGTTCGCCGTCACGACACCCAAGCCCGCCGCGGAGATCATCCACCGCGCGGCACAGAAGGGCATCCTGCCGGGCGTGGCGCTCGATCGCTTCGCCACTCCGATGGAGCACGCGAGCGCTCTCCTCATCGCCGTCACGGAGAAGCGGACGGCCGAGGAAGTGGACAAGCTGGTCGAGGTCCTGAAGCAGGCCTGAGCGGGAGGCGACGATGCCGAAACTCACCTT
>Ga0315295_10002271_pt1 | contig 16335 bp, 18 predicted proteins | sample YL17G14_0_MG_FD_204453 | JGI IMG/M metagenome (GOLD analysis project Ga0315295, IMG submission 204453) | Sediment microbial communities from Yellowstone Lake, YNP, Wyoming, USA - YL17G14_0 | ecosystem: Environmental > Aquatic > Freshwater > Lake > Sediment | place: USA: Wyoming | collected... | reverse complement strand
GGCTGCTGGCGCATTCCGTTCGCCAGCATGGAATTGACCCGACCCTGCTGGCTGTGCTGGCGTTCTGCAATGATCGCCGACAGGCGATCCAGAATGACCTTGCCCAGTTCGGGATGTTTCTCGAAAATTTTCCTCAGATCTGCGCCTCGGATGCGTAAGACCTCGCTGTCCAATGCGCATACCGCTCCCGAAGTATACGACGGATTCCCCATCGCGGCCGACCAGCCGAAAATCCCTCCTGGCATCACGTGGGTTAAATTCATGGCTGGTCCATCATCCGGTTTATAGCGGATGGTGATTTCACCCGATACGACCAGGTAGAGATAATCCGCATAATCTCCCTGTTCAAACACAACCGTCCCCGCGACCCAGGTCTGGGGCGTGAAGAACGGGGCGAGCAGCTGGATTTCAGCCTCGCTCAGCCCGTTGAAGAAGAGCAGGTGAGTATATTTCTCGAGATCCATGATTATATAGGATATTAGTCAATGCAGGCTTTCCTATCTAGTGGCAAATATCCTAAAAGACCGGACATTCGTCCGTGTGTTATGTCATGAAAATGGTTTCGATTCAGGTATACTCGGAAGTGCAACTATCCTGCGAGGAATTCATCTAATGATTGATAGCAAACCTGAAATATCCATCGAAGCGTTGAAGTCCGGGGATCGGGATGAATTTTCAAAACTGGTCGATGGTTACTCCGGGATGATCTACCGGCTGGCCCTTAAAATGATTGGCAATCACGCGGATGCAGAGGATGTCCTGCAGAACACATTCCTTAAAGCGTTCCAGCACATCGGCGAATTCGAAGCGCGCTCCAGCCTGTCCACCTGGCTGTACCGGGTTGGTGCAAACGAAGCCTTGATGCTGATACGCAAACGCCGACCAGAAACGGTTCTCAGCGAGATCGGTTCGGAGGAAACTGAGCAGGAAGATTTCTACCCGGCTCAATTCACCGACTGGTGCTGTTTACCCGAAGATGAATTTCTTTCCTCTGAATCCAAAGCCGCGCTGGACCAGGCGGTCCGGCACCTGCCGGAAAACCTTCGAATCGTTTTTATCCTGCGTGATATCGAGGGTCTCTCCATACAAGAGACCGGGGATGCGCTTGATCTGAGCGAAACGAATGTGAAGACCCGTTTGCTGCGAGCCCGTTTAAGGCTGAGGGAGGAACTCAGCAAGTATTACAGCGAGCGTCTGAAAAAGAGGAGGCAGGAATGAGCGACCACGAGCACTCCAATTGCCGGGCCCTGCTGGGTTCCCTGTCCGATTACGTGGATGGCACTCTAAGCCAGGAATTATGCGCAGAGATCGAAGAACATCTTTCCGACTGCCAGAATTGCCACCTTGTGGTGGATACCCTGCGAAAGACGATCTCTCTGTATCACCAATCCGCTGCAGAAGCAGGCGAAGTCCCTGCATTGGTCAGGGAGCGTCTTTTCCGTGTTCTGAACCTTGACGACTATATCCGCCATTGACCTTCCGCCCCGGTAGTCTTCCATCCAGCATGCCAGGTTGGTGCGATTCCAGGGAACGAAGACAAACGGATCGATTCAAGTTCATTCCCCTCCGACATTATCTTATAAAAAACACCATGATTGAATCCAGGAAACCTGACCGCCGCAGGACCGCGTTGATCACTTTTTTCGCCGGCGGGATTTTCCTGCTCGGAGCAGGATTGATCCCGCTGTTTGCAGCCGCGCAACAAAAGGCGCTGGCTGGTGCAACCCCAATCTCTGCTCCTGTTTTGCTCGATTCTGCAGCCCCGGACCTGGCATTAAAGGATCTTGCCGGCAGGGCTGTCTCGATCGGTGATTTGCGCGGGCAAGTGATCCTGGTCAATAACTGGGCCACCTGGTGCCCACCATGCAAGGATGAAATCCCCGAATTGGAAGCTTACCAGGCTGCCCACCAGGAGGAGGAATTTCTTGTAGTGGCAATCGAATCCGGAGAATCCGCCGAACAGGTGGCTGCCTTCGTCAGGGAAAATGGAGTGACCCTCTCCGTCTGGCTCGATCCGTCTGGCTTGGCGTTGGACGCCTTCCAGAACTGGGATCTGCCCAGCAGTTACCTCATCGACAGGGAGGGGAGGCTGCGCATGGCGTGGACGGGAGCCATTAACCAGGCGACGCTGGAAAAAAATGTAACCCCGTTATTGGAGGAGAACAAATGAACTCTAGCGTAATTTGGCATCAGGGACTGAGTTTCACAGGCAAGGCGGATACCGGCTTCGATGTGCCTCTCGGGGCTGACCCCGCTGTGGGTGGTGCAAACGATGGTTTCCGCCCCCTGGAACTGATGGCAGTCAGCCTGGCAGGCTGCACGGCGATGGATGTCATCTCCATCCTGATGAAGAAGAAGCAGGAGGTAACCTCCTTCGAGGTCAGGGTTCATGCGGACCAGGCGCAGGAGATGCCTATGGTATTCACCCATGCAACCATCCGCTACATTGTGTGTGGTCGTGCCGTGGAGGAAGCAGCCGTGCGCCGCGCCATCGAATTGACGGCAACAAAATACTGCCCGGCACAAGCCATGCTGGGAAAAGTGGTCCCCCTTGAACTGGTCTACGAGATCTTCGAAGACGAAGGGAATGGCAGCACGCGGCTGGTCACGGAGGGAAAATACCAGCCACAGTAGAAGTGAAGAGTCTAACCATCCAGTGAGAATCGTACAGGGTGGGTTGACAAGACCCACCTTAACAACTTTCTGTTAGATCCAGTGCAGCACGGGGATGAATACGACCAGGGCGAGGATGTCCAGCGCCCAGATGCTGCCCACAGTGATCAGTTTGCTCTTCATCGTCTTCATGTCGAATACCCAGAAAGCGACAACGAAGAAAGTCAGGTAACCAAACAGGAAGATGAGCCACGGCGCGCTGCGGCCCCACCAGGAATAATCCCAGGTGAGGGCGCCGGCAGAATTGAGCAGGTATTCCACGAAGACACAGAAAGCAGCACCGGCGACCGCGATGAAAGCCCGGTTGGGGATGCCCAATATCTTAGCTTTTTTATCGGGCAGCAGCATCTTGGTCCAGATGATACCGGAAACGGCAAACATGAACATGATCTCAATGTTCAATCCGATTAGGATCAGGAAGGCGGTCTTGCCGGGCGCGCCCCAGACCGGGGCATAATTGGTGAAGTGGAAAACCAATCCGTTCCAGATCTCGTTGAACCAGTCCATGCCCCAGAAAGCCAGGCCGGCCAGGAGGAGATTCCAATTGCGTTTCTCGGCTTCAACCGTGTACACGTAGAAAACGAACGCGAGCAGCGGGACGACATACCATTGGAAGGTCTCGCTGCCTTTACGCAGGATTTCAAGCGCTTGCTGTGCGGATAGGGTGGGCATCGGATTCTCCTTTTATGCAGGGTGGGTGGAATTTACGAATGGTGAAAGTAAGGCTGCCAACTTCTCGGGAAACAGGCTGCTGGTGCTGGTCTGTTGGATGATCCTGCCCAGGTTTGACCAGCAGAGTCTGCGGATTTCCTTCGCGTCCATTCCATATTGTTGCGCAACGAGATGCTCAACCCATTCGATCCGGCAGGGGATTGCTGCCGGGGGGTCGTGGATGCCGTGATCACTTTCGACAAGTATTCTCTCCAGAGGGACATGCAGACGGAATTTCGAATGCCTCGCCACCGCGGAATGGATGGAGAAATAACAGCCGACGGCAACCGCGCGGCGCGTCTCCGCTACATTCCCCGTCCACCAGTGGAGAACGGGGGCGGCTATCGGGGTTCGTTCCAACTCCTTTATTACCAGGGCAGCGGCTCGAAAACTGTGGATGCTCACCAGCCGTGGCATGCCGGCGACGAATTCCAGCACCTGCCGGAAAATCTTTAATTGCGTTTCCATGGGGACACGCGAACCGGTATCCAGCCCCACTTCTCCGATTACGGCAGTATGCATGGCGAGGGAACAGAATCTCTTGAAATCGAAATTTGCCTGCGAGGCTGGGAAACGTGGATGGCAGCCAACCCCCCAGGCGATCTGCGGATCATGTCGTTCCAGTGCGCTTTCCGACTTTTCCAACGAGGGGCACATCGACAGCACCGCGCCCGAGGAGGAGAGTTCATCCAGGCTGCGGGATGGGTCCAGGTGGGCATGGGCGTCGAGCGTCGGGACCATGGGTCTCTTAGTGGAATCTCTGCAGCGCCTGCAGCACCGCCCGCACTCCAAATTCCATTGCCTTCACCGGAACGCGCTCATTGGCGGCATGGATTGTCTCAATGAAACTGAAATCCTCCGGCAATTGCAGGGGGGTGAAACCGTAAGTCTGGATGCCCAGCCTCGAAAAGAAGCGTGCATCGGAGACGCCGCTCATCATGTAGGGCACGATGAATCCGGTCGAGTCTAATCCTTTTAGCACTTCCTTAAGGGTGTCAAATAATCCCATGTCTGGGGCGGACGGCCCGGGTGAGTAATCGATAATTTCGAGATCGAAATCATTACCGAGCAGGGAGTGGACCTCTTTTTTCATATCCTCGGGTGAAAAACCGGGCAGCAGACGCCCATCCAGGGCAAGCGAGACCTCCGAGGGGATCACATTCACCTTGTCACTGGCTTGTAGTATCGTCGGGCTGATGGTATGGTGGAGCAATGGGGCGAAGATGTTCCCCCGCTCACCCAGCAGCGAAAGAACCGATTCCGCCAGCAGGCGGCTGGTCAATGCCCGGATTGCGAGACCGGCAACTCCGCCCATGGCATCGGCGATGCTGGTCATCATCAGGCGGGCTGGAGGGGTCAGGTGGTAGGACAGGTGTTTCCTGTCGAGCAATCGTAGTGTTCGGGCGAGTTTCGCCATGGCCTGCTGGTGGACCGGCATCGAGCCGTGCCCTCCGCGCCCATGGAAGGTGATTTTCATCCAGCAGCATTGCTTTTCGGCCACCATGATGGGGTAGATGCGCTTGCCGCCCATGGTCATGTTAAAGCCGCCAAATTCACTCAGCGCGTATTTGACATCCTGGAACAGGGAGGCATGGTCGCTGACCAGGTAGTCACTACCGAACGCGCCTCCATCTTCTTCATCGGTGACCGCGCAGAAGATCACATCCCCCGGTAAAGAAATTTTCTCAGCCCTGGCTTGCAGCAAGGCAGCCAGGTACATGGCAAGTCCGTGCTTCATATCCAGCGCGCCGCGGCCCCAGATGTAACCATCGACGAGGCGTCCTTCGAATGGGGGATAGGACCACTGCTGACCGTGCGTGGTGACCACATCCATGTGCCCATAGAGCAGCAGCGGCGGGGCTTTACCTTCACCTTTCAAACGCGCGATCAGGTTGGGGCGCCCGGGAGTTTTGGCGACCAGGGTGGTATCAAACCCGTTCCCGGTGAGCAGGGTGTTGATGTACTCGGTACATGGTCTCTCGTTACCGGGTGGATTGGTGGTGTCGAAGCGGATCAGGTTTTGGAGCAATTCCGCAGGGCGCGAATAAACAGCAGGATCGGTTTTCACACAAATTCCTCCTGATAAAGAAGAATATAAAACTCTCTCAATAAACTATCTTATAGCAGATTGGGGACAGAGTCAAACAATTTTATTTGTGGTAATGGCAGGACGAATAATCCTGGGGATTTGCTTGAGATATATTCCTAATCAGGCGGGTGCGCAGATCTTTGCCGAAGTGCACCCACCCTGCGGCGAATCGACGGCAGGCGCAATGACAGGAGGACCAGCAGCAGCAATCCCCAGGCCAGGGGTCTCTGAATGTCCCCGCTTAATGAGAACAGGTTGCCTTTCCTGGCCCAGGTATAGTGGAGGACAACGAGGATCCCGGCGAGGTAAACCAGGCGGTGGATTTTGGTCCACCGGCGTGCGAGTCTCTGCTTCCAGCCGCCAAAAGAGGTGACTGCCAGTGGGAGCAGCAGGAGGAACGCGAGCATACCCAGGATGGCATACGGTTTCTTGATGACAATTCCGCCGATCAACCTCAGGTTGAAACCGTAATCCAGGCCGGAAAACGCCAGCACATGCAGGCTGGCATATAAAAAGCAATACAGTCCCAGCGCGCGGCGGTACTTCAGCGGCTGACGCCACCCCAAAAGCGTGTGGAGGGGCGTAACCATTAATGTGGCGAACAGGAAATAAAGGGCAAGATGACCCAGCCGCTGCTCGATATCCTGGATCGGGTTGACGGAAAGACGACCGCTGAAATAGGCATATAGAATCCATGCCAACGGCAACCAGCAGACCATGTGGAAAAGGATTCGCAGCAGGGTGGATGTTTTTTCCCCCCGGTCAATAGTTGGCACGCAAGTCCATCCCCGCATACAGAGAGGCTACTTCGTCGGCATAACCGTTGAACATCAAAGTCGGGCGGCGGCTTAATTCACCGATGCGCCTTTCGCTGGCCTGACTCCAGCGCGGGTGGTCCACCTCGGGATTGACATTGGAATAAAATCCATATTCATTTGGGGCGATCGTGTTCCACATCGTCTGTGGTCTTGCTTCAGTCAATTCGATCTTCACGATCGCCTTGATACCCTTGAAACCATATTTCCATGGAACCACCAGCCGCAGGGGAGCGCCATTCGGATTTGGTAACGGCTGCCCATAGAGACCCGTTGCGAGTATCGTCAGCCGATGCATGGCTTCATCGAGACGCAGGCCCTCGCTGTAAGGCCAGGGGTAATTCCGGTTCCCTTCCGCGGGCAGGCGTTCCTCATCCATCAAGGTTACAAAGTGCACATATTTCGCGCTGGTCATCGGTTGGGCTTCCTTAAGCAAGTCTGCCAGTTCGAATCCTGTCCACGGGATAACCATGCTCCAGCCTTCCACGCAGCGCATCCGGTAGATGCGTTCCTTCTGTTCGAACTCGAGCAGGTCATCTAGGGAGAAGATCCCCGGGTTCTGCACCAGACCACCTACCTCCACTGTCCAGGGTGTGGTCTTGAAATTCGCAGATAGTGGGTTGACCGCCTCCTTGCTGGTGGAAAACTCATAGTAATTGTTGTAATGTGTTATTTCATCGAATGTATTGAGAGGATCACCCAGCTCATCAGCCGTTAACCCCCTGGCATCATCCGGGATGGGCCCATGATTTGTCTCAGTGCCAGCAAGAACACCGGTCGGCTCCTGGGTTGTGGAGGTTGGCGAGCAGGCTGCCAGGAAGGCTGCCGCGCTGACAATACCGGCAGTTTTCAGGAAATCCCTTCTTGATAAATACAAGGCATAGGGCGTGATCTCGGAGGAAGGCACGGCGACATGTTTTAGTTTGCGTTCCATAGTAGGCTCCACAATAAAAAAACCGATAATACCAGATTTTGTTGGTCTAATATTACCAGGTTTGGGTTAAGAAACCGTTAGAACAGCAGCGCGCGAAGCCTACCCCGGAAATTGAAACTCATGCCTCCTGCTGCGCCCACTCCCGTCCCAGGATGGCTTGCTTGCGCGCCGCCCCGTAGCGATACCCGCCAAATCCGCCTGTTGACTGGATCACCCGATGACAGGGGATAAGATAAGCCACCGGGTTCCGGGCAACCGCGTTCCCCACAGCCTGCGCTGCATTGACCGAACCGACCTCTTCTGCCAGCCTCCCATAGCTCGTGACCGCCCCGGCTGGCAGGCGCAGCAGCGCCTCCCACACTTTGATCTGGAAGTTGGTGCCAAGCAGGTGCAGGGATATGGACTGCTGCTGTAATGGGGAGACCTTAGCAAATGGGAGCGGAGGAAAAATCCTTTCAAGCACCAGGCGGGTTGCTTCACGATCTTTACGCAGACTGGAATTTACCCAATCCCTCCTGAGTTGTGCCAGGGCAGACTGGGGCGAGCCATCGGTGAATGCCAGGAAACAAATGCCGCGCAAGGTCAGCGCAAGCAGGCATTCACCGAAGGGACTGGGGTGAATGCCGTAAACGATGTCCACGCCCGCGCCTTTTGCGCGGTATTCGGCGGGTGTGACCGCTTCAAAGGTCACCAGCAGGTCATGCAGGCGTCCAGGTCCGGAAAGCCCTGATTCATATGCCGCGAAACGGATGGAGGTGCGGGTGAGCAAAGCCTTGGCATTTTCCTTGGTGAGAAATTGCAGGAAGCGCTTGGGGCTGATCCCTGCCCAACGGGTGAAGAGGCGTTGAAAATGGTATTCGCTCAAGCCCACGTGATCTGCCACGGAGGATAGATCAGGCTGCAGGCGGGAATTATCATTCAAATAGCGAATTGCTTTTTCGACGATCAGGAAATCATCAGAGAGCCGGTCGTTATCTGGCATGGGTCTATTGTACCGAATTCCAAGTAGCCTGGCTCCGGATTCTTGCTATATACACTGCGATTAAATGGATGGTATTAAATGGACAATTGTTGTTCCACCTGCCCCGCAGTCAGCGAACCCATGTTTGCTATGCTATAATATTTTTGCCTGTTCATGGAACGGAATCCGGTCATTCTTTAAGAATGCAAGCACTTGATCTGAACTGGAGCCATGAACAACCTGTTTTTTCTAATTTTTTTGACTCCTGGATGCTAATTTTCTACCTTTTGCGACTGAAACATTGGGATGAATCGGCAGTACTCTTGACAGTAGGGTAAGGAGGAAATATGCCTGCAACAATCATCACGGATCGGGTGCTAGTCACAGATCACAGTAAATGGGATGCATTGATCAAGCCGCAGGAACTGATCGATGGGGGGGTCACGGATGTGATCCTCAAGGCCGGTTCGGGTATTGCTGGGGTGGATACAAATTTTCAAAAGAATGGGGAACTGGTTGCCAAGTATTCCAAGTATCTGCGCCTGCATGCTTACTGGTGGGATGATCCCATTTATAGCGGGAATGCCCAGGCGCTTTTCGCCGGCAAGACATTGAAAGCAAGCGGCCTGCCCGTGCTCTCCCTGTGGGGTGACATGGAACAGTGGTGGGCAGATTGGGGAAAATGGACGGCTGCGCGCGCGGGAAAACTTCCCTGGAAGGATGTCCCATTGTTCAAACCGTGGGCGCTGGACAGTCACTGCAAGGCTTTTGCTGAGGCTCTGGTCAAGGTCTGGCCTGTGACCGGGTTATACACCGGTCGGGGTTTTATCACCACCTACGCACCCAGCATGAAGAACTGGCTGGGAAAATACAAGATCTGGTTTGCAGCCTGGGGGAAACAACCTCTCGTGGCGACGAAAATGTCATGGAAGGATTTACGCGATAAATGGCTGCCAAACTACGACCCGATATTCAAGGATACCGGGATCATCAAGGAGAATATTGTCGGGCATCAATTCACGGGTGACAGGATGTTATTACCGGGAGCTTACGGTGACCTGCTTGGTTGGAAACGCAAGCCGGTGGATGTGAGCGTTTTCCAAAGCTCATTCATGGAGCACCTGGGAGAGGTAACCGGAACGGCAGATGACTTGATCGATACCACCCCGGTCCCTGCTGGAACTCCTTACATCTTTCTTGGATCGCATCTGTGGGTGAGGAATCTCCCGAACGAAACCACAGCCAGGCTGATAGACAGCCTCTCCAAAGACCAGCGGGTTCTGGTGGTGGAAGTGGACGGCGAGTGGGCACGGCTCGATAACCCGGCGGGCTGGGTGCGGTTGTCCTGGTTGACCAAGTTGTAATCAATTGCAGAGCAGAGGATCAATCATAGAGAATAGTGTAGATAGTGGGGTCTGCTCGAGAGCAGACCCCGGTTTTTTATTCATCTAAGACCCTTTTACCTGCCTGTCAGTTGATCTTTTTGCTAGCAGTTTTCCAGGGATTTGGAATTGGTAAAAAAAGATCCAACCAGCGATCGATACGACCGAATCGCAGAGAGCATCGCCGGATATCGGGAATATATCCTGTACCGGGTATCAGGATAATACCAGGAGGCAACATGAAAACCTATAATCTGGCAGGAAAAGTGGCGATCGTGACCGGTGGTTCAGGCGGCATCGGCCGCGCAACCGCGATCATGCTGGCAGATGCCGGCGTGAAAGTGACCATCGTGGACCTGGATGCCGCAGGGGGGGCATCGGTGGTGCGCCAGATCGTGAAGGCGGGCGGGAAAGCCATGTTCGTTCGCGGTGATGTGAGCCAGGCAAAGGATTGTCAAAACGCAATACAGGAAACCGTGGCAGAGTATGGAGGCATTGACATTCTTTTCAATAACGCCGGGATCATCAAGCGCGCCACGGTGACCGAGTTAAGCGAACAGGATTGGGACCATGTGATGGAGGTCAATGTCAGGTCCGTGTTCCTGATGTGCAAGTATGCCATCCCGTTCATGGAAAAAGCAGGCGCAGGGGCCGTGATCAACAACGCTTCCGGCTGGGGACTCACCGGCGGGAGCAGGGCAGCGGTCTACTGCGCCTCCAAGGGAGCCGTGGTGAACCTGACCCGGGCGATGGCAGTGGATTTCGGAGCGAAGAACATCCGCGTCAATTGCATCGCCCCCGGAGATACCGACACCTCCATGCTGCGCTCAGAAGCCCGGCAGCTGGGAGAATCGGAAGCCTCTTTTTTGAAGGAATCGGCTGTCCGTCCGTTGGGACGGATCGCCCAGCCTGAGGAGATCGCCGCGGCGGTCCTGTACCTGGCAGGCGATGCGGCTTCCTTTATCACAGGAGCGATCCTGCCTGTGGATGGCGGCGGACTCGCAGATTAGATTTCGATCTGTGAAAAACAAATGCTCCCTACGAATGCAGGGAGCATTGTTATGGATGGTTCCTGACGATGGTTATTCGACCAGCGACCTGCGCCGTAACAGTGGATATTCGGTAATGACGGCCGTTGCCACAGCACCCAGGATCAAAGCAAGACCGAGGAAAGTCAGCGCTGTATGCCAGATATCCGCGTAATTGATACCATTGATGGTGTGGGTGGGTGCCATTAAGAATTGGATGGTGAGAGATAGCAGGCCGGTGGCGCCCAGGGCAATGGCAGCAGCCTGTTTACCTGTTTTCTTTTCGCCTTCGGGTCTGGTAAAGTCAACACCCTGCCAGACACCGGGGATGCGGAAAAGCAGGAAGATGACCAGGGTCAGCACGGTGGTGTAGACGACCATATCCACGGGCATGGATGATCCACCACGCAAGGCACGTGAGAAAGCCATGTGGATGGCACCGACCAGCGTGCCTGCCACCAGGGCAATTAGCGAGTAACGATAGGCGTTCTTCCTGCCTTTGACAAGCAGGACAACCGCCCGTACACCCATGACGCCGATGGCTACGGTGACAATTACGAAAAGAATGTATAGCCACTGGAATTTGGCTATCGGAGCAAAGGTATCACCAAAACCGGTCGGATTGAGGGCCACGCAGGAAGTTCCCGCGCCGCCCAGCAAGGTAAAGAGCGCCGTCAGACTCATGAAGACGATCCCGACGATGCGCAACAGCTTGGCCCACCACTTATTTCTTGACATAACCTTCTCCTTGTAGAAAATCGGGAATAAATTGTCCAACCGGAGTATCAACGTGTAGACAATTGGTGCTCATTTGCGGTTGGCGCGTACCACTTGAGAATAGTACTGAAGGCTGGAAACAAACAAGCTTGCGCCCAGGCCGAGATACAGGATTGCCAGGTAAGGTTTGGGGATGGGGGAATACCGGCGCAGGTAGATGCCCATGGCGATCATCACCAGCACGAGAGGGTAACTGCTCCATTTTTGGAAGGCGAATATGCAAATTCTTTCCTTGGGAATTTTATTGATGCGCAGGATGTTGCTGAAGGCCAACTTCGAAAAACCGAAAAAATAGATCCCGGCAGCCAGCAGCAAACCAGCAAGAATCAGGAGAAGAACTGTCCACGAATGGACAAACCCCAACCATTGGGCAGCAAATGCGACCAGCATGATCCCTACGCCAGACCACATCAGGCCTGCGAATAAATGCAGCCAAATCTTCCTGGTTGCAGGTGTCCATCGATTAGTCTGTGTCAATGAGTATTCTCCAACAATGAAATCACGCCGCGGAATAACCCAGCACAAAGGCAACGGTCATCAGGAAGAGCAGCCCGGGGAGCACTTTCAGGATCGTCTCTCGGGAAAGGATGGGCTTTCCACCCTTCAGGAAGGAAAGCAGCAAACCGCCCAGGCCGATCAACATTCCCCCCACGCCGACCAGCGCGAACAGGGCATGTGCCTTACCCTGGATCGCCAGGATGATGGGTAGCAGAAAAATGGTCAAACCTGCGATTCCGTGAACACCTGCCAGAACAAAGACCGGCAATTTGTTCCTTACGGGTGCAAGTCGTGTAATGAGGATCGCCAGGAAACCGAGGCAGGCGAAAACGAGGTACAGAACCCGCCAGGTGGTCAGGTGCTCCCATACCAGCCCGAGGGACAGGCTGAGCGGTATGACTGTTGAGACAATGACAACGACCGGGCTTTCGAGCGCATCAAACCCTAGAATGAGGAGCAGCAGATTTGCCACCAGCAGAACACCGAACCCGATCGTGTAGGCGATGATCGGGAGCGTATCCATGCCTTGAATACCCGCTGCCACCTGGTAGGCTGCCAGCAAGGCTGCCAGGAGAAGAAAGATCCGGTCCAGGATTGATAATTTCATGTTTTTGCCTGGCTTTCTTTTTCCAGGACCTCGGCGAGTGCCAGGTATTTTTCGTGGACGCCCTCGCCGGTTTCCTCATGTTCCACTTTTTCAAATTTTTCAGCAACCTCTTCCTGCCGTGCGGGCGGGATCATTCGATCCGCCATCGGGAAGAGAATGTTATCTTCCTTGTGGATATGCTGGCGGAGCAGGGTCACATAACTGCGGGCATTATGTACCACGGTTGATCTGGCCGAAAGATCGCCTTTTTCCCACTTCTCAGCCGCATCCTTCATCTCTCGAGTAAAGGCGCGACCCTGTTCGTGCTCGGCGAGCATCACGCCCACGGGACCGCCTTCCCTGGGGACGCCAGATTCCTGCATGGCAACGAAGAGAACACCTTCTTCCTTGCGGTGATGGCAGCCGTCAGCAAAATATTTTATGAAAAGCGCCGCGTTCAGGAAAAAGGAAGGTCGGATCTGCGCTCCCTCGGCGAGGCGGTCCGCCGCGCGCTGCAGCGCTGTAAGAACCCTTTCAATGACGCGATGTTCTTCCATGAGAATTTGAGTGGCCAGCATTCTTCTCCTTTATATTGAAAGCAGGACCATCGCACTCAGCATGAAAAGTGAAGCGTATTTGAACAGCGCAAAATTCACCCGCTCTGCGGGACGGAAAACGCTGGATACCGCAAGCAGGAACAAACCTGTGGAGAGCACGGCTAGAAGCCGGAGGAATCCCCATTCGACCCCGATCAGGATGCCAGCCGTTGCGATGCTGGCAGCCGCGAGGACACTCGCGATGGCGATCGTGATGCGCGTGGTGTGAAAACCGTAGGTGGATGGGAAGGTTGGGATCTTTGCCGCATGGTAATCGTCGTCATAACGCATGGCAAAGGTCAGGATGTGGGTGGGTATCCAGAAGAGGACTGATAACGCCAGCAGGATGCCGACGCTGTCCAGGTGACCGGTACCGAAGGCACGCCCGGCAAGGATGGGCATGCCACCCGAGATTCCCCCCCAAATGATGCTCCAGCAGGTGCGGCGTTTGAGCCACAGCGTGTAGATCACCACGTCGAAGAACAACCCGGCAAAGACGATCAGCCCATATAAGGGCGACATGGCAACAGCCATCCCGATCCCCAGCACGGAGAGGATCAAACCCAGCCGCAGGGCTTCGGCAGGAGCAACCCGTCCGTCTGCCAGCGGGCGGTGATGTGTGCGGTTCATGACAGCATCGATATCGCGGTCGTACCACATATTGATGATGGTGCTGCCTGCGATCGCCAGGAACAGGCTAACAGCCAGTCCGAGAAAATTGTACCAGTGCATCACCGGGCAGCGGGCAGTCATGTACCCCGCCAGACCGGTGGCGAGCAGCAGACCTGTCTGCAGAGACTTGGTGAGGGGCCAATAAAGCCGGAATTTTGCAATCACTTTTTTCACGGATTACTCCAGATCAATCTCCCAGATACTCATCTGGTTGTTATACCATTATTTTCAGATCACCACATGCAAGGCAATCTATCTCAAGGATTCCTTGCACAACGAAAGCCCACACCGGGGCTGTAATAGGTTGGCGTGGCATTATTGCGCACCCAGATGCGTAAGTCCATATCGTAAGTGTCTTTTGAGCCGCCGCGCATATAGCGGTAGTGCTGACCCTCGTATACATCCCCAGTCCACTGCCAGACATTCCCGGCCATATCGTACAGGCCGTAAGGGCTGGCCGAGTCATGCGTAACATAACCGTCATAAGTATTCCCGTTATAGAAGCCGACCGGGGAGGTGCGCGAACCAAAGGAGCTCATTTCTTCAAAAGGATCGCGGCTGATGTAAAAATTGGCGTTGTTTTGGGCAATCTCGTCACCCCAAGGGAAGGGACGATTGTCTGCCGACCCGCGCGCAGCTTTTTCCCATTCGAGTTCGGTTGGCAGGTTATAGCCGTAATACCCGCAGTAACCCCAGGCACCGAACCAGGAGACATTGGCCATCGGGTGATTCTCGTAGCCAGGAATGACCAAAAATATGGAGCCGTCAAAGGTGAAACGTGAGGCCGGATCGATCAAAGGGACATAGATGTAGTCCTTGGCAGTAATCTCGATTTCGTGCTTGACGGCGCGGAATTGATCACCGGGGTAGAAACCGACAATCTGCTCACCATCTACCTTGAGAGTTCCGTCGGCGAGGGCATTGTTGAGGAAATCCACGTACTGCGCGATGGTCACATCGGTGACCATCATCTGGTAGTCGTAGTCGATAAGAGCCGGGTGATCATGTTGACCCTCGAGGAAGGGTCCAGCCGGGATGAGAGCCCAGGAGTCCGGGTCCACGCCAGTGTCGAAAGTAGGGACGGGAGCATTCAGGTCCACGGAGGCGCAGGAGACCAATACAGCAGAAAGCAGGATGATGGACAGGTATGCGCGCTTCATTTGTTCACCTCCTCTGAGAGTTCGTGATCCACTTCTTCCGTCCAGCGTCCTTTCTTCCTGAACAGGTCGAGCAAGCGCCAGATCATCATCATTGCCAGGACGACCAGCAACAGGCCAAGACCAAAGTCCATCAACAGCATAAGGGTGTTGACCAATGGCTGCTGGGTGGCTTCAGTGATGAACAACCGTTTCATTTCGAAGATGGTGACAGAACCGAAAGCGAGATCGGACAGGATGATGATGGACCAGCCGTAGACCTGGCGGAGTTTTCCTTTTAGTCCGATCATATCGCCGTAGTAGAGCAGGATGATGGTGGCGATGATGGCTGAAAGAACATGCCAGTGGCCGGTGAGCTCGATGCGTTCTTCGTGGGCTGGCCAGACGCGGAAGATCTCATCCAGACGCACAGCCATGAAAATACCCAGGAAGCTGGTGGTGAAGTTCATGAAGACCATCTGCCACATGGGGCCGAAACGGAGTGGATCACGAAGCAGCGCCTTGAACTTCTGCCAACCGTTCGGTTTTTGGATGCCGGCCACGCCTTCGCGAATGAGCTTGTCCCAGGTAAAGATGACCAGCATCAAGGCTGCAAGCATGGAAGGTGTTGCCCCCACATAGATGATCATGTGGGCAATGGGTTCCAGGGGAGAGACAACACCCCACACGCCTAGGTTGAGAACGATAGTACCAAGGATCATCAACGGCATGGCGATCTTATGCAGGATGCCCTTGAAGTTCAGCCAGCGTCCGACAATGAGGGTGATCATGATGGCGATGAGCGCCAGCATGATGTGGAGATGACCAATGATAGACAGGTCCAAAACGCTCTTTTCGGGTACCCGGATAATGTTCTCAGCCAGGAAGGTTTCAAAGCCATTACCAAAGTACGAACCGGGGATAGCACCGAATAATGCAGAAAGAACCGTGGTAAGAGCGGCAGCAAAGAAGGCTACGCGCTCCATATCCACGCCTTTCTTGGTGCGGGAATAGGCTTTGTCCGGTTGGGAGTATTCCTTGTTCCACGGCCAGAGGGCAATGACCAATAGGACACCGGCAAAGAAAATGAGACTCAACCCGGTAATGTAGAGTCCGTGCAGCACCCAGTTATGACCCCAATAGGCGAAGCCCATGCCGAAGATCATGGTCAGGATATAGCCAACAGAGATAAGCACCCTCACCGCTATCTTGTAGAATTCTTTCATCTTCAGAAGGCTGGTGATCATGTAAGTCTCGATGGCAACAACCGCCATGGCGATGGAGTGGTACAAAATGATGATGCGGCCTTCGCGTTCCGCCTGGACAAGGTCCATCTTTAGAAATCGGACAACGAAGTCGCGCACTCCCACCTCAGCCAGTGGCCCTGAGAGCATCCCGAAGATGGCAGTCTCCAGTCCGATCATGGCGATCGCCACCAGGATCAGGCCTTTGGTGGAGCGAAAGAGAAAAATTAGAC
>Ga0315295_10002270_pt1 | contig 16335 bp, 12 predicted proteins | sample YL17G14_0_MG_FD_204453 | JGI IMG/M metagenome (GOLD analysis project Ga0315295, IMG submission 204453) | Sediment microbial communities from Yellowstone Lake, YNP, Wyoming, USA - YL17G14_0 | ecosystem: Environmental > Aquatic > Freshwater > Lake > Sediment | place: USA: Wyoming | collected... | reverse complement strand
TCGAACGTCCTCGACGATCTCGATGACCCGCGCCCGGGACGGCAGCACCATGCGGTAGTGGCCGGCGAGGACCGGCTGGGCCTCGCGGCACAGTTCCTCCACGATGGGCTGGATGGCGAAGTCGTCGGGCGCGGTCATGGCTCCCTCCTGGGGTGTGGAACCATAAGGTCGCCGGCGGGATCGAGCAACTTCGCCTGGCCGCCAGCGGCCTCGTCGGTCTGGCGATGGAAGAACTCCCGGACCAGGCGAGCCTGCGCCGCCCCGATCCCGTCGACCCGGGCGATCTCCTCCTCGGATGCCTCCCGCACGCGGCGCAGCGAGCCGAAGTGGCGGAGCAACGCCTTGCGCCGCAGCTCGCCGATCCCCGGGATCTCGTCCAGCCCCGAACGAAGGTTCCGGACGCCGCGCAGCTTGCGATGGAACTCGACCGCGAATCGGTGGGCCTCGTCGCGCAGCCGGACGAGCAGGTAGAGCTCGGCCGAGTTCTGCCGGAGCACGATGGGGTCCTTGCGCCCCGGGACGAAGACCCGTTCCGGCGTCCTGGCCGCCTCGGCCACGAATCCCTTCCCGGCCCGCTCCGCGGCATCGGCCAGCCCCGCGCTCCGGACCGACCGCCGGGAGATCACGCGGGTGGTGGAGAGGGCTGCCGCGTCCAGGTTGCGGCTCTTGGCGAGCCCCACCATCTGGACGGAGGGGAGGCCCGGGTTTCCCGGGTCGGGCTTCGTCGCCACCCCCAGGTCGCGGGCCGCGGCCAGCGCCGCGGAGAGCTGCCCCTTCCCGCCGTCGATGACGAGGAGGTCGGGCATGGCGCCATCGGCGAGGGCGCGCCTGAGCCGGCGGGTGATCACCTCGTGCAGCATGGCGAAGTCGTCCTGGCCGGCCACGCCGCGGACCTTGTAGCGCCGGTAGCTGGCCCGGTCGGGCTCGCCGTCCCGCATGGAGACGCCCGAGCCCACCGCCATCGAGCCCTGGAAGGTGGAGATGTCGTAGCACTCCATCCAGCGGGGCTCGCGAAAGAGATGCAGCGAGCGGGTCAGCGCGGCCAGCGCGTCGGCGCGTCGCCCACCCTCCTCCCGCCAGCCGCGGAAGGACTGCTCGGCGTTGCGGTGGGCCACGTCGAGCAGGTCGGCCTTGGCGCCCCGCCGAGGGAAGAGGAGCCGGATTCGCCGTCCGCGCCGCTCCGACAGCACCTCGGCGAGCGCCTCGGCGTTGGCCGGCTCGATGGGGAGCAGCACCTCGTCGGGCGGGACGATGCGCTCGTAGTAGAGCGAGAGGAAGGAGGAGAGCAGCTCGTCGCCGGGGAACTCCTGCCCCGCGTAGGGGTGGGCGCGGGAGTCGAGGAGCTTCCCGCCTCGCATCGAGAGCACCTGGAAGACCAGGTCGGGCCCTTCGCGGTGGATGCCCAGCACGTCTCGATCGGCCCGATCGTCCATGAGGACACGCTGCGTCTCCAGGCTGCGCTCCACCGCCCGGAGCTGGTCGCGCACCCGCGCAGCCTCCTCGAAGCGCAGCGCCCCGGCATGCTCCCGCATGCGCGCCTGGAGCCGCTCGGTGAGCTCCCCTTCCCTTCCCTCCAGGAAGGCCACCGCGTCCTCCACGCTGCGTCCGTACTCCCCGGACGGCATGTCGTAGACGCAGGGGGCCGGGCAGCGGTGGATCTGGTGGAGGATGCAGGGGCGCTTCCGGTGGTCGAAGACGTGGTCGGTGCAGGTGCGCAGCTGGAACCACCGGTTCACCACGTTCAGCGTCTCCCGGATGCTGCTGGCGCTCGAGTAGGGGCCGAACCATCGCGCCCCGTCGTCCTTTCGCTGCCGAGCCCGGCTGACCTCCAGGCGCGGGAACGGGTGGCGGGTGTCGAGGCGGAGTACGATGAAGTCCTTGTCGTCGCGCAGCCGGACGTTGAAGCGCGGCTTGTGCCTCTTGATGAGCTCGTTCTCGAGGAGGACCGCCTCCTTCTCGGATCGGGTCACCACCACGTCGAGGTCGCCGAGCAGGCCGTCGAGCAGCGGCACGAAGTGGCGGTCGTCCCCTCCGGCGTCGAAGTAGCTGCGGACCCGGGAGCGGAGGGAGGCCGCCTTGCCGACGTAGACCACCTCGCCGGCCCGGTCCTTCATCAAGTAGACCCCGGGCTGGTGGGGCAGCTCGTCGATCTTCCTGCGGAGCGCGGCGTCCATGGCGGGTCAGCGGCGCCGGCGGCGCTGCGGGCGCCGGGCCGCCGGTCCGGTCGAGAAGGCGCCGGCCATGGCCCCGCTCCCCAGCATCCCCCTCGCCCCGGTGGTGTTCCGCCGCACGCCCAGGGCCAGGTCCCGGAGCCCCAGGATGCGATCGCGCAGCTGGGCGGCCTTCTCGAACTCCAGCGCCTCGGAGGCCCGTCGCATCTCCGCCTCCAGCTCGGCGACGATGGCCGGGATCTGGTCGGGCTGGTACTCGGCCCCGTCGCCGTCGACCGGGACGGTGACGTAGTCGGCCTCGTAGACCGCCATGGAGAGGTCGCTGATGTTCCGCTTCACGCTCTGCGGCGTGATCCCGTTCTCCTCGTTGTAGCGCCGCTGGACCTCCCTGCGCCGGTCGGTCTCGGACATGGCGCGCTGCATGGACCTCGTGATCGAGTCGGCGTAGAGGATGACCCGGCCGTTCAGGTGGCGCGCGGCGCGGCCGATGGTCTGGACCAGCGACACCTCCGAGCGGAGGAAGCCCTCCTTGTCGGCGTCGAGGATGGCGACGAGCGAGACCTCGGGGAGGTCCAGCCCCTCGCGCAGGAGGTTGATGCCGATGAGCACGTCGAACTCGCCGCGGCGCAGGTCGCGGATGAGCACGCTCCGCTCCAGGGTCTCGATGTCGGCGTGCAGGTACCGGCAGCGGACGCCCACGTCGGTGTAGTACTCGGTGAGGTCCTCGGCCATGCGCTTCGTGAGGGTGGTGACGAGCACCCGCTCGCCGGCCTCGGCGCGCCTGCGCACCTCGCCGAGCAGGTCGTCCACCTGGGTGCCCACCGGCCTGACCTCCACCTCGGGGTCGACGAGGCCGGTCGGCCGGATGATCTGCTCCACCACCACCCCGCCCGCCTTCTCGAGCTCGTAGGCCGCCGGCGTCGCCGACACGTAGATGACCTGCCCGGTGTGGGCCTCGAACTCCTCGAACTTGAGCGGCCGGTTGTCGAGCGCCGATGGAAGCCGGAAGCCGTGCTCGACGAGCGTCTCCTTCCGGCTGCGATCCCCCCGGTACATGCCCGCCACCTGTGGCAGGGTCTGGTGCGACTCGTCCACCACCAGCAGCCAGTCCTTCGCGAAGTAGTCGAGGAGGCAGGGGGGCGGCTCGCCGGCCTTCCGCCCCGAGAGCCAGCGCGAGTAGTTCTCGATGCCGGAGCAGAAGCCCATCTGCTCGAGCATCTCCAGGTCGAACATCGTCCGCTGCTCCAGCCGCTGGGCCTCGACGAGCTTGCCCGCCCCGCGGAGCTCCTGGAGCCGGCCGAGCAGCTCGTCGCGGACCCCCTGGATGGCCCGGTGGCGCACCTCGGGCGCCGACACGTAGTGGCTGTTGGGGAAGATGGCCACCTTGTCGAGATCGGAGAGGACCAGGCCGCGCAGCGGATCGAACTCGGAGATGCGCTCGACCACGTCCCCGAAGAACTCGATGCGGACCGCCCGCGACTCCTCGTAGGGCGGGAAGACCTCGACCGTGTCGCCGCGCACCCGGAAGGTCCCGCGGTGGAAGTCGGTGTCGTTCCGCTCGTACTGGATGTCGACGAGCGAGCGGATGAACCGGTCGCGCAGGAACTCCTTCCCGCGCTCGATGTGCTGCAGGAGGCCGAAGTAGGCCTCGGCGGTGCCCAGGCCGTAGATGCAGGAGACCGAGGCCACGATGATCACGTCGTTCCGGGTCAGGAGCGCGTGCGTCGCGGCGTGGCGCATGCGGTCGATCTCGTCGTTGATGGACGAGTCCTTCTCGATGTACGTGTCCGACGAGGGCACGTACGCCTCCGGCTGGTAGTAGTCGTAGTAGCTGACGAAGTAGTGGACCGCCGCGGTGGGGAAGAGCTCCTTGAACTCCCCGTACAGCTGGGCGGCGAGCGTCTTGTTGTGGGCCAGCACCAGCGCGGGGCGCTTCACCGCCGAGATGACCTGGGCGATGGTGAAGGTCTTCCCCGACCCGGTCACCCCGAGCAGGACCTGCGCGGGATCCCCCCGGCGCAGCCCGGCCACCAGCTCGGAGATGGCCCGGGGCTGGTCTCCGCGCGGGGCGAGGTCGGACTGGATGTCGAGGGGCACCCGGAGATCCTAACGCCCCGCTCGCTACTCCACCTTCCAGGTGGTCCCCGAGGGTCCGTCCATCAGGACGACCCCCAGGGCGGCCAGCTCGGCGCGGACGGCGTCGGAGCGGGCGAAGTCCTTCGTCCGCCGTGCCTCGGCCCGCTCGCCGATCTTGGCCTCCACGAACGGCGCGTCGATCCCGCGCCGCGCCGCAGCGCGCCTGCGCAGGGCCTCGAGCGCGACGGCCGGCAGCCGCTGCAGCAATCCCAGCTCGGCCCCGACGGCACGGGCGTCCCGCGCGAAACCGGCCAGGGCGGCGCGGTCCTGCGGGCTCCTCGTGCCCTTCCGGTCGGCGTCGGCGTTGGCCGCCGTGAAGGCGTCCGCCAGGATGCCCAGCACGGCCGCGGTGTTGAAGTCGTCGTCCAGCGCGGCGCGGGACGCCTCGGCCCAGCCGGACGCCCCGGGGCAGGGCTCGGCGCCGGCGGCGAGCCGATCGACCTTCTCGAGGGTCTCGTAGAGGTAGCCCAGGCGCCGCTCGGCGTCGGCGAGCAGGCCGTCGGAGAAGTTGATGGGATTGCGGTAGTGGGTGCCCAGCAGCAGGAGGCGCAGCCCCTCGCCGTCGTGGCGCGCCAGCACGTCCTTCACCGTGAAGAAGTTCCCGAGCGACTTGGACATCTTCTCGTGGTCGATCTCGACGAAGCCGTTGTGCATCCAGTAGCGGGCGAATTCCTCCGGCTCGAGCCGGTCGGAGAGGGCGGCGACCGACTGGGCGATCTCGTTCGAATGGTGCGGGAAGATCAGGTCCTTCCCGCCGGTGTGGATGTCGAAGGGCGCGCCCAGGTGCTCGAGCGTCATGGCCGAGCACTCGATGTGCCAGCCCGGCCGCCCCTTTCCCCACGGGGAGTCCCAGGAGGGCTCGCCGGGCTTGGCTGCCTTCCAGAGCGCGAAGTCGAGCGGATCCCGCTTGGCATCTCCGGGCTCGACCCTGGCGCCGGACACGAGGTCGTCGAGGTTTCGCCGCGAGAGCCGCTCGTAGGCCGGGAACTTCCGGACCGAGTAGTAGACGTCCCCGTTCCCCGCCGGGTATGCGAAGCCGCGCGCGACCAGCCGCTCGATGAGCGCCACGATGGCCGGCATGGTGCCGGTGACCCGGGGAGAGACGTCGGGGCGAAGGCAGCCCACCGCGTCCATGTCCTCGAGGAAGGAGTCGGCGAAACGGGAGGCCAGCTCGGCCGGGTCCTCGCCCGGCTCCGCGGCGCGCCGGATGATCTTGTCGTCGACGTCGGTGAAGTTCCGGACGTACTTCACCCGGAGTCCTCGGGCGCGGAGGTGGCGGACCACCACGTCCCAGACCACGTAGCAGCGGGCGTGCCCGAGGTGGGCATGATCGTAGACCGTGGGGCCACAGGCGTAGAGCCCGACCTCCCCGGGAACGATGGGCAGGAACTCGCGCTTCTCCCCGGCCAGCGTGTCGTGGATCTGGATGGCCATCTCGGTCGCCTACCTCCTCACCAGCAGCGCGACGGCGTGCGCCGCGATCCCCTCGCCACGACCCACGAACCCCAGCCCTTCCCCGGTCGTGCCCTTCACGTTCACCTGCCCGGGAGAGATCCCCATGGCCCCGGCGAGCCTGGCCCGCATCTCCTCGGCGCGCGGAGCGATCTTCGGCCGGCGGGCCGCCAGCGTCACGTCGCAGTTCCCCACCGACCAGCCCAGCGAGGCCACCCGGGCCGCGATCTCCCGGAGCAGGAGCAGGGACGAGATCCCCTTCCATCGGGGATCCGTGTCTGGAAAGTGGCGGCCGATGTCTCCCAGCCCCGCGGCGCCCAGGATCGCGTCGCAGATGACGTGGGCGCAGATGTCGGCGTCGGAGTGGCCGAGGAGGCCGTCGCCCTCGAACTCGACGCCGCCGAGCACGAGCTTGCGCCCGGGAGCGAAGGCGTGGACGTCGTAGCCCACGCCCATGGCCAGGGCCGGCTCGACGATGGCCCGGGCCCGGGCCAGGTCCTCGGCCCCGGTGATCTTGAAGTTGGCCGCCTCGCCCGGAACCAGGACCACCGGCTCCCCGAGCCGCTCCACCAGCTGGCACTCGTCGGTGGCTTCCGAGGCCGAGGCACCGGCGGCCTCGAAGGCCCGGCGCAGGATCGAGGTCCGGAATCCCTGCGGCGTCTGCGCCAGCCAGACCGACCGCCGGTCGAGGGTCTCCTCGACGAGGCGGTCCCCCTTGGCGCGCTTCACGGTGTCCGTCGCGGCCAGGGCTGCCAGGGCCGCCCCGCGAGCCGCTGCCGCCTCGGCCACGGCGCGGGCCAGCGCGGGTGTCGCGAAGGGTCGCGCGGCGTCGTGGACCAGCACCACGTCGACCGCCCCCAGGGCCGAGAGTCCGGACCGGACCGAATCGGCGCGAACCTCGCCGCCTGCGACTGCGCGAACCGGGACGCCGAGTCCGCCGAGGTCGGCCTCCCCGCGCCTCTCCTCCCCCGCCGGCACGACCGCCACCAGCTCGTCGACGACACCCGAGGCCGCCAGCGCCCGCGCCGCCCGGCGCAGCACCGTCTCGCCGCCCAGCGTCACCCACTGCTTGGCCACGCCTGCGCGCAGCCCCGAGCCACCAGCCGCCAGGATCGCTCCCACCCTCTCGCTGCCGATCACGACGCCTCCGCTCCCGGGCTGGCACTGGCCATGCTCTGTCCGGGCGTCGATGCCCGCCTCGCCCGCCACGGCACGACACGTCCCCTGGAAACGAGACCGCCGCGCGAGCCAGGGGCCGCGCGGCGGACGTCTCCGCGGTCGGGCCAGAGCGACGTGCCGCCCCGGCCGCGCGGCGTCAGTTGATGTTGAAGATCTTCCTGAGTTCCGTCTCCACGTCCTGCTCGTCGCAGTCCTTGGCGATGGCCAGCTCCTTGATCAGCAGGGAGCGGGCCGTGTCGAGCATCTTCCGCTCGCCGAAGGAGAGGTCCTTGTCGGAGCGGAGCAGGTACAGGTCGCGCAGCACCTCGGCGATCTCGAACACCGACCCGGTCTTGATCTTGTCCATGTACTCCCGGTATCGGCGGTTCCAGGTCGTCGAGTCGACCGAGACCTCCTTCTCGCGAAGGATGCTGTAGACCCTGCGGACCTCCTTGTCGCCGATGATCTCGCGCAGGCCGACCGAGCCGACCTTGTTCATCGGGATCATGATCTTCATCCCGTTGTCGAGGATCCGGAGCACGTAGAAGGACTGCCGCTGGCCGGCCACCTCCTTGTGCTCGATCCCCATGACCTCGCCGACCCCCTGGCCGGGGTAGACTGCCTTGTCCCCGACCTTGAAGGCCGGGCCCGGCGGGTTCTGAGATGGCGTCATCCGTTCCTCCGCCCGGCAGCCGATATCGCCGGCGCCCGGAATGTCGGGCGGGCGGGCGCTGGGCCTGGAACGCGAACCCTAGCACAACGCTTGAGCCCCGTCAACACTGGGGAAACTGCTCGCTTGCGGGGCCTTTTCTGAGGACTTTCGGCGGATTGGCGGGCTCGGTGGCGCTTTTCGCCGCCGGGGTCGGCGCAGCCATCTCCTTGAAACCAGGGCCCTTCGCGATCCTGGGGGGAACGGCCGCGGCCGCTGCTGCACTGGCCACGGCACCCACGGCTCCCCTCGCCTTCGCCGCGGCCGGCTGGGTGGTCGGGGGGGCGACTCGAACCTCCCGGACCGCCCCGTCGGTACCTGCCGCCTCCCTGCGGGGTCCCGTGGTCTCCATGCCTCGCCACCAGGACGGCCGGGCGCGCTTCGTGGTGGAGGATGCATCGACTGGACGGGTCGATGTCTCCTCGCCGGACCTGGCGGCGCCGCTCGCCCTCGGGGACCAGGTCCTTCTGTCGGCCGACCTCCGGGAGCTCCGAGGGGCCCGGAACCCCGGCGGCCGTGATCCGGCCTTCGCCTCCGGCGCCCACGGCCTGGCAGGACAGGCCTCGACCCGCACGGCGCCGGCCCGGACCGCACCCCCGTCGCCGCTCTCCGGCATCGCCGTCGCCCGCATCGCCTTCGGCCACGCCGCCTCCCGGGTGCTCCCGCCCCGCGAGGCCGCGCTCGTCCGCGCCATCGGCGCCGGCGACGAATCGGCCGTGGACGCCGAGACCCAGGACCGCTTCGCACGGAGCGGCCTCGCCCATGTGCTCTCGGTGTCCGGGCTCCACCTGGCGGTGGTCGCCCTGGGAACCTGGCGCGTGCTGCTGGCGCTCCTCCTGCGCGTCGAGCCGCTGGCGGCCCGCGTCGACGTCCGCCGGGCCGCCGCCGCGGCCGCACTCCCGGTGACGCTGCTCTACACGGTGGGGACCGGCGCGTCGGTGCCGGTGGTCCGCTCGGCGGTCGCCACGGGCCTGATCTTCGCCTCCGTGCTGGTCGGGCGCCGCCCCGACGCCGCCCAGGCCCTCGCGGTGGCCGCCCTCGCCATCCTGGCCTTCGACCCGGGCTCGCTCGTGGACATCTCCTTCCAGCTCTCCTTCGTGTCGGTGGCCGGACTGCTCCTCCTCGCCGGTCCGCTCCGCGCGGCGCTGCCGGTCCGGCCCGATCGCTCCGGGTGGCGCGGCCGCGCGCTGGAGGCGGGCCTCCAGGGATGCTGCGCCAGCGCCGCCGCCACCATCGCCACCGCGCCGCTCCTGGCGCTCCACTTCCGCCGGCTCTCCACGCTGGCCATCCCGGCCAACGCGGTCGGGCTTCCCTTCGCCTCCGCCCTCACCGTGCTCGCCGCGCTGGCCTTCCTGGCGGCGGCCGTGGCGCCGCCCCTCGCTCCGGCGTCCCTCTGGGTCTGCCGCCCCTTCGCCACCGCGTTCCTCGCCGTGAACGACGCCTTCGCCGCGCCGACCTTTGCCTCGGTCGGGGTCGCGTCGCCCGGCTGGGGCCTGCTCGCGGCCTCCTACGCGCTGGGAGCGGGCGCGCTCCGCGCCCGGGGGCGCCTCCGCTGGATCCTGGCGGCAGCCGCGGCGGCGGCGGTCCTCCTTCCGGGGCCGGCCCGCCTCGTCGCGGCCCGGCATCGCGAGGGCATCGAGGTGGTGTTCCTCTCGGTGGGCCAGGGGGACTGCACGCTCATCCGCCTCCCCGACGGGTCGGGGGTCGTGATCGATGCCGGGGGCGATCCTGCCGGGCGCTACGACCCCGGGGCGCGCGACGTGCTCCCCTTCCTTCGTGACATGGGGGTGATGCGCCTCGCCGCCGCCTTCGTCTCCCACCCCCACCCGGACCACCTGCAGGGGCTCCCTTCCGTCGTCGGTGGCCTCGGCGGAGACCGCGTCTTCGCCTCCTTCGACCGGGGCGACGCCGCTGCGCGCGCCGCCTTCGAGCGGATGCCGCCCGCCACGGTCCTCGCCGCGGGGGACGAGGTCTCCCTCTCCGGGGTGGGCTTCCGAGTGCTGGGGCCACCGCGCGGCGGCCACGGCCTGGTGGAGAACGACGCGTCGCTCGTCCTGCACGTCACGTTCGGTGCGACCTCCTTCCTGCTGCCCGGCGACGTCGAGGCGGCGGGCGAGGCGGCGCTCGTCCCCGCCGGCGTTCCCCGGGCCGACGTGGTCAAGGCGCCGCACCACGGCAGCCGGACCAGCTCCGGTCGCGCCCTGGTCGGGGCCACCCGCCCGCGCTGGGTGGTCTTCCCGGTCGGCGCCGGCAATCGCTACGGCTTTCCCCACGCAGAGACCTTGGAGCGGTGGCGGGAGGTCGGCGCCGAGATCCTCCGCACCGACGAGGGACCGGTCCGCTTCCGCTCCGACGGTCGCACGATCTGGCGATCCGACCCGGGCGCCGCGCTCGACGCATGGGCGCTGCTCGCCGGGAGGTAGACCCCGTGCCCTCGCGCGCCCTCGTCCAGGATCCCGGAAAGCCGGATCGAGAGATCCTCCTCACCCCCGGGTCGACCGTGGAGGCCCTCCCCTCGGTGCTCGTCTCGGGAGCCCAGGCAGCGGGCGTCGTCGTCGAGGGATCCGGACCTCGGGTCAGGATCCGCGGCCGGGTCCTGTCGGGAGGCGAGCGCTGGCTGCTCCGTCCGGGCGAAGCCGCCCAGGTCGGCTCGGCGCGGATCGTGGCCGGGAGCGACGACCCCGGCACGGCGGCGCAGGCGCGGGAGCTCCTGCTCGCCGCCCTCCGGGGCGAGGTTCCGGACTGCGGACCGGGGCTCGCCGTCCTGGGAGGGCCGGAGGCGGGGCGCCGGCTTCCCCTGCGCGACGGGGTGCTGGGTCGGGGAGAGGGGGCGACCCTGAAGATCGACGACCCGTCGCTCTCACGCCGTCACGCGCGAATCCGCCTCGACGGCCCTCGGGTGCTTCTCGAGGACCTGGGCAGCAAGAACGGCCTCTGGATACGCGGGCGCCGTCTCTCGTCGCTTCGGGAGATCGAGCCGGGGGACGAGGTCAGGGCCGGTCGCACCGTGCTTGCACTCGGGGTGACCACCCTTCCTGAACCAGCGGCTTCCCCTCCCGCGCCGGGGCCGGGGGCTCGATCACCCCGGCGCCGCCTGGCGCGAGCGGTCCTCGTCGTGGCCCTCCTCGCGGCTGCGGCCGCCGCTGCCCTGGCGCCCTAGTGGCTCGACCCGGGCGCGCTAGAATCGGCCGCCCAGCCCGCGGAAGGCGCTCTCCAGGGCGTCGAAGTCCCGGAGCACCGTCGCGCCGGCCTCGCGAAGGGCGTCGCCGACGACGAGGGTGGCGTCGCCTCCGACGAGGACCTCCACGCCGCGGGACACCCCCTGCGCGATGGCGCGGGCGGCCTCCACCGATGCGTCACCGTCGGTCCCGGTCGCGCCCAGGACGACGGCGCGGGCGCCCGTCCGTCGGGCTGCCTCGACCACGTCGCCCGGTGGGAGGTCCGCTCCCAGGTAGATGACGCCCAGTCCTGCCGAGGCGGCGAGCATGGCAGCGGCCATGATCCCGAGCTCGTGACGCTCGCCGGGCGGGGTGGCGAAGATCACGCCGGGCCGGCTGTCGCGCGGCGACTGGAGGCGGACCAGCGAGCCGAGCAGGTTGCGCAGGGCACCCGTCGCCAGGTGCTCCTGCGCGATGGTGAACCGGCCGTGGTGCCAGGCCTCTCCCACCTCGCGCATCAGCGGCAGGACCACCTGGTGGACCAGCTCGCGCGCCGAGAGCACCGCTGCCAGCCTCCCGAGCTGGCGATCGGCGGATGCCAGGTCATAGCGCCCGATGGCATCGAGGATGGCGCCGAGGTCGATGGCGTCCGCCCGCCCGTCGCGGTCTCGCGGCTCGAGACCGGCCTCCAGCAACCGGGAGAGATCGTCCTCGCCCATGCCGGCGATGCGGCCGATGGCATGGCCCCGCTCGACGAGCCGTCGCAGCAGCTTCAGCTTCTGGAGGTCGGCGTCTGCGTAGAGCCGGCCGCGATCGTCCCGACCGGGCTCCACGGCGCCGTAGCGTCGCTCCCAGGCACGCAGGGTGTCGATGGGGATCCCGGTGAGCCGGGCGACGACGCGGATCGGATACCTGCCGGGAGCCTTCCTGACCGCTGCTTCCATCTGGTCCATGTACCCGCTCGAGAAGAGGTTGCAAGCGATTCGTACCGTCCTTATCCATGACAAACGCAGATCCAGAATGCGCCCCGACGGCGTCCAGGAGTTCCAGGTGAGCCAGATCCACATCCTCGAGCGAACCCAGATCGTGCCCCTTCCCCGGGCGGACGTCTTCGCGTTCTTCGCGGACGCGCGGAACCTCGAGGCCATCACGCCCCGGTTCCTGCGCTTCCAGATCCTGCCTCCCGTGCCCTCCACGCTCGAGGCGGGGTCGCGCATCGACTACCGGCTCTCGCTCCTCGGCGTGCCCTTCCGCTGGCGGACGCGGATCGCGGCCTGGGAGCCGGGCTTCCGGTTCGTGGACGTGCAGGAGCGCGGTCCCTACGCGCTCTGGCACCACACCCACACGTTCGCCGACGTCGCGGGAGGGACCCGCGTCTCCGACCAGGTGGAATACCGCCTTCCGCTCGGCGCCCTCGGAGAGGTGGCTCACCCGATCCTGGTGCGCCGCACGCTGGCGAGGATCTTCGACCACCGGCGCGACCGGGTGGCCGAGCTCCTCGGCGCACCGCCCGACGCGCAGCGAGCCGCCTGATCAGGCTGCGAAGGGGTTTCGCAGGAGGATGGTCTCCTCCCGATCCGGACCCACCGACACCGCCATCACCGGCACCCCGGTGAGCACCTCGAGCCTCTTCAGATAGGAGCGGGCCGTGGCCGGGAGCGCATCCCAGTCCCGGATGCCGCGGAGCTGCTCCGACCAGCCCGGCAACGTCTCGTACACCGGCTCGCAGCGCTCCAGGTCCTCCGGGTCGCCCGGCATCTCGTCGAGGGTCTTGCCGTCGAGCCGGTAGGCGACGCCCACCTTGAGCTCCGGGAAGCCGGTGAGCACGTCGAGCTTCATGATGGCCAGCCCGTCGAGCCCGTTCACGCGCGCCGCGTAGCGCATGGCCACCGCGTCGAACCACCCGGTGCGCCGCGGGCGACCGGTGGTGGCGCCGAACTCCTGCCCGATCTTTCGCAGTTGCTCGCCGGTCTCCCCCTTCTCCTCCGTGGGGTACGGCCCCCCTCCCACCCGCGTGCTGTAGGCCTTGGCGATGCCGATGACCTCGTCGATGCAGGTCGGGCCGATGCCCGTGCCGGTGGCTGCGTTGGCGGCCACGGTGTTGGAGCTGGTGACGAACGGGTAGGTCCCGTGATCCACGTCGAGCATGGTCCCCTGGGCCCCCTCGAAGAGGACCGATCGCCCCTCCCGGATGAGGCCGTGCAGCACCCGGGACGCGTCCCGCGCGTAGACCGAGAGCCGCTTCCCCAGCGCCGCGTACTCCCGGGCGATGACGGCGGCGTCGAGCTTGTCCTCCGCACCCAGCCGGCGCAGCTCGTCCTGCGCGCCGGGGAGACGCTCCTTCACCTTGCGTGACAGCTTGGCCTCGTCGAGGAGGTCGCGCACGCGGATGCCGCGCCGGGCCACCTTGTCCTCGTAGGTCGGGCCGATGCCACGGCCGGTGGTGCCGATCTTCCCTGCGCCCATGGCGTTCTCGCGCGCCAGGTCCACCGCCCTGTGCCAGGGCATGATCACGTGGGCGTCGAGGGAGAGCACGAGCTGGGAGTCGTCGGCGAGGTAGCCCTTCTGCTTGAGCCGGTCGATCTCCATCATGAAGACCGCCGGATCGACCACCACGCCGTTGCCGATGATGCAGGTCTTGCCGGGGTGCAGGACGCCCGCCGGGATGAGGTGGAGCACGGTCTTCTCGCCGTCGACGACGAGGGTGTGCCCCGCGTTGTTCCCGCCCTGGTACCGGGCCACCACGTCGGCGAACTCGGTGAACCGATCGACGATCTTGCCCTTCCCCTCGTCGCCCCACTGGGCGCCGACGACGACCACGTTCGGCATGTGCCTGGCTCCTCGCAGCGATGCGCCGTCCCTTTGGCGCGCGCGATGGACGACGTTACCAGGGGCCGCAGCCGGGGGCCACCGTCATCGACGGCCCCCCCGGAAGCCGCGCCGCTCCAGCGCCTGGGTGGCGTACTCGAGGTCGACGGCGAAGCCGATGGCGGGTCCGGGGCGTCCGAAGCGGGCCAGCAGCCCGTCGTACCGCCCCCCGGACGCGACGGCGCTCCCCGCGCCCGGCGCGTATCCGGCGAAGGTGATGCCGGTGTAGTACCCGAGCCCGCGCACCTCGCCGAGGTCGACCTCGACGGCCGCGACACCGCGCCGGCGGGCCAGGCGGAGTGCCGCCTCCAGCTCGGCGAGCGGAGCCGCCGCCCCCGGCACGTGGCCCGCGACCGCGCTGGCCCGCGAGAGGGCGCCCTCCCCGTAGAGCGTGGCAAGAACGGGCAGCGCCTTTCGCGCCGCCAGGCTTCCCCTGGCCTTCCCGGCGAGCTTCGCCAGCGCCGCCTCGTCCTTGCGGGAGAGCGCCTCCTCGGCCTCGGCGCGGGCCGCCGCGCGCAGGCCAGCACCCTTCAGCACCGCGCCGGCGAAGCGGGCATGACCGACCTCGAGGATCGCTCCCTCGAGCCCGACGCCGTCGAGGGCTCGCCGCAGGACCGTCAACGCCTCCGCGTCCGCCGCCGGCCCGCCGGCCCCGAGAAGCTCGACGCCGGCCTGGTAGACCTCCCGAGGGCGGCCGGCGCGCGCCTCGCGAGCCCGCAGGACCGGCCCGTCGTAGCAGAGCCTCGCCGGGTCCGGCAGCGCGTCGGGGCGCGCCGCGTAGAGCCTCACGATCTGCGGCGTGATGTCGGGGCGGATGGCCACCACCTCGCCCGACCCGGGCTCGACGAACTTGAGCACCCCGGCGAGAGCCGCCGGCGAGAGCCCCCGCTCCACCACCTCGAGCCGCTCCAGGGTCGGCAGCAGGACGCGACGGTACTTGAAGGAGCGGAAGACGTCCTGGAGCCGGGCCGAGAGCTCGGCCAGGTGCGCCGAATGATCGGGGGTGAGGTCGCGAAGCCCGAGGGGAAGCGAGAGGTCGAGCATGGCCGGGGGATCAGAGCCGGATGCGGCGAACTTCGCGGACGTGGGGGATGGCGCGGAGGGTCTCGAGCACCGGGTTCGAGGGCTCCGAGTCGACGTTGAGGAGCGACACGGCGGCGGCACCGGCGGCGTCGCGGGAGAGCGAGATCCGGGCGATGTTCACCCCGGCGGCGCCGAGTGCCGTGCCGATGTGGCCGACCACGCCCGGGGAGTCGTCGTTCACGCAGAGGATGATGTTCCCCTCGGGCACCGCGTCGAGCCGGAACTGGTTGACGCGGACGATGCGGGGGTCGCCGCGGCCGAACACCGTTCCGGCCACCACCGCCTCGCCTCCCTGGCCGGTCACCGTGACGGTCACGAGGCTGGCGTAGTCCTGTGGCCCGGCGGCCTGCTCCTCGCGCACGGTGATCCCGCGCTCACGGGCGATCCCGGGAGCGCTCACCTCGTTGACCGGACGAGCCTCGACGTGGGAGAGCAACCCCTTCAGCACCGCGGCGGTGAGCGGCCGGGGGGGCGCCTCGGCGACGTCGCCGGCGCAGGACACCCGCACCTCCCGGACGCCGCTGGGCGCGATCTGCGCGGCCAGGGATCCGAGCTTCCCGGCCAGCTCCAGGTAGGGGCCGAAGCGCTCCAGGGCCTCCCGGGACATCGACGGCACGTTCACCGCGTTCTTCACCTCGCCCCGGGTCAGGAAGGCGGCCAGCTGTTCCGCGATGGCGATCGCCACCGCGGCCTGGGCCTCCTCCGTGGAGGCGCCCAGGTGCGGGGTGCAGATGAAGTTCTCGAGCGGGAGCAGCGGGTTGTCCGGCGCCACCGGCTCCTTCTCGAAGACGTCGAGAGCCGCCCCGCCCACCTGCCCCGAGGAGAGCCCGTCGGCGAGGGCCTTCTCGTCGACCAGCCCCCCGCGCGCGCAGTTCACGATGAGGACGCCCTTCTTCATCTGGGCGAGGGTCGCGGCGTTCACCACGTTGCGGGTCTTCTCGGTGATCGGGACGTGGAGCGAGATGACGTCGGCGCGCCTCCAGATCTGCTCGAGCGGGACGAGCTCCACCCCCATCTGCGCGGCGGCCTGCTCCGAGACGAACGGGTCGAAGGCCACCACGCGCATCTTCATGGCCCGGGCCCGCTCGACCACCACCGATCCGATGTTGCCGATGCCCACGACGCCGAGCGTCTTCCCCGAGAGCTCGTGTCCCTGGAACCGCTTCTTCTCCCACTTCCCGCTCTTCACGCTGGCGGTGGCCTGCGCGATGTGGCGAGAAAGGGCGAGCATCATGGCGACCGCGAGTTCCGCCACCGTCACCGAAGAGCCGCCGGGCGTGTTCATCACCACCACCCCGCGCCGCGTCGCCGCCTCGAGATCCACGTTGTCCACCCCGACCCCGGCACGGCCGACGACCCGGAGGCGCGAGGCCTTCTCGAGGACCTTGGCGGTGATCTTGGTGGCGCTGCGGACGGCGACGGCGTCGTAGTCGCCGATGGCGGCCTCCAGCTCCTCGGGCTTCAGGCCGAGGCGGACGTCCACGTCGAGGCCGGCCTTGCGGAGGATCTCCACTCCCTCGGCGGAGAGGTCGTCGGCAACGAGCACTCGGTGTGTCATGAGCCCCCCTGGGCAGGTTTTTCGTTGGAATACCCCGGCGCC
>Ga0315295_10002269_pt1 | contig 16340 bp, 14 predicted proteins | sample YL17G14_0_MG_FD_204453 | JGI IMG/M metagenome (GOLD analysis project Ga0315295, IMG submission 204453) | Sediment microbial communities from Yellowstone Lake, YNP, Wyoming, USA - YL17G14_0 | ecosystem: Environmental > Aquatic > Freshwater > Lake > Sediment | place: USA: Wyoming | collected... | reverse complement strand
GACCTACCATTCGATGTCAGTGCCACCGCTTCATCAGGGCTGGCTGTTAGCTTCAGCATCCTATCAGGGCCGGCGACGATTTCAATCAATACGGTGACCATCACCGGCGCCGGACCAGTTACGGTAAGAGCCTCTCAACTAGGAGATACTAACTACGATGCTGCACCCAACGTTGACCAACCCTTTACTGTTAGCAAGGCTGATGCCCCGGTGGTCCTGAGCGACATGACGCCGACCTACACCGGCAGCCCGCTAACGCCGACCGCGACGACCACGCCTGCGAGCCTGCCGATTGATTGGGCGAATGCTCCCCAGACCGCCGCCGGCAGCTATGCGGTGACGGCAACGATAAACGATACCAACTACCAGGGCTCTGCCAGCGGCTCCTTCGTCATCGGCAAGGCCAACACCACGACGGCCATTGCGTCCAGCAACAATCCATCGCTATTTGGTGTGCCGCTCACCTTCACAGCAACCGTAACGGCGACGCCGCCTGGAGGCAGCACACCTACCGGGTTAGTGACCTTCAAAGACAATAGCACTCCGATTGTTCCAGCGGTAACGCTGGTCAACGGGCAGGCTACCTGGACTACCTCTTCGCTTCCGGTAGGTCCCCATACCATCGGCGCTAACTACGCAGGGGATAGCAACTATAACTCCAGTAGCGCCACTGTGACCGTGCAGATCGACCCCTCGGCCACACTGAATGTCAAATACATCATTCACGCACTGCAGGACGGTAGCCCCAACCCCAAGGTCAAAAAGGAGCCGGTGGAAGGCGCTGATGTCAGAGTTTATAGCATGGCGCACAAGCGCGTCGCTGAGCTTGACCTGAAGTACAAGCCCAAGGCGTGGGGCAAGATCTTTGACGGCGAGGACGGGGTGACCTTCACCATCGTGGACGGGAAGCCCGTCGTGCAGTCCGACAGCGACCCTGGTGCCCCGGTGCTGACCTACGGGAATGGCCCGGTCAAGTATGAGGCCAAGGGGTTCACGGACGTCAATGGGATGGTCAGCATCATCGTGCCGCCCACCCCCAAGGGCGTGGATTACGCCGTCATAGGACGTACCCTGGACTATGATGATTTGAAGACCAAGACCACCGACCCCGACTCCTTGTATTCAGGTGGTAAAGTGAACAACATCGCGGCTGGGAACAAGAAGGACGTGAAGCTCAACAAGATCCGCCTCTTCAACGGGAAGAAGGTGCCAGCCAAGTTCCTTGAGGAGTTTGGCACCTACCTGGAAATCATTGAGCCGGAGTACGTGGACTGGACAGCCGATGTGCAGCAATACCCGTTCATCTATGTAAGCATAGGCGATTGGACGGTGGTAACGGGTGTGATACCGCCAGAAGGGTTCATTGCCGATGCTTCACAGCTCTCAACCGATGTGAATACGGGCACTACCGCGGTGCAATTCACGCTTACGGATGTCGGGAGCAAGTGGACGACCACGGCTGTGACCCATACCATCACGCATAAAGGCAAAATCAAAGTCCGGTCATCCGGCGTCCCCATGTTTGACAAGAAGCCGCCGAAGCCACCCAAGGGCGGTGGGAAGGCAGGTGGCAAGTAGCTCTTTTTAAGTCCTAATGGTGGAAACACCAATAGGGCAATCCATCACCACCAACTTTATTGGTGTGAGGACAAGGGCCCGAGTTCGCATTTTGCAACTCGGGCCTACTTTTTGCTGTAGTTGATTTCTCCAACTCTTCTTTTTTGTTTGTGTGACTGGGTATTCACCGATGACCAAGGGGGTCTCTTGGAGGACATTGCTGTTTGTTCCTTTAGCAGTTTATAGCAATACCATGAGTTGGTGACAGACTCAAGAATACGCCTTGAACAGAAAGCCATAATGTTCACTCCCGGATTATCCTGCCATAACTGAACTCGGGCATTAGAATCCATAATCCGCCATCCCCCGAAATGCCAACGCAGCAGTGAAAAGGCAAATAGCTTATCCCCAAATGGCATCGAGGATTTTTATCCTCATAACCCGCCACACGGGTATGAATGCGGCTGCGAGCGAAACGACCAGCAGGATAACAGCCATGCGCGCGGTATAAGACGGCTGGGTGAGGAGATAGGCGGGACCAAAAGGAAACTCGAAGGGATGGGCTCACCTGGTTTTAGAACTTATCCGCTTCTGCACTTTCTTCCACGAACCGGTAATGAGAAAACTCTCCTCCATATTGTCAATCATCCGGTTGAATTTATTCATCGGTACCGAAAAGGTGAGCACATCGCTGGGTACAAACGGTCGGGCTGAGACATCGAACATGCCGATAACTCCTCTGGGGCGCCTGGATTTTCCTTCAAGATACGGATACTGGACAATCGAGCCACAGCCGGCACTGAACGGGGCGAATATTCCATTCGGCTCTGCCTCATCGAAATTAGCCAGCGTAAAGAGACCTGAAAGAACATCAGGTTGGGCGAAGAAGATAACGACTTCCGGACTGTCCGCCGTTTCAAGCATGTCCCATCTCTTGAATACTATGAAACGAGCCGGCGCCTTAAACACCGATGCCTGTTTCATTACCTCCTTTACCAGTTCCGGAGATTTCTTATATCGCTCGCCTTCCAGCTTTCCCGGTATGCCACAGGAAAGGAAATATTCAAAGTCAGGCGCAATCGTCTGGCTGAATCCGAGGTATCTTTTACCGCCAAAGCAGCCAACGGAATCTGCGTTGTAGCTGATAGAAGTCCCTTCCCTGACTTTAATCAGGTCGCCGATTACACACCTGTGCCCCGAAGTGGGCTTCATGAGCTCAGCGCGGCCTGCCTCATCCGTATAATAGAAGGTAATTGGCAGTTCGGCAGCGTTGAAATACTTCTGCCACAGCCGGCTAAATTTTTGTTTAATCTTCATGTCCATAGAGCGACTCTCCTATTCAATCCTTTAATCATGGAATGAAGTTCTTCTTTTTTCACCCTCACCTTAATCCTCTCCCATCGAGGGAGAGGAAATAAGAAGAAATACCGTCTCCCCTTCCTGTGAGGAAAGAAATCCTTGATTTTTTGAGGGAATTAACAATTTGTTCTCTCTCCCCTGGAGGGAGAGAGTTAGAGTGAGGGGGATTCCCAAATGATTCATTCCAGCGAAGAACAGCATCTCCGAATACCCCCCCCCATAACGCAGCTAGTGTACAAGCCGGATGGTTAGCAGAGCCACGCCCACGTAAATTACCACACCTATGATAACCGTCGGCACTATCCCCCATCGGGGCAGGATAAATATCATAGCCAATGCATATAGGACCCAGGCGGGTATCAAAAACAGCATGCCTTTGAAATAGGAGACCGTGGCCCCAACACCGCTTTTATAGTAAATAATGAACAGGGTTACAATGCTGATGCTGGGGAAAAAACCGATGAATGCGGCCAATAGCCCTCTCCCCTGGGTGCCGAAGTAACTTATCAGGGTCACAATCGTACCGCCGAGCACAAAATATAATGACAGTAGTTTAGCATCCATAATTGCCTCCGGAGATATTCGCTGATACTAAAGAGATATACTAGTTAGGATTGAGGGCTTTTGTCAATGGCAGGTATGAGATTCTTCGCGGAGTTTATCCTGAGTGGAGATTCTTAAGTCGCGGAGTTTATCCTGAGCTAGATCCTTCGTCGCTTCGCGCCTCAGGATGACAGGTGCGAAGGGCTCCTTCAGAATGACATTAACGAAGGGCTCAGAATGACAAATTATACTCTCTCCCCTGGCGGGAGAGAGTTAGAAGTGAGGGGGATTAGCAGAACTTACGCCCTCACCCCAGCCCTCTCCCGTCAAGGGAGAGGGAGAAAGAAAAATGCAATCATCGCAAATGTACCTGACTGGTACGTATCGTTGACAAGGGGTTATAATATGACAAACGTAGGCAATCTTAACATCCGGGGGTGAAAAGTGACAACTCTGCAAAAGACCTGGCTTTATATCTTTGGTGCGTTTGCTGTTCTCTTCATCGGTTTATTATCCTTCGAACCTTATCCCGGTAATTTCGTCATTAAAGCCATGCCGGCGATAAGCCTGGCTGTACTGGCGCTCATAGCAATTTCCGGCTCGAGAGGCAAACTACTTTTTGCCTCACTTCTATTCTGCGCTGCTGCCGACATAGCCCTGGAACTGGCGGCAGGAAAATACTTCGTTGCCGGCCTCGGGCTATTTCTAATTGCCCACATACTATTAATCATAACCTTCTCCAGAGACTTCAAGTTTCAAAAATCCAAGATTCCTGTGATTGTTCTGCTTGTCGTCTATTCGAAAATGATGGCTTTTGTCCTGACGCCCTCTCTCAAAGAGATGGCAATACCGGTATATATCTATATGACAGCGATAATGTTGATGGGTATCTTTGCCTCACTGAAATCATCAAAGAATGATTTTACCCTTTACGGAGCCATATCTTTCATAGTTTCTGATTCGGTCCTGGCCATCAACAAATTCATGATGCCTGTGCCGGCAGCGGATTACGCCGTTATGATTACGTACTATCTGGCACTGTTTCTAATAGTCTACGGCTTCTTGAGGGAATAACCGCGCAGCTGCGACTCCCTTTCACTTCTACATGTAGTCGCGACCCTTTAGGGTCGCGGCCACGAGGTTAAAACCTCGTGGCTACATCTACAATAAATTCTAAATCCCAAACTCCAAATCCTAAATAAATTCAAATCACCAAGTACCAATGACCAACACCTTTTAACTGTCATCGCGAGGGGCGTCAGCCCCGTGGCGATCTCAGCATAATGCCAACTTCAGGCAGAGATTGCCACGCGGAGTTTATCCTGAGCCATGCGAGATTCTTCGCTGCGCTCAGAATGACATTAACGAAGGGCTCGCAATGACAGTAGGTAGGTGCGCAGTCTGGTGAATTTGAAATTAGATATTGTTTGAGATTTAGTGCTTAGAAATTGGGATTTATGGGGTATAAAAGGGGATGTGCCGGGGGCTACCCCTTATGCCACAGGCAATGTGAAGTAAAATGTGGTACCCTTGCCCTTCCGGCTTTTCACCCAAACCGTTCCACCGTGCAATTCCACAACTAGTTTCACCATGGCCAGCCCTATGCCGGCTCCCCCGTGTCCCCTCTGACGTGACCGGTCTGCCTTATAGAAATGGTCGAAGACGTATGGCAAGTCCTTACGGGCTATACCTGCTCCAGTGTCTGATACTGACACCGTAACCCAGCCCGGCTTGGTATAACTGGCGCCGATTTCGATAGTCCCACCGGCAACCGTATATCTGAGTGCATTATCAACCAAGTTGTGCAGCACCTGACGTATACGGTCTCTGTCGATTAACACCAATGGCAACCCGGTTGGCAGTTCAGCGCTAATCGAAATTTGCTTCTCCTGGCAGCGAGTTTGAACACTGGCTATCTCCGCGAAAATGAACTCGCCGAGCTCGGTAGCATTCTGATATAGCTTCAATTGGCCGGCTTCCGCCAGTGACAGGTCTCTGAGGTCGGTTATCAACCTGGATAACAGTACAGTTTCATCATATACCGAGGCTACCTGGTCTGACGTGGGCGTGATAACTCCATCGAGCCAGGCTTCCAGGTTCCCTTGAATGATGCTCAGCGGGTTGCGTAATTCATGGGCGATATCAGCCAGCAACTGGCGTCTGCTTTTCTCTTTGGTTTCCAACTGCTCAGCCATGGTGTTAAAAGCTACAGATACCTCGCCTATCTCATCGTCTGTTTTTATGGAAACCCGCTGTGAGAAATCGCCGGTGGCCACTTTACGTGCCGCCAAAGTCAGCTGTCTCATAGGTCCGCTAATTAGCCGGCTGAAAAAGAAACCTAAAGCAACGCCAGTCAAGATAGCTACTAATGCTGCCAACCACAAAGAATTACGAACCGCATCAAGGAAGGCTCGCTCGGCATCACCCATGTAAAGAGACGCCCCTGAGTTAAAGCCATCACCGGGCATCGGCATAGTGGAGGTGGAACCGGGTGCGGCTTGTGCCTGATAACTCCTCTCGCAGTAGCAGGTGAATTCAGTCTGGACCGAACGATTCACCCACAGAGCTATAACACCCACGCTCACCAGGGCAATTCCAACAAAGAGAAGTGAAAGTTTCACCGACAGCTTATTTAGCATGGTTCCTCCAATTTGTAGCCAACACCGCGAACTGTAATCAGCGGATTAGTTGAATCCGGTGCTACCTTTGCCATCTTCTGCCTGATATTCTTTATGTGAGCATCTATGGTCCGCTCGTAACCCTCATAGGACTCACCGAAGGCTGAATCCATCAGTTGCAGCCTGGTACAGACTCTGCCCGGATTGCGGCCCAAGACAGAAAGTAATTTGAATTCGGCAGCGGTCAGGCTCAGCGGTTTCTCAAAATAGGTCGCCTCATGTTTTTCCTGGTCCAGGCGAAGCTCTCCTGAAACAATCTGTTCGCCTTTCTTTAAGCCTTCCCTGTATCTGCGCAATACGGCACCGACCCTGGCAGCCATCTCACGGGGACTGAACGGCTTGGTAATATAGTCATCGGCACCAATCTCAAGTCCGACAACTTTATCCACCTCTTCATCACGAGCTGTAAGCATGATAATAGGCACATTCGATTGCTTCCTGATTGTCCGGCAAACTTCCAGACCATCCAGTTCAGGCAGATTCAAATCGAGCAAGATAAGGTCTGGCTTGTAAAGCTGAGCCTGCTCAATGGCATTTCTACCATCGCCGGCGATGGTTACATCATATCCATCCTTCACCAGGTATGCCTTGATGAGCTCGCAGACCTTTGGCTCATCCTCCACCAACAAAATCTTGTTGCGTGCCATTCCGTTTACAACGTTCCCCAATTTGATTGTAGCATAAACAAAACAATAGGGGCGAAGTGGTCGACCTTCGCCCCTAGCTTAGGAGGTGTAATTTGATAAGTCGGTATTCCGACTAGACAGTAATCATAAAAAGTTATGGTTAATTTCCGTGACACGACGGTTGGTAGTTGCCGGAGTTGCCACCACAGCATCCACCCGATCCATAACCGGCTCCCGGGCCGGGACAGTAACCGCCGTTCCAACAGTCTGCCCCTCTGCAGTTTGGGTAACCATCGTAGGCGGCTGCGGGGCCCGTTAAAACCGAGGTATCCCGTTCCTTCGCCAGCACTATACCGGTACCTACGATTACCAACATCAGCAGTACAATCAAGATTGGAATGCCGATTTTCAATAGCTTGTTCACGTACATTCGCCTCCTTTAAGAGTTTTACTACTCTCAATATTAGCAGGCGAATGTGAATTTATTGTGAAGATGATGTAAGGTTTACGTGAATTTTGGTGATTAACTCAGCCTGGCACCACAATTACCGCAGAACCTTGATGGGCTAGTAATGGCGGCTCGGCAGACAGCACAATAAGAGACTAGGCTGGAACCGCAGCTACCGCAGAATTTTTGGCCGGGTACGATTTGACAACCGCATTTAGGGCAGATAACTCCCGCCGGCTGTGACCACTGGGCTGGCTGAGACATTGGCTCATATTGCTTTGCTGGTTCCGGTACCAGGTCCGTCTTCGGCTGAGACAGCCTTCCGCCACCCCAAACGGCTACCAAACAGACGACAGAGATGAGCACTACGATAATCAGGTTAAATTTAGAAGGAAGCCACAATATCAAGTTCAACAGCAGGCCTATTATACCCAGGACAAGCAAAAGCCCACCTATAGCTTTCATCTGCCTTACGTTCTCCTATAATGGCGGGTTCTTATAGCTGCCTTATACGAGGTGGCTAAAGCCCGGCGGCAGCCAGTATATTCGGGACCAACTCTTCTCTGCCGATAGCCATGACGTGGACTCCATCGCAGATGGAGTCCAGCTTCAGAGCGGCCACCATCCTGCCGGCGATCTCAATACCCTTATTGAGCGCCTCGCCTTTAGGAGCAGCAGCCAGCTCATCAATCAGGTTCTGCGGTACAAAAATGCCGGGTACATTCTCGGTCATATATTTCGCCATCCTGGCTGAAGTAAGCAAGACGATTCCGGCCAGAATCTTGACGGGAAATTTGCGAGCATATTTCATGAACTTGGCGAAGTTATCCAGGTCATATATAGCCTGGGTCTGGAAGAATTCAGCTCCAGCCTCAACCTTCTTTTCAAACTTAAGCAGCTGAGGCTCTATGGGGTCGGCTTCTGGAGTGACTATGGCTCCGGCACAGAATTCAACAGCCCCATCAAGGTCATTACCTCCGAGGTCTTTACCCGATTCCAGCTGACGGATTGTCCTTAACAGTTGAACCGAATCAAGGTCGAAGACACCCTTGGCTTCCTTATGGTCGCCGACAGGTACGGCATCGCCAGTAAGGCAAAGGACATTCGTTACGCCCCTGGTATAAGCAAAAAGTAGTTCAGCCTGAAGGGCAAGCCGATTCCGGTCGCGGCAGGTCATCTGCAGTATCGGCTCACCACCGCGTTCTTTAATAGCCAAACAACCACCTATGGACGGAAAACGCATCACCGAGCTTTGGTGGTCAGTCACATTCATGGCAACAACTTTATCTTTAAGAAGGTCGATGTGATGATGCATCTTTTCAATATTCGTCCCTTTGGGTGGGCCAATCTCGCTGGTTACCACAAACTCGCCTGAGTTAAGAGCTTCTTTAAAGCGTGTTGCCATTGTCGTTCCCTCCCCCGTCACGCGATTTTAATCGTCCGCGGTCTAGGTGTCGCCTGGTAGTTCTTAGGCGGCTGATACTTGCGCATCAAATCAAGCCTGCCCTGTGCTTCCAGTCGCTGGTATATGAGTGTCCAGCCACAATCTTTTGTTATGTCAACCTCACACTTGCCTTTGTTGGTGCCGCCGCACGGTCCGTTCAGCAAGCCCTTGTGGCAAGCCGTTAATGGGCAGATGCCAGCAGTCTGACCTAAGACACACTGGCCACACTGGGCACAGACTTCATGAAAGTTGCCCGGTTCATCCTCCAGCCCGATGAACAAGGTATCCAGCGCTGGAATGACCGGCCTTTCGATATATGAACTGATTTTGTGCACTCCCAGGGCACAAGACATGACCAAAATGCAATTTGAACTGTTAATAGCCCCGTTGTTCTCTCTAAGCGCGACCTCTGTCATCTCATCACAAGCAGTTGGAATAACCGTCCAGCCCGTGACCATTTTACCCAGTTCTTGCAGACGGTCCTTCATGCCCAACACCTCATCCCTACCCCCAGTTTTAGTCATGGTAGCGCAAGTACCACAACCGACAATAAAGACTCTGTCTAGACCATCAAGTTGTTCTTTAATTTCATCGGAAGTCTTCTGCTTGGTAATAGATTTCATCGTCACATCCTCCTAGCTAACCGATGCGGCATTTCTAGCAAGCACCCCAACCTTTATTTCTCCAAGTCGCATCTCAAACATCGATTAGCTTCCTGTTTGGCTTTCTCTTCTGAAAAACTGAGTTCTATCTCCTCAAAGCTGTGCTTCCTCTTCTCGGTGGGAAGAGTCGGCACTTCTAGTCGGGGTTGTGCCTCCCATGTCTCTTCTTCCACTTTAGTGGCAGCTCCCACAATGATCTCAGCCTTGAGGTCATACATCTCTACCCTCGAAGTATCTGCCTTGAGGTACTTGTCTATGGCGAGAGCCCCTCTCCTGCCAGCAGCAATAGCATCTATGACCATACCCGGTCCAGTGACAAAATCGCCGCCAGCGAAGACACCAGAGACATTAGTAGCCAGGGTATTACTATCGACAGCTAGTGTCTCCCATCGTGTGCGCTCCAGGGCACTGTCAGGCGGTAAGAACGACAGGTCTGGTGCTTGGCCAACTGCGGCAATTACGGTATCTGCTTCGGCAAAGAATTCCGAGCCAGGAATGGGCACGGGACGTCGTCGTCCACTGGAATCCATCTCGCCTAATTGCATGCGAATACAATGCAAACCGGTCACCTTCCAATTGTCACTGGCTATACGAGTAGGACTGATAAGGAAGTTTATACCTAAGCCCTCAGCCACCGCCTCATCATATTCAACCTCGGTTACCAGCATTTCTTCTCTAGACCGCCGATAAAAGATGCTAACTTCATCAGCACCGAGACGCAAAGCCGTGCGTGCAGCATCAAGAGCTACATTCCCACCACCAATAACCGCCACCTTATGCCCAATTCTGACCTGCTTACCGACCTTAACGTCTCTCAGAAACCTCAGCCCATAGTGGAAACCTTCTACATCCTCCAGTTCACCGGGTATGCCTATCTTCTGGCTTCTCTGGGCACCAGCAGCAATAAAGACAGAAGCAAAACCATCTTTCTTGATAAGGTCGTCTACAGTGTAGTTCACACCTATGGGTGCATCATATCTTATGTCAACTCCACGCCGGGCAATATACTCTATCTCCTGCTCAATGACTCGGCGAGGCAATCTAAATTCAGGTATAGCCACAGAGAGCATACCCCCACCAACAGGAAGTGCCTCAAAAACAGTTACTCCATAGCCCATTTGAGCCAAATAGTAGGCACAACTCAGCCCAGTGGGTCCGGCGCCTACCACTGCCACCTTCTGGCGCTTAGTTCGAGGGAAGGGCTCGGGAGTAGGCAATTCAGTTATATGGTCAAAGTACCAATCGGCGGCAAAACGCTTGAGTGACCTGATAGCCACAGACTCATCGAGTTCCCCACGGCGACACCTGCCTTCGCAAGGATGATGACAGATGCGACCGCATATTGCCGGAAACGGATTTCGTTCTCTGATTGTTTCGATAGACTCCAGATATTCTCCAGCCGCAATGTGAGCAACATACTTAGGAATGTTAATCCCCACCGGGCAAGTATGCTGGCACGGCGATATCATAAGCGAGTCGCAAGCAGCAGCCGGACACTTTTTCTCCTTTATGTGAGTTTCATACTCATCCCGAAAGTAATTGATCGTTGTAAGTACAGGGTTAGGACATGTCTGACCCAAGCCACACAATGAGCATTCTTTAACTACTCTAGCTATAGTAAGCAGAGTATCAATATCAGTGTCGCGCCCTTTCCCTTGAGTAATTCTGGTCAGGATTTCCAGCATCTGCCTTGTTCCCAGACGGCAAGGGACACATTTCCCGCAGGACTCAGCCTGGGTAAAACTCAAGAAATATCTGGCCACCTCGACCATGCAGGTAGCCTCGTCCAGAACCACCATGCCGCCGGAGCCCATAATCGAGCCTAGTTGAGCCAGGGAGTCATAATCTACAGGGGTATCTATAAACCGGGTTGAAATACACCCACCCGACGGGCCACCTGTCTGCACCGCTTTGAACCGCTTGCCTCGAGGTATGCCACCGCCGATATCGAAGATGACAGTAGATAGGGGAGTGCCCATTGGCACTTCCACCAAGCCGCTATTGGCAATTTTTCCGGTAAGGGCGAAAACAGCAGTTCCCTTGCTTTTCTCAGTGCCCAAGCTGGCGAACCATTCGGCTCCCTTATCGATAATGATAGGAACAGAAGCCAGCGTCTTTACATTATTGATGTTACTGGGCTTTCCATCTAGACCCGACTGCGCTGGGAACGGTGGGCGAGGACGCGGCATGCCTCTTTTACTCTCTATAGAGGCAAGCAGCGCAGTCTCCTCACCACAGACAAAGGCGCCAGCACCTTCTTTCACATGGATAGTAAAAGAAAAGTTTGAGCCCAAGATATTATCACCCAGAAAACCTCTTTCTTTAGCTTGCTCCAATGCAATACGGAACCGCTTCACCGCCAGCGGATACTCAGCACGGGCATATATGTACCCTTCTTTAGCGTCTATGGCATATCCGGCAATGACCAGACCCTCGATAACAGAATGAGGGTCAGCTTCCAGAATAGAGCGGTCCATAAACGCCCCAGGGTCACCTTCATCGGCATTGCAGATAACGTACTTTGTATCGCCGGGTGAATTCCGGCAAAATTCCCACTTCCGACCTGTGGGGAAGCCAGCCCCTCCCCTACCACGCAGCCCCGACTTCTTTATCTCCTCAATGACCTCATCAGGCATAATAAGGAGAACTTTCCTGAGCGCTCTGTAGCCGCCTCTAGCGATGTAATGGTCGATCTTCTCAGGATTGATGTGCCCACAATTACGCAAGATGACACGTTGCTGCTTCTTGTAGAAGTTTATCTCTGAATAGTATGGGATACTTTGTCCTGTCACCGGGTCACGATAGAAGAGGCGTTCCACCGGCTTGCTATCACGAAGATGTGAACTAACAATCTCCGGCACATCCTCTACCTGCACATGGATATAAAAAACACCATCAGGTTCAACTACTACACTAGGACCACAGTCGCAGAGACCATGACCGTGGCAGCCACTGATTTCTACGGTGGCATTTTTCAGCCCTTGCCGAGATACCTCTGCTTTAAATGCTTCATAGACAGCACCAGAGCCCATGGAAAGACATGGCGTCTCTTGACAAACAAAAATTGTGCGACGGTTTTGCATTACGACCCCTCAATCTTCCTGAACAATTGCGTTACCTTTTTGGGATTCATACGCCCGTAGGTATTCGTGCCAATGACTATGTTCGGTGCTAGGGTACAGACCCCTATGCAAGCAACCGTCTCTAACGTATATTCATAGTCCGGGGTGGTCTCCCCTTCCTCGAGCCCCAGGTGTTGTTTCACCAATTTCAATATTGTCTTTCCACCCCGAACATGGCAGGCAGTTCCCCGACATACCCTAACAACATTTCTCCCTTGCGGCTTAGTGTACAATTGCGAGTAGAAGGAAATTACCCCTTGCACTTGCACAGGAAATAGGGCAAAGGCTCTGGCTATAGGTTGTGTCGCTTCAGGGGGGATATACCCAAACTCCTCCTGTATTTTCTGAAGGAGCGGAATCAATGCCCACTTTTGACCTTGATAATCAGCTATAAGCTCATCTATGCGAGCTAAATTAATACCAGATTTCTTCTTTGGCCTAGCCATGGCTCTCAATCCTTTCCAGTCTTACCTGACACGTTTTGAGAGCCGGAGTCTTCGTCCGAGGGTCTAAAACAATGTCAAATAATCCACTGACCTGACTCTCCGAGAATGAAACGGCCATGAAAACCATCCCTTGATTCAGCGTGTCGGTAACTTTAGCTATAGCGCTCAACTCACCAGTAGGTGACATCACCTTGACCCTATCGCCGTCTTTGACCTTGAGCCTTTTAGCATCAGCCTTACTAATTTCTACAAAAGCTTCTGTCAAGAATTTCCTCAGCCGTGAAGACCTCAAACTTCTAGAGCCGGTGCCAAACTGATACAGTGTGGTTCCAGCTAACAGGGTAAAAGGATACCCATTTGGAGAACTCGGCTGCGGGACGTACTTCACCGGAGAAAATTTTCCCTGCCCGCTCGTAGCTTGTTTCTTGCCGAGGCGATAGCTTTTCACATCCAGCTTGACATAGTCCACGCCCTGGTACAAAGGAACCAATTCTGCAATCTCATTCATAACCTCTTGGGGTGAAGAATACGGCATCGGGCGGTTCATCTTCTCGGCTAGCCGAAGTATTATCTCCCAATCAGATAAGCTGCCCCCAACCAGCTCCAAAACTCTTCGCACCCGCTGCACCGTACCATCGAAATTGGTAAACGTACCTTCCTTTTCAGCAAAGCTCGCAGCAGGCAAGATTACTTTTGCCAGTTTCGCCGTCTCGGTGAGGAACATATCCTGCACTACCAGGAAATCTAGTGATTCCAGCGCCTGTCTAACAAGGTTTGAATGTGGGAAACTCACTGCCGGATTTTCACCCACAATATACATGCCTCTTATCTTGCCCTCTTTTACTCCGCTGATCACCTCTAGCGCTGTTAGCCCTACACCCACAGGCAACTGACATCCCCAGCGAGCTTCGAAATTACTCCTGGCTTGAGCATCTTCCAGACTCTGATAGCCAGGTAGGAAATCAGGCAGTGTCCCCACATCACAGGCACCTTGTGCATTGTTCTCCCTCTGCAGTGCATAGATGCCGCCCCCTCCATCCCCTATATTACCGGTCATCATTGCCAAATTCGCCAAGGCAGCTACGCTGCCTACCCCATTAACATGTTGGGTAATGCCATTACCATAGACAATAGAAGCACGTCCTGCCTTAGCGAAGAGCCGAGCGGCATGGTGTAGCTCCTCGCCTGGGATACCTGTAACCTCTTCGACATACTCTGGCGTATATTCCCTTAAATCATTAGCCCATGCCTCAAAACCGCTTGTCTTGCTAGCCACATACTCTTTGTCGAGCAGGTTTTCGTCCATAATCACCTTCGCCATGCCATTTATAAGAGCCACATCCGTACCCACCTTCGGCTTCAACCAGAGATGTGCCCATGAGACAAGCTTCGTCTGCCTGGGGTCTACCAGCAACAACTTGGCACCCTTACGCTTAACGGCCCGTTTTATGGCATACCCCACCAATGGTGCTGAGGATGTTGGGTTTGCTCCAATGAGTAGTATCACCTGTGACTTCTCGAGGTCATCAAGAGAGTTCGTGGTACCACGGCAGCTAATAGTCTCCCACAAACCTACATTACTGGCAGAATTGTAGAGCCGGCTGCCGTTGTCAATGTTATTTGTGCCCAGCACACATCTGGCAAACCGCTGCAACAGGTAGTTCTCCTCATTTGTACACTTAGACGAACCAAAAACAGCCAGGCTGCTGGGCCCACAGGTTTCCCCTATTCGTTTAAACTCTTCGGCCACCACACCTAAAGCTTCCTCCCAGGACACTGCCTCAAAGTCGCCATTTCGCTTAACCATGGGGGTGGTCAGTCTCTCTGGACTACGCACAAAATCATAGCCATAGCTTCCCTTGACACAAAGAGTGCCACGATTCAACGGATTATCTTCATCAGGTCTGGCTCGTACCAAGCGATTGTCCTTCACCTCTAAGGAAATTCCACAGCCACAGCCACAAAAAGGACAGACAGTACGCACATTCGTCTTGGTTGTCCCTGTATACGTTCTGTCCTTTTCCATGATGGCACCGGTGGGGCATAATGCCACACATGTTCCACAGAAGGTACATTCGGACTTTTCCAATGGCAGGTCGTCAAGCGTCGCTGGTTTAGAAGTAAATCCCCGGCCAAGGTAGTCAATAGCACCTTCGCTGACTAACTCCTGACATGCCCGGATGCACTTGGCACAAAGGATGCACTTGCTTAAATCTCTCTCAATAAATGGATTGACTTCTTCGATGGCAGCCAGTTGAGGTATCCTCTGGAACTCTACTAACCCCACACCCATGTCCGAGGCAACCTTGCGCAATTGGCAACGATTGCCTTTATCACATACCAGGCAGGAATCGGGGTGGCTAGCCAGCATGAGCTTGATTATAGTCTTTCGGCGTTCTTGTACTCGTGGGGACTCAGTGTGAATAACCATACCTGATGCTATGGGAGTGACACAAGATGCCATCAGTGCCCCTGACCGCTCATCTTCCACTATACAGATGCGGCAGGCACCAACTGGGTCTAGATGGGGATCGTGACAAAGAGTGGGAATGTCAACACTCGACTCGCGGGCTAAGTCCAAGATGGTCATTCCGGGCTGACCGCTTACCTCTCGCCCGTTGAGCGTGATTGTTATTGCCTCCAAATGCACCTCTTCTCCACGCTAATATGCCACTCAAGGTCAGCCGCCGAAGAGTCGCAACCTCAACACCACTCACTTAGGTTCTAAGTTACGCCCTATGTACAGCCGATATGAATACTTGAAAACACTTCCCGTCAGAAATTACCCTGCGCCAGTTCTGCGACGGATACCTAGCTTCTATCCAAAGTCTAGAAAGTGAGTTTACTATATCTCTCAACATGTGTCAAAATAAGGTCGCGGCGATGAGACCAAACGCGACCTTCCAACCAACTGTTTGCGTAATACGATTAGGAAACTGGATATCTCGTCAACAGGCTTACATAGTAACTTTGGTTGGACACCATAGAGCTACCTGGCTTTACCTCTTTGTTTCTGCTGGTTATAATGTCTCTCGAAGACTGCGCTTCTAATCGGCGCTTTAAACATCTAACTATTTAAATAAGAGAGGTTGGCTAAATGAATCTTGCGCAAGTACTTCGGCGATGTGAAGTGTTTGTAGGCCTTGACGATAGTGACCTAGAAAAGATAGCCAGCCTACCTTCGTGGCAAAGGAACACCTATGGCGCAGGCGAGTCCGTATTCCGCGAGAACGATATAGCCAAAGATTTCTACATTCTAGAGGAAGGGGAGGTAAAACTAGTGGTGGCATCGCGCAAAGGACGAGGGACAAAGGAACCAGTAAGAGTTTCTGTTGATACTATCACCAAGGGAGACGTTTTTGGTTGGTCATCACTGGTAGCCCCTCATTCGCGAAATATGTCAGCAGTCTGTGTCAGGCCGTCTACTATATTATCGATAACGGGCGCTGAGCTTA
>Ga0315295_10002268_pt1 | contig 16346 bp, 10 predicted proteins | sample YL17G14_0_MG_FD_204453 | JGI IMG/M metagenome (GOLD analysis project Ga0315295, IMG submission 204453) | Sediment microbial communities from Yellowstone Lake, YNP, Wyoming, USA - YL17G14_0 | ecosystem: Environmental > Aquatic > Freshwater > Lake > Sediment | place: USA: Wyoming | collected... | reverse complement strand
GGCCCGCGAAGTAGCCGTTTTTCTGAAACAGTTGCGGAAGCGTCACGACATCGGGCAGTACGTCGCGGAAGTGCTTCTTCAGGTCGTAAACGGTGGTGGTGTCTGGAGCCAGCCCGGTCATCAGCGATGTGCGCGATGGGCTGCACAACGGGAACTGGCAATACGACCGGTCAAAACGGACACCCGTGCGGGCAATTCGATCGATATTCGGCGTACGAATGATCGGATGGCCGTAGCAACTGAGCGTGTTGTTTAGATCGTCTGAGGCGATGAAGAGAACGTTGCGCTTTTTCGGCGGCGCGGAAATCAGAGGACCGGCAGCCAGGGCGGCTCCGCCAAGCAGGAAACTTCTGCGCGAAAGGGTCGGCATCGTACACCTCGTACTGGGCAGCCTACTCGATGGAGAGAGGCTGGCGCAGCCAGTATAAACGCCTATCCACCCAAGATCTCAGCGAATTGTCCCATCGGGTGGCTTTACCTGGCTGGAGATTCATGTTGCTCAACGGCTGTGCCGGAGGCAAGTCGGCAGCACGATTGCGGCGGCTTGGTTCTGCTACGTGTCTTGCACCCGAGATCTGCCACTGATGCCAGGCGATGACCGTTTCGGGCTTGACGATCACCAAAGCAGATCGCCAGTCGCTCCAGACGTGGAAATGCGGACGCCCCATGTTCTCAGATTCTTCGGGATTTGCGAGAGGGACAGATGAACGACAGGCGTTTTGTCGTTTTTGTCCCTTGGTGGCGACGTGACCGCATTTAGCCATATATATGCTATCCTGGCACTATGAAGCGGACCACCATCTTTCTGCCCGAGGACCTGCATGAGCAACTCCGGCGGGATGCCTTTCAGTCCAAGACAAGCATGGCGGGGCTGATTCGCGCGAGGCTGCGGCGGTCGGACGCGCCACCGCGGAGCCGCGGTGCTCGCAAGGACCCCATTTTGAAGGTCGCCGGCATTTGCAGGGGGCCCATCCTGTCGGATGGCATCGACGAATCGGTGTATGGCGTCTGATCGGTTCTTCATCGACACCTGGGCCTGGCTCGTCATGGCCAACGACCAAGACCCGGCTTTCGTGAATGTCTCGAAGATCCGCGCCAGCGTCGCCAACCGGCGCGGCGCGTGGGTGACAACCGACTACGTGCTCGACGAGACGATCACGCGCCTCTTCTCGGCGGCGCCCTTCGCCGCGGCGCACCGTTTTACGGAGGCCATCTTCGAATCGTCCCGCCTGGGCCTGGTTGACATCGAACGTGTGACGCCGGAGCGGTTCAACCTCGCCTGGCGCATGCGGGTCCGCTATCGCGATAAGCCTGGCATCTCGTTTACCGACCTGACCAGCTTTGTGGTCATGCGCGAGCTTGGGCTGCGGCAGGTCTTAACTGGGGACGCTCATTTCGAGCAAGCGGGTATGGGCTTCGTCAGGTTGCCTTAGCCCAATGAGCCGCTGCCGCCCGACGCCAAGCCCGGCGCCGGCATCCATCATCCGCGCTTCGGCTTCTTTCAGAAATACTTCCCCAAGTAGGGCCGCGCCCGCGGCTGCCTGCAGCGCGGCGGCCCGCCCAATGCCACTTACTTTGCGGGCGGGCAGCCGGAAGCCCCGGCAGGGGCGAGAGATTGAACAGCCGGGCACATCCTTTACACTTTAGACCGGGGACATCCTTTACACCTTGGCACCAGGCATGCCCTCTATCCAGGGGGTTTCCGTTCCGCCAGGCGCGCCGGAGCGGAGCCCCTGCTTTTGGGGCGGAGCGTAGGGGCGCCTGGCGGAACGGCGCGCGCGCCACCCCTACCCCTCGCCGCCTTCCGGCCGGTCTTCGGGCTTGGCTTCCGCCCATCGGCCGCGAACCGGCTCGACTCGCAGTTTCCAGGTGTCCATAATCCCCAGTTCTACCGGTCCGAAATACAGCGTGCAATAGCGCTCATCCAGGGCACCCAAGCCGACCGCTTCGCCCGCCAACACCTCGCTGACAAACACCGCTTGGTGTTTCCAATAGATCTGCCCGTGCTGCTGCACTTTCCGCGTCACAACGCCCGTCGGATATTCGATTTCCGGCAACCGCGCCGAGTATATGCGCGGCGAGGCCACATAGACGCTTGCCGGCGTCTGCTGCCCCAGTGCTTCATGCGGTCGCTCCTGATTGTACTCTTCCCGGAATCGATCGAACTTGCGTTGTTGCGCTCGTCGGTTCGCTTCCGGCGGACATGCCGTCTCCGCTTTCAACGTCCGATGCAGTCGCTCATGGCGCCCATTCTCTTCTGGATGACCCGGCGCGATTCGCTCCGGTGTGATCCCTAGCTTCACCCACCAAACCGACAGCCGCGACAACCCGCCTAAGGCCCGGCTGGCAAACGGCGCCCCGTTGTCGGTCCGGATCGCTTCCGGCATGCCATGTTCGCGAAAGGCCGCCTCGAATACCGACTCTACGTGCTCCGTGTCGCTCCTTCCCACGGCCAGGCAACGCAGCAAGTACCGGCTGTACGCATCGCTGATCGTCAGCGGGTCGCACCGCTCTCCGTCGCCGGTTCGAAACCAGCCCTTGAAATCGGCGCACCAGACCCCATTGGCCGCCTGCGCCGACTGGAATGGCTGTCTGTAGGGCGGCGTCTTGCGCCTCCTTTTCCGCGCCACCGTCAGCCCTTCCCGCTTCAGCAACGCGCCGATCGTACTGCTGGCTGGCCAGTGCTGTTCCGCTTGTTTCTGGGCCAGCCAAGCCCGCAGTTTCCCCGGTCCCCACCGACTGTGCGCCCGCCGCGCATCTAAAATCGCTTCCTCCATCTCCACCGGGAGCGCGTTCGGATGGCTGCGTGGTGCGCGGTCCAGTTCTTCTAGCCCCTTCAGCCCTCCGGCCTTGTACCGCTCGCGCCACTTGTACCCGGTTGGCCGCGTGATCCCATACCGCCGGCACAGTTCCGCCATCGTCTGCTCATCTTGCTCCAGCTCGAAAACGAATCTGGTGCGCTCCTCCATCGCACAACTCTCTTTCCAAGGCATGACCGATACTGCGCTAATTCCGCCGCTGCCCGGTCGCCTTTCGTTGTGCCTGGTCTCAAATGTGTAAACGATGTCCCCGGTCTGATCTGTAAACGATGTGCCCGGTCTGTACCAGATCATAGCCCACGGCGTCAGCCGTGGGATTGGGGCGGCCAACCAGTCCAGCCCCGGCGGGGGCGAAAGAACGCGCTGGTATGACACGCCTTCTTCTTACGCCCCCTTGCGGGGCTGGCCCTCTTGCCCGTTGTTTACTAGCAGCCCCCGGTAAAAGTCGCCGAATCGATTGCAGATGGCCGGCTCGATAAAACATAAATCTCCTAAAATGTTTTATCGGATTCCGAAGGGCAATGGCATGGCCATGGGCACACGACAGCAGCGGGAGCGGCAGCAAGCATTGTGGATCCCCGCCGCCGATATTCGCGGCGGCGGCGGGCATCCCTTCTACCAACGGCTGAACGCTTTGCTGGACGAGGAAGGCTTCGATCCATTCGTAGAAGAGAAGTGCAGCCGCTACTACGCCCCGGCCATGGGTCGGCCCAGCCTGTGCCCGGGCATCTACTTTCGTCTGCTGATGGTCGGCTACTTCGAAGGAATTGATTCGGAACGAGGCATCGCCTGGCGGGCGGCGGACTCTGTGGCGGTGCACAGCTTTTTGCGGATCGGACTGGACCAGGCCATGCCGGATCATTCCACGATCTCGCGGACCCGCCGGCTGATCGATGCGGACACGCATCGGGAAGTGTTTCAATGGGTGCTGGAGCGGGTGGGGAGCCACGGATTGCTGAAGGGCAAGACGGTGGGCGTGGATGCCACGACGCTGGAAGCAAACGCCGCCATGCGTAGCATCGTGCGGCGGGATAGCGGTGAAAGTTACGAGGAGTTCTTGATCGGGTTGGCCAAGGCTTCCGGGATCGAGACGCCGACGCGGGAAGACCTGGCGCGGCTGGACCGCAAGCGGAAGAAGAAGAGCTCCAACAAGGATTGGCAAAGCCCGAGCGACCCCGACGCCAAGATTACGAAGATGAAGGACGGCACGACGCACCTGGCTCACAAGGCCGAACATGCCGTGGATCTGGAGACGGGGGCGGTGGTGGCGGTCACGCTGCAAGGTGCGGACCAGGGCGACACGACCACGCTGGGGCGGACGGTGGCCGAGGCCGGGGAACAAATTGCCACCGTGCTGGCCCACCCCAAGGCTGGCGAGCAGGTGAACCCGCAGGGCCTGGAAGAGGTCGTCGCTGACAAGGGCTATCACAGTAATGCCACGCAGACAGAACTGCGGGAGTTCGAAGTTCGCAGCTACATCTCGGAACCGAAATGCAAGAGCCGGCGGAACTGGATTGGGAAGTCCGCGGAACAAGCGGCCGTCTATGGGAACCGTCGCCGGATTCGCGGGGAACGCGGCAAGCGGCTTCTGCGTAGGCGCGGCGAGTTGGTGGAGCGGTCGTTCGCCCATCTTTACGAGACCGGGGGCATGAGGCGGACGCACCTCCGTGGTCACACCAATATTCTGAAGCGGCTGCTGATTCATACCGGAGCGTTCAATTTGGGCCTGATCCTGCGCCAGATGGTGGCCGTGGGCAAGCCGCGCCGGCTCCAGGACGCGGTCGGCGTGATTTTTTCGCTCCTCTTCACGGTAGCGGCGCTGATTTTCCGTCGGTTCGTGGCACGGGACGGCCATTCCGGCTCCTCGCGACCCGCGGGGTTCCAGTTGCCCCGCTTCATGGCCGCTCAAGTCGCTGCGTGAAAACAGCTACTTCTGCCACGGCCTGTTAGTCCAACCAGGTGTGCTCCCAGGCCGCCTCGTACATCGCAACGATGTTATCGATCGGGATGTCGAGGAGCAGGTGTTGCGACGGAGCAATCGTGAAGCCGCCGTAGGGCCGGAACGTTTCGACGCGCTCGCGCACTTCCCGGCGCACATCGCCGGCAGTGCCTAGAGGCAGCGTGCGCTGGGTGTCGATCGAGCCGTGAAAACAAAGTTTGCCGCCATACTTGGCCGCCAGCTCGTACGACTCCATGCCGGCCGCCGCCACCTGCACCGGTTCGAGGATGTTCAATCCCATCTCGATGAACCGGGGAATGAAGCAGGCCACGCTGCCGCACGAGTGGTGCATGACCAGCTTGCCGTTACGCCGGCCGACGTCGTAGATCCGCTGCAAATAGGGCCGCACCCACCCGTCGAACATTTGCATGCTCATCATTGGACCGCACTGGAAGCCGTAGTCGTCGCCGGTGAAGCAGATGTCGATGTACTTGCCTGCCTTTTCGAACATGATTTCGGACGTGCGCTCCATGAAGCCGGTGGTCTTCTCGAGGATCGCGCGCGCTACTTCCGGCTTATCGTTCATCAGCAGGAACCAGCGGTCCATACCGACCAGCTCGCAGGCGGCTTCAAAGAACCATGCCCAGGCGCCACCGAGCACTGCGTACTCCTCGAAACTGGCACAGTCCTCGGCATACTTGTCGTGGTCCCACATATCCGCCGACGGCCAATGTGGATAGGCCTCCACCTCGGCGACGGAAGCAACATTGGCCAGCGGGTGGATGATCGGGTAACCGAAATCGCCGAGGCCGGTCCTCGGAATGCCGAAGTAGTCGGTGGGGCGACCCTCGCTATCGACCAATGGGAAGCCGACCCACTGGGGTTTCGGATAGCGGAAATCGACGTGGAGCTTCTCCATCAGCGCCAGATCGTCAGCGACGTCGAAATGCGCGCGCAGTTTCGCGTAAACGGCCGACTCGGCGCAGAAATCGATCGTGAAGCGGTCGACTGGTTGAAAGCTGTAATTGCGCAGTACGCGTTCTTTAGGGGTCATGATGTTCCGATTACTTGACTCCCAGGCGCTGGCCGATTTCATGCATGTGCTTCAGGTGTGCGCCGGAAATCAGCCCGTCCCGGTCGGGGGGGACATTCAAGAGGTAGTTCGCGTGACGCTCGTTCGCGAAATGGAGCATTCGGACGACCTCCTCGGCGCTTTTGAGCTCGCCCGGTTGCGATTCGCGCCAAAACCAAGTCTTCCTCTGTATGGTGTCGCAAATCTCCGCTGGCGTTGTGTTGCCGTCGGGCGGCAGGCGATCGGGTTTCCAGGGAAATTCGAAACTCAAGACATCGGACACCGCCAAATCATCCGCGTTGTTCGCCACGACGATGCACTCGGGTTGCAGCTTGTGAACGTACGCGAGGATCTCCGGCCATCGGCCGCCGGTGTACTTGTTGCGGAACTGATCGATCCACAGCACGTCGATGGGGCCATAATTCGTCAGCAACTCGGAAAGCTGCTTCTTTATGAAGCCCACGTAGTCCCCGACGGCCTCGGGTGGCAGGCCGTGCAGGTCTGGCTGCCCTTCGGGGACGGCATATCCGTGTCGGGACGGGTTCGAGTAGTCGCCCGGAAAGCAGTAGTACAGGCCGGCTTTCAGGCCGTGTTTTCGGAAAGCAGCGACGTACTCCTTGACGATGTCCCCTCGCCCGTTCTTGAAGTTCATGAAGCTGGTGATATCGTGCGTTGTGTACTTGCTATCCCAAAGACAATAGCCCTCGGTGTGTTTCGCCGTCAGTACCCCGTACGTCATGCCCGCCGAGCGAGCGGCTTGCGCCCACTGTTCACAGTTCAGCCTATCGGGCTTGAAGATCGCAGGATCCTCGTAGCCATTTGCCCATTCGCGGCCGGCAAAGGTGCCCATATTGAAGTGAAGGAACAGCCCGAACTTCAGCCGCAAAAAGTCGTTCCGCAGCTTCTGACGTCCATCGGGAAACGGCGCCGCCTGGTGTCCGGCGGTGCAAGTGATTACGGTCGCGCTGGTGAAGAAAAGTGCGAAGGCCGCGAGTGCGCAGCGCAACGCCCGGCTGCCAGCAACTCGGCGGATGTATCGATAAAGCGTACTGATGATGTAACGTCCTTTAGCGATTTCCATTCAGCCAGCGGTCATGGCGCACTCCGCCCCTCGCGCTTGTATCGCTCCAGCAGTGTTTTCAGTTTTTCGACCTGATCAAGCCGTTCTCCATAAAGATTCCTCCGTTCGGCCGGATCGTCCTGCAGGTTGTAGAGTTCGCCGGGGAACGAGTGGGGCTCGTACCCCCGTTCCTTTTTGAACCAGTCGGGCTCCTGGTTGTTGTCATCGCCGGTGATGTAGTCGATCAGGACCCACGGCCCCTGCCGGATGGCGAAGTGACCCTGGAAACTGTGCAGCACGGTGGCTTCGCGAATCGGCACGTTCCGCTTCTCACCCAAGAGAGCGGGCAGGATGTTGTAGCTGTCCTCGCCCGCGTTGTCCGGCACTCGCGCGCCTACGATCGCGGCGACTGTCGCCATGAGATCGGTCTGGCAGATGATCTCGCTGCTTTCAGATCCCGGCTTAATCCGGCCGGGCCAGCGCGCCAAGAACGGCACGCGGTGTCCGCCTTCCCACGTGTCACGTTTGACGCCGCGCCATGCGCCCATGCTGTAATGCCGGTAGGTGCGCGCCCGCTCGTACGCATAGTTCTCCGGGCCGTTATCGCTGGTGAAGATGACCAGCGTGTTGCCGGCCAACCCAGCGCGGTCGAGAGCGGCCAGCACCTGGCCCACGGTCCAGTCGATCTGGTGGACCCAGTCTCCATAGGGGCCTGCCTTACTCTTGCCTTGAAACTGCGGTGCGGGAACGATCGGCACGTGGGGGCCGGTCAGGGGGAAGTAGAGGAAGAACGGGTTGCGCCGCTGCGGTGGGCGCGCCTCGATGTATTGAACAGCCCGGTCGGTCAGGCGGGGAAGTATGTTAACCAACTGCCAGCCCGGCAGCATGGGGCCGGGGCTACAGCCCAGCGGGCCGAACCCGGTGGCCTTGGCCTCCTGCTGCAACCTTTCGAGCGGCAGCATATCCGTGGGCATCCCCAGGGTCCGGTCATTCTCGATAAAGCAATACGGCGGATAGTTCGGTACATCGGTGCCGAAGTAACAATCGAATCCCCGCGTGGTTGGGCCTGTGGCGATCGGCTTTGCAAAATCGACATTCGTCTTGCTTGCCTGGTATACGGCGGGCCCGCCGTCCGTGGTTGGCCAATTCCACCCCAAGTGCCACTTCCCGATCGCCGCCGTGTCATAACCGTGTGACTTGAGGAGCGCGGGGACAGTCAAACGACCGGCCTCGATCAGAGTTTCTGCCAGCGGGGTGAGCACGCCGCGTTTAAGCCGTGATCGCCAGCAATACCGGCCCGTCAGAATGCCGTAGCGTGTCGGGGTACATACGGCCGAGGGATCGTGCGCGTCGGTAAACCGGACGCCCTGTCCCGCCAGCCGATCTATATTCGGCGTCGGGATTCGGCTCTGGGGATTCAGATAGCCAATGTCGCCGTAGCCAAGATCGTCCGCCAGGATATACACAATATTCGGTTTCCCGTATGAGGGGGAAGCCGGGGCGGCCAGTGATGCGGCCGCCCCGGCGGACAATTGACAGAATGCCCTGCGGCTGATTCGCATACCCTTAGAACAGGAGCTTGAGGCCCAGTTGCATCTTGCGCGCGTTGCGAGCGGCGGTAAACGTGCCGAGTTTGCTGTTGGTCTGCTCGCCCGTGGCCGGATCGAAAGTTGCACTCGTGTTCATGCTGGAAAACTGGGTGTGGTTGAAGGTGTTGTAGGCTGCGCAGCGGAACTGCAGGCGTAGCCGCTCGTGGATCGTAATGTTCTTGAACAACGACAGGTCCCAATTATTGATGCCCGGCCCGCGGATGATGGTGCGGGCGGCGTTGCCGAGGGTGCCGACCGCCGGAAGGCGGAGAACGCTGGAGTCGAAGTTGCGCGAGAAGGTGCGCTGATCCTTCGGCAGAACGGGATTGCCGATCATATCCGCCCGGGGCGAGAAGTTCGCCGTTCCGGTGATGTCCATGCCGGTGGTCGTGCCCACGCTGATGCCGAGCGGCTGCCCGCTTTGAAACGTCGTGATACCGGAAAGCTGCCAGTGGTCGAGAAATCCCCGGACCATGGAGTTCCGCCAAGGGGAGTTCGGCAAATCGTAGATATAGCTAATGGAGACGGAGTGCGTGCGGTCGAATCCGGCCATGCCGTAATAATAGGTTCGCGGTCTCACGAGCGGGACAATCTGGCCGCTATCGGCGTCGGTATAGTCCATTGTCTTCGACCAGGTCCACGCCGCCCCGAACTGCAGACGCCGGGAGAAGCGCCGGCGCGCGGAGACTTGCAGCGAGTGGTAATTCGAACTGGCGCCTGACGACATCACCCAAATACCGGCATAGCTGGTAATCGGACGCAGGAAGTTAGCCGACAGCGGCCTGCCCGTGGTGGGATCGAGGTTGGCAGGGAGGAAATTCGCACCGATCGGAATCGCGTTTTGAGCGACCTGCCACACCAAATGACGCCCAAGCGACGCCACATAGCCGACATCGACCACGGTCCTGAAGCCGATGTCGCGCTGCACGGACAAGCTGTAGTTCATGACGGTCCCCAGTTTCCCCGTTATGTCCGGCGCATACACGGTACTGGGGGAAAGCAGGCCGGTTGCCGACGCCAGTGTCGAGAGTTGGCCGTAAGTGACAATCGGGGTATAGGCCAGGGGCGGTAGGCCCACGAAGTTGTCGAAGTAGGGGGTCTCGATGAAACGGCTGTAGAACACGCCGAAGCCCCCGCGCACGGCCATTTTGCCGTCCCCGAAGACATCGTAGGCGAAGCCGAACCGCGGCCCCCATTGCACGCCACGGCCCTTGAAAAGCGACCGGGGCAGCGATCCCGGGTTGGAGGCGCTGACCATGCCGTTAGCCGGGTTCCCGCTGCTCGGCGCGATGGCGCCGATCAGCGCGACCGGGTAAATCTGCCCCGTCACCGGATCGACGCCCACGCGCTGGCCTGCGCTCATGGCTGGCTGAATCAGCTTCACTGCCTGCGCGGGATCGTATTGGCTCAGCACGAATCCCGAAATCAAATTGTCCGCTTCCGTCATGGGCGGAATCCAGTACATGCGCAGGCCATAGTCCAGCGTCAAGCGGCGGGCCGCCTTCCAGTTGTCCTGTATGAACGCCTCTTCGCCCCCACCTCGCAAATTCATCCAATTCCGGCTGGTGCTCTGCGTGTAGGTGTAGAAACTGCCGAGAGCCGCGTTGGAGTAGGCATAGCCGGTATTGAACAGATTGTTGGCGTTGTTTTGAAAATCGAACGCTCCATTAAACACCGTCCCAGTCGTCTTCTGGTGGCGCGTGAACCGCTCCACATAGATGCCAGCTTTGATGGTGTGGGGGCCGCGAGTGATCGTGAGGTTGTCGGCCCATTGGTAGACATAGTGGCGGTTGTAAAGCGGAAACCGGGCCTCCACGGCAAGGTTAGCCGCGCTTGGCACGCCGCCGAAGGTGGCGTTCGGAATCACGTTCACGTCGTTCGTCTTGGGGCTGAACTGGAAAGCGTTAAACCCCACGGCGCTCCTCGAGATTTTCTGGAATTGGTCGCTGGTGTAGGTATCGTCGGCTGGCTGAGCGAGAAAACCGAAGGTCAGTTCGTTGACAACGGTGGGGCCGATGATGCGCGTCCAGCGCACCGTGGTGCTCTTGCCACGCGTGGCGTAGGTCTTGACCGTGAGCGGCCAGTTCCCCGCCGCATCTGGCAGACCCAGCGAACCCGACTGCCTGTTCGTGTACATGTTGAGGGCCCAGGCAACGGTATTGTTCGAGTTCAAAATGTAGTCGATCTTGCCGGTGTTGGTCCTCAGCGGGGCGTCGCGGCGAGCGGAGAACACGTAGTTGTAATTTCCGCCCGAGATCGCGCGGTTCGTGAAATTGGGCATCGGGAAGATATTCAGGAGCGCTACTCCGTTCGGATCCAGCCGGTCCTTCGGAATCTGATTGCCGGGGAAGGCCGTGTTCTTGTTCAGCGGATCTGTCACCTTGATCGATTGGCCGGCCTGATTGACACTCTGGGAAAAATCGCCCTGCCGCTCCAGCGCGCTCGGCACGGTCACCGTACCGATGGTCGATGCGGTGGTGGGCCAGAATTCCTGTCCCCAAAAGAAGAAGAGCTTCTCGCGGTTCGTATTGAAGTGACGGGGAATCGTCACCGGCCCGCTGATGTTGTAAGTGGCTGTATTGTAGCGGTAGCGCGGCCGCGGCAACCCGTTCAGATTGCTGAAGAAATTGTTGGCGTTGAGAGCCTCGTTCCGCGAGTAATAACTCGCCAGGCCGTGGAAGGACTTGGTGCCCGCCTTCGTCCTCACGACCACATTGGAGCCGGCCATGCGGCCAAACTCGGCCTGGTAGTTGCTAGTCAACACCTTCACTTCGCCCACGGCGTCCTGGCTCACGTTGATTAGCATCATGGTGCCGTTACCAATGGCGTTGGACGGCATGCCGTCAATCGTGATGTTGTTGGCAGTATTGCGATTACCCGCCACATAAACGCTGGGTGTGGTGCTGATGTCCTCGCTTTGGGTGGTCTGTACAACGCCCGGCAGGAGGCCCATCAGGTCCATAAAATTCCGGCCGCGCACCTCCAGGTTCTCGATGTCGCTGGCGGTGATCTCGGCGGCGCGTTCGGAGCTGCGCGCCATGACGGGCGCTCCCTGCGCGGTCACCTCAACGGTCTCGGAGACGCCACGCAAATCCAGTTTGACGTTGCCAACCGGCAGCGTCTCGTTGGTAATCAGGTTCACGTTTTGCAGTTCCTTCTTATTGAAGCCGGTCGCGACGAACGTCAGCGTATAGGCGCCCGGATCCAAACCGGCGAGAACGAAATCGCCGCGACCGTCGGTGGTCGTCTGGCGCGCGTGGCCCGTGTTTAGATGCACTGCCGTGACGGAGACGCCGGGAACGGCAAGGCCGGTGGGATCTGCCACCGTACCAACGAGCGAACCCGTTCCGGTCTGCGCCCAGGTCAGGCCCGCGATCAGGACTGCGAGCAGAAGCGTACGAATGATGGGAGTCATAGCAACCTCCTGTTTCTGTTTTTCGTGCTGTCACATCTTGTTTGCCAGCGTCAGGAGCCCGGATGCCCCGTCGTGAGAATGCGGACGCCGAGCGCCTTCCTCTTCTCGGGCGGCACCAGCGGCGACCAGTCGCGCAGTGCAGCGGGCACGGCGACCTGCGAGTCCGTATCCAGGCGGATGGTCACGATCTGCTGGGGACGGACGGGAAAGCGGTAGCTCGGCCCTACTGGCAGCAGTTGCGGCTTCTCACCCATCATGTTGGTGAGCGCTGCGCGCCGGTGCCGCAAGTGCACCGTCAATTCCGCAGTGCCAGCTTCACCCTGGGCTTCGACCAGCCGGATCTCGATTTGCCGGCCGACGCGGCGCACAGCCTCCACAATCACGTTGGCGGAGGTTGCCAGGAAGCACTGCGGCCTACCCACGCCCGTCCCGGCAATCACCGCCAGAGGCGCATTGAGCTCCCATGCCATACGCGCGATGTTGCCTTTCTGCCATGAACCCACATGCGGAACCAGCGCGTAGGAGAAATCGCGCACCCCCTGGCCGCGCAGCATTTCGTTCGAACGTTTCCTGTACCGGGACACGGCATTAACCAGTCCCAGCGTCACCGTCCGGCCGGTCAGTTCATGTCCTGTCAGGCCGCGATCGAGCAGCGCCAGTCCTGCGCCGGAAGCGAGTTCGTAGCTCGACCAACGAATGGAAGGCAGGATTCCGAAGGCGTCGGCCGCCCGCGGGTCCACACTCGAAAAACCGTAGGGGATGCCGCGGCTCCGTTTCACTACCTCGGCGGCCAAGGGGAAATCAACACCGACCAAGACGTCGTCCGCCTTCAGGTCGAGCCGCGTATCCAGGTCGATGCGCGGATGGTCGCGATAGAAAATGATGCTGCGCTGGAGCCAGGAGCCGCCGCAAAAATCCGAAGTCGCCAGCACCTGCGTGGCCAGCGGACCGCGCATCACCCGAATCGAGGCCGGGTAATCCGAGCTCGTGCTCACCAGCCGCCGCTTCGGCTTGGGCTGCATGAAGTGTTCGGCGTCAACCTTCATGCCGGCGATCGTCTCTGCCACTATCACATTGGCCGGCCCCCCCAGCAACTCTTCGCCCGAGGGTTTCACCTTGAGGCTCGTCATCGCGCCGCTCTTGGGATCGATGCGTGCCAAGTAATAGGGCGTCTCGATCACCTGCGGTAATGCGACGCTCTCGCCGGCCGGCACCGTCCCTGTCTTGAGCCGGAACGAGGCTACACCCACTGAGGGCAGTGCTGGCCGGCATACGATGCTCTCCGGCACACCGATCAGCGTTTGGCACCCGACACCGTCTAGCACCTGGCCCGCGGGCGGCTTCAGCCTCACCGGGTCGTCGCGCTTCCAGTTCAGCGGGTTGTACAGCGTGGCCCCGGATCCGGAGCCTGCCAGCACCCGCGCCGACGCTGCGAGCGCGTTTTGCGCCCGCCGCTCCACCGCCTGGAACCGGTCCCAGGCATCCCAGTGCTGTGGGTCCCTGAAGACCGTCCCGGCCGCAGCGCCCCAGATCGTGTTCCGGTCCATGTTCATGAGCATGTCGATCCAGGAGTAGTAGAACTCCTGCGCAGGATAGGTGAGCTTACCCCGCAGGGAAGCCGCGGTTGCCAACATCTCCGCCGCCTGGAGCAGGTGTTCGTCCTTGCGGTAGCACTGTTTCACCTCCGGCATGTTCAGCCAGAAAGAACTCCAGCTATAGCCGGTGTCGCCGGAGTACTCTGGCAGGCTCGTGCGGCCCGACCTCAGTTCCTCCTTCAACGCATCCACGTAATCGCTGGGAATGCTGAAGCGCATCTGCACATCGGGGTACCGCCGGCTCCACTCGCGCAGGAACTCAGCCGGGTACGATTCGCGCAACGGCGGCAAGCTGTAGTCCCCGAAACCAGCCAGAGAAAACAGGGTTGCTTTGCTGGGGCTGTACTTCCGTTTGGCTTCGATCGCCTTGTACATGGCGGCGTACTGTTCGTCAGCCAGCGGCTCCCTGGATCCAAACAGCGATGCTTTCCCGCCAAACTCCGAGTAGCGCCCGTTCACCAGAGCCAGCGCGTGCGTTCCATCGGGCGCCACCCACCAGAACGCCGCCGAGCGGGTAGGGTTATTGCGATTGAAGAAGACCGAATCCATCCCCAGGCCGCCGACCATCTGCGGGAACTGCCGATGCGCACCCGTGATGTCAATCATCCAGCAGTGCCGGGGACGCAGACCGAACACCTCCTCGTACCAGCGCAAACCCAGGACTCCCATGGTAACGAGTGCCTCGCCTCCCGAGAGGTTGATGTCCGGTTCCAGGAAGAAACCATTGGTGAATTCGAAGCGCTTTTGCGCGTGGAGCTGTTTCAACTCCGGAACGCGCTCCGGGGCGAATTGTAGAAAGTTGATGACATTGGGCACCTCGGAGAAGGCAAAGCGATAGCTGTCATCGCTTTTCACGCGGGCGAGGTGCGCGAGGTAGTTATTGAGTACGTAGTTCCGTTCTGTGTCAAAATCGACGAGCCAGCCGGAGACGGTGCCGTGGGTATTGGGGATCACGAGCACCTCGGTTCCGCGCACGGATGCTCGAAACTCCTGGGCTTGCAGGCAGGGAAGAATAAGTAGCGCGGCCAAGACTGCGGCGATTTTGTGCGAATTCATGGCGCTCTTTCCGTTCAAACGCTCACCCTCGATCAACGGAGGTCGCCCAGTGTTGCCAGTGACACGTTGCTCGAAATCGTTTCCGAAACCGATTTCGACGACGGATGCTAATTGATGTGAAGGAGCGATGTCAAGGACAAAATTTGGGAATATCGGTCCATCAGCGTCTTTTTGATCTTGTACGCGGGATTCAGTGGTACAATCGGCTCGCTGTTAAAAAACGATTTCGATATGGATATTAACCGCTCCATTCTGGGAAGCAGTTCATTCTTGGTCGCTTTCGTCCCGCTCGTTGAGGGCCGGCACGATCCGGCACGGTGGGTAGAGCGCTTATGAACGTTCGAATGAAGGACATTGCCCGAGAGCTTGGGCTTTCGGTGGTGACGGTCTCCAAGGTGGTGCGCGAGCAGCCCGACGTCGCCGATCGGACGCGGCAAAGGGTCTTGAAGCGGCTGAGAGAGCTAAACTACCGCCCCAATCCGGCGGCGCGTACCTTGCGTAACGGTCGCAGCTACACGATCGGACTGATCATTCCGGACTTGGTGCATGCCTTCTGGGCAGAGGTTGCCAAAGCGATGCTGCACTGCCTGCGCGATAAAGGCTACGCCCTATTGATCTCCTCCTCTGAAGAGAGCGCAGAGTTGGAACGAACGGAGATCGAGCAGTTGCTTGGGCGCAGGGTGGACGCGATCGCAATCGCTTCCGCACAATGGAGCGTGGAGAGCTTTCGCAGGATCGAACAAAACGGCACTCCGTATGTACTCCTCGACCGGAAATTTGCGGGACTGCGTGCCAATCTGATCGATTGCGACAACGAGGGGGTAGGGTTTGAAGCAACCAGCCACTTGATTGACTGTGGTTGCACTCGAATCGCTCATATCCGGGGACCCGAATTGAGCACCGGTGTGGGCAGAGTCGAGGGCTATCGGCGTGCGCTTGCGGAACGCGGGTGTTCCTTCAAACAGGAATACCTTGTCGCGGTAGAATCGGGCGACGTTGCAGCCGAGCTTGGTGGCTATCGCGCGATGCAGCAATTACTAGGCCTTAGTGAGCCGCCGGACGGGGTCTTTTGTTACAACGACACGGTCGCTTTCGGAGCAACCGAGGCCATTTTGGAAGCAGGATTGCGCATCCCGGCCGATGTTGCGCTGATCGGGTGCGGCAACCTCGGCAATCCCCGAATGTCGAAAGTTCCGCTGTCAACCATCGATCACAATCAGACGATGATTGGAGAAAAAGCCACTGAATTGGTGCTAAGCCTCATAGAGGCGAAGACACAGATCACGCCAAAGACCATCCAGGTGCCCCACCACCTGGTTGCTCGCGAATCGACGGCCAGGCAGTCGAGCGGTCCGAGACCGTGTCCGCAAACAGCAGCCGGTGCCTTGTGAATATGCACTCCAGTCTCACTTCAACCGCACGGGGATAGACAAGAAGTGGCATTTGTCTGTAGCCAAAGCCTCATAACGGGTTGGAATCAGCGACTTGCGGTCCGGAGCCTTCGGCCTGCCGAGGCGGCGTTACGGCATGTTACAACCATGCGTTCATGGTCGAATTCATTGTCCCTATCGCAAATCCCGTCGGCAGCACATGAGATCGGCGGTTGCCGATTGAATGCCCGGGTGGTTGTTCGTCTCTGGCAGGCGGGAGTAGTGGTCCGCGGTTCGCACGCCGTCTTCGCGATGATGCGCGTCCCCGCACACCGCATCTCCGTGCTGACGCGGCTCGATTGGCCTCATGTTCCCGGCAGCGCCAGCTTGTCGTTGGTTTGTTTCTGCCACTCCTCGATTTTCTTCCGCAG
>Ga0315295_10002267_pt1 | contig 16347 bp, 11 predicted proteins | sample YL17G14_0_MG_FD_204453 | JGI IMG/M metagenome (GOLD analysis project Ga0315295, IMG submission 204453) | Sediment microbial communities from Yellowstone Lake, YNP, Wyoming, USA - YL17G14_0 | ecosystem: Environmental > Aquatic > Freshwater > Lake > Sediment | place: USA: Wyoming | collected... | reverse complement strand
TATCGGTATGGTCATTCCTCCCCGGGCATGTGATAAATTCGCCAGGGGATTCTTAACCTTATCGGAAGGTAGTTTTATCTATTATGAAGGCCATTTTATTCCAAGATGTCTGTGGACACGTCAATTAGTTCAAGTCTTTCAGTATCTATGATATTGTACGATTAAATATAAAATCATGACGGTCGAATCCCGTTTTTATTTTAAGGATTGTATAAAAAGAATTGGTCTAATACGAATGGGAAAAAAACCATAAATGATAAATAATGCACAAGATTGCTCATTAATTGTTTTTAAAGAAAACAGGGGACATCAAAGGATAGTTCGAATTCTAAGTAAAAAGGTCGCGATCCATGTTTCATCGACCATAATTGATTATTATTATACGTTATAATCATTACAAACACCAACAATAAAATTCAATATGTTCAAATCCCGTTCTCGGACCAAGACATTTACCCTGTTTACATGATCAAGGTGGTGTCAATGAGCATGTCGATCGTAAAACCGTGTGCCTTCTTTTCGATCGTTCTTCTCTTGCTGTGCGCCTTCGGCCCGTTCTATGCCACCATTGGTGCGACCAAGGACGAGCCGAGGTCCATCCAGCCAATGGTGAGCTCCCCGTCGGGCAGTGGGCCCTACACGATAGGATATATCGACGATACCCTCCTTTTTAAGACAAAGGCATATAACACCGTCATCAGGATATATTACCCTGCGAACTCATCCAGCGTGAACGCAGGCGTGAACCGTTCCGGTGCCCCCTATCCCTGCATCAACTGGTTCCCGGGGACCGGCGGTGACCACACGAGCTATGGCAGCTATCTGACACAGATGGCATCCTGGGGCTTCCTCGTGACGGCATGGGACATCAGCGTGAGCGATTGGCCGAACAACGGGAATGTCACGGACCTGAACGAGTTTTTGGACCATCTCGAGCTACGCAACGCCACCCCGGCGGACAAGCTGGCCAAGATGATAGACAAGGAGGCCTTCGGGCTTGCTGGCCATTCCGCAGGCGGCGGTCTGACCTTCGCCGACGGCTCCCAGGTGTCCAGGATAAAGGTCGCGGTCACCTTCTCAGCGGCCATGAGCGACGGCGTCGTGGACGGCTACGGCCCCGGTTGGAATAACAAGAAGATCCTGTTGCAGGTCGGGTCGCTGGACGCCGCATACAAAGAACCCTCCGAATATGCAAAGTACAAGCTGACAGGAATTCACAACTTCATCGAGGTATGGGGCGGGGACCATCAGGTATGGCAGGACGTGCCCTATCTGTTCCATGCGTTCTTCCTCTACTGGCTCGACAAGCAGGCCGCATACTTCCAGTTCATCTATGGCCCTGACACCGTGAACGATTTCGTTAATGGTATCTACGACCTAGTGTTCTTGTACAACACGACCCACTTCTTCCCGCCGAAGGTGTCCAGCACATCGGCCATACCGACCACGGTCAACCAGGACAGCCGTGTGGACTTCAATGCCGACCTGAGTGGCTATCATCCACCGGGCAACTTCCAGTGCTTATACCAGTGGGACTTCAATGGCGACGGTACCTTCGATTACAGCTCGAAGGACGGCCCGGCCGCGAACTACACATACAAGGCCCCCCAGACATACGCGGTGGACTTCAAGTACACCATGGGCACGGTACTGACCGTCAAGCCATCGGCACCGCTGACAATTATTGTGAAGAACGTCATCCCGGTCGCCGTCGCGGGCCAGGACATCAATGTCAAAGAGGACACCAAGGTCCAGTTCGACGGCTCGGGCTCGCACGACACGCCCTCGGACAACGGGACGCTCCAGTTCAAGTGGGACTTCGGGGACGGGGCCAAGACGGATTATGCGACCAGCGCCAAGGCCTCGCACACATACACGAAGCCCGGTAACCTCAAGGCAGTGCTCTCGGTCAAGGATGTCAACGCGGGTGTGGGAACGGCAAGCATAAAGGTCAATGTCACGAACGTCCCGCCCGTGGCCAACGCCGGCAAGAACGTCACGGCCAACGAGGACCAGCCCATCACGCTCAATGGCAACGGTAATGATACGGTCAGCGATACTGCAAGCCTAGTTTACAAGTGGGACCTCGGTGACGGGAACAGCACCGACTGGTCCTCGACGACGGATTGTGTGGCCAAGTACCAGCAGATGGGCAATTACACGGCGACCTTCCATGTCAAGGACATCCACGGGGCCGAGACCACCTCGAGCCTCGTCGTGCACGTCAACAATGTGGCACCGACGGCCCTCATCTCGGCGCCGGCGGACGGGGACTCCAACATCGAGGATGATACCGTCTCGTTCTCAGGGAGCGGTACCGACAGCCAGTCGGACACGACCCTGGGCTTCCAGTACCTCTGGGATTTCGGGGATGGGACGAACTCAGGCTGGACCAAGGTCCAGACGGCTTCCCACATATACACGAAGAGAGGGGATGTCAAGGTCAAGTTCAGTGTAAAGGACGATGACAGCGCCACCGACACCCAGCAGGTGACGATGACCATCACCAACCCCGCCCCGGTCGTCAGTATAGTCAGCGAGATGAAGAAGTCGCCCAATGAGGATGAAACCGTCTCATTGACTGGCTCGGCGACCGACACGGCCTCGGACATGGCCACCTTGACCTATGCCTGGGACTTCGGTGATGGCACGACCGCCACAGGACCGATCGCGAACCACATCTATCCGCAGTCCGGGACCTACACCATCACCTTGGCCGTAACCGACGACGAGGGCGCGAGGGGCACGGCATTGGCCAAGATGACGGTCTCGAACTTGAAGCCCGTGGCCACTGCTGTCGCCGATAAGACCACTGTGAAGGTCAAGGATACCGTCGCATTCTCTTCCAACGGTTCGACGGACACAAAGTCCGACCTGTCGACCTTGACGTTCAAGTGGGACTTCGGGGACGGGTCCACCTCGACAGAACGGAACCCGTCGCACATATTCACGACGGAGGGCACGAGGACCGTGACGCTGACGGTGACGGACAATGACGGGTCCACTGCGACGCAAAGCTTCACCGTAACGGTCCAGGCCTCGGGCGGAGGTGGGGGCGGAGGCGGTGGCAACAACGGGAATGACGGAGCATCCAATCTCCTCCTGCCGTTATTGATCGCCGTGGTCGTCATCATCGTGGTGGTCCTTGTCCTTGTAATGGTACTGCGCAAGAAGAAGAAGGCCACCCAGAGCGAGGTCCCGCCGGTGGCCAATGTGACATACCCTGATGCACCAACCACAATCCCTGAGAAACCTATCCAAGCGCCTCCAGCACCGCCAGTGACCGATAATAAAGTGGAAATGCCAAAGGAAGGCCCACCGAAGCCAGAGGAGGGCCCGAAGGCGCCCTAGTTTCGGTTCCTAGACCGATCTCAAGTTCCAGTGTGGTTGTTGATGAACAGCACCTGGCCGGTCTCTGAATCGACACCGGCTGAGTATGTCCCGTCGGAGGATGCTACATAGAAATAGTATTCCATGGGGACCCCCTGGATGTTCGTGTTTATCGGGATTGCCGGTTTCGGGACAGGGAAATCGGCCTTCGAACCTAAGGAATATGTTTTTGTGTTGATCTTGTTGCCTGAATATACCTTGGCCTTTATGTCGGATCGGCTCTGGAACACCTGCTCGGCGCCCGTGAACGTCAGGGCACTCGAATAATCCTTGATGGATTTGCTCACATCGGAGACCGTGACCCCGCCCTCGCTCTTGATGCTCGATGGTGTCACGATGATATTGTAGGCCGAGGTGGAGTCCTTGACACCGAAGGTGAGGTTCCAGACATCGCCAGAGGAGCTGTTATAGTATGCATCGATGAGGAACGCATTGGAATGCCCGGCGAGATATGAGGTTAGCCCGCTCGAATGGGCCTTGGCATAGGTCACAGCGTTCGGCAACGGATATGAGTCGAGCGACGGGGCGTTCGGGCCCATGGCAGGGCCATAGGAATCCGGCGCCGCATAGTTCACATCGGTCCTCTTTGTGATGAAGGGCCCGGTCAGGCCGGTACCGAAGGGGATGTCCGTGTCACCGTTCTTGAAGTTCTTGACGACGGTATTGTATGACAGCTTCACTGTATTGCCGTTCTTGGTGCCCTCCGTATGCAGCTGCAATTTCAATGGAAGGGAGAACGCGCTTGAGACCCAGACATATAGGTCGAACACAGAGAAACCGTTATGGGACATGGACGATGAGTCCATGGTGATGTGGATCTGTATCGTGGGCTGGCCGCCGACGACATCATCATCCTTGACTACCACCCAGTTGAGGGTGGTCTCTTGGAACGTCTGGGAACCGGAATCGCCGCTCTTGAAGGTCCGGTTGGCCCTTAGTGCGTTCACATTGAACTCCGTCCTCTTCTTCGGGTACATGATCACATTATCGGTGCCGGACTTAGATGTCCCGCTGACACCAGAACCGATGGTGATAGTGTATTGGTCCGACCTTGTGGTCTTGACAGTGGTATTGGTGTTGAGGTCGGAGCATACATTCTCATCGACGTTACCATTGCCGGTGAGGGACTGGTTCAGGGTCGTCGTTGTGTGGGTGTTGTCGTTGGTGAGGTCGGCAATGGCATAGCCATTGAAAGGCATCTTCTGGTTGGTGTCCCGGTTCACGCAGGTATGCACCTGTGCGAAGCCATCCTCGGCCGTGTTCGAGGAGGTCGTGATGGTCCCCTCGGGGTTCTTGGATGCGTCGATATTGATATGGACCTGGGTGACCTTGACCGTATAATATATCTTCGCGAACGGGGGGCCTTCCGCGTAATGGTAGACCAGATATCCATTGGGATTGCGGATGTCGACGGTGCCTGTGAGGGCATAGGTTATCGAGTCGCCGTACTTAGAGAGAGGGATCGTGATGACCGCTCCCGTCACTGTGACAGCGATGGACGTTGACGAGGATTTCCCCGCGGTGTCTGTGACCGTGAGCTTGACGGTCATGTCACCTTTCTTGAGATAGGTGTGAGTGACCGTGGCGCCCACCCCCGTGGTGTCGTCGCCAAAGGACCATTCGTATTTCGTGATCTTCTTGTCCCCGGACATCTGGTTTGACTTCGATGAAGTGCCATCGAAGGTGACAGGGATGCCGGCCTTCAGGTCCGTCGTGTCTGCGTTTGGGACCGTTATCTTCGCTGTCGGGGCCGGTTGAAGGGTCGCGGGCGGAAAGACCACCACGTATAGAACGACCGCTACGATGATCACGACCGCCAGTATGGCCGCGATCTTCTTTCCAGATGTTGAGGCCTTTGCAGGCTTCTTGGCCCGGCGCCTTGGCGGTGCGGCTTCCTCCTCTTCGGCCTCTTCCTCTTCGGGCTCTTCTTCCTCCTCTTCGGGCTCCTCTTCTTCCTGGGGCTCCTCTTCCTCTTCTTCCTGGGGCTCCTCTTCCTCTTCTTCCTGGGGCTCTTCCTTTTCCTCACCGCCATGTTCGTAGGCCTCTTCATCCTCGTTAACGACCTCGACCTCGGTGACCTCTTCCGCTTCCTCGGGTTCGGTTCTAATCCGCACGGACCTCTTCTTTACTATCTTCCTCTCAGCCATGAGGCAGCCCCCATCCCAAATATGCAGGAAACGGTAATAAAGGATTTGTCGGACACTTGTTAAAGGTCGTGGGCATGGTATCATTTCCTCCTGACCTTCTGAAGGCCGAAGGGGGCCCACCAGTTCCACTTCTTCAATAGGACCATCACGGCCGGTACCAGATATATCCTGACAAGGGTCGCATCCAGGAGGATGGCGAAACATAGACCAAAGCCGAACTCCTTGAGCATGCCCGTCGTGGACAGCATCATGGTGCCGAAGGCCCCGGCCATGATGATGCCGCATATGCTTATGATGCTCCCGGTATGCTGCACGGCATAGGCAATGGCCTTCTCGTCGCTCTTGCCCTCCATGACGGCTTCCTTTATCCGGGTCATGAGGAAGATATCGTAGTCCATCCCGAGGCCCATAAGGATGACGAACAGTAGAAGGGGCATGATCCACAGGACCGGTATGGATAACAACCACAGGAAAACGATGAGCGCTATTGCCAGGGTCCATGAGATGCTGAGGAGGATTGTCAACATCAGCCTGAATGGTATAAGGACCGAGCCGAGCACGAACAGGAGTATCAGATAGACCCCAAGGAGCACGAGGGCAGCGGAGATCGGGAAATCATGGGATATGGTGACACTGATGTCCGCCGTCCCGGCAGTGGACCCACCGACATAGATGTTCGCGTCCTTCATTATAGGATTGTTCGCTTTGAAATCAGAGCAGAGCTTCCGTATGTCCCCGATGGCATGGACGGACTTCGAGTCGAAGGGCTGGTGCGCGAGGACGACCGTGAGCCGGACTGTCGAATTGTGGGTGCCGAGGGATAACCGGACCTCGGGTGCCGTCCAATAGGTCTCTTTATCGATCCTCAGTCCCGTCAATGTGCTATATGTCGACGATGTCACCTTGTAGACCGAGCCCAGTTCGGAAAGCTTTTTTGCTAGGGCGTCCGTCGCGTTTATCTTGTCCGAATTGAAGGTCTTGGTCTTATTATCGAGCAATTGGGAATTGTATTTGACGACGACATAGGTCGGCAGGATGTTCCCGGCGCCGAACCCGGAGGTCATGGCGTCGACACCCTGCTTGGCCTCCGCGTTAGCCATACTGCTGAGGAAATCGTAGCTGGGCTCGATCGTGTAGACAAGATAGGTCGTCGGGATGGAGACTAGAAGACAGATGGCAACGATGGGCCCGGCGTACTTGACCGACACCTGCGCGGCCCTGTAGAAGTAACCCTGATGCAACCTCTTCTTGTCCCGGACCGCCTTCCGGTACTTCTTCCACCGCGCGCCCATCGTCGGCCAGAACACGTAATCGCCGATCAGATACAACAGGGCAGGTATCATCGTCAGGGCCATGAGGAGGGTGATGCCGATAGAGACCGCGAGGCACAGTCCCATGACCTTGACCAGCGGGAAGGTGAAGATGGCAAGGGCCAGGAACGCGACCATCACGGTGGCTCCCGAGGTGGCGATGCTCTCCCCGGCCCACACGACCGCTATCCGCATGGCCTCGTTCTTCTTCTTTCCAAGGATACGCTCCTCCCTGAACCTTGAGACGATGAAGATGCAATAGTCAGAGCCGGCGCCCATGATCATCGTGAATGTCACGAGACGGATCGTGTAATGGATCCCGCCGATGTACAATCCGATCAGGTACATTGCGGCGTTGGCCATGATATATGCCATCCCGACCACAAGGAGAGGCACCCACGGTGCGACCCCGGACCGGAAGAAGAGCGCGATGAAGACAATGACCAATAATGCCGTGAAGGGCTCGATGAGCCTCGCGTCGGCTTCGGCAGTGCTTCTCAGGTCGTAGTCTATGCCGGCGAGGCCTGTGACATAGGTCTTGTAACCGGACCATTGCGGTCGGGAACCGATCATGTCCTTGAAGTCCCCACGGAGAGCGACGATGTTGGCCTGGACCTTGAGGTCCGCCGGGTCCCCGCTGAAACCGACGACCGCCAGCATCGTCGTGTTCTTCTTGTCGATGAAGGTCCCCAGGACCCATTCCGGGAGCGTCAGCGGAAGGGTGCCGACGTTGTGTGTCTCGACAATTTTCCAGGACAGGGCCGATATCTGTTCGTGCGTCGGTTGTGGTCCGAGTTTGGTCACTTCCTCGAGGAACCATCTCGGCACTGAGATGTTGTACAGGTTTTTCGCATAGGAGGCCACGCTATCGTAAATGAAGTTGTGGACAAGGGTGGTTTCATGCCAGTTTGTCAAGGAAAAGACATTGAGGGCATCCAATATGACCGGTTTCACGTCCTTGTATTGCGGGAACTGGTCGACGGCATAATTGACCAAGGTAGGGAGGGTGATGCCCTTGATGTACTCTGCCCTTTGGAGCGGCGTCATGCTTGTGGTGCTGCCGTTCAGGATGGAGGCCGTCCAATTGGCACTGAAGTAGGTCAGGTACTTGTTCTCCGCTATCACGATTGTGTCATTTGTGATGTGAGGGAGGATGTAGTTCCATGCCAACATGGAGGTCTCATCAGTGGTGTAGGTCACGATCCCGCTGTGCAACCTCGCGCTCATGTTCCAATTCGTTATGTCCATGTAGCCGAAGGCGGAGATCAGCTGTCTCTTTTGCATCGTATCTATAACTTGTAATCCGTAGTATTTCTCGGCGACCCCATCGACAGCGACCTGGGCCCGCTCAGTGTCGGTTGAAAAGGTCCGTTGCATGTCCCATGTCTGGTTCCAAGAATCGAAGAACGTTGTGAGATAGGCGTTCTCGGAAGGGACGATAAAATGTTTGGTCTGGTTGTACGCCGAAAGCCCTCGGGTCGTATTGTTGCCCGAGCCCTTCGCCCATTCCGAGAGGAATATCGCCGGAGCATGGTAGATCTTCGATGAGGCATTGGTGTAATCGACCCCTATCTGGGCCAAGTTCAATTGGGAATAGTTCAGGTAGAACTGTGTCGGGACCTGGAACAATATGCTCAGGATGTTGGTGGAGTTGGATTCGGTCTGGTTCAAGAGCGGGGCGATCCTGAGGATCACGGGTTCGAGTATCTGGTCACGGTACACGGAATAAAGGGTGAGGACCTCGGTGACGCCATGGAGCTTCCCGCTCGAGTTCTCCTGCAGGGTCCTGTTCTCAAAGGCGAGCAAGAAGTCCCTCATGTTGTTGTCATCGACGTTGTTACCGCGGATGACTATCACGGCACTGCTCTTGGGGACCAGGCTGGGGAACTCCTCGTTGATCACCTTCTGGGAGGCCTGGGAACCCGTATTGAGAGGGGAGACATCGGTCTCCTGGTAGACTATGACATTATTGAAAAGTACAAGTGCTGGATAGATGGCGATCAGGAACAGGACCACCCAGAACCCGATGATGATCTTGTGCCGTTTGATTATCTGGTTCGCCATGCCTTCGAACAATCGCTCATGCTCCTATTTTCCTCAATGTATCGTCATTCTGTATTTAGGTATTTCTGTGCACATAATTTAGGAAAAAAGGCAAAACCTTCTAAATCGGGGTCCAAGGAACGTTCTCATGGCATCTTCGGGGGCCACCGGAAGGTCATGCGTATCTCACAATAGGGCACCTTCGGGTCCTCCGTGCACTGCGTCTCCCAGACCTTGATGTCCGTTGTGCCGCACATCGCAAGGCCCTTCTCGAGGAAGCCTATGTTGGTCAAGCAGTTCTCCCTCGTGGACCTGACCTCGTGAAACCTCATCACGGCCTCGCAATCCCCTGAGGTCCGGACCTCCAGGAGCTCGAGCCTGCCAGGGTCCCAGAACCTCGGGAAGGCGTTGGCCTGCAGCCTCAGGAACTTCCACGGGCTCGAATAATTGTCGACGCTCGATACGGAATCCTGGAACTCGTTGGAGAACCCGCCCATCTGGCGATAGAGGCCTTGATCGCCCTTGCCGTAGGCCTTGAAGATCGCCCTATCGAGCTCCTTGTTGATCGTGAACTCGTACCAGCCGGTGGCCCGTATGTTCTTGGGGTCGGACATGACCTCCTTGGTCCTTCCCTTGAGAAATGCGAGCACCTTGAGCATGGAGCCGGGGCCAAAGGTCTTCTCGAGGAACAACAGCCTGCCTTTGAGGATCATGCCCTTGATCATCTGCTCTGGCATCGGGCATTAATATACAAACTGGCATATAAAAATCACGATGGTTCGGGACAAGTCCTGGCCCGAGCTAGGCCGGAATAAAAGGAAAACTGGCGTCCTGGTCCTCAGAACTGGATGCACTCTATCTCGTAGACCGGCCCGCGGACCCTGTTCACTATCTTGACGGCCTCTTTCTTACAGACATCCTGGCACCGGCGGCAGGCTATGCACTTGACCGGGTTGTAGACGTAGGTCTTCGCCACCCTGTCGACGACGATACAGTTGGCCGGGCAGGCCTTCGAGCACAGGCCGCAAAGGATGCACTTGTCCCTGTCGAGCACTAGGACGCCCCTGTACCTGTCGGGCGTCTTGAGCTCCCGGTAGGGGTCGATTATCGTCGCAGGCTTCTTGAACAGGTTCTTCAACGAGTACGATATCAGGCTCATCTTGATCACCTCTCCGTGCAGCTGAAGCAAGGGTCGAAACTGAGGATGGTCACGGGTATGTTCGCGAACTCCTCTCCCAGCAGCAGCTCCTTCGTCACCATCAGGTTCGACAGCGTCGGCGCCCTTATCTTGACGCGCTCAAGGCTCTTGGTCCCGTTCCCGCGGATGAAATAGAACAGCTCGCCGCGCGGCGCCTCGCACCGGTAGGCCGCCTCGCCGTCTATGCCTCCCTTGAACTCCTCCATGATGGGTCCGGGCTCTATCTGTTTGAAGCACTTTTTGATGAGCTCGACGGACTGGAAGGTCTCCAGAACGCGGATGAGGACCCTCGACCAGTTGTCCCCACCATCGCATGTGACGGGCTCGAAGTCCAGCCACTTGTAGGCCTCGTAGCCGTCGCACCGGCAGTCCTGCTTGATGCCGCAGCCCCTCATGTTGGGCCCGATGACCCCGTACCTCTGGCACAGGGCCTTGTCCATGATGCCCACGCCCTTGAGCCTGTTTATCAGGGTCCGGTCGTGCGATGCCTGGTCGGCCACGTACTTGGCCGAGGCCTCCACTGCGCCCAGGACCTCCAACGCGTGCTTGGCCATCTTCTCGTCGACGTCGCCGCGCACGCCGCCCGGCAGGACATAGCTGTGGTTGACCCGGTTGCCCGTCATGGCCTCCATGAGGTCCACCACGTGCTCGCGCTCCCTCCAGGTCAGCATGAACAGGTTCTGGAACCCGACAGCGTCCGCCGCGATGCCTACCCAGAGCAGGTGGGAGTGTATCCTCTCGAGCTCCAGCAGGATCGTCCTGAGGTAATGGGCCCTGTCGGGCACAGGTATGTCCCCGGCCTTCTCGAGGCAGCCGACGAAGGTCATCGAGTGCACGCCCGAACATATGCCGCACACGCGCTCGCACATGAAGATGGCCTTGTTGTAATCCTGCTCCGCGCCCTTCTCTATACCGCGGTGCATCCAGCCAAGCTCGAAGTCTACGCCGACGACGGTCTCCTCTTCGAGCTCCAGCTTGTACCTGACGGGCTCAGCGAGTATCGGGTGCTGTGGCCCGAACGGAACGATGGTCCTTGCCATCACTCATCACCTTCCTTCTTTTTGGGGGCCTTCTCGGGCTTGTCCTTCTTCCCCTTGGCCGCGACCTCCTCCTCGTCGAAGTCGCAGGCGTCCTCTGTCTTCAGGTCCTCCTCCTTCTTGCCGTCCATGCCCATCCTGTCCTCCTTGGTGGCCTTCTTGATGGGGTGTGGCTCCTCCGGTCCCTGCAATTTCACAAGCATCTCCTCGATCTTGAAGGACTTCCTCAGCGGATGCATGCCCTCCATGTCCTTGGACAGGAAGATCTTGCCCGCGATGCCCTTGATCTTGACGCCCATGAGCTCCGAGACCTCGTTCTCGAACACGAACGCGCTAGGGAACATGTCCACCAAGGACACATGCTCGACATCGGGGTCGACCATGTACCTGATGTGGTAGAGCAAAAACTTCTGAGTGTCGAAGTGGTAGATGAGCTCGATCCTGTCGCCCTTGTCAATGGACGTGATGCACATGAGCCTCCAACCGTTCTTGTAGGCCTTCTTGACCATCGTCTTGAACTCGTCAAGGTCCTTGGGTGCATCGTAGACCTCGCCAGGGGCGGTCCTTGTGACGATCTCCTTCGGTTTCGGGGGTATCGAGGGTTCTGCCATGCTCATGCCTCCCCGGCAAGCTTCGCCTGCCAAAGCGCGAGGGCCTTTTTCACGCCCTCGATGATGGTGCCCGGCCGCGGGGCACAGCCCGGGACATAGACGTCCACAGGCAGTATCTTGTAGATCGGCCCTCGGACATTATAGCACTGGTCGAAGACGCCCTTGTCGCAGCAGCACGAGCCTATGGCCACCACGACCTTGGGCTCGGCCATCTGGTTGTAGAGGTTTATCAGGACGTCCTTGCACCCGGCCGTGACGGTCCCGGTCACCAGGAGCACGTCGGCCATCTTAGGGTTGCCCTTGTTGACGATGCCGAAGCGCTCAAGGTCGTACCTGGGCGCCAGGGCCGCCAGGATCTCGATGGGGCAGCCGTTGCAGCCTCCTGTGTCAAAGTGGAGGACCCAGGGGGACCTCAGCGTGGCCATGCCGCGGACGTACTTGGCCCCGCCCTTGTGCTTGAGCTTCAACACGGTCAGCGTCGGGTTCCCCGGCGAGGGGCCCGTCGTCCCCTCCTTGGTCGGGGACATTCCCTTCATCTCGTTCCCGTTGCTCATGAGAACACCACCACAGCGATCAGGTTGATGAGCACGAGCGCGATGCCGACCGTGAAGGAGAACTTGAACAACCCCTTGTAGGTCGTCCTCGTGGTCGTGTTACCAATGGTGACCACGACAAGGAAGCTCACCACCAGCATTATGATGCCCAATATCGGGTTGGGCACGAAGAAGAGGTACATGATCATTAACAATATTCCGATCTCCAATGCATGGGACAGCTTGAACAGGCCATACCACCGGCCGGAGTAGTCCGTGAGCGGCCCCTGGACTATCTCGCTGTGGGCGCCCGGGATGTTGAAGGGCGTCTTCTCCATGGCCACCAGGAATATTATGATCATGGCCACGAAGCTCAGCGGCATCCTGATTATCAGAGGCGTGTTGATCTTGTCGATGACCTCGGACAGCAGGAAGGTCTTGGCGTTCACGCCTAATGTCAGCATGACGAACAGGAACAGGGTCTCGATGCAGAGTATCTTGATGAGCTCCCTGTAGCCGCCCAGGTAGGAGTAGGGCGACGGCGTCGAGAAGGCCCCCAGGACCAGGAATATCATGGACAGCGTCAGCGTGAAGAAGATGACGATGATGTCCTGCCTGAATACCAGGAATATGGCCGTCGTGAACATGAAGCCCAGGTGCGCGTAGGCGAACACCAGCATGGAGGTGTTCGTGTAGAGCTCCTGCTTACTGAACAGCTTCGCCAGGTCGTAGAAGGGCTGCAGCACCGGCGGGCCTATCCTGTTCTGCATCCTCGCGCTGACCTTCCTGTCGATGCCCAGCACGAGCAATCCTATGAACGGCAGGAGGATGAGCACGATGACCGGTATTATGATGTTCGCGAAGGGGAACCAGTTCGGATAGTCGTTTATCAGCGTCATCAGGTCCACGCCCCCCATACACCTACGATGAAGAGGAACACGCTGGCCACCAGCGCCATGGCGGTCAGGGGCAGGTCGATCTTATTGTCCCCTAGGATGTCCTTGAAGTAGTACCCCCTGAAGGACTGCTTCATCGGCTTGCCGCAGCAGTACGGGTCCACCTTCTTCATGGACCTGGACCTCAGGAATAATGCCGGGATGAGCAAGGTCATCATGAGCACGAGGAAGAGGGGCAGCGTCGAGTAGAAGCCGGTGACCGTCCCGAGGCTGTAGGCGCCCTGGGACGCGATGTCCCCCTGGTTCGCGAACACCTGTGGCAGGGCCTTTGTCAGGACCGAGTCCGCCATCTGGGCGATGAACAGGCTGGACAGCACGATGGCCACGGCGAGGCCGCCGAGCGGGACCGCGTAGCGCATGGATATTGGCACCTTCTTCCTGGCCGGTTCCGACGATATCCTTCCGAGCCATTGTGTATAGAAGAATACCGAGACCGTCGTCCCGAAGACCACGAACGGAACGATCACTGGATAGGTCATGGTCCCTTCGAGCAGCAGCCACTTCGTTACGAAGGCCCCGAAGGGCAGCGCCATCAGGGCCAGGACACCTATGAATATCATGATGGATATGAAGGGCATCCTCGAAAGCAGGCCGGACATGTCGTCGAAGCTCTTGGAGTGGATGCGCTTCTGGACGACGCCGACGCTCATGAACAGCATGGCCTTGGCAAAGGCGTGGAAGAACAGGAGCATCAGGGCGGCTAGGTAGCCCAGCGCCGAGGACAGGCCGATGGCCAGCACTATCAGGCCCAGGTTGGAGATGGTCGAGTAGGCCAGCATCTTCTTGGCGTCGTCCTGCGCGACGGCCTGGACGGCGGCGAACAGGAAGGTGAAGCCGCCGGCTATGGCCAGAAGGACCTGGAACATGTCGAAATTGACCCAGGTGGGCGTGATCCTGAGCAGCATGTAGATGCCCAGGTTGACCATGGTCGCCGAGTGAAGTAGCGCCGAGACGGGCGTCGGGGCCACCATGGCGCCAATGAGCCACTTCTGGAACGGATAGATGGCCGACTTGGTGAAGGCCGCCAGGGCGAGCAGGGCCACGGCGGCGAAGAGCTTGTCCTGCAACGCCCCGTTGGACAGGAAGACCACCATCGAACTGGTGTCGTAGTTTATCGCGATGAGGGCGATGCCGACAATGAGGAAGACACCACCGAGCAGCGTCATCCAGAGGGCCAGGGTGGCGTTGTTCAGGGACAGCTCCGTGTTGTCATGGTTGATGAGCAGGAAGGAGCACAGCGTCGTTATCTCCCAGAAGAAGAAGAGCCACATGAGGTTGTCCGAGAAGACTGCCCCGTTCATGGCCGCGATGAAAAGGAACATCACGAGGAAGAACCGGGACGGGTTCTTCTCCTTCTCCATGTACTTCGTGGCGTATATCAGAATGAAGCCGCCCACGACGGTGCATATCAGCAGGAAGATGTGGGCCAGGGGGTCGACGTTGAAGTTGTTCACGGGAAGGTACTTGATGTCACCCTTCAATGAGGTGTCATAGTAAAGGACCGTCAAGAGCTGGGCCACGCCGAGTATCAGGGCCACGTAGGCCGGTGCGCCGACCTTCCGGATGCCTATGGCCAGACCGATGAAACCTATGATCAAGATGTAATCCAGCACTTCGATGATGTCGAAATCGCCGAACACCTTGAGGTTGTCCATCTTCATGGTCGTGGTCCCTTGGAGTATGAGAAGGGGCCCCGCTATCATGAGCGCCACCGAGAACAGCACAACGATGGCTGCTCCTGCATTACGGCTCTTCAGGTATGCTATATAGGCCAGCCCACCTCCTACGAGAGGAAGGATTATGGGCATAAGGCCCAGAATATCATTTGACATAGACAGTCACACCCGAGGTCACCTAAATGACACACCGTATATAATTCTTTTTTTCTAGAATAATTATATATATCATAAATGTCCCCCAATTATTGCAATTTTGTACAGACCTACGTAAGAACCAGGTAAAGCCTATTTCTATTCATTTTCTTAATCTAAAAATCCCCTCTTTTCACAATTGTTAACATACGGACCTCGGGACCGCTCATCTTCTCATCAACCGGCATTTTCCGCCGATAACAAAACTTTCATTACCATCTAGCATCATCTTCGCCCCGGGTGTGCATCATGCTGGACGACATCGAGATATCCCGTGCTATCATCGAACGCTACACGAAGAAGCTTCTGGACTGCCTGGAGGTGGACGTTGCCATCATAGGCGCCGGCCCGGCCGGCCTCACAGCGGCATACTTCCTCGCCAAGGCGAAGAAGAAGGTCGTGGTCTTCGAGAGGAAGCTGTCCATAGGCGGCGGCATGTGGGGCGGCGGCATGATGTTCAACGAGATCGTGGTCCAGAAGGAGGCCCGGGACTTCCTCGACGGGCTCGGCATAAGGACGGAGCCCTACGGCAAAACGTACTACACGGCGGATTCCATCGAGACCATAACGAAGCTCTGTTCCAAGACCATCGACGCAGGGGCCAGGATCTTCAACCTCATAAGCATCGAGGATGTCAAGTTCGACGGGAAGCGCATCAACGGCCTCGTCATCAACTGGTCCGCCGTCGAGATGGCCAAACTGCATGTCGACCCGCTGACCATCGCGTGCAAGTACGCCGTCGACGCATCGGGCCACGCCCTCGAGGTCGTCCACATATTCAAGCGGAAGACCGGCGAGAGGCTCCTGACATCCACCGGCGACGTCGTCGGCGAGAGGCCCATGTGGGCCGAACGCGGCGAGAAGGCCGTGGTGGAGAACGCCAAGGAGGTCTATCCTGGCCTGTACGTCGCGGGCATGTCGGCCAACGCGGCCTTCGGCGATTACAGGATGGGCCCCATTTTCGGCGGGATGCTATTATCTGGCAAGCGTGTGGCCGAGATTATAATAAAGGAACTCGATAAGGAAAAATAAGGCCCTGGGTCAATTATAATATCATTGGAGGAATTGGTTAGTCTCTGATAAGAAAACCAACTTTCATCGAGAGGAAAAAATAAAAAATACGGACCCGCCGGAGTCCGGTCAGAGATTTGAGATATTGGGGTTCGCTATGATTGTTATTAATCGTAGTGCCTACTTTTTAGATCGTGGTCTATGCACAAAATTTATTAACTTCACAATTGTTAACTGCCC
>Ga0315295_10002265_pt1 | contig 16350 bp, 15 predicted proteins | sample YL17G14_0_MG_FD_204453 | JGI IMG/M metagenome (GOLD analysis project Ga0315295, IMG submission 204453) | Sediment microbial communities from Yellowstone Lake, YNP, Wyoming, USA - YL17G14_0 | ecosystem: Environmental > Aquatic > Freshwater > Lake > Sediment | place: USA: Wyoming | collected... | reverse complement strand
GTCCTGATTCGAAAGACGGATCAATAATTCTCACAATTACAGGTGGCTCAAGTCCGTTTACCGTTCTCTGGTCAGATGGCTTAACCGGTCCGAACCGTTCAGGAGTTGAACCGGGAACTTACAATGCAGTCATTACAGATCAGAATAATTGCGGGGAACCAATTGTTGTCAATGTCGAATTCACTTTTACTTTCGGCTGCGTGGTGATACCGCAGTTGATCACACCAAATAATGATGGCTTTAATGATGAATGGAGGATCAGGAACATCGACCTTTATCCCAACGCCGAAGTCCGCGTCTTCAACAGGTGGGGAAAAATGGTTTTCAGCACAAGAAATCTGTCTGACAATCCATGGGATGGGACAATAAGCGGAAAGCCTGCTCCGACAGATTCATACCACTATATCCTTTATCTTAACGACGGTTCAGAGCCAAGATCGGGAGTAATAAGCGTAATCAGATGACATGAATAAAATATTGAAATACAAAGATATGAGCCATTTAAGAAGTATAATAACAGTTGTCATTATCTTCTTAATTTTTGGGACTTCCGAAGCACAGCAGGTACCAATGTACAGTCAGTACATCATGAACGGATTCCTGATCAACCCTTCATTTGCAGGACGGGATGGCTATACCTCAGTCAATCTTACTGTCCGTGAGCAATGGACAGGACTGGCCCAGGCTCCCAGCACCTACGCATTGAGCTTTCAGACCAGGATACTGAAGAACAGCTATATCTCAAAATCGACAACTGTAAAGAAGAAGCTTGTGAGGCCTACAAGAGGCGGCCAGGTCGGCATCGGGGGATATGTCTTTAATGATAATAACGGCATCATGCACAGAACAGGTGTTCAGGCTGCTTATTCTTATAATATCCCACTGGGAAAAGAGGATGATGAATATACAAGGAACTTAGCATTCGGGCTTGCACTTACTGCCTACCAGTATGCAATCAATTACCAAGAACTTATCTATGACCACGATGATCCTTACCTGAACAACTATGACAGGTCTGTATTCATCCCTGATTTCAATTTCGGAGTAAGCTATACTACACCTAAATATTATTTAGGATTTGCAATGACAAACCTGCTGAGAGGCTCTGTCATGTTTTCCAATGACAATGACAACAATAATACAGAACTTGGCCACTATTTTCTGACAGGCGGAATAAAAGTGCCTTTATCCGGAAACTGGCTCCTTGAACCTTCGGCATTTATTAAATCGTCAGATATGTTCTTCAAGGCTCTTCAGCTTGACCTGTCATCCCGGATCTATTACAAGAACGATTACTGGGCCGGTTTATCGTGGCGGACAAATGATGCCATTATTATGATGCTTGGGTTGAAGTACGACAGATTTTATTTTGCATATGCATTCGATTTCACTTTAACTGATATCAGGAAACAAAGCCTCGGGACACACGAATTTTCGCTCGCTGTGAAATTCGGAACAAGCGCCAGGAGGTACAGATGGATAAATGCTTTTTAACAAAGTTAGCCTGAAAACTGCCGGACCACTCGTGCTGATGTTCTTATCAACAGGATTGGCATATACACAGGAAGTATCAGATTCTTTTCCTGTACGGCTGATGTTTTATAATACCGAAAACCTGTTTGATACTGCTGACGATACTCTGAAGGATGATGATGAGTTTTTGCCCGGCGGACTAATGAGATGGAACAGGACCAGGTACACTAAAAAGATCAATTCTGTTTATAAAACAATTATTGCCGCAGGTGAGTGGAATCCACCTGCGATTGTTGGGTTATGTGAAATCGAAAACAGGAAAGTGCTTGAAGATCTTGTTTACGGAACCACTCTAACAAATTTCGGGTACGGGATTATTCACGAAGAGTCTCCGGATCCCAGGGGTATTGATGTTTGTATGATATTCAGAAAGGACCTGGTCAGAGTGATTGATTACAGATCGTGGATCCCGCCAGGAGTGAGAAAAGATGAATTTCATTCAAGAAGCGTTCTCTATGTAAAGTGTTCTATTCTTGACGATACAATACACCTGATAATCAATCACTGGCCTTCCAGAAGGGGAGGGGTGCTTGCAGGAGAACCGCTAAGGGAAGAGATTTCACTTATGGTAAGAGACGCAGTTGATTCTTTATATAATGTTTCAAAGGGGGAATTAAAGGCAATTATTTTTGGCGATTTTAATTGCAGTCCGGATGATCCGGTTATCGCGTCTCTTATAAAACCAGACGGGGCAGGTGATTATAAACTCGTTAACCTTGCAGATCAGCATATTAAAGGCCATGCAGGTACATACAGATATATGGGAGCCTGGGAGATGCTGGATCAGGTAATTGTTTCAGACGGACTTTTAAAGAGCACGAGAGGATTATTCACTGATATAAAGGATTTCAGGATCTTCAATCCAGATTTTCTTCTTAGAAATGATTCAAAATATCCTGGCATGACTACCTTTTCAACCTACAGGGGTTACAGATATCAGGGTGGATTCAGCGATCATTTACCTGTTTTACTCGATCTTGGTATCAGGTAAATCATTCTGAGGTGTCAGTCCAAGTTCGCGTCCCTTCTCAAGCATTAATTTTTTTGCCGCTTCGTATTCATTTGGAATTACTCCGTCAAGAATGGCATCTCTTATTGCGTTTTTTATAATGCCAACCTCCTTTCCCGGCTTTATCAAAAAGGTATTAATTATCTCGCTTCCGTCGACGGGGGGCTTAAAATTCCTCACAGCATCCTTTTCCTCAATTTCCTTAAGCTTGTTTCTAACCATCCTGAAATTCTCCAGGTGCCTTGTTTTGGTTGCTTCTATCCTTGAGGTTATATCAGCCTCACATAGCAGCATAAGGTCATCTATATCATCTCCGGCTTCAAACAGCAACCTTCTTACAGCCGAATCAGTAATAATTTCCTGTGAAAGTGCGATTGGACGCAGGTGAAGGTCAACAAGCTTTTTGACATATTTCATTTTATCATTTAACGGTAACTTAAGACTTCTGAAAATGTCAGGTATCATTTTGCCGCCAATGAATTCATGGCCATGGAATGACCAGCCCGATTCTCCATCATATTTCTTTGTCACAGGTTTTGCTATATCATGCAGCAGGGCAGCCCATCGAAGCCAGATATTTGTCGTTTTCCTGCTTATATTGTCAAGAACTTTAACGGAATGGACAAAATTATCCTTATGAGCTTTTCCATCCTTCTTTTCGACTCCTTTTAGATTATCAAGCTCAGGAAAAATGATTTTAAGAAGGCCAGATTTTTCAAGAAGGATAAATCCTCTGGAGGGATTTTCACACATTATCATTTTGTTCAGTTCAACAATTATCCTCTCCTTCGATACAATGCTTATCCGTTCAGCATTGGAGGCTATTGATTTGAATGTTGTTTCCTCAATTGAAAAATTCAGCTGAACGGCAAATCTTATAGCCCTCATCATCCTCAGAGGATCGTCAGAAAATGTTATGTCAGGATCAAGCGGCGTCCGTATTATTTTTTCGTTAAGATCACTTATACCGTTGAAGGGATCGAGCAATTCACCGAATGTCTCCTTGTTTAGGCTGACAGCAACTGCGTTAATGGTGAAATCCCTCCTTTTCTGATCATCCTCAAGCGTACCGGTCGTGACTAAAGGTTTTCTTGATCTGCGGTTATAGGATTCTTTTCTTGCTCCAACGAATTCTATATCATAGTCATTGTATCGGAACATTGCTGTTCCGAAATTCTTAAAAACGGATACTTTAATATCCGGCCCCATTTCTTTTGCAACCTTTCTTGCGATGTCAATCCCGTTTCCAACTACCAATATATCAATATCTTTGTCGTGGTGATCCCTTTTTAGCAGATAATCCCTGACATAGCCTCCAATAACCCAGGCTTTGACATTTTCTGAAGAAACAACATCAGAAAGCAGATCAAAGATTTTGTCATTTAGACATATATTCATATGTAGATGTGACAATTTGTTAAGTAATCATGACAAAGTTACAATTAATAACTATTTTTAAAGAAAATGAACTGTTTGTGCATCAATGGTACAAAGATTGGTATTAAAATGAACATCACTCACTTTTGAATATTATTTAAAAAAGAATAATATGTTAGAACATTTGACAAAGGAGACTTTTCTAAGCAAGGTATTCGACTATGAAACCAACAAGGAATGGAAATTTGAAGGTGAAAAACCTTGTGTGATTGATTTTTATGCTGACTGGTGCGGGCCTTGTAAGATGGTTGCTCCGGTACTGGAAGAGCTGGCTAAGGATTTTGATGGTAAGCTCGATATCTATAAAGTCAATACCGAGGAAGAGCAGGAACTTGCTTCAGTTTTTGGTATCAGAAGCATTCCTTCGATTTTGTTTGTCCCGGCCGCAGGTCAGCCGCAGATGGCAATGGGTGCCTTGCCAAAGGAGACATTTATAAAGGCATTTAAAGACGTACTTGGAGTTGAGAAATAGAGTGTTAATAAAAAATCTTCACTTTGTTAAAAAAAAAATCAAAACAAATGAAACATTGACTATCTTTAATACGTTATATATGCAAAAGGTAGTAACCAATTAGGTTACATGAGTTTTTTTCATGGATTTAGGTTTAGGGTAGTAAAGGAAATTCCCGCGGAGCACCTGTTCCGCGGGTTTTTTCTATGTAAGATCCTTGAAAATGGTGTTAATCTCCTCCTCGGTCGATTTCAGTTTCTTCTGGCATTGCCTTATGAGCTCTGAAGCACGCCTGACTTCAACAGATAGTCGGTCGATATCCATTTCACCGTTTTCAATTTCCTGTAAAATCTTCTCAATCTCGGTCACTGCCTGGTTAAATGAGAATTCCTTTTTTGCCATATTAGATCTGTATTTTTATTTAATATTTTTTAACCCACCCCTAACCCCTCCCAGGAGGGGATCCTAATGGACACTTATTATTTCCCCCATCTCCATTCTCTCTATAATACCTTACTGCTGACTGATCCATCACTGAACTTTGTATCGACGACATCATCCTTTTTAATCTCTTTACATTTCTTAAGAATTTTCCCATTCATCGAAGTGATCGTATAACCTCTTTTCAGTACATTCTCCGGATCAAGGATTTTCAGTGAATTATTTAATCCGGACACCCGGTTACTAATGTTGCTCAGTCTGTTTTTTGAAGAACTTGCCAGAATTTCTTTTATACGGATAAGAGCTGTCCTTCCTGATGACAATTGAGACTTTGCAACAGGAATCAGTTTTAAACGTGCTGTCTCGATCTTCTTTTTGCTCTCTTCGAGCATAAATATGGACATGTCGGTTATTTCATTGCTGAGATCAATAAGGTGATTCTCTGCATGGTTCATGCATTCAATAAGATAGTCAGCCACAGCAGTAGGGGTCTTCAACGACCTGTGGGCCACAATATCGGTCACGGAAAGATCTTTTTCATGGCCTATTCCCGTGATTACGGGTAGAGGGAACTGAGTAATATAGTATGCAATGTTATAATTATCGAACCAGCTGAGGTCGGTTTGAGATCCTCCACCCCTGATAATAACTGCAAGATCGAATTTGTCAAGATGGGATGCTATCCTTTCAAGGGCTTTTATTAATCCTGATTCTGTTTCCCTTCCCTGCATCGGTGTCTCAATAAGGGCAGTATAAAAAACATATCCAAAACTATTCTCTTTAAGATGTTTCATAAAATCAGTGTATCCTGCAGCATTGGCGGAGGAAATTACTGCTATTCTCTGGGGAACAACCGGGAAATCCAGATCCCTGTTCATAGTAATTACACCTTCATCTTCAAGCTTTTTAAGGATCTGCTGACGTTTGAGAGCCATCTCCCCGATTGTGAATGCAGGATCGATATCGTTTATCACAAGGCTTAATCCGTAAATCTCATGATACTCAATTTTTACCCTGATAAGAATCTTCAGTCCATCCCTGAGAGACTCTCCGGCCGAGTTTTCAAAAAATGATTTTATGAACCTGTAGCGGCTGCTCCAGATGACAGCTTTTACGCGTGACCTAATGCTGATTTCATCAGGATGCTTTTCAACAAGTTCAAGGTAGCAGTGTCCGTTATAGTTTTCCTTTATCTCAGAAATTTCTGCAACCACCCAATACATATCCGGTAATGCCAGATAAAGTGAATCCTTTATGATCAGTTGTAATTCGGTAAGTGACAGTTTTTCGTTCATGGCTTATTGTTGACCTTGATTACCTTATGAATGAAAGTACCGCCGGGGGTGATTAGCCTGACAAAATAGATTCCTTTTCTGAGATCCGGGAATTCATCCAGTACAAGTGTACGGCTGATATAATCGCGGTAATCTCTTTTCATGACCAGCTTACCGTTTATATCATAAATTTCAAACCTGAGCTGTCCGGGGACCTCCCTGAATGTGACTTTCAGTTCGTCTTTAAAGGGATTCGGACTTACTTCTGATCTGTCACCAGGTTTCCTGATATATTTATCCTGCAGGCGATTTATAACTTCTGCAATGTCAGGAATTCCGTAACCATATAATGAGTCGGGTTTAAGAAATCTGTCTGAAGCAGAGTGCAGCGCTGAAATAATTTCTGAATTTACTGCCACCGGCACTGCCTGCATGATGCAGGCGCACATACCGCTGATTATGGGGCATGAAAATGAAGTGCCGCTTGATCTGTCGATTATTGAAGCCTGGACCTGGACAGGGACACTTACTCCCTGTGAGACCACGTCGGGTTTTATTTGCCGGTCGTATGAAGGCCCGGCTGATGAAAATGCAGATATGGATCCATATCCATCGACGGCTCCGATAGCCAGAACGCTATCTCCGTCTGAAGGTGCAATTATCCGGATCCATGTTTTATTTCTTTCATTACCTGCGCTGTTTACAACCAGGATGCCTTTTGAAGCAGCAATATCGGCAGCCTGGGTGATAAACGTTCGGTTCCCGTCCATGTCTGAAAATTTATAATCCATTAAAGGATCATCAAAGGTGCAGTATCCAAGGGATGAAGAAATGATATCAGCCCCAAGGCTGTCGGCAAATTCCGCGGCAGCTGCCCAGAAATCTTCCTCCACGGGAAATTCAGATCCTGTATCTTCGCTCCTCAAGAGCCAGAAATCAGCGCCCTGAGCGGTTCCTTCAATTGATTCGGGAATATACCCGGCAAGAACTGAAAGAACTGCAGTGCCATGATTATGGAATCCATAGACAAACTCATCTTTTTCGACGAAATCAAATGTTCCTTTAATTCCATTTCGGCTTCTTAGTCCGTCGAGTGAAGATATTTTATCGGCATTTGAAAAGCCTCCATCAAGAACCGCGATCAGGATGCCATTACCGTTTAATCCGGAATTATGGACCATACGGCCGTTTAACATTAAAAGCGGTTGATCAAAGGGTGGCAGATTTTCCTGGACTGTTTTGAAGCTTAGTTTGTCATAGGACTCGCTTTTTCCACTGGAATTCTTAACTATTTTTACTTCGCTGACAAATGGCAGTTTAAGCAGAGCATTCACATCAGACATGACTACTGTCTTAAAGAGAGCTGTATTCATCCATCTGGATGTGCAATGCAATTTGAAACCTAAAGCTGTAATCTGGTCAATATAGCCTGAAAAGACAGGGATATCCCTGAAATCAGGTACAGGAATACCTGCTTTTTCACGTCTTTTGACCGCTTTTTCTGAAAGAAGGTCTTCTGAAGAAAAATCATTGTTGTTGTTTGTTCCTTTGTCTTTGAGATAGATCCTGTAGAAAAAATTGTAAGTCTTTTCCTGACAATCTATTGAATTAAAAGAATTTACCAGGAGTAAGGTAAAAGCGATCAGTCCAATTTTCAGCCGGGAAGGATTATAAGATCCTGTTACCATATTTCGCCCGTTTTTTCCGGATCAGCAATTCTGACTTTGTTCCTTTCGAGTGAATCAATATAACCAGATTCATAAATATCAATGTTACGGTTGTCAGGCACACCGGAAGCATATTCTGTTTTAAACCTCAGATTGCCGTCTTTTTTATAAATGATCCATTGTCCCTCTCTTAAATTATCTTTATATTGTCCGAGCATTTCAGGCCTGCCGTTCTCGAAAAAAGCTTCGAACTTTCCATTCAGTTTCCCGTTAATGTAATTCGTTTTAAGGGTCAGAGTTCTGTCAGGATAGTATTTCAGATATTCGCCATGTTTAAGGTCATTTTTGTAAAAGAGTTTTTCGGCCGCCTTACCATCAGGATAATATTTTACCACCAGACCGTTTTTTTTATCCCCTGAATACTCCGCCTCGCTGATAAGGATATCCTTTGCGGTTACTGAGAAGAACCGCCATTTCCCCTCTTTGAGCTGGTTCACATATTTTCCTGTTGAAGCAATCAGACCATTCGGATAATAGAGAGTGGCCGTTGCCTCAGTTCCGTTATTGCTGAAAACAAGCACAGATTTCAAAGGTTTGTCCTCATAATACCTTTTAAATTCGCCTGTCGGCTTATCATTAGCGAAATATCCGTCATACATAATATTACCATTGGGGTATTTCTTTATCCAGTGGCCTTGCTTTTTCCCGTCTTTGTCAGTCTGATTGATTGATTGATCCGTCTGAGAGATCCCGTGAACAGAAATACCTAATAAAAAACAAACAGCTATTGTCTTGAAGTTCATATTATCAATTTAAAATTCATGACAAAAGTACAAAAAAGAAAAAAGAGGCTGAAATTAAATCAGCCTCTTGCGATTATCTGTTAAAAAAAACTTCTATTTGACCTCTTCAAAATCAACATCAGTCACTTCGTCATTTCCCTGCTGCGATTTTCCGCTTCCGGGCTGTTCGGGTCCGGGCTGAGAAGTTGTTGGGCCCGCATTCTGATTCTGGGCTGTCTTGTACATTTCTTCCGAGGCAGACTGCCATACAGCGTTCAGGTCAGCAAGCGCTTTGTCGATAGCATGAACATCCTGTGCCTTATGAGCCTCCTTAAGCTTTGCAAGAGCGCTTTCAATTCCAGATTTTTTGTCGGCAGGAATTTTATCACCAAATTCCCTAAGTTGTTTTTCTGTTGAGAAGATCATGCTGTCAGCGCTGTTGATCTTATCAACTTTCTCTCTTGCCTGGTGGTCGGCTTCTGCATTTGCCTTGGCCTCATCACGCATTCTCCTGATTTCGTCATCACTCAGGCCCGATGATGCCTCGATCCTGATCCTCTGTTCCTTGCCTGTTCCCCTGTCTTTGGCAGTGACATGCAGGATCCCGTTTGCATCGATATCGAATGTTACTTCGATCTGGGGGACACCTCTTGGGGCTGGCGGAATGCCATCGAGATGAAACCGCCCGATAGTTTTATTTCCAACTGCCATCGGCCTCTCGCCCTGCAGTATATGAATCTCAACCGAAGGCTGGCTGTCAGCTGCGGTGGTGAAAACTTCTGTCTTTTTGGTAGGGATTGTAGTGTTCGATTCAATGAGTTTGGTCATTACACCACCCATAGTTTCAATACCAAGCGACAGCGGGGTAACATCGAGAAGAAGAACATCCTTTACTTCACCGGTAAGAACACCGCCCTGAATTGCAGCACCAACTGCCACAACTTCATCGGGATTGACGCCTTTTGACGGGATCCTGCCAAAGAATTTCTCGACGAGCTGCTGAATAGCAGGGATTCGTGTTGATCCTCCCACCAGGAGCACTTCATCAATTTCTGATGTTTTCAGTCCCGAGTCAGCCAGAGCTTTTTGGCAGGGCTCAATGCAAGCCTGAATAAGCTTATCACAAAGTTTTTCAAACTGTGCGCGGGTTAGTGTTTTAACAAGATGTTTTGGAATCCCGTCAACCGGCATGATATAAGGCAGATTTATTTCAGTTGTTGTAGAGCTTGAAAGTTCGATCTTCGCTTTTTCAGCGGCCTCTTTCAGTCTTTGAAGGGCCATAGGATCTTTCCTCAGGTCAACTCTTTCTTCTTTAAGGAATTCCTCAGCAAGCCAGTCAATGATCATCTGGTCAAAGTCGTCGCCTCCAAGATGCGTGTCACCATTTGTGGATTTAACTTCAAAAACACCATCACCGAGTTCGAGAATTGATATATCAAATGTTCCTCCGCCGAGATCAAAAACTGCGATCTTGAGATCCTGTGATTTTTTATCAAGGCCATAAGCAAGCGAAGCAGCTGTAGGCTCATTTATTATTCTTTTTACATTCAGACCTGCAATTTCTCCGGCTTCCTTTGTAGCCTGCCGCTGAGAGTCGCTGAAATAAGCTGGTACCGTAATTACTGCATCTGTAACTTCCTGTCCGAGGTAATCCTCAGCTGTTTTCTTCATCTTCTGAAGGATCATTGCAGAAATCTCCTGAGGGGAATACATCCTGTCGTCGATTTTTACTCTCGGTGTGTTGTTATCACCTTTAACGACTGTGAAAGTTACACGCTTAATCTCGGTGTTAACTTTATCAAATGTCTCCCCCATAAACCGTTTTATAGAATAAACAGTTTTTCTGGCATTGGTAATGGCCTGGCGCTTTGCAGGGTCACCCACTTTACGTTCTCCATTTTCAACAAATGCTACTATAGAAGGAGTTGTTCTTTTACCTTCACTGTTAGGGATCACTACGGGCTCATTCCCTTCCATTACGGCAACGCATGAGTTTGTGGTTCCCAGGTCGATTCCTATTATTTTTCCCATTTTATGATATTTATGAAATTTCAATTTATGTCTCTCTAAACTGCAATGATTATGCCACAGCCCGAACAGGACTTTTTAATGAAATTATGGCATTACTTATAATTCACTGGCTGATTAATGTGACAAAAAGACATGAAAGGATAGTAATGCATGTCAGGACAAAAAGAACCTTTAAGGACTAAATATTCTCCGATACAAATTTGTAGCTTTGTCATCTGGATTAAACTTAATTAGTTATGTCGATATATAAATCTGTCCGGAGAGTAACAACTCATGTTCTGAATGAGATGAAACTGAAAGGTGAGAAGATCGCCATGCTTACTGCCTATGATTATTCAATGGCAAGAATAATAGATGAAGCAGAGATTGATGTAATCCTTGTGGGGGATTCTGCTTCAAATGTAATGGCAGGATACGACACCACACTCCCAATTACTCTCGACAATATGATATACCACGCAGCATCGGTGGTAAGAGGTGTGAAAAGGGCACTTGTTGTTGTGGATCTTCCTTTCGGTACATACCAGGGTAATTCAAAGGAAGCTCTTGTTTCATCAATAAGGATCATGAAGGAGACCGGAGCAGCTGCAGTGAAGCTTGAAGGAGGACAACAGGTAGCTGAATCGATCGAAAGGATTCTTACTGCAGGGATACCTGTAATGGGTCACCTGGGACTCACACCTCAGTCGATCCATAAGTTTGGCACTTATGTGGTTAGAGCAAGAGAAGAGGAGGAAGCCCGGCGCCTGATGGAAGATGCCCGAATCCTCGAAAAGACAGGTTGCTTTGCGGTGGTGCTGGAAAAGATCCCTGCTAAACTTGCCGAAGAGGTTACCACTACTTTAAAGATACCGGTCATTGGAATAGGTGCAGGAGGCAAAACAGACGGACAGGTTCTTGTTCTTCACGATATGCTTGGAATTACACAGGAGTTTTCACCGCGCTTTCTCAGGAGGTACCATAACCTTTATGCTGAAATTAAAGGGGCTGTCCAGACATATATAAGCGATGTCAGGTCCGAGGCATTTCCAAATGAAAAGGAACAATACTAATAAGGATCCTGATGGTTGAAGTATTATATGAGGATAACCACCTGATTGCAGTTTACAAGAAGCCCACCGATCTTTCACAAAGTGATAAGACAGGTGATGCTGCTCTCGATTCTGAAGTAAAAAAATACATTGCTGACAAATACAATAAACCAGGCGAGGTTTTCCTTGGACTCGTTCACAGGCTCGACCGTCCGGTAGGAGGAGTGATGCTGTTTGCGCGGACATCAAAGGCGCTGGAGCGCCTGAATGAAATTTTCAGAACCAGGGAAGTAAGAAAAACATACCTTGCTGTTGTTAACGAAAGACCTCCTGAAGATGAAGCTGTTCTGACTCATTTTCTTAAAAAGAACGAAAAGCAGAACAAGACATATGTATATGATAATGAGGTTAAAGGATCAAAGGAAGCCACGCTTTCGTACAAACTGGCTGGCAGATCTGAACGTTTCTTTCTTCTAGAAATAGAGCTTCATTCGGGCAGGCACCATCAGATAAGAGCCCAGCTTGCCAAGATAGGATGTCCTGTTAAAGGTGACCTGAAATATGGTTACCCGAGATCAAATGACGATGGAAGCATCTGCCTTTTTGCCAGGAGGCTGGAATTTATTCATCCTGTAAAGAAGGAAAAGGTGTCAATAACAGCCCATTTTCCTCAGGGAGATGTATGGAAGCTCTTCAGGAATGCTGAGGTATAAAAAGAAAATGAGCCGGAAGTTCCGGACTCATTTTCGGTTGTCATGAAAGCATAAACAAAAACTAATTCCTCTTAATTATCTTTTTCTCGACCTCTTTTACAGCTGATCCTGATTCTTCTTTATTGATATCTAGCTTCTTTTCAATCTCACTGGCCAGCTCTTTTACTTTAACTTCATCATTTCCCTCAATGGAAACTGTAATGCCGTTTTTTGCGATTACATATTTGGTTTTATCGATATCATTATCTAATTTATCATCGCTGACCATTATATCGAATTTTTGGTCCCCGTCAGAGTCATGTTTCCCGATATAGATCACATTCCCTCCTTTAAGGATAACAGAATCTAATGTACCGGTACCTGTAAAAGTGGTATCGATAATGACTTTGGTTCCGGATTTATCAGCGACAACTACTTTTACCTTCTGTTCATTCTTTTTCTCCTGTCCGAGAGCAAAAGAAAGCGGAAGGAAGCTGATAAATAAAACTAAGATAATTGGCTTCATTCTTTTCATGGCTGCTTTTTAAAAGATTTATATTACAAAAGTATCTTGCCTGTGTTCAAACAGAGTTAAAATCAGGTTAATAAGAGTTAAGGAAAAGTTAAATCGTGTATGTGAAACAGTGTAAAATCTTAAATTTGTGCCATGAGCAAGAATAAGTTCATCGGTTTGATTTTAATGATGCTGCTGTCGCTTACCGGTATTATATGGGTGCAGATGGTATGGATAAGGAAATCGTTGGCTATCAGTAATGTTATGTTCGACAGAGCTGTTTTTGCCTGTCTGAATGATGCTGCAAGCACTATTGAATCAACCCGTAAAATGAATTTCTTTTTTGATTCCCCGCTATCATCAAATTCACAAACAGCCGATGTCTCTTCATATTTAAAGATCGGAAGCTATTCCTCTACTGATGGTAAGAACTTCAGTTACAGTGTTACAAGCCAATCAGTTACCGGCACTGTCGACTCGAGCGGGAATATCAGGCTGAATGAACCTGTAATTACCAGTACCGATACCACTTTCTATTCCGATTCAGGAACAACATCAATCGTCATTCCCAGGGAGCATGGTGATTTAATGATTTCCGGAAGTGATCAGATATCAAATTCCGGACAGGGAAAAGCTCAGGTCAGCAAGAAGGATTTTATTGACCGGGTAAGAAAAAGGGGAAACGAATTCCAGAATATGAGCGATAAGATGATCGAGGAAATGTACCAGTGGGAAAAGACTATGGCTCTTGATAATAATGATGTTAATTTTGCTCTCGCGAGATCATTCCGCTTTTCAGGAATAGAGACTCCGTATGAGTTTGCAGTAATAAAAGACGGGAAAGTGCAGGAGGGGACATATAAAAAATCCGGAAAAAATGATTTCTTGAAAAGTAATTACATGGTTCAATTGTTTCCTGACAACATAATAAGACAAAACCTTATTTTATCAGTTATCTTTCCGGAAAAGACAAATTATGTGCTTGGATCGATGGCCTGGCTCCTTGGCGGATCATTGCTCTTTTCCTTTATTATCCTGGCGACATTTGCCCTGAGCCTTTTCTTTATAATAAGGCAGAAAAAGATATCTGAGATGAAGTCGGATTTTCTTAACAATATGACACATGAATTCAAGACCCCGATTGCAACCATATCCCTTGCTGCAGACACTATAACCAATCCCAAAGTTATAAATGATGAAGCGAGCATTAAGCACTTCATTGGAATGATTAAAAAGGAGAACAGCAGGATGAATAAGAAAGTTGAGACAATTCTTCAGATAGCTTCCCTTGATAAGAAAGAAATCGATTTCAAATTTGAAAATGTATCCATGCATACGATCATTAAAAGGGCTGTTGAAACAATTGAAATCCAGGTGCATCAGAAGAACGGTAAGATCTCCCTCAATCTGAATGCTGCCGAACCGGTAATCTATGGGGACTATGAACATCTTACCAATCTTGTTAACAACCTGCTTGATAATGCATTAAAATACTCACCTGAGTCACCTGACATAACTGTTGAGACAAAGAATAATGAACGGGGGATCATTTTGTCTGTCGAGGACAAAGGTATTGGGATGACAAAAAGTGTACAAAGCAAGATTTTTGAGAGGTTTTACAGGCAGAGCAGCAGGAATGTTCATGATGTCAAGGGATTTGGGCTTGGACTTAATTATGTGAGAGCAATAATCGATGCCCATAAAGGCAATGTAACAGTAACAAGTGAACCAGGCAAAGGAAGCAGATTCGATATTTTCCTGCCTTTTAACTGGGAAAACTGAAAATAATATGAAATCCGCCAAAATTTTTCTCGTTGAAGATGATCTGAGTTTTGGCTCAGTCCTTAAATCATATCTTGAATTGAACGACTATCAGGTTGACTGGGTTGATGATGGTAAATATGCTGTTGAGCATTTCAGGAAAGGTGCTTTTGACATCTGTATCCTCGATGTAATGCTTCCGCATGTAGATGGATTTACAATTGCGGGCGAAATAAGAAAGATCAACAATCTGGTCCCGATTATTTTTCTTACAGCAAAGAAGCTGAAGGAAGATGTCCTTAAAGGGTATGGTTCAGGCGGGGATGATTATGTGACAAAACCGTTTGATACTGAGATCCTTCTCGCGAAAATAAGGGCTATTTTGGCAAGGAGGGATTTTCAGACAGGTACCAGAGATATTTTCGAAATTGGCAAATTCGTTTTCAATGCAAGGCTCCGGACACTCACCAGCGGAGATGATGAAAAGAAGCTTTCTCCTAAGGAAGCCCAATTGCTTGAACTTCTGGCCATAAATCCGAATGAATTGATAAGCAGGGAGATGGCGCTGAAAAAGATTTGGGGTTCTGATGACTACTTTACTGCCCGGAGCATGGACGTTTATGTCACTAAGCTGAGAAAGTTCTTATCTGAAGATCCCAGGCTGAATATTAAAAATATTCACGGAGCCGGATTCCAGCTGATAATCAGGGACGATTTGTCCTGAGGTTTTCCCTGCTGAACTGCAATGGCAAAAGCGGGCCTATGCTTTTCAGCACCTGGATCTTATTTTTACCTGAAAGAATAATTCTTATTTGCTTCCCTGTCCTGACCTCTTCTTCAGCAATTACCTGGCGGCAATTACCGCATGGTGAGACAGCTTGAGAAGTAAAGCCTTCATCAGTCATAGCTGCGATTGCCAGAGCGACTGGTTTATCATCAGGATAGTTTGAGACAGCCCCTGCAATTACGGTCCTTTCAGCGCAGATGCCTGAGGGGAAAGCTGCGTTTTCAACATTCGATCCATGGACGATCCTGCCGGATTCAAGTCTTATTGCTGCTCCTACCATGAACCTCGAGTAGGGAGCATATGCCAGTTTGGCCGCCTCTTTAGCCGCTATAATAAGTTCATGATCTTCAGCATCCAGCTCTTCAGGACTTTCATATTCCAGGTAAGAAAATGAGATATTCTTAATTGTTGACATAACCCTCTTATCCAGTTTGGGTTACAAAGTAAAGAAAAGTTAACTTACTTTTTCCTATTTTTACCGGAAATGTGAAATAGTGAGAAATAAAGCGGGTCTTTTTTTTAGTATTCTGATTTTGGCAGCTCTGTACTCTTGCAGGGTTTCTAAACCGGTCGTGACACCCGTTACTATAAGCGGTTCGGCAGTGAATTACATAAATAATTACAAGGATCTGGCAGTGAGTGAAATGAGGAGGACAGGAGTGCCGGCAAGCATAACTCTTGCACAGGGAATGCTGGAATCAGATTATGGCCGGAGTTCGCTTGCGAGGATTGGAAATAATCATTTCGGGATAAAATGTCACAGTGACTGGAATGGTCAGACAATCAGAAAGCATGACGACAACCTCAGCGAATGTTTCAGGAAATACCGAAGGCAGGAAGACTCATTTTATGATCATTCAGATTTTCTGAAGTCAGGATCCCGTTACCGGTTTCTTTTTGATCTCGATCCTCTTGATTACAAAGCCTGGGCGCGCGGGTT
>Ga0315295_10002264_pt1 | contig 16354 bp, 20 predicted proteins | sample YL17G14_0_MG_FD_204453 | JGI IMG/M metagenome (GOLD analysis project Ga0315295, IMG submission 204453) | Sediment microbial communities from Yellowstone Lake, YNP, Wyoming, USA - YL17G14_0 | ecosystem: Environmental > Aquatic > Freshwater > Lake > Sediment | place: USA: Wyoming | collected... | reverse complement strand
CAAGTGGAGTCTTCCAAAATCATCTTAACCAAAAGGTAACCGGGGAAGATTTTTTCCTTTACGGTTGCTTTTCTTCCGCCTCTTATAATAACCCTGTCTTGGGTAGCAACCAATAGTTCAAAGATTTTTCCCTGAAGGCTCATCGTTTCCACCCTCTGTCTTAAAGTTTCCGAAACCCTGGCCTCGTGACCGGATGCGGTGTGAACCACATACCATCTGGCAGCGGCATCGGTTGTTTCGGAAATAATGATATGGCCGGGAATTTTCTTTTTCCCGGTTCCGCGCTCATCTACTGCAACAGGAGTGTCTTTGTCCATTAGCGATTGAAAAGAAGCCCGAGGGCCTTAGTAAAGATAAAATCGAGCCCTCCAAGATAAATTGCCACAATTAGCGAGATAGAAAAAACTATTAGCGTAAGTCTGACTACCTCTTGCCGTTTTGGCCAAGTTACTTTGGAGAGTTCTCCTCTTACCTCGGAAAAAAACCCCAGAACCTTCTCCACGCTGAAAATTGTAACAAATTGATTTATAATTGTCTACTTTATGGGAAGAACCGAGCGCGAGCGACCACCTGTTCCCGATATCCCCGGGCTAAGAAAAGGGAAGATAGAAGCCCAGCGGGAGGTCTGGGCTTCAAGAAGAAGGGTAGGCTTTCCCGATAGAAGAGCAGACCTTTTTGTGATTGCCAAAGACGACGAATATTTTTTGGATCTACCCTATTTGGCCATTCCCGGAAGGGACGACCTCCCGAATCTTTCTTCCTGGGTTCCCAGGGTAGCCCCCGTAACCGGAGCAATATTTACCACCCGCTGGGCAAGGGTTTCTCCCGATTCTTCGTTGGAAGAAATGCTCGGAATAGGGGGCCGCTATCTGATTGAAGGCAAGATTGCTGCCAAAATGGCCAAGACCGCCAAAATCTCCAGGATTATTCCCCAGGAGGTATTCGGAGGTCTGCCTGCGGCCATGAGACAGCAGGAGGAAATTGCTCACGATTTGGGGGTAGAGGCTGGTGTTGAACAAAGAAGGATAGAAACTGTTCTGGTGGGGATACACGGTTTAACGGAAGTATTGATAGAAGGAAACGTTACCGGGGAGCTTCTGGAAAAAATGGCCAAAGAAACGGAGAAGATGCTTAGACACGAAAACCTCTTGACGCCGAAAGACTCTATTTGGAAAAAAGTGGTGGATTACACGGTCCGTGCCGCGCAAAAGGACGGACTAAATAGAACCAACCCGACCGCGTCGCGGATTCTGGCCCGCGCAGCCTACCTTGGGGTTATTGATTTGGAACTTCTTTTGAGGGAAGCCAGACAAAAAGCCATGAGAATTTCCGATTTTCTGGAAACCGTCAACGTCAGAACCCGGCAGTCAATAACCGATGCGGCTTACGCTCTTGATGAGATTGGCGGATTGGACCGTAAACCCGGACATCCATTTCTCAACAAGGAAGGAGACTTAAGTGCCAGGGAAGCCTGGGAGGTCGAAGGCATAATCCGGGGAATATCGGATGAGGTATTAGAGCCTGTTCAAGCAGCCCCTTATCTGGCGGTTGCGGCTTTGGCGCGCGCCGTTCTTACGGGAACAAGGTACAAGACTAGGGAAGAGGTTGCGGATCTTAGGGAAATATTAAGTTACGTCGGTTTGGAAAAAGAACTGAATAGAATGTCGGTTGCGGATTATTTGATTTTACACGACGGGAAAAACGCTGTTAACAGGATGCGCCACGCGTATGTCCCTCTGAAAATGGTCTTGGCCGACCCGGATTATACCGAAACCACTGTTTTTAAATGAGGACTCCTTCGTTTGGATTCGAAAAAAAGCTTTGGAAAAAAGGTTATAAATTTGTGGCTGGGGCCGATGAGGTGGGCAGGGGTGCATTTGCCGGACCGGTGGTTGCCGGATGCGTGATATTTCCCAAAAAGCTACTTATTCCTAAGGGGATATACATCAACGATTCCAAAAAGGTAAGTGCCAAAAGAAGAGAAATTGCCGAAGTTTGGATTAAAGCGAAGGCTTTGGGCTGTGGCCTTGGGGAGGTAAGTGCCACTTCAATCAATCGAATCGGTATGACCAAGGCCACGAAGGCGGCATTCAGAAAGGCGATATCCGAAGCAAGAAGCAGGTTGGGTAGACCCATCGATTATCTTCTTGTTGACGCCTTTTTTGTCCCTTACACTTCGGGTCTTCCTGTCAGGCGCAGAAAGGATTCCCGAGGAAGGTTTAGGAAAAATCCCAAAGGTAGACAAAGGGCGATTGTAGACGGAGACGAAAAGAGCTTGACCATAGGGGCAGCCTCGATTATTGCCAAGGTGTATCGTGACAAATTAATGACCGGCTTGGGTCAAAAACCCAAGTACAAAATCTACGGATGGGGGAGAAATAAAGGCTACGGCACCAAAGAGCACCAAAAAGCCATCCTCAAATACGGAATAACCGGATACCACAGAAAAGCTTTTGTTAAAAGTTTCTTTTCTTCTCGAGCTCGATGAGGTATTTGATGCGGTATTTTTTCTCTTTGCGGCGCTCGGCGGGTTTTTTATAGCGTTCCCTGTCCCTTAGCTCCAGCAAAATGCCCTCGTTAAGGACTTTTTTCCTGAAACGAGCAATCAAGCGATCTTCCGATTCGCCCTTTTTCTTTTTGACGACGAACATTGTTCGTAATCGCCCCCTTCCGGTATAGAGTAAGTTTACTCATAAAAATCACCTGGCATATTTTACCAGTTTTCGTCAATTAAGAAAACTGGTATCATGTTTTCTGCTGTGGCAAAGAAAGCCTTAATAACGGGAGTAACCGGCCAGGACGGGAGTTACATGGCCGAACTTCTTCTTGAAAAGGGATACAAGGTTTCAGGAACCGTCAGGAAAACCAGCAGCTTCCTGTATCCGAACATAGGCTATATCCAGCACCATTTGGATTTATATCAGGCGGATCTTTTGGACCCTGTAGTTATAAGAGAGGTCATACAACGGGTCAAACCCGACGAGATCTATAACTTTGCCTCCCAGTCGGTACCGAGAGAAAGCTTTCGCCAGCCTTTCCACACGGCGGAGATTACCGCTTTGGGCGCCCACAGGGTACTAGATGCAGCCTGGGATATCGTCCCCAAGGCCAAATTTTACCAAGCCTCTTCTTCGGAAATGTACGGTTGGGTCAAGAAGATTCCCCAGAACGAAGATACGCCCTTTAATCCCGCCAACCCCTATGCCGCGACCAAACTTTATGCCCACAACATTGCCAGAATCTATAGGGAAAGCTACAAGATGTTTGTTGCCTGCGGAATAATGTTTAACCACGAATCGCCAAGGAGAGCTTTAAGCTTCGTGACCCAGAAAGTTACTTATGCAGCCGCCTGCGCTAAGCTTGGGATAAGGACATCGGAGTTTTTAAATGAGGAAGGGGAGCCGATAATCAAAGATGGCAAGGTAGCGGTTGGAAATTTAGATGCAAAACGTGACTGGGGATATGCGGGAGATTATGTAAATGCGGCCTGGATGATGCTTCAGCGCGAAAAGCCGGACGATTTCGTTATCGGAACGGGGGAGGTTTACTCAATTAGGGATTTGTGCAAAGAAGCTTTTGGTTACGTGGGCCTTAACTGGAAGGATTATGTAGTTGTGGATAAGCGTTTTATCAGGCCCACCGAAACCGGGCCGCTTGTGGCGGATGCAACAAAGGCAAGAAAGGTGTTGGGTTGGAAGCCGAAGGTACACTTCAAAGAGTTGGTTGCGATGATGGTCGATGCCAATATCGCCCGCTTAAAATAGCTTCAGGGTCGGGGATTTCTAGCAAATACAAGAAGCCTGTTTCCGCTTGCTCCTAAATCCGCAGAATTCGGCCTGAAAGTGTCCCTTACCTGATTGGGGGCTATGGTCCTTTGAAAGTGGTGTTCGTGCATCCAGCGTGCGGTTGTTTGCAGTGCCTCCCTTAAGTACCCCTGAGCCTCGAAGGTCCGGTTATCAAAAACAATCAGAAAGAACTGATATTTACCCGTATCCAGGAATTTTTCCAGCTCGTCGTTAATGATATTTCCTTCGACAACGTCTTTGGGGTTAGGGGCGACGGAGATTAGGTAATCGGGTTTGAATTCTGGCACCTCGGCGGCAATATCGGAGAATACGAACACCTTTGCTCTTTTATCGACCATAACTCCGGATTGTACCCCGACGGTCTCTCCCTTGGCCGCGATTGCCGGGTCGGCTCCTACCCAGACATCCCCTTTTCCGAGCTTGACCGAGAGTCTGGGCTTTTCTCCGCAGCCTATATCCAGGTAGCTTTTTGAGGGTTTTTCCGTAAAGGCCGACGCAAACTCCTCGCGGGAGGGATTTAACCTCGCAGTTACATAAGTGGGTCTTAGCGTTTCGATTTGATTTCCTGCTTCCATACTGTACAATATAGGACTAATTATGAGCCCTGAACGAAATAATTATAACGGAATTCCCAAAGGGATGCTTATCGAAAGTACTCAATCTGCCGAAGTGAAGAAGGCCTTAGCGGATATTGTCAAGTATGGCATGAGCTTTTCCCGGGGGAAAATTCAGGATGCAAGCTCAATTTCTCTTCAGGTAGCCGCACAGCGACCCGTCTTCACAGATTATCTTGCCTATGTCATCTTCGGCAGAATTGTCAGGCTTTCAACCCAATGTCCTGAAGAGAAAAAAGAAGTCTGCGTATCAGTAAAGTTTGCCCACCAGCTTGGAGAGCAAATAAACGCACAAGTGGCGGCATCCAAGAAAGACGGCTTTAAGGGCGTAGATTTTACGCAAGAGAAAGGAAGAGCCATTGTCCAAGAGGCATTCGAACTGGTTAACGCAGATGCTTTGTTTAACCAGCTGGGCGAGCAGGAAATTGACATGGTCAGAAGGTTCGGTTCGCTGATTATTCCCGAAAATCCCAGAGCGGAGCAAAGACCCAGCCAATGGCGTCTCGAATAAGGTTCTTTTAGTGAACGGGGACTACGTTTTGAGAGTAGGTATTGTTTCCCTCGTTTGATTCGTCAATCCCATTATCAACATCGGCAATTGCTTTGGTGGTATAGTTTGCCCATCCTCCGTATGTATAGTTACAGAAAACCGTTCTGGCTCCATGAGCGGGGACACTTGCAACATTTGCCCTACAGGCATAGGTTGGTGCCGAAATTGTAGCCCACCATTCCCAATAGAAGTCTCCAGAGGCAACGTTACCCTGGTTGGAAATTATTACGGTTAATGTAAAAGCTTCTCCCATAACCGGAGGGTGGTTGAAAGAGTAGCTGGATATATAAAGGTCGGCGCGGTTATCGGGAGTTGGGGTAGGCGTTGGGGTTGGGGTGGATGTGGTTGTTGCCGTAGGTTTCTTGCTGGGCGAAGGAGTTAGGGTTCCTGCCGGAGTTTCGGTAATACTTACCTCTACGCTTGGAGTCGGAGTTATGTTATCGGTTGAAACGGCAGCTTTTTTGGATAATCCCAGAAAGTAGGCTGCGCCCCCTGCTATAACCAAAAGCAGAATAACGATTATCGCGATAAGTGTTTTATTCACCGGGCCGGGTTTTGGATTTTCTTGGGGAGCGGGAATGACTTGTTCGTCTTCCATTGCCAGGATAATAGAATGGATACAAGCCGAAGTCAAGAGAGTATATTTTGTGGTAATATCTATTTGGTATGCCTGCGAAAGCCAAGAAAACCCCAAAGGTTAAACTTCAGACGGACAAAGATGCCTTAAAAAAGTTAAAGCTGGTTGCTGTTGCCTATTCGCACGTTGAGCGGGAGTGGTTTCCCACCGAGGATGCCTACACCGCCGAAGTGGAAGTGGAGGATCGTGCCCGGGAGGTAATCGAGGAAGTCCAAAAACTGGAGATCGAAGTTAAGGGCTATAAGGGCGATCAGTATTTTCTGACGAATCTCTTGGTGGATAAGCCGGATTTGGTTATCAACTTGGTGGATACACTCCGGGGTAAAGACAGACTGCAGACTTCGGTTCCGGCGGCTTTGGAACTTTCCAACATTCCCTATACCGGAGCAGGCATGGAGGGACTTATTATCGGCAACAATAGAAACCTGACCAAAAGACTTTTTATCGCCTACGAAATTCCGACTCCCCAGTTTCAGTTTATCCGCAGGGCGGGGACCGCGGTTCTGGAGAGCATGGGATTACCCCTGATAGTTAAACTTAACGAGAGCGGAGGGTCAGTGGGAATTGACAACAACGCGGTTAAGGAGACCCTTAAAGATGCCCAGAAAAAGGTTGACGATATGATTTCGTCTTATAAGATACCGGTTGTCGTTGAAAGGTTTGTCGACGGACCGGAAATTACGGTTGTAGTCTTTGACGACGGGGTTAAAAAGCAGGTGTTTATGGGCGAGAAGATTTTCAAGAAAAAGCCCGACGGAAAGCACTTTTTTACCAGTATTGAATCCTACGACGATTTCGACTCCTACAGATACAAATTTGTGGAGGAACCTCTGCAGGGGAAAATTGCGACCCTTGCGGTCAGGGCCTTTAACGGACTGCACCACAAAGACTATGCTAAGTTCGATATCAGGGTAGAGGAGACAACCGGCATTCCTTATTTTACCGACAGCAATCCCAATACCGCTTTCGGGCCAGATAAAGGTTTACCCATGACCGAGGTCATGAATCTCTACGGAGTAAGTTTTCAGGAAATACTAACCAGCATGTTGTCCAAATATGCAAAAACTCTTCAGTAATCCATATTTTCCCCAGATCAAGCGCGTTGTCCAGATTACGTCCTCCCATTGCGGGCCGGCTACTTTAGAGATGCTTTTAAGCTTTTTGGGCATCGAAGTTGATCAGGAGGCGATTGTGGAGACGACAGGTGTCGGCCAGAAGCTTCCTGTCCACGGGATGATTATCCCCGAGCTGGGGGAGGCAATTCGGAAACTTGCTCCCCAAGCGCAGTTCTGGTTTAAGACGAATTCAAGTTTAAACGAACTGGGCCAGCTGGTGAGAAATTATAAGTACCCGGTGGGAGTGGAGTGGCAGGGGGTCTTTTATGAGGAAGCCGACGAGGATAACGGGCACTATAGCGTAATTACCCATATCGATACAACCAACAATATCATCATGTTGGCCGATCCCTACAAGCGCTTTGCGGGGACGGACAGGATTTTCCACATCATGGAATTTGAAGACAGGTGGTGGGACGAAAACGAGATTAAAGATCCGTATACGGGGAGAGTCAGTCAAGAGAGGGACTACCACATGATGTTTGTCATCACACCAAAAGAAGAGAATTTCCCCGAAACGTTGGGAATGGAGAGAGGATAGTTAGCGGAAGAGGATAATAAGAACCACAGTAAGAACTCCGAAAGACACAAGCCAGCCTGTAGTTGCCAGAACTACCCTGACTGCTTTTTCGGTTTGCTTTTTTTCCGACCAGAGGATAAACGGGTAGTAGCCGAAAAGAAGCGTGCAGATTATTACGGAGAGAACGAAAAGAAGAAGGAATAGGGTCGGACCGAGGAAATTGTTCATGGTTCCGAACAGAGAGTTGCCTCCCCACATCAGAAGCCCAATTAAGCTAACATAAACGGTAATGGCCAGGGCTTGGAGGAAAGCGATAAAGACCAACGACGGTTTTTTCATCAACCCCTTAATTATACAGAATCATATCAATTCGTCGATAAGTTTCTTGGTTAAAACGAGAATTAAGATACCCAGGAGCAAAGATGAGTAGAAGGTTGATTATACAGGCGAAAACCCATTTTGCTTGACCCTATACTCCCTAATATCTACACTTAAAGTATGTTATGGAAAAACTAGGAATTATTTTAATAGTTCTGGCCCTGGCCTCCTTAACGCCATTCCTTATACACGTCAAATCTCCTGTTCCACCTGGTTTGTCTATTACTTTTTTATCCTTGGGAATAATAATTTTTATTATCGGCTTTATCAAAAGGAAGGTGGCAAGGATTATATTCCCCCCACTATTTTATAAAGTTATTTTTTGGTTGCGTAAAACTTTAGGATTCCTTATTTTAGGCGATTTGCTTTGGTTTTCCATAAAGGCCGGCTTATCTGGAGGACCGTTCTTTTTTCTCTTACCAATGTTTTTTAATGTTGCGATTCTCTTTTGTTTAGTTTTACTTCTTTCAAAAGGTAACGGGCTTTTTGTCGGAACACTATTCCTTCTTTTGGGATTATTTTATAGCTATGTTCCTCTTTTGCCCGGCCCAGTCTTGTCTATGGAGGGGATGAATTTATCAAATCTCTTAATTCCTTCGGAAAACCAGGTTTTATTCTTGGGTATCTTTATTGCGAAGTACCTGACTCTCATAAGCGGCGTGTTTCTCTTTGTTTCAGGATTTATAAAACGTCCCAAATCCCCGTAGACAATCTCTCTTCTAAACTAACAATCCAGGAGCTTGGAGTATGTTATCTCCGAGAACGAACAAGAAACACAATTGATGCCAGCAAGAGTATTCCGGCTGATGCAATTATAACGGCAGTTCTTAAAGATGAGTTTGGCGGGGTAGGCGTTTGTGTAATTTCGCTTGTTTTATTTACAGAGGTGGCCGGAGTAGTGGAGGGGGTGATAACCGGCTTTTGTGTCGGAGTCGGTGTATTTACAAGAAGAGCGGCTTTTGCCGATAATTCATTGGAGATAGGACCAAGGGTACAGCCGTTTCCCGGAGTTACTATAAAATAATAAGTTACACCAGTATTTAAACTTCCTACCGTGTATGAAGTCGTATTTGCCCCCCCGACGTTGGGGTTACCGTAAGTATAAACTCCTTTTTTTGCTCCGTAATTAACAGCATAATAAGTTACAGGGTTTGTTGCCTTTGTCCATGTGAGTTTAATTTGGGAATTGGATATTGGAGTTGCCGAGAGGAGTTTTGGGGGGCCACCCGGGGTAGGGTCGGTGCAAGTGGTGGAATAAAAAGTCACATGTCCGATTCCCGGTAAGGTAACATTTTGGGTTCTATCAACAATATCAAGAGAATCAACGCCTTCTTTGGTTGATTTGATGTAAAAAATTGCTTTACCCGAGCTATCAAGAGCGGTTGATGCAGGGGCTACTATAGCCGAGGGATCATCTGTGACTACAATACTTACTGTATCTCCTGCTAGGGGAGTGCCATAGGCGTCTTTTACGGTAACGGTAAGCACGGCATCGGTTTTCCCATCAGCCGGCACCCTATCGGAACCGGACATTGTTGCAACAATACTGGAGCTATGAAAAATATTTTCCTCATGTCTTTATTCTAGCAATTTACAGGAGGAAAAGAGGCATTGAGCTAATCCGCGATTTGCGGAGGGGCGGCTCAATGCCAAAGGGTTTGCCCCAACTGGGTCGTTCTTAGCTGGCGCCGGATTTGCGCGCACCGATCCAGAGTGCCGCGCCGGCGATCATCAGACCGGGCCATCCCAAGACGTTGTCGTTGATTGCGAACCCGATGCCGTGGAACCAATCGAAGATCTTGAACCCGATGGTCTCCTGCATTCCGGCGTCCGCCCAAACCCCGTAGTAGCCAGAAAAAACGGCTGCCTGGATCTGGTTGAACACGAAGATGCCAAGGCCGACAAAGAACAAAACCTTGCCTACTGCTTTCCAGTTCATGTTTTCCTCCTTAGGGTAGACAGAGTTGGAAATTAGATCTCAAGGAACGCCCTATAATAAGGTAAGTATGGCTAAAAATCAAGTTATGGGGTATTTAGAAGAGGAAGTATGCAGGGGCGGAGAGAATCGAACTCCCATTGCGGGTTTTGGAGACCCGCGTCCTACCATTGAACGACGCCCCTAGACAAGCGCAATTATACCAATTTTTGGGTTTGGATGCTTATTTTAGCTTCGAGGATTCTTTATGGGGGGTAACCTTCCGGCAGGTTCTGCAGTATTTGTTAAGCAGCAGCTTCTTTTCTTCCATGTTGATCTTGTTCCTTTCGGTAAGATAGTTTTGATTCTTACAGACGGAACAAAGTAAAGCTACGTGTTCTCGTGCACCCTTTTTTGCCATACGTTGCGTATTTTACCTAAAGCAGGCTCTCTAAACAATAGGGAGCCGAGGGTGGGAATCGGACCCACGACCTAGTCATTACCAATGACTTGCTCTACCACTGAGCCACCTCGGCGCATGAGAATTATATCAAAAACTTGCTATACTCAAAGAAATGAGCCGTACCCAAGCCCTGCTTTTGATTCTGGCCGCAGCCTTCTTTATTATCCTGATCTACGTTGTAAGCCACCTTACGGCTTTTGGCCCTTCGGGGGTCTTCAAATAGGGTGCTGGGACTAGGATTCGAACCTAGGTAGGCCTTTCGACCGCCAGATTTACAGTCTGGTGCGATTGTCCGCTCCGCCATCCCAGCTTGGAGCCGACGAGTGGGATTGAACCACTGACCTTCGCTTTACAAAAGCGTTGCTCTACCGCTGAGCTACGTCGGCGCAAGGCAAATTATACCACAGTTTGAAGCTGATTATCGGAAAATTGGGGAATGGAATGACCCTGCCTTGAAGGCTCGGGAAGAAGTTTTCCCCGCAACTTGCAGGTGGGTGGGCTCAGCCCTAGCCCGCAGGCTAAAGCGATTTGCCCTCCCAAGAAAACTTTCAGTGAGGAAAATTTCCCCAAGTCTCCTCAACAGGGTCACCTTAATTGTATCAAGCGGGGTCAATAAACTAAATGATTCCGCTGCCGGGGATGAGGATCCTAAGGACAAAATTCAGTACAGGGGCGACTATCAACGAGAAAATAGATGCTCCGCCGAAGGTGGGGAAAATCAAAAACAGCAAAAGAATCATGCCGTATCTTTTGAGAAATAAGTCCACATTGTGCGCCTGTTGTCTGGGGAGTAAGCCCACCAGAACTTTTCCGCCGTCCAAGGGGTGAATGGGGATCAAATTGAAGATAGCCAGGACGACGTTGAGGATAATAAAAGGATAAAACAAAGCCGAGAAATAAGACAAAACGGAGAATGGAGAGGCAGAAAGCCGGATAATAAGGGAAAGGACAGAGGCAAGCATTAGATTGGCCAAAGGTCCTGCAAAAGAGATCAGGGCGGAATCCCGCCTGGGACTTTTCAGATTATACGGGTCAAACTGTACGGGCTTGGCCCAACCGAAGGGGATTACGGGGGCTCCCAGAGCTCTTAATATAACCAAAACTAAAAGTAGGGTGGTTCCTATCGGGTCGTAGTGGACGATGGGGTTTAAGGAAAGCCTGCCCATGAGCCTTGGAGTAGGGTCTCCAAGCCTATCGGCCATCCAAGCATGGGCTGCTTCGTGGATGGTGATGGCAACAACAAACGCCAGTATCCAGACAATTATCGACATGGGCTTTACGTAATCAGTGTTCTAATAGTATAATACTTCGACTTCAAGGCTAAAAGTCCCTTGAGTAAAGAAATGGCATACATTTGCGACAATTGCGGCAAGAGCATCGTGTCGGGGCGTTCGCAGCACCACAGACGGGGTGTTGCCGGGAGACGTTGGGCAAAAAGAGCCCAGTCAACCTTAAGAACATTCAAGCCAAACCTGCAGAAGGCTGCGATTCTGGTTGCCGGCAAGAAGGTTTCGATGAAACTCTGTACCAGGTGTCTTAAAAGATTCAAGAAAGAAGGAAAACTTTACTCTTCAAAACCTGCGTCGGTGTAGCCTCTTTTAAATTCGTCCCAGGATACCGGACTTTTTCCTTCAAGCTGGACCAAATCCAATTCTAATTTTCCGCCATCCTCGTGTGCCTTTAATATTTTAATTCTCAACTTCTGATTCCTGATTTTAATTTTTGTCCAGGCACAAGGCCAGGGATAAAGGGCCCTGATAAAATTGTTCAGATTGCCAAAGTTGGGGATGAGAGTCAGATCTCTGACAAAAGTAACCGACCATTCCTCTTTTATTTTATCCGACCCGCTAAGGGCGGCCGCAAGATATTCGGCAGGGATAAATCCGTCCTCCCGTTTAACCAATAAAGTGAAGGAGGTTTCGTCATGGTTTTGGGCTCGGGATGTAATCTTTCCTTTGACATAGACGGGGATAAGTTCAACCAAGACTTCCGCACCCCTTAAGAAAAGCCTTTCCCTTAAGGTTTCACAGGTATCATCCGGGGCGATTTCCTCTTTGAATTGGGAAACAATCGGTCCGTGATCCATTTGGCTGTCGAGTTTAATTATGGTTACTCCCGTTTGGGTCAGCCCCGAGGCAATTGCCGCCTGTACCGGAGATGCACCCCTGAATTTGGGCAAGAGCGAGGGGTGGATGTTTAATATTCCGTATTTGAATTTCTTAATCACGGCCTCGGGAATTATTGCGCCATATGCAGCCAGGATGCCCAAATCCGCCTCCGGTCCTTTATCCAATAAGTCCGCGGTTTTGTAGAAGATGGGAATCTTTCTTTTATGAGCCCAGCCATCCACAGAGGAATAGGTTAGGATTTTTTTTCTGCCGACCGGTTTGGGGGGTTGGGTGACTACGGCCACGACCGAGGAGCCGAGGTTGACCTTGATCTTTTTATGGATTGCCTCGACAACCGGTAAAACATACTCTGGTGTTCCGAAGAAGACGATTTTCATTTTCCTAAACCAGTTCAACCTCCACCCATTCTCCGCCCTCCATTTTATAAAGGGTTTTCTTCTGTTCCAGGAGTCTGTCGACGAACATGATTCCGTTTAAATGGTCTATCTCATGCTGGACTATCTGGGCGGTAAACCCCGTAAACTCTTCCACTTTTTCTTTTCCGTCGGGATTAAGGTATTTAATCTTGACGGTTGTCGCTCTTTTGAGGGGCGTGTAGTAGTTGGGTAGAGACAGACAGCCTTCCAGAATCGAATGCTCTTTGTGGGATGCATAACCCTGTTTTTTGGAAACTTCGACGATTTCGGGGTTAATTACCGGCACTATTTCTTTGCCCTTGGCCATGACAAAGACCCGCAGGTTTATTCCTATCTGGCAGGCGGCCAGACCCACGCCTTCCGGATCCTTTTGAGCGGATAGGGTGTCGCTTAGGTCTTTAATGAGGTTGGTAACTTTTTTGTCTACCTTTTTTACCGGTTTTGATATTCGTCTTAAGACCGGGTCTTTTGACCCGACAATTTTTCTAATCATGCCCAATTATATCATTTAGGGCGATTTCTTGGTTAATTTCTCCAGTTCGGTCTGGACAATCGAGTCGTTGGGATCGATGCGGGTCAGGATGTAATTTAGCTCCTCGATTGCCTTTTGTTGTTGACCTTTGTCCGAAAGCGTCAAGCCGTAGGCCAGCCTGGCGTCCCGGTAGTTGGGTTTCATGGCGATGGCTTTTTCAAACTGCAAAAGGGCCTTGTCTTCCTCTCCGGTCCTTAAGTAGGTCAGACCCAGATTGTAAATGAGTTTGGCATCCGTTGGGGCAAGTGCAAGCGATTCATTGATACTGGCAATCGCATCCTGCAGGTAACTGGGCTCTATCGGAGATAGCTTGATATACATGGTGGTCGCATTTCTTTTAAGGTTGACGTTTTTGGGGGAGAGGGAGACTCCCTTGGTAGATTCCTTTATCGCCTCCAGGGCAAATTCCCCGGCTTTGGTGTCTTCTTTGGCCTGAGAGAGGGCTACGGCAATCCCTGTGGTTGATTGGGACAGCTCGTCCCAGAAGATAGATTCATGCGGGGAGAGCTTGACCGCCTTGACCAAAGCCCTGCGTGCATTTACATAGCCGCCCTTATCGTTTAAGGTCTTTCCCTGAGCATAAAGAGTATCCGCGTACCAGTAGCGGGAGATGGATATCAACAAATAACCGGAAATACCCAGTAAAACAAGCAAACCGGCTTTTTGGGAAGTATTTAGCCTGGCGGTTATTGATTTTTCCGTATCAGGCTTTCCCGACGAGATAGCTATGGCAATGGCCGGAAAGAGGAAAAACTCAAGCGCGGTCGGTACTACCGAGAAGCCGAAGAAATTGGTGACAAGCAGGCTGACGTAGCCCGACAACAAGGCAATGTTTAACAGTTTTTTCTTGGCCAAGATGGCGGCAATGGAAAAGCCGATAAGGACCAGATAGGTTGCGGTGCCGAAGGTTCCCGTTGTGGAGAGGAAGTTTAAGTATTCGTTGTGGGCTTTGTTATAAAGAAAGTCCCATTCGGATACCAGGTTATGTTCAATCGGGCGATAGTTGTAGTAGGAATAGGCGAATGTTTCGACACCGGTTCCGAAAAGGGGATAGTGTTTCCAGATTTCGATGGCACCTCTCCAAACAATTTTTCGAATCTTGCCGGAATCGGTTCCTCCCACTTCGAGTGCCGGTCCCTGGAAGGAAAGTTGCGGTAGGGTAGCCTGACCTCTGACTATTTTAAATATATTCGGGCTCCAGGGTGTTCCTATCGTTACGACCAGAATCAAAAAGAGGGAGTTGATACCCACAAATTTTTTGACAAAGCCTTTGGCATCCCGGCTCTTTTTTCTGCCGCTCCAATATGCAAGCGGCCAGAAGAGCAAAGAGGCTGCCGCAAACCCGATCAGGCCGGAGCGTGATTTGGTAAAAAGCAGCGTCAGAAAAAATATGACTGAAAGAGCCAGATACAGCCAGAATCTTTTACCCTTTTCCTTAATGGCAAATGCCCAAGTCAGAGGGATAAGCGCTACCAGCCAGGCCGCCAGCCAGTTGGGTTGTCCCAAGGTAGAGAAGACCCTTTGGGCAACATCCTGGACCCAGATACTTTTATCTATTCCGAAATGTTCCAAAATTCCGTAGACGCTTACCAAAAAAGCCGAAACCAAGAGAAAACGTAGTGCCGAGAGCGTCTTTTTGGCGTCCATATTTGAGACCCAAGCCCAATACAAAAGCGAGTAGGAGATACTTGAGGCCAGCCCTCCGTTAAACCTTGAGTAATAGCCCAAGAAGGAGGTGCGGGCGTCAAACGAGAAAATTGTCGAGACCAGTTGAGAGAAGAGGAATAACAACAGAGGAATGTCTAACATTGTGCGACGGAATATGATTTTCTTGGCCAGTAGCATTTTGGCCAACCAACAGGCAACGATTAGGCTTGTCAGAATATAAACCGCTACTATCTTGTTGAATTCAAAAAGTTCGGAAGTATAAGGCAACAGAATTATCGGAATAAAGAATAAAAGGATTCTTTCCAAGAGAAAGATAGCTCCTTCAAGTACTTGACCCATTTCAAACAATTTACTATACATTTTTGAGCCTTGCAATGAACTTTCCCAAAAGATATCCTTGCCTTGCCTAACAAACTGACGATATATGAGACTTCCATTGGTAAACAGATTATTCGGGTTATTCTCCCACGATGTCGGAATCGACTTAGGAACAGCCAATACCCTTGTCTACGTCAAAGGCAAAGGGATTGTCATTAGGGAGCCCTCCGCGGTTGCCAGACACAAAAAAACCAAAGAAATCCTGGCCATAGGGACTTCGGCCAAAAGAATGTTGGGCAGAACCCCCGCCATGATCGAAACCATCAGGCCCTTAAGGGACGGGGTTATTGCCGACTTTGATGCCACGGCCGCGATGCTGACCTACTATATTAAAAAAGTCCACGAGTCGGGAAGCGTTATTCCCAAAATTCCCCGGCCCAGAATCGTTATCGGGATTCCCTCGGGGGTGACCGAAGTGGAGAGGCGGGCGGTAGCGGATGCGGCGGTTGCGGCCGGAGCCAGGGAGGCGCATCTGATTGAAGAACCCATGGCTGCGGCCATCGGAGCGGCTCTCCCCATCGAAGATCCGGGAGGGATTTTTGTAGTCGATATCGGCGGAGGGACCAGCGAGATTGCGGTCATTTCTTTGGGGGGGATTGTCTTGGGCCGTTCGATAAGGGTTGCCGGGGATGAAATGGATGAGGCGATAATCAACTATGTCCGGCTTAAATACTCGTTACTTATAGGGCAACCGTCGGCGGAAGAGGTCAAGATCGGGATCGGCTCGGCCATCTCCGGCAAGGACAAGTTTGCGGTGGTTCGGGGCAGGGATTTGGAAAACGGACTGCCCAAATCAGTGAAATTGGCCAGTAGCGAGGTGAGGGAGGCTCTCACCCCCACCATCCAGGAAATTATCGGCAGTATTTCCGATACCATCGAAGAGACCCCGCCGGAGCTTATTTCTGATATCATGGAGCGGGGAATTATATTGGCCGGAGGCGGTTCGCTTTTGCCGGGGATAGATAGGGTGATATCGGAGGCAACCAAGATGCCGGTTTGGATAGCGGATGACCCCTTAACCTGCGTTGTCAGAGGTTGCGGAAAAGTCTTGGAAGACGCCAGACTGTTGGCCAAAATGAGGGTCACCCGGGGACTTTAAATGGAAACTCTTTCTGCCACAAGAAATCAGAGTTGGTTATCCTGGTTTTTGAGAGGGATTTTAATACTGGGGTTTCTGCTTCTTATCGGCCGGCTTTTTGAACTTCAAGTTATCAAAGGCAATTACTTTCGATC
>Ga0315295_10002262_pt1 | contig 16368 bp, 8 predicted proteins | sample YL17G14_0_MG_FD_204453 | JGI IMG/M metagenome (GOLD analysis project Ga0315295, IMG submission 204453) | Sediment microbial communities from Yellowstone Lake, YNP, Wyoming, USA - YL17G14_0 | ecosystem: Environmental > Aquatic > Freshwater > Lake > Sediment | place: USA: Wyoming | collected... | reverse complement strand
AGCCAGGGTTCCGGAACTGATCGTCTCCTTGTATTCAAAGCCGGGTTCCCTGAGATGCACATGCATATCGATAAGACCTGGCAGAACAAGCATTCCTTCTGCATTGATAGTTCGGTGTTCTAAATTCGGAATACGGATTTTTTGCTCTTTGCTCTTTGCTCTTTGCTCTTTGCTTTTCGTTATGATTTCTTTGATCTTCCCGTCTTCAATCAGAATATCCCGAACATCATTAATCCCCTGAGATGGATCGATGATATGACCATTCTGAATCAAAATCCTCATCTTTTCACTCCTGCAAGCAGATACATAACTGCCATTCTAACAGCAATGCCATTTGTCACCTGTTCAAGGATAACTGACATTGGACCGTCTGCAATCTCTGAGACGATCTCAATGCCGCGGTTCATTGGTCCGGGATGCATAACAATAGCATCGTCTTTTGCAAGCGAAAGTCTTCCTGTTGTCAGGCACCAGTTTTTTGCATACTCATCGGTAGAAGGGAAAAATCCCTTTCCCTGTCTTTCCATCTGTATCCTGAGCATCATTAAGACATCCAGATCTTTCAGCCCTTCTTCCATATTATGGAAAACAGTCACGCCCAATTCCTGTATTTTCTCTGGTATTAAGGTCGGTGGGCCAATTAGCCTCACTTTTGCCCCAAGTTTTTTCAGGCAATAGATATTTGATTTTGCTACCCTGCTGTGGGCGATATCTCCGACGATAGCAATCTCAAGCCCGTCAATCTTTCCTTTCTTCTCTTTTATGGTAAATGCATCAAGCAGCGCCTGTGTCGGATGCTCGTCTGTTCCATCTCCCGCGTTAATGATAGAGGCCTTCACTTTTGTTGAGAGGAGATGCGGCACACCTGATGAAGAATGCCTGATGATAATAAAGTCTGCGCCAAGGGCCTGAACCGTAAGAGCGGTATCAATCAGACTCTCGCCTTTGACAACACTGCTCATAGGAATTGCAAAGTTTATGACATCCATGCTGAGTCTTTTTGCTGCAAGCTCAAAGGATGTTCGCGTCCTTGTAGATGGTTCAAAAAAGAGATTAACCGCTGTCTTGCCGCGCAGTGCGGGAACCTTCTTGATATCTCTGCCGATGACATCCTTAAACCCTCCTGCTGTATCAAGGATAAGGTTTATCTCTTCTGCAGAAAGTTCTTTTATGCCGAGAAGGTCTTTATTCTTCAGCACGTCTTATTTCTCGTCCTCAACTTTTTTAAGTATAACCCTGTCTTCAAACCCTTCCTCTTCGAGTTGAACCTCAACTGTCTCTGTTAATGCAGTAGGTATATTCTTTCCTACATAATCAGCCTTTATCGGAAGCTCCCGGTGCCCCCTGTCTATCAGTACTGAAAGCTGAATTGCAGAAGGTCTTCCGAGGTCCATTACTGCATCCATGGCAGCCCTGATAGACCTTCCTGTAAAAAGGACATCGTCAACAAGGATTATTTTCAGGTTTGTCACTTCAAAAGAAATTTCGGTTCTCCTTACAACAGGTTGTGCTTTTCTTATATTTAAGTCATCTCTATAAAATGCAATATCGAGCGAACCAACAGGAATGTCTTTTTTCTCGATCTGTTTTATATTCGAAGCAAGCCTTTTAGCAAGGTATACTCCACCTCTCTGTATACCGACAAGGCAGAGATTTCCTGTGCCCTTGTTTTTTTCAATAATTTCATGCGCCATCCTCGTTAAAGCCCTGTCGATATCTTTTTTGTTCATTAATTCTTTAGACATTTTGATAATCCTTTAGAGTAAATTGATACTGGGGTAGGCATAAAAAAACCTTCCCCTTAAGTGGAAGGTTTATTGCTTTGTATATTGAGCAGCGCATGCTGCCTCCTTTACCTTCTTAACCTCACCGGGCCATCCTTAAAGGTAATTTATTAAAACATAAAGCGGTAAATGCTGTCAAATAATGGCTTGACTTGACTTCCTGGAAATTATGGTCACAATTGTGCGTTCAAGAGGTTTTGATGCATATGTGCCTGCCGTCTTTTTATCCAAATGCATTTTTTGGGTCAAGGGGCTTTTCATTAAGTGTTGATTAGACTTGGTTATACGCAACTTGGGAGTCTGACTATGGTTGCGTTTTTCATCTAATCCTCAATGTCAAGAAGACATAACTATTGAAAATTACTGATTATAAACAAGAATAAAAAAGGCAAAGCATTTGACCTTAAACTTTTTGAATTTATTGGCAAATCTATTTTAACTTTCAGTTCTTCTCTCTCCTGCTAAACGCTTAAACCTAAGCCTTTCCTTTTCTCAACAATATGAGCAGTTATGAGTTTTGCAGCTTTTATGGGATCTGGTTCTACAGCAAGACATGCGCCAAAGATATCTTTCAATCCAGATGTGGCAAGTTCGGTAACTTTTTTGCTTCCCCCAATAGGAGGCATCACGCCGAGAACGGTATAAATTCCGCTTGCCATTACATAAAAGGCAATGGTTAAAGCCTTTTCCGAATACCACTCCGGAGCAGCACCGGCAATAGGGAGTTTATCGATGTCAACGCCGATGGCATTGGCTAATGCGCAGGCAATAACAATAATCCTTGAATTATCAACACACGAGCCGACATGCAATGAAGGGGGGATATTGAGAAGACCGCATACCTCTTTAAGTCCCGGACCTGCCAGTTCTTTTGCCTCCGGCATCTGCAATCCCGCTTTTCCGGCAGCCACATTTGCACATCCCGTAGTAAGAACCAGAATATCATTTGCTATAAGACGTTTAATAAGCTCCACATGACCATAATCCTGTTTGATTTTTGGATTGTTGCATCCTACTACACCTACAACGCCTTTTATTTTACCTGCTTTTATAGCATCGATTAATGGATTCAGGCTTCCACCAAGGATCTCCAAAATAGCTTCTACTGAAAATCCTGTCATATTCTTCACTGGTGAAGCAGGTATGAATATCCTATCCTTGTTTCTACGAGTATAGTTTTCTATTGATTCCTTTACTATTTTAAATGCCTGTTCTTTTGCGTTCTCCGGAGTGAATTCAACATGTTCTATAAAAGGGAACTTTGCCTTATTGGAAGTCGAATACAATCTGGTGTGATAACACTGTGCCACCTGTCCGAGTGATGGCATGATACACTGGTAATCCACAATAATGGATTCCACAACCCCGGTGACCATGCTCAGTTCAGTCATGAGGTGATTTCCAGCCAGGGGAATTTTTTTGCGCATCAGGATCTCGTTGCCAGTGCAGCAAAGTCCGGCAAGATTAACGCCTCTGGCTCCTTTGGCTTTTGCAAGTTGAATCATTTTCTTGTCTTCCACCGCTTGTCCTATCATTTCGGACACAGCCGGGTTGTGCCCATGGACCAGTATGTTAACGTGATCTTCTTTCAACACTCCGAGGTTAACCTCTGAAAAGCCGGGCTTGGGAGTTCCGAATATAATATCTGACAATTCCGTGCTGATCATTGATCCCCCGTAGCCATCGGCAAGGCTATTTCTCACTGCATGCAGTAATATGGACATATGATTGTTATCCACACCCATATGTGTGCGATGCATAGTCTCGGATGTTTCTCTGTCTATCCCACGGGGGATAACGTCTAATTTTTCCCACAGTTCAAGCCGCTGCTTTGGAGCTCTATCAATAAAGGTGAGCCTTCCTTTTTCCATACTGAAATCTTTCATCATGGCTTTTGAAAGTCGTATTGCAATCTCTTCGTTGCCAATATTTTTAGTATCAATATCATATTCTTTAGCTATTCGTTTTAGTTTTACGGTGTCTTTTATCGCATAGCCAGGTGCCATACCTTTACCTATTTTATAGAGAATTTCTATGAGGTCACGACCGTGGTCAGAATGAGATGCAGCACCTGCAGCGATCATCCGTGCCAGATTCCTTGCAACAATTATGTCAGCATTTGCACCACATACGCCGTAAAGCTTGCTCTTGCTTTTGCCGGATGGGTCAATACGGCATGGTCCCATAACGCATATCTGACACGATACACCGGCTTTACAATATTTGCACCGTGGTTTCTGTTTCTTAAATCTATCCCATACAGTTTCCACTCCATCTTCATGTGCTTTTTTAAGAGTTAATTGGGTGTCCTTACATATAGAAAAATCTTTGTATTCACTCATAACTGCTGCCCCCTTATTAATTATTCGATCGATAACAGTATCATATAACCGAGAAATAAATCTAAACCTCTATTCGAACCAACAGCAAAGAGATACTGTGATATTTTCTATTTGGTTTAAGCTACATTATACCCTGGTATACATCTCAAGGAATGAACAGAAACCTTAAAGTAAATACTCTGCAAGATTTATCTTATACTTGTTCGGATCAAGGGTCTTCACTACGGACCTATAATATTTACCTGTCTTGTCTTTTTCGGTAAGATCTACAACTGGTCCTTGAACCCTTTTCCCGGTACTGTCAACAATTATTAAGACCCTCGGCCTATCCGCAAAAACCACTTCACTCTCATAAATAAGACCAAGTTCTTTTGTATCAAGCATTACAAGTGTTCCTATGGGAAAGACACCAACCATATTGATAAAAATATTGAATAATTGGGGATCAAGCTGTTTGCCAGCCCCTTCCATCATTATACTCAGTGCCTTATCAGGTGCTATCGCAATTCTTGAATAAACTCGTGAAGATGTCATTGCATCATACTGGTCTGCAATACTTACAATTCTTGAATAGAGGTCAAGCTCAGCATATTTCTTAACCTTTGGATACCCTGAAAAGTCATAATTCATATGATGTTCAAATGCAACAATCGAAGATCGCATAGTGGTATTGTCAATTTCCCTTAACTTCAAGATCGCCCTTAAACCCCAAACAGGATGTTTTTGTACAATCCTCCATTCATCATCAGTAAAGGCAGAGGGTTTGTTCAATATTTCATATGGGATTTCAATCTTGCCGATATCATGAAAAAGAGCTACAAGACCAAGTTCAGTAAGCAACTTCTTTCTCAATCCTAACCTTTGGCCAAGGGCTATCGAGAGGATGCTGACATTCACTGAATGATGATAGGTATAGTCGTCATAATTCTTGATTGCAGTCATACTGAGAAGAAGCTGCTCCTCCTCAAGTAAATGGTCAACCATCGTCTCCATAATCCTTTTCGCCTTCTTTATATTTACTTTTTCTCCTGCTCTGATCTTTCCCATCACTCCCTTTGTATACGAGACTGCACTAAAATATGTCCTTTTTATTGCCTTTCGTGTATCAACTTCTTCGGTTTTTTGTAGCTTCTTTACTTTAGCTACTTCGATACCATACGATTCCGCCATTACATCTGTCATTTTTTCATATGGCATGTCTGAAAATTCACTGTCTATAATTGCCTTTATAAAAAGCTGGATATCTGTTACTCCAATTACATTTTTAAAAATTACTCTTCCGATTTCCCTTTTTTTGAATTCTCTTAAAAGAGAGTTGTAGTTAAAAATATTTTCGATAGAATACCGTAATCGCTCTCCATTAAAATTAAAAATATCGCCTGTAAGGTCAAGAGTAGCAACTATATCTGATTCAATCTCAGACTTAATAAGCATAAGAAATTTTGTGATAGCTGTTGTTACAGCAATATTATTTGGGTCATGGATTTTGGCAGTTCTTAAAATAATAGATAATTGATTGATGATATCCTGTGCTGTCCTGTTATATTCTGTGTCTTTTGGGGGGGGCATATTCAATTCTCTGAATAGACTTTAGTCATGTTGAGAAATGAAATGGCTCATATCTGGTTACCATGTTTCTGCCAGATTTTTTTGAACTGTAAAGTGCCTCATCTGCATTTTTGACTACTGCATCGATAGTATCTCCATCACTTGGAAATGTAGCTACCCCACCACTAACGGAGATGTATCCAGATGGTTGTTTTTCCCTGTGTTTAAAAGGGTGGTTTTCGATGATCTTCCTTATTTTTTCTGCATATATTGAAGCACCATCCTTGTCAGTATTCGGCAGAAGCACTATAAATTCCTCTCCACCATATCTTGCAATAATATCCATTCCCCTGGTATTTTCTCTTAATAGGCGGCTTAATTCTTTAAGGAGATAATCTCCTTCCGCATGTCCGTTTGTATCGTTATATTTCTTAAAATGATCTATGTCAAAAATGAATAGTGATAAAGAGAAATTGTAATTTAAGGACTTCTGAGAAGCCTCTATCGCCCTCTCAAAAAAATACCTTCTGTTATAAAGTCCTGTCAGGGCATCTGTATTAGCTTCTTTTTTTGCAGTCTCCATATGTTCACAATTCTGGAGGGCAACACCTGCAAAATCAGCAACCATCGAAATAAACCTCTTTTCATTTCCACTACCTAATTTTATTTTACCGAGGCCAATCATACCTATCAGCCTGCCTTTAAAAAGTATAGGTGCAGCAATATCAATACCATCATCCGCTTCAGAATATTCAGAATATTGCAAGGCTGTACGCGACGACGTTACCTTGTTTTCCGCAGCAGTGCCTAAGAGACCTACACCATACTCTATACTTACCTTTTCTTTCTTTTTCGAACCATATGCAGCAATAAGCTCTATTAAATTTGTCTCCTGATTAAAGATGTACAATTCTATAACCCCTGCATCAATAATGTCTTTGGTCAATCGTACAATTGATGAAAGCGTCTCGTCGAAGGATAGATTTGAGTTCAGGTTTTTTACAGCATCGGGAATCTTTACTAAGAAATTTAGATATATTTGGTTTTTCTCTTTAAGGTTATTGATCTCTCTTTGCAATTCATCGTTCTTAGATATTTCAATACCAAGTTTTTTGGTATAGTTTTTTTCTATCTCCATCATTTCCATTTTCTCCTGGGAACTCCCTGTCTTTTTCCCTGAGAGGAAGGCTATGATAGCAATGGAAACTGCTCCAATGAACAATAATGCTAATGGTAATGCAAAACTTTCTGTTTCCATGTATTAATAACTCTCCCATGATATTGAACATATTGCGGTGAAGATTGCAGTGTTTCTTTCCGTAAAATCAAACTAAAATTGGGCATGGAGATTTGATATAGTATGCGTCTTGACACAGTTTACTGAACATTGTCGATTAATGCCTCAGCCTCTTTCCACCCTAAAGGTTTTGAGAACCAATATCCTTGATAATAGTCACATTTCAGCTTTCTCAATGATTCAGTTGTTTTTTTTGTGAAGATATTATGAATTCCCTAAACATTTTTGGGCATTGAGAAATAAAAAGTTGCGCCTTCATTAATTTTACCTTCTGCCCATACCCGCTCACCATGACGATTTATAATACGCTCGACAATTGAAAGTCCAATTCCTGTACCGTCAAATTCCTTTGCTTCAGGCAATCGATTAAATGGAGCAAATAATTTATCTGTATGCTGAGAATCAAAACCAATCCCGTTGTCTTTTACGTAATAGATATTCTTATTTCCCTCGACTCTATTGCCGACTTCGATTACTGCCATGTCCTTTGATTGTGTGAATTTTACAGCATTAGAAATGAGATTCACCAAAACCTGTTTTATTAATGGTATGTCACCATAGGCTGGAGAAAGTGCTTTTATTTCAAAATTGATCGTTCTTCCTTCAAACAGGGGTTTGAGTTCCTCTAAGACAATTGATACAAGCTTTTTCATATCAATTTGTACTGGTTTTATCTCTTGTCGGCCTGAACGTGAAAATGCCAGGATATCCTTGATGAGTCGTTCCATCTTTTGCGCACTCATTTGTATGGTATGAATCGTGCCTATTGCTTCTGCATCCAGTGTATCACCATAGACTTTCAGGAATCTGCGGGCAAAGCCTCCTATTACCATAAGAGGTGTCTGAAGATCATGGGAAACCGAGCGGTTGAATGCTTCTAATTCTTTATTGGCCTCTGTAAGTTCCAGGAGTTTCTGTTCAAGCTCCTTATTGAGCTTTTGGATTTCCTCCTCTGCTATTTTCCGTTCGGTGATATCTTCAATCAGCCCCTCGTAGCGTAGCAATGCTTCGTCATCATTATAGTATGGGACTATGGTGTTGCGAATCCAAATTATTGCACCATCACGACGTATTATCCGGTGTTCTATAGGCAGAACCTTCTTGCCTGCCATGATCTCTTTGATTGTGTTTTCAACCGCCATCTTATCATCAGGATAGATCATCGAATACCATAAATGAGTATCGGACTTATAATCCTCTGGGTTATAGCCTGTTATTGGAAGACATCCTATGCTGTGCTCTGTATAAATTGCATTTCCTTTCCTGACTTGCACTGAATACGTATAGGAAGTGACAGTATCAACCATCTTTTTGTACCGCTCCTCGCTCAGTTCAAGCGCCTTTTGCATCCTTTCGCGAACTTCTATTTCTGCTTTCAGTTTATCGTTTACGCTTTGAAGTTCCACATTATACCGCTTCAATTCATCTGTTAATTGCTTCAATTTCTGTTCTGATTGTTTACGCTCTGTAATATCACGGTTGCTGCCTCGTCTTCCGAGATATGTTCCTTTCTTATTGTAAACCGGCTGGCAGTAGTGGCTGATCCAGCGCTCATCACCGCTTCGGGTAATAATACGGAAGTCCATATGGTGAATTTCAATGCTGCCACTCAATACTTCATGAAAATGTTTTTTTACTAATTCACGGTCGTCAGGATGTGTAATCTTCAGAACCATATCCATGTCCAATAATTCATCCCTGTGATAGCCGGTAATCCATTCACATGAGGGGGACATATAAATGTATTTACCCGAGGGGTCCAGCCAGTCTTCCCAGTCATAGGTGAAGTCTGCCACTGTGCGGTATTTTTCTTCACTCTTGAGCAGCGCTTCCTCTGCAAACTTGCGCTTGGTGAGGTCACGATTACTTGCTCGTGTCCCTAAAAAGTTACCGTCTCTATCAAAAACCGGTTGGCAGACATGACCAATCGAGCGAACAGTTCCATCTTTGCGAATAATACGGAATTCTATCTCATCCGAATGGAGTTGTTTCTCTGCCTCTGTTATGTGGCCGGCAAAGATAGGTTGGTCTTCAGGGTGGATAATACGATAAATCAAGTTGGGGTCTGCCAGAAACTCATCTGTATCATACCCGGTAATACGTTTGCAGGATGGCGACAGGTAAATAAATTTCTTTTCAGGACTGATCCAATATCCCCAGTCGTATGTATTTTCAGAAACAATGCGGTACTTTGTTTCGGACTCTTGCAGAGAGGTTTCCATCATCTTACGTTGAGTAATATCACTTTGGACAGATATCAGGCATCTCTTGCCCCTGAGTTCTACTGCGCTGATTTGTGTTTCCGTATAAAATACTGTGCAATCCTTTTTTTTGTTACTGAATTCACCTGACCAAACTTTTTGTGTATCTAATATTTGATTAATTTCCTTATAAAGCTGTGCATTTTCTTCTGCGGAATAAGTGGTTAAATCCGATATGTGTTTGCCTATCAATGCTCCTTGATGGTATCCGAACATGACATCGAAAGCAGGATTGGTATATAGTATGACTCCTTTATCATTGGATACATTAACACCCTCAGCCATACTCTCCAAAACTAAAGACAGTGCTTTCAACACTTCATCGCTAAGTTTTTCCCGTTTGATGAACTGATTTAATTCAATATCTTGAAATTCTTCTCTCATTTTAATACTCAGTGATGTACAAACATTTTAACAGCACCTTTTAACCGTTACCACTCCTTTTCTGCTTCGAGAAATACTTCCACGATCTTTGGGTCAAAGTCTTTTTCTGCAAGCTGGCGGATGTATTCCCGCACTTTATCTTCCGGCCACGCGGGGCGATATGGACGGTTGGAGCGCAATGCATCCCATACGTCCACTACAGAAAAGATACGCGCCGATAGCGGAATCAGCTCACCTTTAAGGCCTCTCGGGTAACCTGTACCATCCCATTTTTCATGATGACAGTAGGGTATGTCCAGTGCTGGACGCAAAAAATGTATGGGAGAAAGCATTTCATAAGCATACATTGGATGCTTGCGCATGATTTCCCACTCTTCTTCTGTAAGTGGTCCCGGCTTTTGCAGAATACTGTCTGGAACCCCCATTTTTCCAATATCGTGAAGTAATGCACCACGGCGAATATGCATCATTTCAGCCTCACCCATTTTCAAGGCTCTTGCCAGCAACAATGTCATCTCTGCCACTCTTTGCGTGTGGCCCTCCGTCTCTTTGTCGCGCATGTCGAGTGCACGTGACCAACCTTCAAGAGTGGTATCATAGGCAAGGGTGAGTTCAATATTGGCACGCTGCATATTGTTGAATAGCTCAGCGTTGTCTATGGCGATTGCTACCTGTCCTGCAAGGGCTTCCAGAAAGTTTATCCATTCCTGGTCTGGATCGAGCAGGGTTCGGTGAAAGATTTCCAGGACGCCTTTTACTTGGCCTTTTGCAATAAGCGGTAAAGCATAGTAGGTGACGAATCCCTCATCCTCCAGCAGAGCAAAGCGAGATAAATCGCCAGGGGCTTCGGATAGATTTGGAATCTTGATCAAACGGCGTTTGAGTGCAGAACGGCCTGCATGGCCTTCGCCAAGATACACGCGAGAACGCTCAACAGCTTTTGAGTGAAAACCCCGGCCGGCAGTATATTCGAGAGTTTGCGTATATGGATTGAGCAATAACACATCCGCAGCATCAATATGCAGTTGCCGTACAAGCTCGTCGAGGAATATCTTGAGCGTAACATAAAGATCGAGGCTGGAGCTTATTGCCCTGTCAATTTCGCGTAAGGCAGCGAGCTTTTGTAACTGATGTTGGATCTGTTTTTCTGCTTGTTTGCGTTTGGAAATGTCCCTGAGTATACCAATAGCATTCCATTCACCTTTCAACTTTACGGCTGACACAGAAAGTTCTATAGGAATCTCTGTTCCATCTTTTTTTACCGCTGTTAGCTCAAGCGTTTTGCCGATAGCTTTCCCCTGTCCTGTATTTTTGAACTCCTTAAACCCTTCTCTAAAAGCTTCGTGATAATTTTGAGGTGCAAGAACCATATGCAATTCTTTACCCAATATCTCTTGGCTTGAATAGCCAAATATATCTTCTGCTCCTTTGTTCCAGAAGGAAACATTTCCTTCATTGTCCATCATAGTGATGGCATCCATGGCTGAGGTAGTTATTGTCCTGAATTTCTCCTCACTCTCCTGAAGTTCATTCTCTGTCCTCTTGCGTTCAGTGATGTCCCAGAATATACCTAATATCCCAGCTATATTTCCTTTCTCATCCTTGACTGGTATTTTAATTGTATGCACCCATGTTTCTTGGCCATCATGGATATATCTCTCCTCTATATCTTCTATATTTCTCAACTCTATAATTCTTTGATCATCTGCCCTGTATTTTTCAGCAAGTTCCTTCGGGTAAAAGTCATAATCTGTTTTTCCGGTAATTTCATCAGGCTTGATCTTTAAATCATGAGCGTAGTTTTCATTGCAAGAAACATAAATGGAATTTTTATCCTTAAGGAATATTTTCTGCGGTAGATTCTCAATGAGTGTCCTGTATTTATTTTCGCTCTGACGCAATGCCTCCACCACCTGCTTGCGCTCGGTGATGTCCCAAAAAGTTACGACTGCTCCGATAATGTTGCCATTTTCTACAATAGGGGTACTGGTATATGCGACTGGGAAACATGTACCATCTTTTCTCCAAAAAACTTCGTCTCTTACATGAAGAATTTCACCATCTTTATGTGTCATATAGATAGGACACTCTTCTTCCGGATATGGGCTCCCATCTGCTCTGGAGTGATGCCAAATTGCATGACTGGGCTGATCGATAAGTTCCTCAACTTCATACCCAAGCATTTTAGATGCAATTGGATTGACAAAAGTGTGGTTCCCCTGTAAATCCAATCCTAAAATCCCTTCTCCTGCAAATTTCAAGATCATCTCACTTTGACGACGGAGCTTTTCCATTCCATTCTCTGCCTGCTTGCGTTGGGTAACGTCCCGATTTGAACCAAGATAACCAGAAAACGTTCCACTTTGATCAAAGATTGGTATTCCATTAGTTTCCAGAACAACCAGACGACCTGTTTTATGCTGGCATACATTTTCAATTGAATTCAAAGGCTTATGTTCGGGAATATGAGAACGAAAAATTGATGCAACACGTTTTGCCTCTTCTGGTGTCATAAGATCGTAGGGAGTTTTACCAAGTACTTCTTCAGGTTCATAACCTAAGATGTTGCGTATTTTTGGACTGACATACGTGTACATAGTATTCTTGTCAACTTCCCAAACCCAATCACTGGTTATTTCTACCAGGTAACGGTACCATTTTTCACTTTCCCTCAGTACCTCTTGAAGCTGCTTGTAATCACTGATATCGCATGAAATCGGTGAGGCTTTCTTAGATCTTTTTGTAGTCGGTTTTTGTCCTGTCTTCTTTTGTCTATCAGCCATGATTACACCTTCTTTCTATCATGAATTCCTTTTAATTACTTAACTTGTTATTTATACTTTTTACTCCTAATTCTGAATTAAGCATGTCCATGGATCAAATTATGTTTCATTAATTTAATGTGTCGTTTATTGCACATGTTCAGTGGTTACATTATTGATAAACACCTCGACAAATTCAGGGTCGAATTGAGTCCCTGCATTCCTCCTGAGCTCCTCGAGCGCTTCATGAAATCCGGTTATATGAGGCTTTGTATGCTCACTGATTATCTGCCCAGTCTGTTTGTACGAATCCATGCTCACCATTACATCAAATGCTTCTGCAATGGCAATAATTCTGGATTCTATCGGAATATCTTCACCTTTTATCCCTTCGGGATAACCTTTGCCATCGTACCTTTCATGGTGGTGTAAAACAATTGGCGCAATATCTGCATAAAAATTTATCGGTCGTAACATTTCGTAGGCAAGCTGAGAATGTGTTTTATAGTCATCTCTGGATTTTATATCCTGCGGGGATATGTTTAAAAATCCAATATCATGGAGCAGGCAGGCAGTGTATAATCTTTTTTTCTCACTCTCTGACATATTCATTGCATGTGCAATTAAAAGACTGTATTTTGCAACTCTCTTTGAATGCCCACGTTTTTCGATGCTACTGTCAATAGCATTGAGCAAAATATCTGTAAGATGAATCTCAAAATTCTTCTGATCCTCGTAAAAATTTGCCCTGTCAATCGCTATGGCTGCCTGATTCGCAAAGTATGACATACTCTCTGCATCTTCCGGTGTGAATGGGCCCGATTTCTTATTTAACAGCTCAAGCACACCGATAACCCCTGTCTTTAACTTCAACGGCATGCAGAGGACTGATCTGGTCTCATATCCTGTCAGCCTTTCCATTACAGGATTGAACCGTGTATCATTTTTTGCATCATTTGAAATCAGATATTCCCCATTCTGTACAACCCACCCTGCTATCCCCTCTGTTTTTGCCATCGAAACACCAAGCAACTGCTCACTCTTGGGGCCCCTTACGGTCTTAAAGACAAGCCCATCTTTGTCAACAAGCATGATTGAGCCTGCATCTATATTTGCAATTGCCAATGCATGTCCTAATATCTTCTCCAGAAGAATGTCACCATATTTTTCCTCCCTTATATCCAACGTAAGGTTCAGCATATTATCAAGTTTGCTGCTATAATCTTCTATCTCGCCTGCAGCCTGCCTCGAAAGCTTGTTCGAGAGGTATAGACCTATAATGCTCAGAAGAGCAATCAATGAGAGCATTGTTACTATTGAAGGATTTGTAATGAAGTCCCATACATAATGCAGGAATCGTGCTATTAAAAACAGCAGCACAAAGACAATAAAGATTACGATGTAATTGAGCAATCTGATTTTTTCCCTGATAGCCTCTATTGCTTTTTTTCTCATTGTATCTCCTCCTTCGCTATTCCAAATAATGTTTATACAGTGGGGAATTGTTCTTTGCCTATATATAGCTTTTGCTTTTTTCCAAATTCTATTCCATTTTTCATGTTTTTGCAATATTACTAAACAAATTACTAAACAAATCATTTCAGAAACTTAAGGGGTTACCGAAGGAAGAAAAACTTAACTTGAAGGCAAAAATGAGCGTGCTTATATAAAACTACTGTCACTTCGGCAACCCGGCCACCATAGGCTGTTTTACAGCCCTTAGGTCGAAGGCTTTGTGTCCCATGCTTTCGGATGGTTTACCTTTATCGATTAAGTAAAAATGTAATTATATCAATTTCGTTATCAACAATAAGTATAGGCTTTTTGATACTTTTCTATATATATTTTCAATTCTTTTAAAGAGATAGTCAATCCCTACCTCGGTAGGGGGTAGGAGGTTTATCTTTTTAATATTTATCGGAATTTATCAACGAAACTCAAGGTTCAGTTTATAAAATTGTACCTGCTGGGCAAAATGTTCTGGTTCTTTCTTCAGCCCTGCTGTCCACCTGTAATCTAACTCAGGAGGTTTTTGTTAAAATACTCAGATGTCTGAAAAGAAACTTATCATTGAGGGTGCCAGGCAGAATAACCTGAAGAACATTCATCTCAGTCTGCCCCATAACAAAGTTATCGCAATAACAGGTGTTTCGGGTTCAGGAAAATCCTCTCTGGCCTTTGATACAGTCTTTGCCGAGGGCCAATGGAGATTCATAGAGTCTCTTTCTACATATGCAAGATTATTCCTCGAAAAACTCGACAGGCCGGATGTTGATGCAATTCATAATATTCGTCCTGCCATTGCACTTGAACAAAAGAACCCTGTGCGCGGATCACGTTCAACCGTTGGAACATTAACAGAGATGTATGATCTCTTCAGGCTTCTTTATGCAAAGATCTCTGTACCCTACTGTCCGAACTGCGGTAAAGAGATCAGGACATGGGACGCTTCACAGATAGCTGCAGAACTTATAGAAAAACATCTTGATCAAAAAGCGATTATAGTTTTCGAGAGTACTGATTCAATTGATGATTTAAAAAAACGAGGGTTTCACAGGGCATGGCTGAACAATGAAGTTGCTGATTTGAATTCTTTGACTGAAAGCTCTTTGCTCATCGCTCATGGCTCTCCGCTTACCATCGTCCTCGACAGACTTATTGTTAAGAATGAGCCGAGATTGGCTGACTCAATCGAAATAGCATGGAAAGAAGGAAACGGAAGGGTTAAGGTTATTATTGTCAGTGACGGGGAGTTCATTAACCTTGCTTTTTCATCAGAAAATGCCTGTGAAGAATGTCAGATCGAATTGCCAAAAGCATATCCCCTGCTTTTTTCCTTCAACCATCCTGTTGGCGCATGTCCTGAATGTAAAGGTTTCGGCAACATTCTCAGGTATGACGAGGATCTGATCATCCCTGATAAAAGTCTCTCCTTATCAAAAGGTGCTGTAGACCCCTGGAATAAACCGGCATACAGATGGTGGAAACAACAACTTCTTAAAAAGGCTGATAAACAGGAAATCGATATTAACAAGCCATACTCAGGGTTCACTGAAAAAGAAAAGGCTTTGCTGTTCAAAGGAGGTCAGGGGTTCTATGGAATTGATGACTTCTTTGAGGATATGGAGGGCAGAAGGTATAAACTTCACGTTAGGGTCTTCCTGAGCAGATACAGAAGGCCTGTAATCTGCTCTCAATGCAGTGGAAAGCGATTGAGTAGAGAGTCTCTGGCCTATAAGCTTTCAGGGCTTGATATAGCAGAACTCTGTCTAATGCCGGTTTCAGAGGTCATTAAATTTTTTGCAGATATGGATATCTCCCCGTTTCAAAGGGATATGGCAAAAGAGATCCTGAGGCAGATAAACATTAAACTGGGCTTTATGAAAAAGGTTGGACTCGAATATCTCAGTCTGAGCCGTGACGGCAGAACACTTTCAGGGGGTGAGTATCAGAGAGTGAACCTCTCAAATCAGATCGCCTCATTTCTCACAGGCACCCTTTATGTGCTTGATGAACCTACTGTCGGACTGCATGCAAGGGATACGGAGATAGTTGCAAACATCATGTCAGAGCTTTCAGGGCTCGGGAATACCGTCCTTGCTGTTGAGCATGACAGAAAAATTATAGAATCTGCTGATTGGGTAATTGAATTAGGTCCCGGAGGCGGTCACCAGGGAGGAGAAGTTGTATTTTCAGGTACGAAAAATGAGTTCCTTGAGGCTGATACCCTCACAGCACGTTATATAAAAGGGATCGATAAAATAGAGACTCCTTATAAAAGAAGAAGCGGCACAGGCAATAAACTGTTTCTCTATGCTGCTGAAGGCAACAATCTGAAATCGGTTAATCTTGAGATTCCGATACAGACATTGACAACAGTTACCGGGGTCTCCGGTTCGGGCAAAAGCAGTCTTATAGTAGAAACCCTTTACAGGGCTCTGGCCAGAGAGTTTAAGACAGAACAGGATTTCCCTTTATCATACGGAAAAA
>Ga0315295_10002261_pt1 | contig 16369 bp, 17 predicted proteins | sample YL17G14_0_MG_FD_204453 | JGI IMG/M metagenome (GOLD analysis project Ga0315295, IMG submission 204453) | Sediment microbial communities from Yellowstone Lake, YNP, Wyoming, USA - YL17G14_0 | ecosystem: Environmental > Aquatic > Freshwater > Lake > Sediment | place: USA: Wyoming | collected... | reverse complement strand
CGGGGATCTGGTCACCACTGTGCCCAATCTCGCATCTCTGGATACTCCAATAGGAGCGGGCAGTGCCATCAGGATCAGAGATCAGTATAAGATATACTATGGTAATGGATTCATGTGCTACGGCACTTTGTGCCATATGAATCATCAATGGGGATTCTCTTGGAATGGCAATGGCAAAGTCTATGCTATGAGTGACTTCTGTCTGGGGAATATCCCCGTAGCCGTCAGTGGATATAATGTGGCGTATCACCTCTATATTAATGACGTAGAGTGCGCCTTTGTGAGCGATCCCATCACAGGGGGGAGGATCTACGACATCACTCCATACTGTTACATCGGATGGAACGTTGGATCGTCTAATGTACTCTCAGGCAATGGAAACACTATGAATAGCCCACCCATAGTCATGGGGTATACCTCTGTGCAGACCACGGCAGACTTCGTCATCCAGACTTGGTATGGATCGGTAAATTATGAGTCTGGGCAACCAATAGGAGGGGAGACGCACATCTGGAAGCACTTCCAGTCTGGCGGTGGCAGCTGGTCACCCTGTCCGTGGCTCTGGGGAGAACTCCATGTCCCAGCCGCATTCACCACCGCTCGTCTGAGTCACGATTATCGGACATTCACCCCAATCAATGTCTGGGATCAGCTCGAGATAATATTCAATGAGACAGACAGTCATATCTGGAATGGAATGCCAATCTCAGAGAACATAGACGTCCGTGCATGGCTCACGAATGATGGGTATAATAGGATGAGGATATACTGCCGTAATATGCAGAGTGACAAACGCTATTGCGACGCGTTATACCTCTGGATTCACAAATAGGGCAATGACGGCTGTGAGGCCCGAGTCCTAAGATCTTAGGAGAAAAGACTATGGAAGCAAACATCATCCAGATCGCTCTGACGATCATCATCGTCGCGATCATCGGTGCCGCGAAGTTCTACGAGCGCAAGTTCGGGGACAACCCACAGGCGTGGGATCTCAATAAGTTCCTGCTGCTCGTCGGCGTGGCAATCGCAATCATGGCTGTGGAATACTCCTATGGGAATGCAATCGTCTATCCGGGCGAAGAGGTCATCGGCCCAGCCCTGACCCTGTTCGGCACGGCGTACGCATTCATCGTGGGTGGCAAGATAGTCAAGCGCGTGGCGATCCCTGCCATTACGGGCACGGCCCCCTCCTCATGGAAGGCAGGATTCACCGTCACCCCGGCATTCTCCGTGGGCAGGTCGCCATACACCCAGACGTTCCACCTGACGTCGGGCGCACCGGCTGCGGATCACCCCGGCACCGTCGGATTCGAGATTGACTGGATGGACGGCACGCCCAAACAGGTTGTGCAGGCCACGACCATACCCGGTCAGAATGCCTACGCAGAGGTCAGCCACGAATTCGCATACTCTCAGGGAGACACCCAGTATACCGGGCACAGCTTCTATCCTGAGTTCACCATCGTCTCGAGTGATGGCTCCAAGGAGTCCTTCAACACAGACGGGAAGTGCTGCGAGATCGAGGTGCAGGCCTGATCATGGACTCCTGCTGGGCTCCTTGGATGGTGCTGCTGGCGGGATCCGTCATCTTCTTTTTTGGATTCGACGTGGGACTTGTCATAGCACTGGTCTACGTCTACAAATACGGGCGTAGACTCCCTCGAAGGTGATCTGCCAACCGGTGGCCCTAAGCGTGGCCCCGGGGGCTATCCGGTGATACCACAAGCGATCACTAGGCCCGCTGTCTGATCGCCAAAAACTAGCTCAGGTTTAGTGGTATTAGGATAGAAACTCAGGCGTTTCTCTACGCAGACGACACTCTGTGCAGACGACAGGAGGAGCGGTTCCCTTATGTGCACGGACGCCCCAACTAACCAGCATGGTTATTGTTGGCATAGACCCCGGCGCGACGACTGGGATGTGCGCGTTTACTGATAGAGAGTTCACCACTGGGCGCGAGGGGAGGGGATATCAGGACGTGGTCAGGTTCATCTCCGATCATGCCCCCGACGAGGTGGTCATCGAGGACTTCAGGATAAATCGCAGCAAGCCCGCAGAGTATCACTCTCCCATCAGGATGATCGGAGTGGTGGAGTTCGTCTGCGAGCAGAGGGGCATCCCTATGGTGACCCAGTCGCCATCTATTCTCAGACTCACCCTGCCCCTAGCGAGGGGGATGCATCCCAGCAGGCACGTCAGATCCGCCTGCGCCCACGTGCTATACAGACTGAGGAAGCGCGGATGACCACTCTGTCCCTAAAGGGAGACAGGATGGTTCTCAACTCGAGACTTGTCCCCTTCGCGCTACAGTCGTATGAAAATCGCAAGAGCCCGGGCAGGCACTCATTCCCAGTCTGTGGTGATGTGGTTCGTCGCCTGATGGCCGCAGACCCCGATCTAGAGCTGACGGATGAGTTATGGGCCAGACTGCGTCAGATCTCAGCGCTACAGGAGCCCGCCTATGTCACCTCCTTCAGACAGGACTGTGAGGGAGATCCCAGACTGTTCCCATACCAGAGGGTGGGAGTCCAGTGGCTGAGACAGGTCAAGCGGGGCATTCTGGCGGATGAGCAGGGCCTCGGCAAGACCGTCATGGCCGTCGTGGCCTCGGGCGAGTGCAGCCCCGACCACTGTGCGATCATATGCCCCACTGCCATGATGCAGACGTGGCTGGAGCACCTCCATGAGTGGATCCCCGATGTGCAGACGTTCATGCTAGAGGGCGATGCAGAGCGGCGTGGGGAGATCATCCTGAGATGGGCCGGGAGGGGTGGCTATCTGATCACGAACTATGCGAGGGCTGAGATCCATCAGGAGTTCATCGAGGCCGATCTCGTCATCATCGACGAGGCCCATCGGGCACGCAATCGTAAGACCAACGTCTCGGAGTCCATGCGCAAGATAGCCAGACGGGCCGACAGGCTGTTCCTCCTGACCGCGAGCCCGACTGTGAACAACCTGACGGATCTGTGGCCACTCCTGAACATGTGCGATCCCAAGAGGTTCGGCTCGTTCTGGGGGCTGGCGTTCAGGTTCTGCGATATCTCTGACAATGGGTTCGGCCTCAAGATTGAGGGCAAGAAGGCCTCAGAGGCCGAGGCCCTCGACCGCATCCTGAAACCATACGTCCTCTGCCGAGAGGGCATGCTGGGGCTCAGGCCCTCAGAGTATCGAGTCATCGATTATACCCTCAGGGGCGAGCAGCGCCGACTGTACGATGAGATGGCCAAGACAGGGACTTGTCGCTACCACGGCTCAGAGGTGGAGGCCCTCGATGTGCTGGCCCAGATAACCAGACTGCGCCAGCTGGCCCTCGACCCGGCCCTGATATTCGGTCATCGAGTGTACAACGGGGCGTCCAAGCTCGACCTCCTGCCCGAGATCATCACGGAGAGGGAGGGACAAGTCGTCATCTTCACGAATTATGCCAAGCTGGCGAACCGTGCAGTCGAGCGGCTGGTCAGAGCGGGGATATCCGCCACCGTCATGACCGGGGAGCTGGACGAGAGAGCCCGAGAGTATAGTCTGGGGATATTCAGATCCGGAGAGGCCAGAGTGATGGTGCTGACCCACGGGACGGGTGGGGAGGGGCTGCAACTGGTCGAGGCCGATAGGGCCATCTTCCTCGATCTGGCGTGGCACCCGGCTGGTAACACGCACGCGGCCAAGAGGATCAATCGTCATGGTCAGTCGAGCGATCAGACGCATATCATCATCATTCACTCTGTCCGCACCATAGAGGATCACGTCCGCGACATCATCTCAGAGAAGAGGCCAGTCACAATCGGGGAGCTCCTCCGCAGGGATGCCAGCCTGTGCACGCCACAAAAGGAACCCTAGTCTAGAAGTGATTTTTAATCCTCTTCAAAATCACTTCTAGACTACCCTTCCTTTCTTTTTGTCTGAAGCGCAAAGCAGTGGGTTATATATAGTCAGCGTGGGAGAACTTGTGACGGCATGAGTAAGCGCGACTTTATGGGCGTCAGCCCTAGCCAATTAGAGGCCATGTCCTGTAGGATGGCGTGGCACCTCGGCTATAGACTGGGTTATCGATCCACTCGATTAAATCCAGCCCTCGACCTCGGCACAGGGGTGCACGCGGGGCTCGAGCTATTCTACGCAGAGAGAAAGGATCCCGTCAAGACGTTCGAGACGTGGTGCCGTGACAGGCGCAAACAGATCGATCCTCAGTGGGACGATGATATCAACAAGCTCGTCGAGCTGGAGGCCCTCGGAATCGTCATGCTGGAGGGCTACAGGGAGCACTATGGTGCAGACGAGGACTTGGATGTGATCGCCACCGAGCACACCCTGACCAAACTGATACCTCAGCCAGACACAGGGGAGGACTCATGCTTTACCCTGACCGCACGGCTGGATGGTATCGTCAGGGACGTCAACACTGGGAAGTACTTCTCCTTTGAGCACAAGACGTACGGACGACTGAATACTGCGTTCTTCGATCTGGATCATCAGTTCACGGCGCAGGCGTGGTTGGGACTTGACCTTGCCACCACACTCGGGATAGACGAGCCCATATCAGGGGTGCTCTATAACGGGCTGCGGAAGCAGGCACCCGGCCCCAGAGTGAAGGGGGATCTATTCCACAGGCAGAAGATCTACAAGAATCAGGATCAGATCAATTCGATGCTCTTCCGTGCGTACCATCAGTGCGCAGAGGTGGCATCACCAGACGTACCGATCTATCCCCAGCCGAACACCATGCGATGCTCCTATTGCTCCTTCAGGGAGGTATGCATCGAGTGGATGCGAGGCGGAGACTATCAGTTCCTGCTAGACAACCTATTCACCATCCGCACGGATGGGAGATTCGCTCCGGCAGAGGATACAGAGTGATTTAATGGCAGTGAAGAAGAATCCGAAGGCAGCGCTCTCGACTCAGGAGAGAGAATTCCCTCTACCAATCGAGAGACCAACCTCTATGCAATGCCTGAATATCATCATCTATGGTGACTCAGGCTCGGGTAAGACCCAGCTCGCTGGCTCTGCCCAAGACTGCGCAGCGACAAGTCCTGTGCTGTTCATCGACGTGGACTCGGGGACATCGACCCTCGACGGCAAGGAGATCGATGTCGTCCGTCCGAGGACGTGGCACGATATCCAGACGATATACGAGAACCTCCTGAACGAGAACACCTACTATAAGTCTGTCGTCATCGACAGCCTGAGTGAGATGCAGAAGAAGTTCAGCATGGGCACCATCCTCGGAGAGATCAAAGAGGGTGGGGACTCGTATCATGACCTCGGGAGCACCCCTGTCCCCACGCGTCAGGACTGGATGAAGACGGGGGATCAGATGCGGAAACTCATCCGTGCGTTCCGAGACCTCGCCTATCTGCCCGACAAGGAGAGGCGCATGCACGTCATCATGGTGGCCCTCGAGAAGGCAGACGAGAAGCGTAAGGTGATCTGCCCCCAGCTCCCCGGGACACTCGGGAACGAGTGCGGCGCATTCGTGGACGTGCTCGCACGACTATCGAGACAGAACGTCGAGGAGGACAATGCAGAGGGAGTGCCCGAGATGGTCACCCATCGCATCCTGCTGACCGACGACTACATCAACGAGCTCGATATCCGTCACATGGCCAAGGATCGATCAGGTAAGATAGGGGTCGTCTGGGATCCGACCATGCAGGACATCATGGAGGCGTTCCAGTCTTGACGAAGAAGGTATACGTCGAGGCCGTCATAGTCGGCGCAGGCCCGGCTGGCCTCTTCGCCGCAGACGTGCTCGCGGACGAGGGCATGAAGGTCGCCATCGTGGACAAGGGCAAGCCGATGGATATGCGGAGGTGCCCGAAATCTCAGGCGTGCTCATGCCCCACGTGCGATATCCTGTGCGGGGCAGGAGGGGCCGGTGGTTTTTCAGACGGGAAGAACACGATCAGCCTGACCCGGGGCACTCAGCAGGAGAACCTGTTCCCGCCAGAGGCAGAGCAGATTATGATCGACGTGGACAGGATGGTCGCGGGCCTAGCCGAGACGGAGGGAGTCCAGACTGATGGGAATGTCAGCGTGGATCCCCGATTCAATCGGTATGGGTTCCGATTCGCTTCCTACCCACTGAGACATGTCGGCTCCGACGGCATACGTCGTTGGGTCATCAACATGCAGAAGAGGCTCGAGGGCAAGGGCGTGCAGTTCGCCTATGGCGCAGATGTGCTGGCGATTCAGGATGGCCCGGGTGGGCGTGGCATTAATGGCGTCCGTCTGATGCGGGGCAGTATCAAATCCAAGAGGGTCATCATCGCCTCAGGGCTGGAGGGATCTCCGTGGCTCACATCAGAGCTCAAGCGAGTCGGGGCCAGTTTCGAGCCCGGCCCGGCTGGGTTTGCGATACGCCTCGAGACCAGTGCCGCGACCCTCGCCCCTCTGTTCGAGACCTTCTACGACTGGAAGATGGAGCGTGGACGCCTGAGATCCTTCTGCTGCAACCACAGGGGAGAGATCGTCAATGAGAACCACGCAGGTCTGGCCATCCGCAACGTCAATGGCCACTCATTCCTCGATCCGAAACTGAAGACGTCGTCGTCCAATGCGGCGATCATGTCTAAGATCACGACTGATATGGTGCCGAATCCTCAGGAGACGGTGAAACTGGTGGCCCGCACGATCAATAACATGGTCGGGGGACACACGGTCATTCAGAGGACGAATGATTTTATTAGCGGCAGGCCGACCGGCCCGCATGACATCCCTGAGAACGACCCTGTGCGGACTAATCTTCAGGCGAGATCAGGGGTGCACATTGGTGACGGACTTGTCGGCATTGAGGGCCTCTATGAAGACTACGTCGCATACCTGATCAATCTCGACAGGATAGTGCCCGGCGTTATCGGAGAGCATTCATTCGTCTATGCGCCAGAGGTCAAATACTACTCACCCAGAGTGGTGATGACACCAGACTGGCAGGTTGTTGGAGTCCCCGGACTCTACGTAATCGGCAATGCATCAGGATACCTCGACTCGTTCGTGGCTGCGGCGACGTCAGGGATTTTATCAGCCCATGCAATCATAGGAGAGAATTAATATGGTGAAACTTAATCTGAACCTCGATGAGGTAGGCGACGCATTTGAGATCTTAGAGGCCGGAAGGTACAAGGCCAAGGTCACAGAGATCGAAGAGAAGGACTCACAGTCGGGCAACCCGATGCTCGTCTGGTCATGGGAGATCATTGATGGCGAGTATGCAGGCAAGGAGATCCGTTCCTATACATCTCTGCAAGACCACGCCCTGTTCGGCCTGAAGGCCCACCTGACCGCATTCGGCTATGAGGGTGAGATCGACGTCGACACCGACAAACTAGTCGGCAAGTCTGCGATAATCGTCGTGACCAAGGAGCAGATCGCGAGCAGAGACAAGGATGGCATGGTGGATGTCAATCGCGTCAAGGCAGTCTACAAACTCGAGAAGACCGCAGGCGGTATAGTCGGCGGGGCAAAGAAACCAGTCGTGCAGGCTAAAGGCAAGGGCGGAAAGGTTCCCTTCTGAGGGAGCCTGCGATGCTTGATAGGGCACTGCAATATGAGTCGATGGGTTTCTCAGTCATACCCGTCAACTACATCGGTGCCGATGGTCGATGCTCCTGCGGGAGCGTGAGATGCAGATCCCCGGGGAAACATCCGAAGGTAACATGGAGAGCCAATCAGACGACGAGGCTGACCGCAGACGAGCTGCGGAAGCACCTATCCGATCCGAAGACCACCAACGTCGGGATTGTGACGGGGCCAGTGTCTGGCATCATGGTGCTGGATATAGACGGCGAGGAGGGGCTCAAGTCCTTAGAGGCTGCGGGATACCCTCTGAAGAGTCTTCCCATCACCCCGACGGTAAAGACTGGTGGGGGAGGGCTGCATCTCTATTTCAGATACCCAGTGGGAGAGTCCGTCAAGACGCAGGCGGGGATCCTCCACAAAGTGGATATCCGAGCACAGGGAGGGTTCGTCGTGGCCCCTCCGTCCATACACAAGTCGGGCAAGAGATACGAGTGGGTCAGGGGCAAGTCCTTATCAGACGTGCCAATAGCCGAATTCGATATCTCTGTCCTGACAGGTGAGCAGAAGGCCCCGAAGAAGATCCGCGCCACCAAGTGCTGGCACGAGGAGCTGATAAACGGGGCTCCAGAGGGGGAGCGCAATTCGTCTGCCACTCGGCTCGCGGGCAGGTATCTGTCCAGAGGGCTGTCAATGGCGGAGACGGTGCTCATCCTGAGCGCATGGAACGAGAGGAACAGTCCTCCACTCCCAGATAGGGAGATCGACCAAATCGTGCAATCCGTAAGCAAGGCCGAGGGTCAGCAGGGTCATGGTCTGGAGTGGATATCAGGCATTCTGGGCGTGAACGTGGCGACCATCAGAAGAATCACAGGAGACGAGCCTAAGATCATTATGGAATTCGACGAGGGAGTATGCACTATGACGACCATCCAGTTGCTGGCTGCGGGCACATTTCAGTCTGCGATAGCCGATGCCACTAAGGTCGTCGTCATGAAGCGCTCGTCGAAGACAAGTCCCACCCACGAGAAACTCGTGCAGGCGATCCTCAGAGAGTCAGTCGATGAGGACGCGGGCGCGGAGGCCACATGGATGGGAGAGATGAAGGCCCTCCTAAAGGACTACGTGGTGAACCAGAGATCGATCATAGACGCGGTAGAGGGCGAGGACGTACCTATGAGCGGGCCGTTCCGTCTGGAGAAGCGAGTGTGGGTATCCATCCTCGACGTCATCCAGAGGAGCAGCACTCGGTGGGGCGTCAAGCCGCAGAATACCACACAGATGGCTCAGAGGATGCGGAGCCTAGGAATAGAGCCGAGGTCATTCAAGACCCTAGACGGCACAGTGAGATCAGCATGGGGTATACTTGAGAGGGAGTTATCATGATGCGCAAGTCTGAGCCGATGGTGGCGACAGAGAGGCGAGTGTATGGGCCTCCCGGGACAGGCAAGACCACATGGCTGGCCAAGAGGGCCAGAGAGATGGCGGACGAGTTCGGTGCCGATCAGATATCGATATGCTCCATGACGCGTGCGGCCATCAGAGAGGTGGCGGGGCGAGATCTCCCGTTACCAGAGGAGAATATCACCACTCTGCACGCACGGTGCAAGAGGGCGATCATGGCGGGCAAGCCCGCAGAGTCACAGGTGAAGGACTTCGCCAAGACGCATCCAGCGTATGCGACGGCTGAGTGCCTGCCCCCGGGGCTCATCCGTGGGGTTCATCAGGATGAGGATACGGACGAGGTTCTCCTCGCCGGGTCGGGCATCACTCTGTATGAGCATTGCCAGATCCTGAGGCAGAAACTGGTGCCGACGTCTGCATGGTCTCCACGCGTGGCGATGTGGTATGTCATCTGGAAGGACTGGTGCAGGTCTGCGGGCCTACTGGACTTCACAGGATGGCTAGAGGCTGCACTCGAGCCGGGGATACTCCAGCCCCAGCAGGTGCTATTCGTCGATGAGGCGCAGGATCACACTCCACTCCAGCTCGCAGTCGTGCGAGCATGGGACGTGAGATATCGGTATCTCATCGGAGACGACGACCAGAATATCTATGAATGGTCAGGGGCAGTGCCGAAGGCATTTCTCAGCCCTGAGCTCCCCGCAGAGGACGAGCTAGTGCTGGCCCAATCATACCGAGTGCCGAGAGCGGTTCATTCTGTGGCCATGAAGTGGATATCAGCCGTTAGATATCGCAAGCAGAAGGAGTATATGCCTCGGGACTTCGAGGGGGAGATCGATTACTCAGAGTATAGCCTGATGAGCGCCAGACTGGGAATAATGCCAGAGGGCGCGGAGTCGAGCCATAAGACTACGATGATTCTCGCGTCGTGCGCATACATGCTGAACGACGTGATATCGACCCTGAAGCAGGAGGGCATACCGTATCACAATCCCTATAGGAGATCGGATGCGAGATGGAACCCTCTGACCAAGACTCTGGGCACGGTCAAGAGTCTGATGGTCGGGAATCGTAACTGGACAGGGGAGGAGGCGATGCGATGGGCATCCGTTCTCTCAGACAAGAGGGCCTTCGTGAAGGGAGGCAAGACTAAATTCCTCAAGAGATGCAAGGAGCTGGGAGACAAGTCCTTCGACGAGGAGCTGCTATGCCTGATGACAATCGAGTCATCGAGTATGGTCGCCGCTCAGGATCCGAAGATATTTGATCGGTTCAGGATGACCGGGGCGACCGGGGACTGGCAGTATGCCCTCAGAGTGATACGGAACTTCGGGGCAGACGTCGAGCCGTGGGTCATCGTCGGCACTATCCACAGTGTCAAGGGTGGAGAGGCCGATGACGTGGTGCTATTCCCAGACCTATCGCCAGCAGGATATTCAGAGTATTTGTCATCCGAGCATCGAGACAGAATCCTCAGACTATACTATGTCGGGATGACGCGAGCGAGGGACAGACTTGTGATGTGCGAGAGGAGCGCTCCGAGGGCAGTTGATTGGATATGACAGACGAAAAGAAACCAGAGGGACAATCACTGACGGTGGAGGAGGTAGCTGTGAGGCTCAATGCCCACCCGTCCACGGTGCGAGAGCTCCTGAATAGCGGAAAGCTCAAGGGGTTCCAGCTGACACGTCAGTGGAGAGTATTGCCAGAGGAACTAGAGGAATTCATGAACAGACAGGCGGTGAATCAGTGAGTCTGATCAAGGTAACGAAGGAGCTGTCATTCGATGCAGCTCACAGGATACCCGATCATGCGGGCAAGTGCAAGAATATGCATGGGCACACCTACAGGGTGCAGGTGACGATAGGTCTCCCACTCTGTGAATTCAATCAGGCTGACGGGATGGTCATGGACTTCAGCGACTTGTCCCTACTCGTCAGGCCGATGATCGACCAACTGGATCACAGTCTGATCGTGTCGGAGCACGACCCTCTGAAGCGAGAGGTGCAGTCGATGGGCATTAAGGTCATCACGATGGCCGGGCCTCCTACGGCAGAGAACATGGCGATAGATATCGGCATGAAGCTCGAGGAGAAGATGAAGCCGATGAGTGTGATCCTCTGCTCTGTCAGAGTGTGGGAGACGCCCACGTCGTTCGCAGAGTATGAGGGTCAGGGAGGAAATCCATGTCAGACGTGCGAATCTCAGTGAGCGAGATATTCGGCCCCACTCTACAGGGAGAGGGAGCCCACGCGGGGAGGCCCGCGATATTCATCCGCACGGCTGGATGCGATTCGCGATGCGAGTGGTGTGACACTCCATACGCCAAGACGACGGATGGTTGCAGAATGCTGCACGTCGAGGAGATCCTCCAAGAGGTCGAGGCCCTCAGCAAGACGTGCTCCCTCATCATCATAACCGGGGGCAATCCTGCTATACAGAACCTAGCCTATCTTGTGGCACGCCTGAAGAGCGCACGCAAAGAGATTCACATCGAGACACAGGGGACTAGGATACCATTCTGGTTCGACCGGGCAGATCTGGTGACCATATGCCCAAAGATCCGTACGCCTGAGGATATCCCCAAGGTGCACAATGCCATCACCAAGGCCCGAGACCTGAGCCCGATCCAACTCAAGTATGTCGTCTTCACGGAGAGCGACTATCAGACCGCCAGAGAGCTGGCTATGGGATGGAAGAACGTCCCATTCGTGTTCCAGCCCGGCTGGGATCCGAAGACTAACACATATCCATTCGGGCTCGCAGAGCTGGCGAACAGAGTGGCGAAGGACTCATTCCTCCCGTCTAACGTCAGGTTCATGCCTCAGCTCCATCGTATTCTATGGGGTGGTATTCGTGGGATTTAACGAGATTGTAGAGAGAAAGATTCGCGACATCCTGAACGAGCTCGCCACGCAGGCTAGCGTCGATCCAGAGGTGCTCGAGAACACCCCATCACGGGTGGCGGACGCGTACGAGGAACTATTCTGTGGCTATGGTCAGGATCCAGAGGCCATTCTGTCGAGGGTCTTCGACTCGGACACGGATGAGATGGTGGCGGTCATCGATATCCCCGTCTTCTCGACGTGCGAGCACCACATGCTCCCGTTCATCGGGATGGCCCATGTGGCCTATATTCCAGACGGCAAGATAGTCGGCATCAGCAAGATCCCCAGACTAATAGAGTGCTTCGCTCGGAGGCTCCAGCTTCAGGAGAGGCTGACCAACGACGTGGCTGATGCATTCATGAGATGCGTCAAGCCCAGTGGCATGGGGATCATCGTCATCGCCGAGCACACCTGTATGACGACCAGAGGTGTGAACAAGCCCGGCACCAAGACCGTCACCTCTGCGATGCGAGGCCTATTCAAGGACGACGACAAGACGAGGAACGAATTCCTAGAGCTGGTCAAGCTCGGGAGTCAGAGATGATCGACATCCACGTGGGCACGTCTAGAAGCGGATTCCATAGGTGGCCGAACGCCCCGCCACACCGAGCCTACCTAGGGCTCAGGCATCAGCACACCTTCGCATTCGAGGTCACCATCACAGTCGAGAAGGCGGACAGGGACATCGAGTTCCACGACGCGAGGGAGAAGCTCGAGTGCATCGTCGAGGGGATGTTTCCCGATGGCGAGTTCGGGGACAAGTCCTGTGAGATGATAGCCATCGAGATCCTGAATGCTATGCCAGAGGCCAGATCGGCCCGGGTGGGAGAGGATCCGCAGCACTTCGCCATAGTGAGCAGAGATGGGGTATCCCACCTCGACACCAGCAGCGGAGGGATGCACGTGACGACTGTGTGCGGATCGACCAAATTCAAGGAGGAGACACGTCAGGCTCTGATGGAGCTAGAGGACGAGGGCCTAGCCGCGTTCTCCGTGGGGGGATTCTCACACGCAGACAGGCCATACCCTCCTGCGGCGAAGGCACGCTATGATGCCCTGCACAAGGATAAGATCAAGATAAGCGATAGTATATACGTCGTCAACCCCGAGGGATATATCGGGCAGAGCACGGCTGGGGAGATCCTGCTCGCATGGTCGCTGGGCATCCCTGTACGGTATCGCTATCCTCAGTTCGAGGTCAGACGAGGCCCAATCGAGGCATTCTATGAGAGGATGGGCAGGAAGCTCCTCCTAAACGCCCACAAGGGTGGATGGCAGGGGGAGACGATTCAGTACGTCATCGAGGGCATCGAGCGAGAGCTGGAAGAGGTCAAGAAGGCCATTCGTGAGGGCCAGAGCCGCGAGAGGATCGCAGACGAGTTCGCCGATATAGGGAACTACAGTCTGATGGGGGCCGACAAGTGCATGGACTCGAGTCAGGGGTGGGATAAGTGACGTTCCAGCTCCAGCCGATGAACGCACAGAGGCAGTCGGTATTCATGGACAGATATGCCCTGCGCAGAACGGATGGACGCCTTCAGGAGGCGGACGTCAGCCAGATGATATTCAGAGTGGCGATGGCGATAGGCCGCGACGTCAGCGAGGCCGCGAGGTTCAGCAAGCTGATGGAGGGGTTCGGATTCGTACCGGGGGGACGTGTCCTCTCGGGCGCGGGGGGCAAGAGCCACTCGACCCTCTATAACTGCTTCGTCATCGGCATCCGAGACGTGACAGGGAATCATGGGTGCGACAGCCGTGTGGCGATCATGAACACTATGACACGGATGGTGGAGATCAATGCCAGAGGCGGAGGGGTCGGCATCAACTGGTCAGTCCTGCGCCCCAGTGGGGCATACATCCACGGAGTCGATGGGCAGTCGTCCGGGCCGAACTGCTGGATGCAGGGTGCGGATGCTCTGGCCGATCAGATCCGTCAGGGAGGGACTCGCACGGCTGCGCTGATGTTCCTGCTCAACGACTGGCATCCGGACGCGCCGAGGTTCGCCAAGATACGCCAGAGGTTCAAGCGGGCCAACTTCTCGATGGCCATCTCAGACGCATTCATCGAGAAGGTCAAGTCTGGCGGGATATGGCACACGGTCTTCCCCGACACCTCTAGCCCCGCCTATAATCGAGAGTGGGACGGAGGGATGCACGTCTGGCATGGTGACGTCGTGGAGGGGGACAGCGTTCCCGCGAGCGAGATGCTGACGGACATGTCGCAGTCGGCATGGGAGATCGGCAGCCCGGGCGTCGTCTTCATAGACAGGTGTCAGGCGATGAGCAACACATGGTATCGTGGCCGAGTGCTCGGAACCAACCCCTGTGGGGAGCAGCCACTGCCAGAGAATGGGTGCTGCAACCTCGGGTCTATCAATCTCGTCTCCTTCTGGAACGAGAAGAATGGAGATCTCGACTGGTCTGCCCTCGAGGAGGGGATCAGAGGATCGGTATCGTTCCTCGACCGAGTCATCGACGTGAGCCCCCTTATAGATGGGCGTATAGCGACGGAGCAGGCCGCGAGCAGACGAATAGGTCTGGGCACTATGGGTCTGGCAGACCTCCTCATCCTACAGGGGATCCGCTATGGCTCCCAGCGCAGTTTGGATGAGATAGACAGGATCTTCGAGAAGATCCGAGACGTGTCCTACGACTGGAGTGTCCAGATGGCCAAGGAGTCAGGGGTGGCACCGGGCTATGACAAGAGGTTCTTAGAGGGTGGATTCATCAAGACCCTGCCCAAGGCGATACAGGATGAGATAGCGACGCATGGCATCCGAAATCTCGCCCTCCTGACGCAGGCCCCAACGGGCACGACGAGCATTCTGGCAGGGGTATCGAGTGGGATCGAGCCCATATTCGAGTCCAGATACATGCGCAGAGATGCGACCGGATGCCACGAGGTGGTTCATCCCCTGTTCGCCGAGTTCGGGGACGCCGTGCCCGACTACTGCGTGACCGCAGCAGAGGTGACGCCTATGGAGCACATCCTCGTGCAGGCCCACGTGCAGAAGTATCTCGACAGCTCTGTGTCCAAGACGATCAATCTGCCGAATGGGGCGACAAAGGAGGAGATCGCTCAGATATACATGCAGGCCTACGATCTGGGGTGCAAGGGCATCACAGTCGCTCGGATGGGCATGGATGGAGACGTGATGACGGGGTGCAAGACATGCCAGATCTGAGGGTCGCCACCATCCTGCCAGTCCCATTCCTCGAGTGGGAGAAGAACTCAGACTACCACATGGCTCTGGCCCACCTCATGCACGTGCCCGCCTATGGGGAATTCTTCCTCCATATGGCACAGAGGGGCAGATTCGTCCTGATGGACAACGGGGTCGTCGAGACAGGCGTCCCACTGCCATTCGATGAGCTCCTCACCATAGCGAGGGCCTTCGAGGTGACGGAGATGACCCTGCCGGACGTGATCAACGACTCAGCGGCCACTCTCAGGCTACACGACAAGTCCGCAAAGAGTGTCAGAGGGCGTCACCCATCGTTCATGGCGATCCCTCAGGGGAGAGATCTGAGGGACTGGTGCAAGTGCGCCAAGGCGTGCGTGAAGATGGCCGACGACTGGGGAGTCAGATCCATCGGGATAACCAAGTTCCTCGAGGGCAAGGTAGAGCAGAGATCCGACGCCGTGCGGGCCGTACCAGAGATACTCGACAGCGGGCTGAATATCCACCTGCTGGGCACTCTGGGGGATGACCCGACTGAGATCTTCCGATCAAGTGAGGCCCTCGGGCGAAGAGTGAGGGGCACAGACTCAGGGATGGCCGCGATCTGGACGCAGGAGAAGAAGATAGTCGGCGTCGATCCCAGACCACGCGTGGAGCTCGATTTTATAACCTTCGACGGCATCGGGGAGTACTATGACACAGACCTGCTCAGGGCGAATATCGTCCGATGGAAGCGAGCGGTCAGGGATGGCATATGACCGCTATCATGGTCATGGGCCTCCAGTGGGGTGACGAGGGCAAGGGCCGTATCGTCGATCTCATCGCAGAGGGTGCTCACGCAGTCGTGCGATTCAATGGAGGCCCAAATGCGGGCCACACCATCCCGCTCAGAGATGGAAGCAAGATAGCCGTCCACCAGTTGCCGTCTGGGATCCTGAATCCGCACGCGAATCTCTGTCTCGGGAGGGGCATGGTCATAGACCTGCCCAAGCTCGTCAAGGAGATAAAGGATGCCGGGATCAATCCTCTGAGGGTGATGCTGGATCCCAAGGCCCACATTCTGGCCCCGTGCCACATCGCAGAGGATGTGAAGGCAGAGGAGGCGAGGGGCGCAAACGCCATCGGCACGACTAGGACTGGCAATGGCCCGGCCTACGCAGACAAATACGCCAGAGTGGGGATGACGATTGGCAATCTCCTCGACTGGGATGACACTGAGGCGTCCGCCAATAGGATGGGAGGGCTCAGGACTGGGCGCAGCTCAGACGAGCTCGTGGCGTGGGCTCTGGATATGGCGGATATACTACAAACGTCTGGAGTCGGGGTGGAGGACGTGTCGGAGTTCATCATGGCGATGCATAGGAATGGGAAACGCATCCT